>Ga0209018_1002141_pt1 | contig 14468 bp, 12 predicted proteins | sample YNPBryBLVA2012_FD_185814 | JGI IMG/M metagenome (GOLD analysis project Ga0209018, IMG submission 185814) | Anoxygenic and chlorotrophic microbial mat microbial communities from Yellowstone National Park, USA - YNP Bryant BLVA 2012 (SPAdes)... ...
ATGAAGATGATAATTTTTATGGTGAAATATAGCAATTTTTCGGATCAAAATCAGCTTGTTTTGTGATGCACATCTTAAACATAGGGACTGTTGGAAAATCAAATTTGATAAATGATCTTGCCATTTTTCTCGATATATTTAGTAAATCTCGTCGGTGGATTTAATGGAATCAAATCCACTGGCGCTGCCATCAATTCTTCCAGGCGTGCCCCAAGCTCAAATATCTTCCATCCTTCTACGCCATCACAAGCTAAATCTAGATCATTGGCGTTTTCAGGGTCTTCCAGAACGCTCCCAAAAAGCAGCAGTTTTGTCCCCCCATATTCTTTCACCAGCTCGATACACTGGTTCAGCTTTTCCTGTGTTATCAACATTTCAATACTCTCAAAGCTTTGATCTATTCCTGGTTTCTCCAAAGGATAAACATAAATTCCAAATCTCAAACTTCAAATTCCAAATAATATTCAATTCTCAATCTCCAAATTCCAAAAAACCACGGCTGACCGCGGATTGGTGTTGATCTATGCCCAACAGATTGATGAAACCAACGGATTTTTTTAAATCTCAAATCTCAAACTTCAAATTCCAAATAATTTTCAATTCTCAAACCCCAAATTCCCCAAAAAAACCATAGCTGACCACGGATTTTCTGCCCAACGGATTGATGAAGCCAACGGATTTTTTTTAAATCTCAAATCTCAAATTTCAAATCCCAAATAATATTCAATTCTCAAACCCCAAATTCCCCAAAAAAACCATAGCTGACCAGGGATTTTCTGCCCAACGGATTGATGAAACCAACGGATAAAATATTTTTAGAATCCGTTGGTTTCATCTATCAGTTGGGAAAATATCTTCCATAACTTGATTCTTCCAAAAAAATCTAAAATCAAAAATCGTTAATCGCTAATCTGAAATCAATATTTAATTTCCGCCAGCGGCTCGATATCCTCGATCACCACGGGCTTGTAGCTCAACTGGGGCTGGCCGTTTTTATCACGCCTCACCATGGTATGCTTCAAGAAATTCTGATTATCCATTTTCGGATAATCCTCCCGATAATGAGCGCCACGGCTTTCCTTGCGGGCAATGGCGCCGACCGCAATCACTTCCGCCAGATCGAGCATGTAGCCCAATTCCAGCGTTCGGATCAGATCGAGATTATAGGCCTGACCTTTGTCTTCCACGATCACCTTCTGGTAGCGTTGCTTCAGTTCGGCCAATTGCGCCAGGCCTTCCTGCATTATGGATTCATTGCGGAAGATGCCGAAGCTATTGACCATAGTCTTTTCCATATCCTTGCGAATGCCAGCCGCTCGCTCGCCCTGGCTGCGATTCAGCAGCGCATTGAGCCGAGCCTCCTCGGCCTGGAGCGAGGCTTTCGAATAATTCAATAGCTCATGTTGTCTTGCAAATTTCAGCGCCTCTCTGCCAGCAATCGGGCCAAACACCACGGTCTCCAGCAGCGAATTGCCACCCAGCCGATTGGCGCCATGCACGCTGACACAACTGCATTCGCCTGCGGCGTAAATCCCAGGAATCTCGGTCTCGGTTTTGACATTGACGTCGATGCCGCCCATGGTGTAATGCACCGTCGGTCGGATGGGAATGGGATCGTGCACGGGATCCACGCCTGCAAAATGGATGCAGATCTCCCGAATCTGTGGCAGGCGGGTTTTGATCTTCTCCTCGCCCAGATGGCGCAGATCGAGATAGACGTATTCGTTGTTGATGCCTCGACCCGCTCGAATTTCAAAATGGATGGAGCGAGCTACAAAATCACGAGGCGCCAGTTCCATGAATTTCGGGGCGTAGCGCTGCATGAACCGCTCGCCGTCTTTGTTGATCAAATAGCCGCCCTCGCCTCGAGCGCCTTCGGTGATCAAAATTCCACTGAGCAAGCCCGTGGGGTGAATCTGGAAGAACTCCATATCTTTGATAGGAATGCCCACCCGATACGCCAGCGCACCGCCATCGCCCGTATTGATCAGGGCATTGCTGCTCTGACCATAGATTCGGCCTGCGCCGCCCGTGGCGATGATCAGCGCCTTGCCTCGGATAAAATAGAACTCGCCCGTCAACATGTCGAACGCCACGATGCCTTTGAATTGCCCATCTTCCACAATGAGGGCGGTGACGAAATATTCCCAATAGAAATTCACCTGGCGCTTCATGCATTGCTCGTACAGCGTATGGAGCAAATTGTGTCCCGTCTTGTCGGCAATGTAACAGGTGCGATTGCGGCTCTGGCCGCCGAACGCCCGCTGGGCAATGGTGCCATCTTCGTTGCGATTGAACAGGGCACCGTACTTGTCGAATCGGGCGATCACCTCTTTGGCCTCGCTGCAGAGAATTCGAGTCGCATCCTGGTCGGCTAAAAACCACGAGCCCTTCACGGTATCGTACTGATGCGAGTGCCAGCTATCGTCGAACCGCAGCGCCGCATTAATGCCGCCCTGGGCCGCACCCGAGTGCGATCGGACGGGATGCACTTTCGATACGACGGCGACATCTGCCTTTTCGTCTCGCTCTAAAATTTCCAGTGCAGCGCTCAGGCCGGCCAGGCCCGCGCCGAAAACAATTATATCATGCTTGAGCTCTTGCTTGATGTTCATTCACAATCCCTCACTTATGTTAGGGGCGTTTGCCCATGGAATAGGTTTGTTGGGTAGTTTCTGTTGCAAGAATCATAAACAGAAGAATCGCTGTCATGTCATCCGCCACCTGCCGGACAAGAGACAATTTACCATGCATTGATAATTTTGCAACAAGAATTATTGTCATATCTCTTTCAAAACATACCAAATCGAAAGTGAATATATACGAAATCATGCTGAAAATCAAGCGATTTTTTCAGCGGTCAGTATCCGATCGCCCGTTGCGGCGTGGAAAAACGCCATCCTATTTGGCTCTCATGTCTGAAAATAAAATTCATGAACCATAAAAAAGCCGTCTTTTTCATTTCCGCCAGTCAGGACTTACAATGAATCGATTTAGCAAAAGAATAGGGTTCAAAATAGTCATTGTTACTGAACTTCGATAGCAATCTGGTTTAAAGTGGCCTTGCCAGCAAGGATGGTCAAAGTGTCTAAAGAAGCCTTATGAACAGCCGCTCTTCAGCCTCGAGCAATTAGTCGGATGGGCTCACTTCCGTTTACCGCCAATCTCATGATTTGAATTTTTATGAACGATCATATTTTTCAACTCAATGGGGCGGGCGTTAGCGATCTTTTGCATCAGAAATCGGTTGAAAAGCCATCACCCGATTTTTTGGAGAAGCGGTTGAATCTGATTTTGTTACAAATAAAAGTTTTCGAAGATGATGGCAAATTGTTTTCATTTAGGCTGAAGAAAGCCTTCTTCACCAAAAAGAGCTTTTTGATTAGGACCAATTGCAAAATTCTAATACCAAGCTGATATGTCATGCCCGCTAATGGAAGCATCTCGATGTTGAATTGGAGGCGCAAGCAATTTAAAGAGATTGCTGAATTCGCAGGTATGACACACTTTAATTGATTTCGGCGTTGTGCAAAAAAAGCTCATTAGATCTTATTTTAAAATTCCACGAATCGACTAAAATGTCATGCCTGCGGAAGGCGGAATCTTTACCCTAACTTAACCTAACAAGCGGTATTTAATGAGATCCCTCCCTTCGCAGGGATGACAGAGCCGATATGAATTCCGCACCGTACAATAGATCTTGACGAATTGATGTTCGCCGATGCATCTTTGGGCTGGCTAATATCCAAAAGCTTTTGGCAGAACCAAGCTAATCCAGGGGATATAGGTGACCAGCATCAAAACGACGATCATGGCCAGGTAAAAAGGGATGAGCGTTCGCGACATGGTGGCGATGTTGGTATTCCCGATGCCACATCCGACAAATAGGACGGATCCAACTGGCGGCGTACAGAGTCCGATGCAGAGGTTTAGCACGAGGATAATGCCAAAATGCAGTGGCGAGAGACCGAGCTGCACGACGATTGGCAAAAATATGGGGGTGAAAATTAATACAGCAGGTGTCATATCCATGAAGGTGCCAATGATTAATAGAATGAAATTAATGATCAGCAGGATGAGCAATTTGCTATTCGTCAAAGCGACCAACGAAGCGCTGATATTTTGTGGAATGTTTTCATACGATAGAATCCAAGACATCGCGGAGGAGGTGCCGATAAGCAGCATAACAATGGCCGTGGTCTCCACAGTTTTGAGCAAAATCTGTGGGAGTTCTTTGAGCTTAACTTCCCGATAAATAACTGCCGATAGCAGCAAAGCATATAAGACCGCCACAGCGCTGGCCTCTGTCGCGGTGAAGTAGCCAGCGATGATGCCGCCGATAACGATCACAATGAGGGATAAACTGGGAATGGCATCAAAAAATTTTTTAATTGCCTGAGCTGCACTGATCTTTTCCCCGACTGGATATTTTCGAACCAATGAAATAATCGCCGATACCGCCATGAGTCCCAGACCCAAGATAATGCCGGGCAGGTAACCTGCGATGAACAATGCGGCGATAGAGACGCCCCCGCTGGCCAGCGAGTAGACAATCAGCACATTGGATGGCGGTATCAGCAGGCCGGTCGTCGACCCAGTCACGGTGACCGCGGTGCTGAAATTCTTATCATATCCCTCTCGGTTCATGATGGGAATCATAAATCCCCCGATAGCTGAAGTTGCTGCGACAGCAGAGCCTGAGATGGCGCCGAAAAACATGCAGGCCAGCACATTCACATAGGCCAACCCGCCTGGGAGCATCCCCACCAACACCTTGGCGAAATCAATCAATCTTCTGGCAATGCCCCCTTTGCCCATCAATTGTCCAGATAAAATGAAAAAAGGAATGGCCAATAGCGCAAAACTATTGATCCCTGTTGCCATCCGCTGCGCTACCGTGGTCACGGCTGGAGCTGGAGCGATGGTGAATAGCATAGTCAATATCGTCGAGGTTCCAATGCTGATCGCGATCGGCACATTTATGGCCAGCAAACCGATGAAGCTGATGATCAGAACAAGCACCGAAATATCCATGAGTTGAGCTCCTTGTTTGAATGAAAGACTATTTCATCGTGACGAGGATTGGCAGTTTAGGCACTTGGCAGCAGCGATCCAACTGGTTCCAATTGCAAAATTTCCATAACAGCATGCTACGTCATCTCTCCGCATGCAGGCTTTTGATGTCTGGCTTTATTTGGCTGCTGATTTCCCATGAGATTTCTGGTTACGCAGGAATGATTAAGTTCAATTAAAAGCAGCATCTAGCAAGAAAAATTAATTGTTCACTGATTTCCTGGGTGTTCGACAGACGCGCTGGGAGTGCTCCGCGCATTGAGCCAGATAAAATGAATTGCAAAATAGATCAATAAAATCCCGGCGATCGGAATGACCAAATAAATGTACCCAATTTCAATGCCCAAGGCGGGCGAAACCTGGCCCAGTGTAAAAGTAAGCTTCACCAATCGAATGCCGCCTAACACCATCACGAAAAAGGCGAACGCCAACACGATCAAATGAATCGTGATGTCAATTGCTTTCCGCTTTGCGGGGGAGAGCCTATGCACCAATACATCAATCCCGAGATGGGATTTGTTATAATATGCATAGCTTGCACCCAACAAGCCGATCCATATCAATAAAAAGCCTGCTAATTCCTCGGTATATGAGCTGGGATTTTTTAAGACAAAACGGCTTAACACCTGCCAAGTCACATCGATCACCATGCCTGCCATGAAAGCTGTGAGCACCGCACCTAACGCTTTTGCGATGGCTCGGGTCATTTTCTCCATAGTGGTTCCTCAATTATTGGATGCTTTGAATGGCTTGAATGAGTTCGTAGATGGAAGTTCCCTTATACGAAGCAAGCATTTCCTGCACAGCTTGCTGAAATGGCCGCTTATCAGGGTAGATGATTTGTACTCCGGCCTCCTGGACCTCGCGTAACGCTTTTGCAGACGCTTCTTGCCAGAGCTTTTTCTGGTACTCCACTGATTCATCGATTGCTTCTTGCAACCATTGCTGTTCTTGAGGCGATAGGCTTTGCCACACCACCGTGCTCATGAGCACAATATCGGGGACCGAGGTGTGCTCATCCAAGCTGTAATATTTGCAGACCTCATAATGTCGCGACAGATAGAAACTGGGAGGATTGTTCTCCGCGCCGTCGACCACGCCCTGTTGTAGCGCGGTATAAAGTTCTCCCCAGGGGATCGGCGTGGCAGAACCTCCCAGCGCCTGGATCATGGCGAACGAAGTCGGGCTATTCATCACGCGAATTTTAAGCCCTTTTAAATCCGCCGGGGAATGAATCGGGACATTTTTGGTGTAAAAGCTGCGACTGCCAGCATCATAATAGCACATGCCCCGGAGGAAAAATTTTTCGCCAGCCAACAATAGCCGTTTTCCGATTTCACCATTGAGTACCTTCCACCGATGTTCATCGTCTCGAAAAACATAGGGCAACCCGAAGATCTTCATCTCTGGAACAAATGCCTCCAGGGGGGCGGTCGAAACCTTCGTCATGGCCAGGCTACCAATTTGAAGCAATTCGATCAGATCGCGCTCCTGACCCAATTGCCCGCTGGGATAAATATCGACTCGCATCCGGCCGCCAGATTTTTCGTGCACCCGCTCCGCCATGTAGACCATCCCCCGATGCACCGGGTGACCTGGATCGAGCACATGAGCCAATTTGAGCACCCGAACTCGGCTCTCGGACTGACAGCCAAATACCACAACGCTAACCATTAGCAGCAAAAAATATCGCTTCATCTGAACCATCCTTGATTTCAACACTGGAGAATTCATTGTGATCCAGCATGGCCGCAATTCCCAGTCTTGTCCAGCTGGATCCATCGCCAGACCTTTATCCTGGCGGCTGATGTCTATAAAAAACCAGGGAATTTATATCTTCTCAGGCATGGGCAAAGCTGCCGTTCGCGATGGCATCGCTGGATAATCGGGATAGCCAATATCATGTACCAGGTCGGCGATGGTGACGGGCTGCCCGGTTTCAAAACAGATATTGGCAGCGATTCCGATCAGGATCGAATAGGCCCCTGCTCGCTGATCTGCTGCCCGAAGGTACTTATCCGTCGGCCTTTCTGGCAAAAACAAATCGTCCAGCAACATCTGATCGCCGCCCCCATGGCCGCCGATGCCGGTCCAGGGTTCAAAATCCTGGGCTGGCCCTCGCAGCGGAATCACACGGGTATTGGTTCCACCTGGCTTCAGTCCGCCCTGAACCGCATCTGTGCCGCTGATATACACGCTCTCCTCCACCCGATGCTCCAGCCTGCCCTTGGTGCCATTGAAGACGATGTAATAGCCTTCCCAGGAATTGAACGCATTGAGCGAGTAGCAGAGCGTGACGTTGTTATCGTATTTCACCAGCACGTTCATGGTGTCTTCGATATCGATATCTGGTCTGAATACACAGCGATCCCGAAAATAACCATCATACTTTTCATTATCCAGATAAAGCTCTTTCAAGTTCTTATCGGCAGCCAGATCGAGCTCGAAGCCACATTTTTGCTTTTCGGGACAGGTGTGGCACCGCTCGTGATGGCTGTCCAACCCAAAACGCTTGGCCATGACTGGGGTATAGAACTCCCTCTTGCCCGTCGCAAAAACGGAAACTGGAACCGCCGACAGCCACCAGTTGACCAGATCGAAATGATGGGTGGCTTTGTGGATCATCAGTCCGCCCGAAAATTTTTTCTGGCTATGCCAGCGCCGAAAATAGTCAGCGCCATGAAACGTGTTCAGCATCCAGTGAAAATCGACGGATAGCACTTCGCCGATGATCCCGCTCATTAACAACTCCTTCACCTGGGTTCGTGGCGGCGAATAGCGATAGTTAAAAGTCACGGTACATCTCTTGCCCGTCTTGTTTTGCGTGTCAATTATTGCCTGGCATTTTTCCGCATCGATGGTCATCGGCTTTTCCGTAATCACATCGCAGCCCAGTTCCATGGCTCGGATGATGTATTGATGGTGAAATCCATCCACCGTGGTGACGACCAGCCGATCGGGTTTGGTTTTGGCGATCATGGTATCAAATTCGCTGGCGTCAAAAATGGGGACAGTTTTGCCAATGTTGGCAATGGACCGCTGCTGCGCCAATTTCAATCGCCCCAAATTTACATCGCACAGACCAACCAGCTCACAATATTCGCTGTAATCTTTCTGAACCGCATCCTGGTACATGCGGGATCGAGTGCCCACACCGACGATGGCGATGCGCTGTTTCTTCGCTAAATTTTTGGATTTGAGCAACGAAGCTCCCGCCAGCAGGATTCCAGCGCTGGCAACTGAGGAAGTTTTGATAAAATCACGGCGAGAGAAATTACCCGAATTGTTCGCTTGTTCTTTTTTCATGAGACATGTCCTTTGTTAATTTTTCAGCTTAATTGAATGAATGCTTGAACGCCCCCGATTCTTTTTCATTCGATCATGCCAGACGCAGATTCACCTGGCCGAACCGCAGGGAAAAATATGCAACTTCAATATCAATGCAAAAAGCATAATCCTCACTTCCTTCAGAATGAACTTTTTACCTCACAATGAATAATTTTCGTCCAGGTACTATTTAATTTGTACTTGACAATCACAGAATAATTCATTATAATAATTGGCACAACTTCACAATATAAGGAGCCCATCAATGAAGAGCCAGGAATTCGTCGATTTAAAGGTCAATAAATCCAAGTTAGAAAAAATAAAAAAAATATATAAATCCTCCTCCGAGCATGAAATTATCGATCAGATATTGGATGACATCCTTTATATGGCAGCTATGATGAAACATAAAAAAAATTACGCTGGCAAAGGAAATTTTAAAAAAGCCTATGAATAGGATTATCATCGATACCAACATTTATATCGACTTTTATAATTCTGGAAAATTTAAAGAATTCATCTATCAAAGAAGATATCCCGAAATCATATACTTGTCCTCAGTAGTTATTATGGAGCTATTAGCTGGCGCTTTTTCTAAAAGCGACATGGCAATTGTTAATAACCTCATAAAGATCGCCCAGGCAAGCAATAAAATCATCACGCCCAATCAACATGATTATCTCGAAAGCGGCATCATCCTGTCAAAATTGCAACTGGAAAAAGGATATGATCTAAAAAAAAGCCATCATATTACGAACGACGTATTGATTGCAATGAGTGCTCGGCGCATTGGCGCTACGGTATTTACTCAAAATAAAAGAGATTTCGAAACAATCAAAGAGATTAAGGATTTCAAGCTCCAAATTCTTTAGCACTTCCAAAACGCTTCTCACTTTTTTATTGATCCTCAGAAAATGCTTTTTCATTTGTAATTGGATGATCACACCAACTCGCCTTAATCAATTCACCATTTTTAATTAGATTTTTTAAACCGATCTTTGTGCGCCCACAAGCCAATCGCTGGATTGGAAATAAAAAATATCTTCTCCCCATCAGACATGATATTGAAGCCATCTTTCAATTCGTTCGGATTATACTTTTTCATCATGTTAGTTAAATCAGCATATTTAAAACCAACTCCCTCGATCTCTTCCTGGCTCAAATTTCCAGGGCAGTACGTGATCGAAAATCGGCCTTCCGATGAGCCATGAATCAAATGCGCCGCAGCGCTCAGGTTCTGCTGCAACTCCTCATTTTGCCGCACCAATTCCAGAATCCGTGGCGTTCCCACATAGCCATATTTCCGAATCAGTCGATCGATAGCGGCATCCTCGCCGAACGAGTGGACGCCTGGCGCCAGAACGATCAGTTCTCCCCCATCGGCAATGGCCATTCGAGTCCGATAGATGCTTTTGTTCCCCAGCCAGGTGCTTTTGAATTCCGAAGGATCGAGATAGACGACGACTTTTTGAAGCGGCTGTTCCACCATTTCAAAATTGACTTGCAACGACAATTCACTGGCCAAGTGAAAACATTCGCTGTCGTCGCCAATGAACAATCCTCGCACCACCAGCTTGCCTTCGGCATCTCTGCCAACCACAGTCAAAACATAAACGATTGGCAGATGGCGGCAATATTTCTCCGTCGCATAATTCAATACCTGCCGCACGGGATTCTCAGCTCGGCCCATGATCCGTTCCATGCCATAAGCAGCCCCCAGGAAATGGCTTTTGCTGATCCCCTCGGCGCCGCCTGTCCCCACAAAAATGTTCTTATTGTAATTCGCCATGCCAGCGACTTCATGCGGCACCACCTGACCGAACGACAGAATCAAATCATGTTTTCCTGCTGCCAATAGGTTCGCTACCTGGGCAGGCCAGGGATAATTAATTCTATGCTCCGATACCGATGCCACGAATTCGGCAGGAACGGTTCCCAGCGTGGTAATGCCCTGCCGAAAGTCGTGCACCCGAAACAGTCGCAGCGGCACGCCAGGAAACATTGTTTGGATTTCAGTTTCGGACATGGGTCGGTGCGTTCCAATAGCGGGCAAAATGTCGGTCACACGATCTCGATAATATTCCCAGGCATATTGGGTGAGCTGGCCCGCCTGGGAATGAAAACGGGTGAAATCGGGTGGCAGAGCCAGGACCCGTTTCTTGTCCCCAATTTTATCAAGAGCAGAATGAAGACCTGTCTTTAAATCGTCAGATGTCAGTTGATCTGTCGTAGAGCCTCTTTTGAAAAAGAGCATGATAATTTATCCTTTCATAATGTGCGCAAAATGATATTTTGCGCTACATTTTATCTTGCCAGCCAGCCGCCATCTACGGCAATGGTGTAGCCGTTCATGTAATCCGAGGCGGCGGAGGCCAGAAATACCACCACGCCTTTCAGATCCTCGGGCTCGCCCCAGCGGCCAGCAGGGATGCGATCCAGAATGGCTTTGCTGCGCACGGGATCGGCCCGCAGCGGCGCCGTGTTGTCGGTTGCCATATAGCCTGGCGCAATGGCATTTACATTGATCTGGTGCGGGGCTAACTCATTGGCCAGGAGACGGGTCAATCCCATCACCGCACTTTTGGAGGCCGTATAGGATGGCACCAGAATCCCCCCCTGAAATGACAACATCGAGGCGATATTGATGATTTTCCCGCCTCTCCCCTGCTTCACCATCACTCTGGCCGCCGCCTGGCTGAGGAAAAACAGGGTCCGAATGTTGATATTCATCACGTCATCCCAATCCTTCTCGCTGAATTCCAGCAGCGGCGCCCGTCGGATGATCCCCGCACAGTTCACCAGAATATCCAGCCCCCCCATGGCCTCCAGCGTCCTGTTGATGATGATATCCACGCTCTCTTTTTTCGATAGATCAGCCGTGACCGTTTCACAGCGCCTGCCCAATTGTTCGATACGATTGCGAGTCTCGGACATATCCAGAATGTCCACCAGTACCACATCAGCGCCCGCTTCTGCCAATCCAATGGCCATGCCCTGTCCCAAACCACGGGCAGCGCCCGTAACAACCGCCACTTTGCCATCCAATTTGAATTTGTCCAAAATCATCTAATTTTCTCCCGTAAAAGTATCCCAAATCACAAATAACAAATCCCAAATCCCAAATAATTTTCAATCAAGAAATTTCAAATTCCAAACTGTGCATGTTCGGATTATTGGAAATTTGAAATTGAGATTTATTTGTTATTTGAATTTTGTTTTTTGGAATTTTTTATGATCTATCATTTTATTTGATCAATCGCTACGGCATCCATATCCTCAAACGTCTGGTTTTCGCCACCCATGCCCCAGCAGAACGTGTAAGCGCCAGTGCCGACTCCCGAATGAAGCGACCAACTGGGCGAAATGACTGCCTGGCGATTGGCAACGACGATATGGCGGGTTTCTTCCGCCGTTCCCATCAGGTGGAACACACGGGCCTCATCGGCCATGTCGAAATAGAGATACACTTCCATACGGCGTTCATGCGTATGTGGCGGCATCGTGTTCCACACCGAGCCAGGCGCCAGGACCGTAAATCCCATGACCAACTGGCAACTCGGAATGCCTCGAGGATGAATGTACTTGTAAATCGTGCGTTGATTGGCAACCTCGGCTGAACCCAATTGCACCGCTTCGGCCTCGGCCAACTTCGCCTGTCGGGTGGGATAACTTGCATGAGCGGGAAAGCTCAGCAAATAAAAAGCAGCAGGGTTTTCCGCACGCTCACTGCTGAAAATTACCTCTCTCGAACCCCTGCCGATATACAACCCATCCTTGTTTTGCAAATTGAACACCTGGCCATCAACTTCCACCTGTCCAGCGCCACCAATATTCAGCACGCCCAGTTCCCGTCGTTCGCAAAAATAATCTGCGGCCAATTCCTTTGAGGCCGAAAGCGTTAGCTTTTTCTTGTCAGGCACAGCAGAGCCGATGATAGCACGATCCACCTCACAGTAGAGCAAATACATTTCGCCAGGCTGGAACAGTTTTTCAACCAAAAAAGATTCCCTGATTTCCTTGGTCGTCATTCGCTGAAACCGAATCGGGTCGGCTACATAACGTACTTCCATTTTTTCTCCATTCTTCCTTGAACAATGAATAAACCAGATTTCTCACCCAAAGCTGATTTTTGCATTTTTTAACCACCATTTTCCCATTTAAATAACACGAAAATCTTGTTGATTGGCAAGGGGAAAAATTTGACTGGTTAATAAAAATTGTAAACGGCATGCGTTACGGATTCAATCCGCCAGTTGTCAGCCATCGTCAGTAAATCTAAAAATTTAGTTCACCGCTGAGTCGCAAAGACGCTGAGTTGAACCAACAAATTCTTTGCGCCTTTGCGTCTCTGCGGTAGGAAATTATTAAAAATTTAGTTAACCGCTGGGTCGCAAAGACCCTGAGTTTGACCAACAAAATTCTTTGCGCCTTTGCGTCTCTGCGGTAGGAGATCATTTTAATATTTAATGATCACAGGATTATCTAACTTTTGAACAGTGTCATTCAAATAATTCATAAAAGCTTCCCTGGTTTTAATGCCCTCAGGCTCCTGATCCCAGGCGGCCAGAAAATAGTAGCGCACCTGGCCGTTTTGTGGCTTCAAGATCACGACATGGTTGAGCGAATCCTCGGCAAGCTGCGGCATGGACGCCCCCTGAAACAACACCGCAATGCCCAGTTCATCCTCAGGCCCCGCCAGACTCTGCTGACCCCACAGCGCAATATAGCCCCAGTGCCCTTCATGATTGGGTTGTTTGCTGAAAAATTCTGTACGCTCGTGCTTGGCCAATCCCGTGCAAATATTATCCAGTTCCCCCTCGATCTGCAGATCGGTTCGGGTCAGGCGAGAACCCGCCGTAATGGAAAGATCAGCCGTCAGATTCACCTTTTGGGTTCCGATCTGCCAGCCGTAATAGACCGTCCTGATCTGCGAATAGACAGGGCCATTGGCGACAATGGCGCAGGTGACGCTGTCGGTTTGGGCGACCCGATGGGCCTGGTTTTCGTACCAACTGGCGATGGAGCCCAGTCCCAGCGATTCACCTACCTTGAAAATATCAGCGCCCCAGTCCGCCATCTGATGGTACGAATCGAAGCCGTCCAGTCCCACGTTTTGCAGCACCATGGCGGGCACTTTCTTGCCAAAAATATCCACGGCATTGCGCCAGTCCAGATAGAAGCGATAGCCCACTTTATCCGACTCCCAGCCTGGCCCTTCGTAGCGAATGTAGAACGAATGATCGGTATGCTCTGGCGGCACCCGCAGGAACGAGACGTTTTGAAACGTTCCCCCCTCATATTTTCGATTGACAAATCGACCGCCCACTTTCACCGATAGCTCCGCCTGGGTGCGCTGGGGATAGTCCCGCTGTTTCGCTCCCGACGTAGCGTAGCGCAGGCTGAGCTTTCTCGCCTCGCCTGGTTTGAAATCCACAACAGCCACGATTTGATCGGCATGGCCATCGCCATTAGGATCGATCGCCTGGCTGGGCAGCTCCATGCCGTTGCTGAGAACCACGAAGGCTTTGGGATTGAAATCTGGTGCGGTTGTCTGGAGCTGTTTTACGTCAAAGAACACAGCTTCATCGCTTCGTGCCAAGCTGGTCTCGTTTCTAACTTTGCAATTCAAAGCTTTTGGGTATTCCTGTTTAATTTGTTGATTCACTTCTGGGGCACACCCAAGCATGAAGACAATTATCGCTAAAAGTAAGAGCTGCCAGCATGATTTCATTGACGTCCTCCTGTCCAATGTTAAAATTCCAGCGGCTTTAGAAAAATCTGATTTCAAATTTTTGTATGGCAATTATAAAAAATTTAATTGAATTAAACAACTCAAATTTTACACAAATTCAAAATTTCAGTTTTTGATAATGTAAAATAGCCAGAACAAGCGAATGCCCTGGTTCTAATCAATACCAGATCGAGCGCTTAACTTTTATCAGGCCACAAAATCGTACCTGACACAAAATTTTTTGTGAGAGTTCCATTTCTGTGATCCCAAAATATTTTTCTCATGGAATAAATTAGGCCACAAAATCGGAACTGACACAGAATTTTTTGTGAGAGTT
>Ga0209018_1002142_pt1 | contig 14462 bp, 14 predicted proteins | sample YNPBryBLVA2012_FD_185814 | JGI IMG/M metagenome (GOLD analysis project Ga0209018, IMG submission 185814) | Anoxygenic and chlorotrophic microbial mat microbial communities from Yellowstone National Park, USA - YNP Bryant BLVA 2012 (SPAdes)... ...
CCCCGCCGCCTCCCCAGCCGACAGTAACAACGCCCCCACCCACACCGCCTGCACAGCCGGTAGCAGTCTGGGAGAGCACGCTCACGCTCGACACCTACGGCTGGGATCGCGCCCTCGTCCCCACGGCCCCCGACGACCCGATCTTCCCCTACCCCCGCCTCAACTTCGACGCCGTGCCCGGCTCCATCCCCCGCGAGTACCGCGCCGTCTTCATCCAGAACGAATACGTCCAATTGGTCGTCCTGCCCGACCTGGGCGGGCGTATTCTGCGCTGGAGCGACCGCACGACCGGGCGGCAGCTTTTCTACGCCAACCCGGTCGTCAAACCAACCCGCTGGGGCTACCGCGGCTGGTGGCTGGCGACCGGCGGGATGGAGTGGGCCTTTCCGGTAGAGGAACACGGCCTGAACGAGTACCGCCCGTGGAGCTACGAGCTGCTGGCCGATGGCGTCCGCGTCTGGAACGTCGAAGAACGCACCGGCATGACCGTCGCCGTGACCGTGCGCTTGGAGCCGGGGAGCAGTCGCGTGGCGATCAGCCCCAGCATCGCCAACCCGACCGGCCAGCCGCAACCCTACCAGTTCTGGGTCAACGCCATGCTCACTCTCTCGGAGCGCAACGCCCCCTCGCCCGACCTGAGCTTCGTCCTGCCTGCCTCGGAAGTGCTCGTCCATTCCACCGGCGACGGGTCGCTCCCCGGCCCTGGCGGGGCCATGAGCTGGCCGGTGTACGCCGGACGCGACTTTGGCCGATACGCGGAATGGCATGCCTACCTGGGGGTCTTCGCCCCCCAGGCGGCGCAGGCCGGCTTCGCCGGGGCATACGACCTGGGCGCGGATCAGGGGATCGTCCGCGCCGCGCCGACCTGGCTGCGCGGGGTGAAGGTCTTCTGTCTGGGCGACCTGCCGGCCGAACTGTGGACCGACGACGGCAGCCGCTACTTCGAGCTGTGGGGCGGGCTGACCAGCACGTTCGGCACGTACGCCACCCTGGACGCCGGGCAGAGCGTCGGGTGGACAGAGTACTGGTACGCCGTGAGCGGGATGGGCGGGTACACCTGGGCCAACGCCGAGGCGGCGGCGAGGTTGACGCCGGCAGGCGACGGGGTCGAGCTGGCCGTCGAGACCGTCCGCCCTCTCCAGGCGACGGTCATCCTGCGCCAGAGCGGGATCGAGGTCGCTCGCTGGTCAGCCCCCATCGGGCCGGGCCAGCCCTTCCGTCAAACCTGGGGCCCCGGCAGCGGCCCGTGGGCACTGGAAGTACTCGATGGACAAGGAAGGATAGTGATCCAGTTCGTCCGGTGACGTGTTGCGTGTTGCGTGTTCCGTGTTGTCGGTGTACAATCGGCAGCGATGAGCACTCTGTGGACCCCGTGGCGAATGGCCTACCTGCGTGGCGAGCTGCCGCCGGCGGAGGGCTGCCTCTTCTGCCTGACGCCCCAGCAGCCCGACGAGGAGGCCTACATTATCCACCGGGGACAGCTCTGCTACGTGATCCTGAACCGCTTCCCGTACAACAACGGCCACCTGATGATCGTGCCCTACGCACACAGCCCGTCGTTGGAAGAACTGGACGCGCCGATCATCGCCGAGTGGATGGCGCTGACCCAGGCCAGCCTGCGCGCGCTGCGCATGGCCTACAATCCCCAGGGGTTCAACATAGGGCTGAACATCGGCGAAGCAGCCGGAGCGGGAATCGCCGGCCACGTCCACCTGCACGTCGTCCCTCGCTGGGGCGGCGACACCAATTACATCACCGTGGTCGGCCAGACACGCACCATCCCAGAGTGGCTGGAGCAGACCTACCGGCGGCTGCAGCCACTCTTCGAACAAGCGATACGCGATACGCGATAAGCGATACGCGATACACGACCCACAAAAGGAGAAAACCCTATGTCCAACAACCCCCGTGAAGCCGTCATCATCTCCGCCGTCCGCACGCCCATCGGTCGCTTTCAAGGTTCACTCTTGCCGTTCTCGGCCCCCGAATTGGGAGCGGTCGCGATCCGCGCTGCCGTCCAGCGGGCCGGGATCGAGCCTGCCTCGGTGGACGAGGTGCTGATGGGTAGCGTCGTCCAGGCCGGGCAGGGACAGGCGCCCGCCCGCCAGGCAGCGATCAAGGCCGGGCTGCCCCCCACGGTCGGCGCTACTACGATCAACAAGATCTGCGGTTCGGGCCTCAAGGCGGTGATGCTGGCCGCGGCGATGATCGCCGCCGGCGACGGTGACACCTTCGTCGCCGGCGGGATGGAGAGCATGAACAACGCCCCATACCTCCTCCACCAGGCCCGCTTCGGTTACCGCCTGGGAGACGGCAAACTGGTGGACGGGGTCGTCCACGACGGGCTGTGGTGCGCCTTCGAGAACCAGCACATGGGCAATGCCGCCGAATGGATCGCCCGCGAATACGGGCTGACCCGCCAGGAACTGGACGAGTACGCCTACCACAGCCACATGAAAGCCATCGCCGCCATAGACGCGGGCCGCTTCCAGGACGAGATCGCGCCGGTGGAGATCCCACAGCGCAAGGGCGCGCCGATCCTGTTCGACACCGACGAGAATCCCCGCCGTGACACAACGCTGGAGGCGCTGGCCCGCCTGAAGCCGGCCTTCCAGGCCGATGGCATCGTCACCGCCGGCAACGCCCCCGGCATCACCGACGGCGCCGCCGCCGTCGTGGTCATGAGCCGCGCACGGGCCGCGCAATTGGGACTGAGCCCCCTGGCCCGCGTCGTCGCCTACGCTCAGGCGGCCGTCCAACCGCTGCGCATTTTCACCGCCCCCATCTTCGCTGTGCGCCGACTGCTGGAAAAGACCACCACTACCGTGGCCGACTACGACCTCTTCGAGGTCAACGAGGCCTTCGCCGCCCAGACCGTGGCCGACGGGAAAGAATTGGACCTGCCGTGGGAACGGGTCAACGTCAACGGCGGAGCGATTGCCCTCGGCCATCCCATCGGCTGTTCCGGTGCACGCATCCTGACCACGCTCATCTACGCCCTGCGCCAGCGCGGACTGAGGCGCGGCCTGGCCACCCTGTGCCTGGGCGGCGGTGAGGCGGTCGCTATGAGCATCGAAGTCGAATCCTGAACACAAGGACGGAAACCATGGCCACCTGGCCGACCATCGTGACTATCGGCGGACTCGCCAGCCTGATCCACCTGATCGTCTTCCTGGTCATCCTGCTCCGACGGAACAAGGACCTGGACCAGAAGCTGGCCCTGCTGTACGGCGGGATCAGCCTGCTATGGATCATCGCCGCCACACTGGCGAGCATGCTGGGCAGGCTGCCGGACATCGTTGCCGTGCCAGCCGACCTGCTGCTGCCGGTCCTTGCCACCGCGCTGGCCGTGGGCGAGTTGTTGCTGATCTGCTCACTGCTCGAATGGCCCCTGGTGTCCGTGGTTGCTACCGCCGGGGGGACATGGACGGTGATGCTGCTGGTGGGCAACCTGTATTTCCTGTTCTTCCCCCCGCCGCTGGTCCCGCTGCTGCAGATCGCCCAGGGTGGCTGGTCGCTGCTGATCCTCATCGTCACCGGGCTGATTGTGGCGACCTTCTACCGCAGCCGCCTGGCGCTCTACCGCAACCGCACTCTCTACTGGCTGCTGGCCGCCCTGCCGCTGTCCGCCGGACAGGCTATGAGCCTCCTGCCGGCCGGGCCGCTGCGGATGATCGGCCCGCTGCTGCACATCTTCGGCATCGTCGCCCTGGCCCGCGGCGTGGCCAGCTACTGGTTGCCCAACGTCAAGGCGATGATGTGGGCCATCCTGCGCTTCCTGCTCCTGTTCGCCCTCACCGCCAGCCTCATCTTCGGCATCATTATGGGGACGGAACGGCTGGCCCTCCGCCTGCCCTTCTCGAACACGATCCTCATCATCGCCCTGGCCTGTGTCGCTGCCCTGCTCTACCTGCCGCTGTACCAACTGATCCAACGCCTGGTCAATCGGCTGGTCGAAAGGATGGGCTTCGACCCGGCCCAGGCCCTGCGGGACTACAGCCAAACCATCGGCACGGTTCTCGATCTGGAGCAACTGGCCCAGATCGCCGCCCAGACCGTCGCCCAGGTCTTCGACGTGCGCAAGGGCGCGCTGCTGGTCACGACCGGCAGCGAGCGCGGCGGCTTGCACCTCCAGCCCGTGCCAGGAATGGGCGAGGTGCCGCGAGAGCCGCTGGAACTGGAACCGATCAGCCCGATCCTGGCCCGCATCCGCGAGCGGGACGAGCCCCTGTTCCAGTACGAGATCGAGCACAACCCGGACCTGCGGGCAGCAGCCAAACGGGAACTGGACTGGTTGCACAACCTGGGGATGGAAGTCTACCTGCCGATCCGTTCACAGGGTGAGCTGACCGGCCTGCTGGCCCTCGGCCCACAGCGCACAGGAGAGATCTACAGCCCCCGCTCGCTGGAGTTCCTGACCACCCTGGCCCACCAGACCGGCGTAGCGTTGCAGAACGCCAGCCTGTTCGAGGGACTGCGGGCGCTCAACGTCCACGTCACAGAACTGAACGAGAACCTGCGCGCCGCCTATGAGCGCCTGGAGCGGCTCGACCGGGCCAAGACCGACTTCCTCTCCATCGCCTCGCACGAATTGCGCACGCCACTGACCCAGATGCGCGGTTACGTGGACATCCTGACCGAGCTATCGGAGACGGACGCGCTCAGTCCCAACCAGATCGTCCACATCGCCAGCAGCATCTCCCGCCCCGTGCGCCGCCTGGAGAGCATCATCAACGCCATGCTGGACGCCTCGCAGATCGAGACCGAGGGCCTGAGCCTGCACTTCGCGCCGACCACGCTGGCCTCCATCGTCCGCACGGCGATCGAGGGCTGGGTGCCGGCCCTGCAGGAACGGAGACTGGTCCTGACAACGACCGGGCTGGACAATATCCCACCGATCACCGCCGACGCCCAGCGATTGTTCCAGGCGTTCAGCAACCTGATCTCCAACGCGATCAAGTTCACCCCCGACGGCGGAAGCATTGCTATCGAAGCCCACCCGCTCGACCGGGAACATTTCGAGATCACCTTCTCCGACACGGGCATCGGCATCAGCGCGCCCGACCAGGAGCTGATCTTCGAGAAGTTCTACCGCGTTGGCAGCGTGAGCCTGCACTCCTCAGGGGAATACAAGTTCAAGGGGGCCGGGCCGGGGCTGGGACTGCCGATCGCTCGCGGAGTGATCGAGGGCCACGGAGGATGCATCTGGGTCGAGAGCGAGGGGTACGACGAAGAACGCTGCCCCGGCAGCACCTTCCACGTTGTCCTGCCGTACAAGGCGCACCGCGGCCCGTGCCGCTATGAGCGGCGGAAGGGAACGCCCGCGCCGTCGGACCTCTCGTTCGCGGAGCTGCCGACCGATCTCTAGTCCGCCGCCCGCACGGTCAGGCGGAAGCCCTCGATCGCGACGACAGTAACGCGCTCGCCGCTCTCGATGCTCCCCTGCTCCGCCACGGCCTGCCAGAGCTCGCCGGCGACCAATACCCATCCCTGCGGGTCGAGGCGCGACCTGGCGACCCCCGTGCGGCCGATCAGCCCCTCGCGTCCGGTCACCGCGCGTCGCTTCTGCGCCTGGAGCGCCTTGCCCACCACAAATCCGAAGAACAGAGCACTCAGCACGGCGATCGCCACCACCAGCGGCAGCGAGACCTGCCCGTAGGGCGATCCCAGCGGAGCGTTGAACAGGATCAGCGCCCCGGCGATGAACGTGCCGATGCCCGTCGCCGTCAAGGCCCCATGGGTCGGCGCCTTGATGTCCAGGATAAAGAGCACAAAAGCTGCGCCGATCAGCACGAGGCCAAGCCAGTTGAACGGCAGCACGCCCAGGGAATAGGCCGCCAGTGCCAGACAGACCACCCCGACAAATCCGGCCACCCAGCCGCCCGGCGACGACAGTTCGATCAGGATCGCCTGCACGCCGATGGTCAGGAGGATGAGAGCGATATTCGGGTCGATCAATACCTGCAGGAGCTGCTCGATGACCGACATCGGTACCTCCACGACCGTCGCGCCTGCCGTGTGCAGGGTCAACGCGCTACCGTCGCCCAGGCGCACCGCCTGGCCATCGAAGCCGGTGAGCAGGCCTTCCATATCGTCAACAATCAGATCCACAACCCCCAAGTCCAACGCTTCCTCCGGCCCGGCGGTAGCGCTCTCTCGGATGGCCCGTTCGGCCCACGCCACCGCCGCCTCGCCGCGCCGTTCGGCAAAGAGCGCCGTGTAGGTGACGATGACGTTCATCACCTTCTCGATCATCACCTCGTCGGCTTCCGAACCACCGGTGAGATTGACCGGATGAGCTGCGCCGATGGTCGTCCGTGAGGCCATCGCCGCGCCGTGCGCCGCCAGCAGGATCAACGTCCCCGCCGAAGCAGCCATCCCTCCGCGGGGATAGACGTGGACGATGATCGGCACACGGGCGTTCTCGAACGTCTCCATGATCTGCGTCGTCGCGTTCAGATCGCCACCGGGGGTGTCCAGCCGGATCACCACCGCGACCGCGCCATTTTCTTCCGCCAGCCGCACGCCCCGCTGGATGTAGTCGCCGATGGCAGCGGTAATCGCGCCATCCACGGTCAGCGCATAGACGACCCGCTCGCCCTGCGCAGGGGCACCCCCCACCGACGCCGCGATCAGCCACAGCACCAGGAACAGAGCCGCCACCCGTCTCATCGCCATCTCCCTCCACGTACATTATACCCTAAAGTCTGAATGTAGGACAACTGCTCGCAGTTGTCCTACGAACAACTCCGGTCTTTGACGGTTCGACGAAAAGGCGGTAGAATATGATCAGAAGAAACAGGGGAGGTTGACAATGGAAAAGGAAGTCGGTACCGAGAAAGTCAAGCGCGGCCTGGCGCAGATGCTTAAGGGCGGGGTCATCATGGACGTGGTCAGCGCCGAGCACGCCCGCATCGCCGAAGAGGCCGGCGCCTGTGCCGTGATGGCCCTGGAGCGGGTGCCGGCGGACATCCGTGCCCAGGGCGGCGTGGCGCGCATGGCCGATCCCGATAAGATCCGCGAGATCATGGAAGCGGTCTCCATCCCGGTGATGGCCAAATGCCGCATCGGCCATTTCGTCGAGGCGCAGATCCTGGAGGCGCTAGGCGTGGACTTCATTGACGAGAGCGAGGTGCTCACCCCCGCCGACGAGTCCCATCACATTGACAAGCATGGCTTCAAAGTGCCGTTCGTCTGCGGCTGCCGCAACCTGGGCGAAGCGTTGCGGCGCATCGGTGAGGGGGCGGCGATGATCCGCACCAAGGGCGAGGCCGGCACCGGCGACGTGGTCGAGGCAGTACGCCACGCCCGCGCCGTAATGGGCGAGATCCGCCGTCTGACGACCATGGCCGCCGAGGAGATGATGGCCTATGCTAAGGAGATCGGCGCGCCGTATGACCTAGTCGTGGAAACCGCCCACCTGGGCCGCCTGCCGGTGGTCAATTTCGCCGCCGGCGGCGTGGCCACCCCCGCCGACGCCGCGCTGATGATGCAGCTTGGCATGGATGGGGTCTTCGTCGGCAGCGGCATCTTCAAGAGCGGCGACCCGGCCAGACGCGCCCGCGCCATCGTCCAGGCGGTCACCCACTATAACGATCCACAGATCCTGGCCGAGGTCAGCCGCAGTCTGGGCGAGCCGATGGTCGGCATCCACGTCAGCGACATCCCGGCACAGGAACGGCTGGCGGTGCGGGGGTGGTAGCCAGGAGGAAGGATGAGGATCGGCGTTTTGGCCATGCAGGGTGATTTCATCGAACACGAGGCAGCGCTGGAGCGCGCCGGCGCAGCCGCAGTCGAGGTGCGCCTGCCGCAACACATGGAAGAGCTGGACGGCCTGATCATCCCCGGCGGCGAGTCCACGACGATCGGCCTGATCGCCAGCCGCTGGGGATTGCTCCAGCCGATCCGCGCGCTGGCGATGGCCGGCAAGCCGATCTGGGGCACCTGCGCGGGGATGATCCTGCTGGCCCGCGAGGTACTGGACGGCGTGCTGGGACAGGCAACGCTGGGGCTGATGGACATCGGTGTGCGCCGTAACGCTTTCGGCCGCCAGGTGGATAGCTTCGAGGCTGACCTGCGGGTGGCCGAACTGGGCGAGGAGCCATTTCGCGCCGTCTTCATCCGTGCCCCGCTGATCGAACGCGTCGGCGAGGGTGTGGCGGTGCTCGCCCGTCTGGAGGACGGACGGGTCGTCGCGGCCCGCCAGGGCAGATTGCTGGCTACCTCGTTCCACCCGGAACTGACCGACGACAGTCGCTTCCACCGGTACTTCCTCCAACTGGCCGGGACGAGCCGGTGACGAACCATGAGTTACAACAACCACATTACCGATGACCTCGACGCCATCCTCGGTGTCCTGCCGGAAGACATTCGCGCCGCTGTGCAGCGCATCGGTCGGCGCGACGAACTGCTGGAAGTGATCCTCGACCTGGGCCGCGTGCCGACCGCCCGCTACACCGATGGCGAGGTGGTGCTGCGCAACACGGAGGTAACCCGCGAGGAGATTCAATATGTGGACGACCGGGTGGGCGAGTTCGACGCCGACAACCGCGCCGGCATCGCCCGCACGCTCCACCGCATCGCCGGCATCCGCAACCGCAAGGGCGACCTCGTCGGCCTGACTTGCCGGGTGGGCCGCGCGGTCTACGGGACCATCGCCATCATCCAAGACGTCATCGAGAGCGGCAAGAGCATCCTGCTGCTGGGACGCCCCGGCGTCGGCAAGACGACTATGCTGCGCGAGGCTGCCCGCGTCCTGGCCGAGACGAAGCGGGTGATCATCGTGGACACGTCGAACGAGATCGGCGGCGATGGGGACATCCCCCACCCCGCCGTCGGGCGCGCCCGACGCATGCAGGTGGAAATGCCCTCCCTCCAGCACGAGGTGATGATCGAGGCGGTGGAGAACCACAATCCCGAAGTGATCATCATTGACGAGATTGGCCGCGAACTGGAAGCACTGGCCGCCCGCACCATCGCCGAGCGCGGCGTGCAGCTCATTGCCACCGCCCACGGCAACACGCTGGACAACCTGCTGCTCAACCCCACCCTCTCCGACCTGGTGGGCGGCATCGAGAGCGTGACGCTCTCCGATGAGGAGGCCCGTCGGCGAGGCACGCAGAAGACGATCCTGGAACGGCGCGCGCCACCGACGTTCGACGTGCTGGTGGAGATCCAGGACCGGCAGAAACTACTCATCCATCACAACGTCGCCGAGTCGGTGGACGGGCTGTTGCGCGGGCGCCCACCACAGGCCGAGCTGCGCTATCGCGACGGGGGCGGGGAAGTGCGCTCCGAGAGAACAACCCCCGCCCCGCTGGAACGGCAAGAGAGCGGCCCATCGCTCGACCAGATGATCGCCGCTCCGACGCCGCACCGCGCGCTGACACCGATGACCATCTTCCCCTACGGCATCGCCCGCGACCGCCTGGAGCGGGCTGCCCGCCGCATGCGTGTCCCCATCTCCATGTCCACCGACCTGGGGCAGGCGGAGATGATGGTCACGACCAAGAACTTCTACCGCAAGCGCCCGCGCCTGGTGGTGGATGCGGAACGGCGCGGCCTGCCCATCTACGTCATGCGCGCCAACACGGTGTCGCAGATGGAAGCCGCGCTGAGCGATATCTTCGAGCTGGACGGCATGCCCGACGACACACTCCGCCAGGCCATTGCCGAGGCCGAGAGCGCCATTCGCCAGGTGCTCAACGGCGCGCCGGAGGTCGAGCTTTCGCCACAGAACGCCTTCATCCGCCGCCGCCAACACGAGATGGCCCGCGCCGCTAACCTGGCCTCCCACTCGGTGGGTGAAGAACCCAACCGGCGGGTGCACATCTGCCGGGAAACATAGGACGGGCCACCAGCCCGTCCCGCGCAGAGCCGATCATGTTCATCACGTTCGAAGGACCGGAAGGCAGCGGCAAGACCACCCAGGCGCACCTGCTAGCCGAGCATCTGCGCTCTCGGGGACGCGCCGTGATATTGACCCACGAACCGGGCGGCACCGCCATCGGCGATCAGATCCGCGCCGTGCTCCACGACCCGATGAACAGCGAGATGCAGCCCTGGGCCGAGGTGCTGCTCTATTCAGCCTCGCGCGCCCAACTGGTAGCCCAGGTCATCCGCCCGGCGCTGGCCGCCGGCAAGGTAGTGCTCTGCGACCGCTTCTACGACAGCACGCTGGCCTACCAGGGATATGGACGGGGATTGGACCTGTCAGCGCTCCAGGCGATCACGTACCTGGCCACCGGCGGATTGGTGCCCGATCTGACCCTCTACCTGGACATCCAACCCGATCAGGGCCTCCAGCGACGGCTATTGGGCGGTGGGGAATGGAACCGGATGGACCAGCAGACGCTGGAGTTCCACCGCCGGGTGCGCGCCGGCTATCTGGAACTGGCCGGCCACGAGCCGGAGCGCTGGGTCGTGATCAACGCCGCCGCGTCGGTGGAAGAAGTGCAGGTGCGGGTGCAAGCCATTGTGGAGAATCGGCTACTGCGATGAATGATCGCACTCACTCCTCCCCGAAATCCGCCTCGTCCCCTTCCCCCATCAGTTCCGGCATGCTCTTCTCGATCGCTTCGGGATCCTCGCCGGCCTCCAGGCGGTCGATCACCTCTTCCATCTCCGGGCCCAAGTCCTCGCCCGTCTCGTCCGCCATCCGGCGCATCAAGCGGGCCATAGCGCGAGGATCGTTCTCGTCCAGATCGGCCAGCGCAGCCGGATCGCTCAGGTCGTCCAGGCTGCCCCCCGTCGAACGGATCACCCGCACGCGGGAGATCAGCCGGGTCAGGTTGCCGCTGCCGCAGCGCGGGCAGACAGGCTGCCCTTGCTCCGCCTCGGCGAAGCTGCGCCAGATGATGGATACCCGGCGGCGGCAATCACGACAACGATACTCGTAGATCGGCACAGTACCCTCCAGAACATCCCAGGGTGATTGATTCGCCAGTATACCAGTGTCCCCCCTACATCGCAAGTGGAGAGCGCATGGAAGAAGCCTACCGTTTGACCACCCACCCCCTACTCATCGTCATCTCTGGCCCGGCCGGCGTGGGCAAAGATGCCGTGCTCGACAGCCTCCGGCAATGGGAGCACCCGCTCCATTTCGTCGTCACCGCCACCGACCGCCCGCCGCGTCCCGGAGAGATACACGGCGTAGACTACTTCTTCTACACTCCGGCAGAGTTCGAGCGGATGATCGAACAGGACGAACTGCTGGAACATGCCCTGGTCTACGGGCAACACAAAGGTATTCCCAAGCAACAGGTGCGCGAGGCGATCGCCTCCGGCAAGGACGTCATCATGCGGTTGGATGTCCAGGGGGCTGCCACGGTGCGCCGCATCGCGCCGGAAGCTCTGCTGATCTTCCTGTTCGCGTCGAAAGAGGAACTGATCCAGCGCATGACGAAGCGGGATAGCGATACCGCCGAGCAGATCGAGCGCCGCCTGGCCGAGTATGACCAGGAGCTGGCCTACATCCACGATTTCGACTACGTGGTCATCAATCGGCAGAACCAGTTCCCGCAGGCGGTTGCCCAGGTGAAAGCGATCATCCAGGCCGAGCACTGTCGAGTCAAACCGCGCCGGGTGCGGCTATGAGCTACGAAGCGCCCCCATCCATCGCCTATCCGCCGCCGACCGCGATCCACCTGCGTATCCCGCAGTCGAGACCCCTCTGGACCTATGTCATTCTGGCGCTCAACAGCCTGGTTTTCGCGGCCAGTTTCCTGGTGGGACAGGGCGCCCTATTGTGGTGGGGAGCGAAGGACAACCAGGCCATCGTCGCCGGTCAGGTCTGGCGGCTGGCGACCGCGATGTTTCTCCACGTTGACCTGCTCCACATCGCCTTCAACAGCTACGCCCTGGTCATCTTCGGCACACAGGTCGAGCGGCTCTACGGACGGCTCCGCTTCCTGGTCATGTACTTCCTCGGCGGGCTGGCCGGCAGCGCGCTCAGTTTCCTGTTCAGTCCCCGCGATTCGGTCGGCGCTTCGGGAGCGATCTTCGGGCTGATCGGCATCACGGGCATCTACCTGTATCGCTATCGCAAACAGCTCGCCGGCGGGCGCAACCGCCTGATGAACATCCTGAGCGTCGCCGCCTATAACCTGATCTACGGCTTCATCGTTCCTGGGATTGACAACTGGGCTCATATCGGCGGACTGTTGTCCGGGCTGGTCCTCGGCTGGTTCCTGGCCCCCATTTACGAAATGACTCCGCTCACCCCGCTGTGGTCAGCGCAGATCGTGCGGCGCGACTCTGCCACCGGCTGCTTGACCGGCACTGCCCTGGTCAGTCTCGGCATCTTCCTGGTGTTGCTGGGCGGGTTTCTGCGCTGGGGAGGATGGTGATGGAAGTCCTGTTGAGTCTGACCGGCGTGGCCTTCTTCGTCCTGCTCAACGCCTTCTTCGTCGCCGCCGAGTTCGGATTGGTCAGTGTGCGTCCGACGCGGATCGAACAACTGGTGGCCGAGGGCAACCCGACGGCGCGGATCGTCCGGCGGGCCATCGCCGATCCGGACCGCTTCATCGCCGCCACCCAGTTGGGCATCACCCTGGCCAGCCTCTCCCTGGGCTGGATCGGCGAGCCGGCCCTGACCCGTCTCATCGAACTGCTGCTGCATGCCCTGTCCCGCGCCTGGGCGGTGACGGCGTCTCACTCCATCGCCGTGACCGTCGCCTTCATCACCATCACCTTCCTCCACGTCGTCGTCGGGGAGCTGGCGCCCAAGTCCATTGCGCTCCAGAACCCAGAACGGACAGCCCTCTTCGTCGCCCGCCCCACCGAGGTGGCCTTGTTCGTCTTCCGCCCCGCGATCTGGGCCCTGAACGGCGCGGGCAACGGCCTGCTGCGCCTGCTGGGCATCCGCCCGGCCAGTGGCCACGAGCGCGTCCATTCGGTGCACGAGCTGCGGCTGCTGATCGAATCGAGCCAGGAGGGCGGCGTGCTGGAGGAGCACGAGGAACAAATGCTGCAGGCGGTGTTTGACCTGCGCGGGATGCGCGCTGCCCAGGTGATGGTGCCGCGCACCGAGATGGTCTGCGTGCCGCCCAACGCCACGCTGCGCGAGATAGCCGGGCTGGCTGCCCAGACCTCGCTGAGCAAGTTTCCGGTGTTCGCAGAGGACCTGGACCACATTCTCGGCGTCGTCCATGTCCAGGACCTGGTTCGTGGCCTGCTGGAGCATGACCAGACCGTCACCGCCCACGCGCTGATGCGCGAACCGCTGTTCCTGCCAGAGACCGTTTCCATCGCCGATGTGCTGGCGGCTTTCCGCCGCCACCGTCAACACATCGCCATCCTGATGGACGAGTACGGCGGCACCGCCGGACTGGTCACCCTGGAAGACCTGCTGGAGGAGATTGTCGGCGACGTGCGGGATGCTTTCGATCACGCGGAACCGCCGATCCAACCCCTGTCGGATGGGAGTGTGTTGCTCGACGGATTGTTGCAGATCGAGGAAGTGAACGAGGCGCTCCACCTGACGCTGAGCGACCCCAACTACACGACCATCGGCGGCCTGGTGATGGGCCGGCTGGACCGCGTGCCCGCTGTCGGCGATGAGGTGGCCATCCGCGAGCAAGGCATCCGACTGCGGGTGGAAAAGATGGACGGGCTGCGCGTGGCGCGAGCGCGATTGGTCAGGGACACGCCGACGCAGTGACGCGGGGAAGCGATGGAGATCCATATCGGCGATGTCGTGCAGATGCGTAAGCCGCATCCCTGCGGCGGCAGTGAGTGGGAAGTGACCCGCGTGGGGTCGGACATCGGCATGCGCTGCCTGACCTGTGGGCGGTGGGTGATGCTGCCCCGCGCGAACTTCGAGAAGCGCGCCCGGCGGATCGTGCGCCGGGCGGCAGCCAACTCGACCACGGACCCCTGACAACAGACTGCGTTCGTCCAGGCGCAGCCGGCGGTCACTGGCCGAGTCACGGCAATCGTGCTACAATTCCTTCATCTTGATCACAGGAGGTCAGCTATGGAAAAGAGGTTCACTGCGCTCCGGATCGTGGCGACGCTCTGGAAAATCCTGGCCTGGGTCTCCCTCATCGTCGGGATCCTGGCCGCCATCGGCACGCTGATCGCCAGCATCGTCGGCGGGGGGATGATGGGACCGATGATGCGGCAGTACGGGTTCGAGGGCCAGATACCCACGGGCGTCTTCGGTGTGGTGAGTGGCGTGATCACCTTCCTGGTTATGCTAATCGCCACCGTCTTCTATTTCCTGGTGTTCTACGCCGTCGGCGAGGGCATATCGCTGGCCCTGGCCATCGAGGAGAACACACGGCTGACGGCTCAGTGGGTCGCGGCCCGCGCAGCCCCCGCCCAGCCAGTCTATACTCCACCGCAGTCGTGACGGGGTGACGCGGTGACGGGGTGACGGGGTGACGCGGTGACGCGGTGACGGGGTGACGCGGTGACGGGGTGACGCGGTGACGCGGTGACGCGGTGACGGGGTGTGAACG
>Ga0209018_1002145_pt1 | contig 14447 bp, 10 predicted proteins | sample YNPBryBLVA2012_FD_185814 | JGI IMG/M metagenome (GOLD analysis project Ga0209018, IMG submission 185814) | Anoxygenic and chlorotrophic microbial mat microbial communities from Yellowstone National Park, USA - YNP Bryant BLVA 2012 (SPAdes)... ...
GAAATGATTTTTTGAATTCTCTTTTCCGTGACTGTTCTTTTTCTGTGTCCATTAAAATTTTAGCTCACGGAATTGGAACAGACACGGAAATGAATTTTTAAATTCTCTTTTCCGAAACCGTTCTTTTTCTGTGTCCATTAAAATTTTAGCTCGCGGAATTGGAACAGACACGGAAATGAATTTTTAAATTCTCTTTTCCGAGACCGTTCTTTTTCCGTGTCCTAAATAAATTCAGCTCAGGGAATTGGAACAGACACGGAAATGATTTTTTGAATTTCTTTTCCGTGACCGTTCTTTTTCCGTGTCCTAAATAAATTCAGCTCAGGGAATTGGAACAAACACAGAAATGATTTTTTGAATTCTCTTTTCCGTGACTGTTCTTTTTCCGTGTCCTAAAAGCTTTCGCTATGAAGATTTTATAAGGCTTGTAACCTTTAAAAGGATTCACCTGCTCAGTTAAAAATTGAAATTTGCAGTTTGAAATTTATCCGCCAGAGGTCGGACAAGTTTGTTATTTGAGTTTTGTCTTTTGGAATTTCATCCGTTGGGTCGTTTCTATCCCTTGGAGAAAAAATGAGAATAAAATCTATAATCTTACCGATCGTATCACTCATAATCAATTTCACATCAATCCTCGCCCAAAAAATGCCTCCATCCATCGAAGCATCTGCCAAAGAACCCGTAAAATACATCGGCAGCGATCAACCCGATAAACGATTTCATCACGGCGGCTTGCGCCATGCCGTTGGCGTGCATCGCTACCAGGCATTTCGAGCCAATCGCAGCAATCCTCCCGAGGGTGGCTGGATCGGCTATACCTACAATCATGCCCCCAATCTCTGCTATTGGAACGGGACGTTTTATTTGCAATATCTGAACAATCTCAAAGAAGAACACAATCCCCCAGGCACCACGTTGATTTTGACGTCAACGGATGGTCGCCATTGGACCAACCCGCAGGTGGTCTTTCCGATTTACATTTTGCCTGAGATTCGTTACAAAGATTTTTATGTGCCCGAGGGGATGCCTGCGGTGATGCACCAGCGCATGGGATTTTATGTCGCTCCCAATGGCCGATTGCTGACGATCGGATTTTACAGTTACTGCCCCAATCCACGAATTGGCCCCAATCTGGGCCAGGGACTCGGTCGGGTGGTTCGGGAAATTTATCAGGATGGCAGCTTTGGTCCGATTTATTTCATTCGCTACAATCGCCATGCAGGCTGGAACGAAAAAAATACCAAATATCCATTTTATAAGACCAGCCAGGATAAAGGGTTTGTCGATGCCTGCGAGGCGTTGCTGGCTGACAAATTGGTGACCCTGCAATGGTGGGAAATGGATCGGGCGAAAGATGGCTTTTATACCATTGATCCAGGCGACAAGGAGATCAAGGCGCTCAGCTATTTCCACCGACCTGATGGCGTGGTGGTCGGCCTCTGGAAAGCGCAATTGGCAGCGCTAAGTCCCAATGAAGGTAAGTCCTGGACGCCACTTGCAACCACGCCGACAATTCTTGAATGCAACGCCAAAACCTGGGGCCAGCGCACCGAAGATGGTCGCTATGCATTGGTCTATAATCATTCGGCGACGAGAAGAAACCGCTTTCCGCTGATTGTGATCACTGGCGAAGATGGCTACGAGTTCGATAACATGCTGGTCGTTCACGGCGAAGTCCCGCCCATGCGCTACCAGGGCATTCACAAAAATTATGGGCCGCAGTATGTTCGGGGCATCGTCGAGGGCAATGGCGATCCGCCTGGAACGGAGATGTGGCTGACGTACAGTGTGAACAAAGAGGACATCTGGGTGACCAGCGTTCGGGTGCCAATCATGGGAAAAGTGGCGGAGCCTGTCGATGAGAATTTTGATCAACTCCAAAGTGACGCCGATCTGAAATTGTGGAATCTCTATGTTCCGCAGTGGGCGCCGATCGCCATTGTGACGGATCCTCGAAATGAGAACAATAAATGTCTGGAGCTACGGGACGAAGAGCCGTACGATTATGCTCTGGCGGAGCGGATTTTTCCAGAGAGCAAAAAAGTCACGGTCGAATTTCGAATGATGCTCAAGCGGGTGGGGACCAGCGTGCTGGAATTTGAGGTCCACGACCGCTATGGCAATCGCCCCATGCGCCTGCGCTTCGATCCCGACTGGCTGATGTTCGATCGGGGCAAGGTGGAGCCGAAGCCAGTTCCGTTTTCGATTGGCAAATGGTTTCATGTAAAATTAAATCTGGATTGTGCGAAACAAAATTATGATGTAGCGCTCAATGGCGTGTGGGTGAAACAGAACATCGAATTTGCTGAGAAGGTGGATTCATTGGAGCGATTGCATTTTCGCACTGGACCCTGGCGCAGCGATGTTCGACTGTTCATCCTCGATGGCGAGCCTGGCAATCCTGGGCTGTATCAGGAAGATTTGCCTGGAGCAGATCATAAAGTGGCGGAGAGTGCTTTTTTGATTGATGATTTAAAGACAGCTCAGTAGACCACGGAATACACGGAAAGACACGAAAGGTTGGAGAAATTCCAAACATCAAAAAACAAAATTCAAATAATTTTCAAATCCCAAAAGTTCAATATTCAAACCTGTGGGTGGATGGAAGTTTGAAAAATTGGAAATTGATTATTGAAATTTATTTGTTATTTGATATTTGAGGTTTGGAATTTTAAATTGAAAGATAAAATTAAAGCTGGAGCATACCAAAGATGATTCATCGATACTATCTGGAAGGTCAAAAACTAAACGTGGCTGACTTGAATGAAATGATCGTACTGATCGACCGAACGGAAGCCGAGTTAACGGAGGTCGCTTTGAACACCTGGCGAGCGGGATTGATTGGCCCGCCGCATCGCCACGATCAGAAGGAACAGATTTTTTATGTGACTTCAGGAACTGGGATGGTTAGGGTCGGCAATGAAAATTTCAAGGTGAAACCTGGATCTCTGGTTTACGTGCCCCTGGGTGCAGAGCATCAGACCATTGCTGCGGAGAACGAGGCCTTGCATTATATTTTGTTCAATGTGTTCAACAATCCAGAAAAAGAGGGGCATGGCACTTTTGCCGAGCATATCGAAAAAGTCAAACACATTCGTAAGCAGCAGGCGGAGACGGGCAAAGCTACGGTCGAAAATGCGGAGCAGTCGGCTTCCTCAACCAAAAGGCCCAAACATATCACTGATTGCAACAAGGGCGATCCAGGCCAATCGAATTCGGTTAACAGTCGTTTGCTGCTGGACCGAACCGAGACGGAGCGGTTTGAAATGCTCATTGTTACCAGGCCCAAAGGCAGCCAAGGAGCACTGGAAATGCACCCCGAAAAGGAGCAGACCTTTTTTATGCTATCGGGATCGGGTCGCATCACCATCTCTGAGGAACAGGCTTTGGTCAAACCAGGCGATATTGTTTTTGTGCCCAGGAATGCCTGGCATGGCGCTGAGACGATGAATGAGGATTTGAGGTATTTGTGTTTGAATACATACCAGTAAAATCCCAATAAACAAAAAACAAATTACAAATAAAATTCAATAATCAAATCCTAAATTCCAAACGGCGGTGCGGTGACGGAAAATAGTGTGATGGATGGAAGTAAGCCCCAATAGACAAAAAAACAAAACTCAAATAAATCTCAATAATCAAATCTTAAATTTCAAATGGGGTGCAGTGACGGAAAATAGTGGATGGATGGAAGTTCCAATAGACAAAAAGCAAAATTCAAATAAATCTCAATAATCAAATCTTAAATTCCAAATGATGGAGAAGAAGAAAAAATTGTTGTTTGATACTGACACAGGCAAATTCCAAAAAGCAAATAAATTTTAATGACCAAATCAAAAATTTCAAATGCTGTTGGATGGCGGAAAAGCAGTTTGTGGAACGATGATAAAATTCTAAATTTCAAGACCAGAACTGCTATTACCGAAAAGACGGTAAAAAGGAGAAAATTCCAGTGAATAAAAATCAAAATCCAAAACCTGTCTATGATCTGGAAGAGCGGACTTTTCAGTTTGCCAAACGGGTACGGTTGTTCGTTAAAACCTTACCTAATACGTTGGCAAATGTTGAAGACAGCAGACAACTCATCAAAGCCTCTGGCTCAGTCGGCGCCAATTATCGGGAGGCGAATGAATCATTGGGGAAAAAGGACTTTTTAATGAGAATTCGTATCAGTCGAAAAGAAGCCAAAGAGAGCGAATACTGGTTGAGATTGATCAACGAGACAAATGAATTGAAGAATACCGATGAAGGTCTGCAGCTTATCCAGGAAGCCAGCGAGCTGAAAAAAATATTTTCTGCGATTGTAGAAAAATGTAAATAAGATTTCTGATTTCCAATTATGGGTGCTGGTTTTTGAAATTGTAAATTAATCCGTTTATTAGGTGGCAGATTCGGCACATTTGTTTTTTGATTTTTTGTCATTTGAGATTTTTTCAAAAAAACAATCTGAGCCTAATTATAACTCCAAAGATTTTGAAAATTGAATTTTTGAATTTGATTATTATTTGTATTTTGAATTTTGTCATTTGAAATTTTAAGTATATGACTCCAAGAGAACGTTTTATCGAAACCCTAACTTTCGGATCTCCTGACAAAATCCCCTTCGAACCAGGCAAACCACGGGAAAAAACTCTGGCTCGCTGGCATCAGGAGGGATTTCCTCCCGATCGGAATTGGTTCGAATTTCTGTGCGAGACTATCGGCATTGAAGCCCCGCCACCAAGTTATCCGCCGTTCGAGGGATTGGTAAATTTCCGCATGATCCCAACGTTTGAGGAGAAGGTGCTGGAACATCGGGATGGACATTATATCGTTCAGGATTGGATGGGCAATATCGTGGAAATTTCGGATGAATATGATTATACCTACCTTCGTCATCCAAAGGATTTTGTCACTCGAAAATGGCATAAATTTCCTGTGACGAATCGCCAGGAATTTGAGGCCATGAAACAGCGCTATGATCCAGGCGAGCCCTCCCGCTATCCCGAAGGTTTTGATGATCTGGTCAAGAAATTGAAGCATCGAGACTACGTCATGACGCTGCAATTTTCAGGTCCGTTCTGGCAGTTGCGGGAATGGTGTGGGTTTGAGCCGCTGTGTCTGCTATTTATCGAAGATCCCGATTTTGTGCGAGAGATGATTGATTTTTGGACCCAGTTTGTTTCTCAGACCATGGCTCGGGCCCTCGATGCTGGGATTGTCGATCGCATCTGGATCAATGAAGATATGGCCTATAAAGAAAAATCCATGATCAGTCCCTCCATGGTTAGAGAATTTTTGCTGCCCTGCTGGAAACGATGGGCTTCCGAGGCTCATCAAGCAGGGGTTCCGATCATTGATGAAGATTCCGATGGCTTTATCGGTGAATTGATACCGATCTGGATCGAGGCGGGTTTCAACGTCTGTGATCCGATTGAGGTGGCAGCGGGTAATGACATCGTTCAATATCGAGATCGATTCGGGAAACGAATCGCCTTTCGCCAGGGCGTGGATAAACGTTGTATTGCCAAAGGTGGAAAAGCAATTGAAGATGAATTGACCCGCTTGACGCCCGTGATCAAATCGGGTGGCTTTATTCCTGGCTGCGATCATGGGGTGCCGTTTGATATTTCATGGAAGGATTTTGTTTATTATGCACGGTTATTGGCGGAACTGACTGGATGGCTCTGAAAAAATTCCAAATGACAAAAAACAAATTTCAAACAAATTTCAATTTTTCAATTACAAAAATCCAAAACAGTAGGTCACAAAAACAGAACAGGACACAAAAAAAATCTCAACTGACAAAAAGCAAATTTCAAACAGATTTCAATAGCCAAATTCAAAATACCAAACAACCTGGAGCCATTCAAAAGTCGGTAACCTTTGAAAAGGTGATCCTGCTCGTTTGAAAATTTGAATTTGAGGTTTGAATATTATTTGTTATTTGCTTATTGAGGTTTGAGATTTTTAGTGATTAATAGATGACACCAAAACAACGATTCCTGGCTGCTCTTAATGGTGAGATGCCCGATCAAATCCCCATGACCATCTGGAATAACAAATTGCCAGGTGGAAAGCTGAACGATCAGTTGCTGGAATTGGGCGTGCTGGTGATCAATAAGAGCTCGGTCTGGCAAAGAAGGCTGGAAGGAATTCAAATCGAGCATCGGGATGAAATAGCCCCCGATGGCAGCACGATTCGTCATACGACTTATTCGACACCTGCAGGAGACTTGACCACGGTCGAACGGCTGGTGCCCAATACGATCTGGATTGAAAAATATCTATTCGGTGATCCGAGCGATTACGAGGCGCTGGAAGCACTAATTGCCAGTCGAACTTACGTGCCCGATTTCGAGCGGTTCATGGCGGATGATCAAAAGCTGGCGGATCAATCCATCGCCCGTCCGACCACGATTCATTCGCCCATGCACGAGTTGATCTACGAATTTATGGGGATCGAAAATTTCAGCATCGAGTGGGCAGAAAATCGGGATCGGCTGCTGCATTTGTGCGATGTATTAAAACAAGATTGGCGCAAGCGGGTAGAAATTACGGCAACTTCTCCAGCCCAATTTGCCGTGATCGAGGGGAATACCCAGCTTCAGGTGATCGGTGAGGAACGATTTCTGAAATATTATTTTCCGAACATTGAAGAAGCCTGTGAGATCCTGCACTCGAAAGGCATTTATGCAGGCGCCCATCTGGATGGAAATAATAAAAAATTAGCCCCGCTGATCGCCAGAACCTCGCTCGATTTCATCGAATCGTTTACGCCGCCGCCTGACTGCGATCTGTCGGTGGCAGAAGCTCGCCAAATCTGGAAAGGAAAATCGCTATTGGTCCATTTCCCGTCATCGGTTCATTTGTTCGGAACAGCGGCAATCGAATCCCAGGTGAAAGAGATTTTGAAACAGACAGCGCCAGGGGATAGGTTTGCCATTGGGGTTTCGGAAGATGTGCCCAATGGGGGAGGGGATACGTTGTTGCCTTTGTTCAGATTCATTCAGAAGCATGGGAAAATTTCAAATGACAAAAAACAAATCTCAAATAATTCCCAATTTCCAAAAATCAAAATTCCAAACGGCTGGAACCCTTTCAAAGGTTCAAAAACTTTGAAAGGGTTGCTTAGAGAATTTGAGCATTATCCGTTGGGTTGTTTCTATCCGTTGGAAAAGCTAAAGGAAATCATAAATGAACCTTAAAATCATCATCCCGATTCTTATTTTGTGCTTTGCATCCTTTTTAATAATCTCCTGCTCCAAAAATCATCCTGAATTTTTCACCAATACGATCGGCATGAAAATGATCCATATCCCGCCTGGCACTTTTCAAATGGGCGATGAAAATGGGCAGTGGGATGAACAGCCCGTTCATAAGGTCACCATTAGCCAGCCATTTTTTATTGCTGAGACCGAGGTCACTATTGACCAGTTCAAAGAATTTCGGCCCGAATTTGAGGGCACAAAAACGTATGCCCCTTATGCTTCGGGAGTGAGCTGGTACGATGCCACGGCTTTTTGCGATTGGCTCAGCCAGAAAGAGGGCAAGCCCTATCGCCTGCCCACGGAAGCCGAGTGGGAATATGTGTGTCGTGCTGGGACAAAGTCTGCCTATTCGTCAGGGAATAAACCGCCAGATGCTGAAACGCCCAATAATTGGGGTGTCAAAAATATGCATACGGGTGTGCTGGAATGGTGTCTGGATTGGTACGGCGAATATCCGCATAACGATCAGACCGATCCCGTCGGCAGGGCATACGGCTTTGCCAGAGTGATTCGTGGCGGGCTGCCCGATGACAAGTCAAAAACCTTTGATTATCCCATCGAATTTTATGCCCGCTCGGCCAATCGTGCGGGACTGGCGCCGAACTTTGGTGGCTTTGTCATGCAGCAAATGGACGATGAAGTTGAACCCGATCCCGCCTACGACCAATTTCAGCCAGGATTGGTAGGGATTATTTTCGATGATGTCCATTCGACTCGACCGCTGACACAACTCCGAATTTTACAGCTCAATTCAGAAAAAATCACCTGGAAAAATTTGAACGATTGGTCCGCCATCTTGCAGGGGAGCATCACAGCGCCGTTCACAGGCGAAGTACAATTTTGGGCGGAGGTCGATAATGGCCTGACATTGACGATCAATGAGCAAACCGTGATCGATGTGAGCGAGCCAGGACGACAGGCAACAGGCGTGATTTCAATGGTCCAGGGCAAGAAATATCCGATTCTGCTGCGCTATTTTCAGGATGGCGGGGAATCGTTCATGCGGCTGTATTGGAGCTGGCAGGGCCAGGAAAAAATAGAAATTTCAGGCGAGGCGTTGTCCTTTAATACCCGAGACCAATTTTTGATGAAGAAAAAATTTGCGGCTGCGCTGGCGGCAGGAAAAAGAGCTCCCTCGATTGGTTTCCGAATCGTACAGGCGCCCATGCCCCAAACGTCTCAGATTCCCGAGGAAAAACCCTTTAACATGCAGGGCGTGAAGCAAACGATATCGCAAATCAGAGAAGCCATCGATCCCAATCAGCCGTATTTTCGAAAGCGCTTTTTGCTGCCCGTTCCTCCTGAAAATGTCGATAAAAAAGCCATCGTGGCTTCGGGGTTTTCGCCTTATTTTGGTCGCCACAACCACGATCCAGGCTTCGAGGTCTGTCCCAATGGCGACCTGCTGGTGGTGCTCTATACCTCGATTTACGAGGATGAGCCTGAGGTTGCCCTGATCGCCAGTCGCCTCAGATTTGGCGCTGATGAGTGGGACCAGCCCTCACCCTTCATCGATTGTCCCGATGTGAACGATGTGGCTCCCAATTTGTGGAACGACGGCGGGAAATTATATTTCTTTTTCGGCCATCTGCATCTCGATGGCACGCTACCTTTCCAATTGACAACTTCCACCGATAACGGGGCGACGTGGTCCGAAATTTATTATCCCAAATTTTCAGGTGTGGTCGGACCTCTCACTCCGCAGCCGATCAATTCGACCTTTCGAGATCAAGACGGAACCATCTTCACGGCGCTGGATGGATTAGGCGCCACTTCGCTGCTGTTCGCCAGCAAAGACGACGGCAAAACCTGGTATGACACTGGCGGGCGCTCTGGCGGACGGCATACGACATTTGAACTGCTAAAGAATGGCACGATTCTCGGCATGGGCGGCAAGCATTCGGACATCAATGGCTTCATGCCGAAATCTATTTCGCACGATCATGGCAAAACCTGGGAGATCAGCCCGACGCCGTTTCCCTGCCTGGGAACCAATCAGCGGCCAACCCTGATTCGGCTTGCCAGCGGCAGACTATTTTTCGCCAGCGATTTTCAGCGGATCGATGGCTTTCAACCCGAGGGATTTGCTGAACGTGGCAGCTTTGTGGCGCTGTCCGATGATGAGGGCAAAACCTGGCGCATCAAAAAATTGCCAGGTGGTCAGGAGCATGAATCCGAGCAACGAAGACATGAGATGCGAGGCGCCACGCTGGGCTATGCCGTTGCCCGTCAGGCGCAAAATGGCATCATCCACCTCATTGCCACCATGACGCATCCCTGTCTCCATTTCGCTTTGAACGAAGCCTGGATTTTATCGGATCAGAAAGATGAGTTTTCGGATAATGTGTTAATGAAATCATCGGCCACCCGAATAGACGAGGTCCATCGCTACGAAGAAAAATATCCCAATGGCAATATTCGAATTCAATACAGCGGGGGTATCGCCGATGATGGACGATTTTTGTTAGCAGGAACTGAAACGTGGTTCTATGAAAATGGCATCAAACAGTATGAAGCCACTTTTCAGCTCGGCAAAAAAGTGGGATTGGAGAGCTATTGGAATCAAGCTAGAACTAAGATGTGGGAATGGAACTATCTGCCTGATGGCACTGCTGTCTGGACGCAATGGTGGGAAAATGGGAAAAAGAAAGCCGAATCGAGGTGGCGCAATGGCAGATGCGAGGGGATGGCTCTACGGTGGAGTTTTGAAGGAAAGTTGGTGAGTGAAGTGGAATTTGTGGGTGGAGAGATAAAATAAATTAACAAATCTCAAAAGACAAATGACAAATAAATTCTAAATTCAAATTTCTAAATCTCAAACCTGGTCGGCTCCACCTTTTCAAAGGTTACAAACCTTTGAAAGGGTTATTTGGCTTGCCCACGGAACACACGGAATACACAAAAAAAACTTTCGTGTCTTTTCGTGTGTTTCGTGAGCTGAGCTTTTTTGATAAAATTGTGCTGGAAAGCTGGGCAGTGAAGGGGAGTTTGTGGGTGGAGATATAAAATAAATTTTCAAAACCCAAAAAACAAATGACAAATAAATTCCAAATTCAAATTCCAAAATCTCAAACCTGGTCGTCCGTACACTTTCAAAGGTTGAAGATCTTTGAAAGGGTCATTTGGCTTGCCCACAGAATACGCCGAATACGCTAAAAAATTTTTCGTGTCTTTTTGTGTGTTTCGTGGGCTGTCGGCTTCACCCTATCAAAGGTTGCAAACCTTTGATAGGGTAATAGTTGTTTGGGATTTTGACTTTTAAAAACTGAGATTTGTTTGAATTTTGTTTTTTTTGGTTTGGGATTTTCAGGAGCTCAAGTCATGCTAAGTTTTTTACTATTGATCATCGTCATTTTCGCCATCATCATTTCAACAACCAAATTTAAATTGCATCCATTTCTCACTCTCCTGATAGCAGGAATCGTGATGGGATTGCTGGCGGGATTGAATGCCACTGATGTTCTTGCCAAATTGACCGAAGGCTTTGGCAGCACGCTTAAAAGCATCGGGATCGTCATTGCCTTGGGGACGGTGATCGGCACATTTCTCGAAAAAAGCGGTGGTGCTGGAGCGATGGCTTCGAGTGTGCTGAAAATCGTCGGCGAAAAAAAATCCCCGCTGGCGATGAGCATCACAGGATACCTCGTATCCATTCCTGTATTTTGTGATTCGGGGTTTGTGATTCTATCCGCCTTGAACAAAGCGCTCAGCAAGAAGACAGGAATTTCCATGGCTGTTCTGGTCGTCGCCTTAGCCACAGGCCTTTATTCGACCCATGTCTTTGTTCCGCCAACGCCAGGCCCTCTGGCAGCAGCGGCCAATATCGGCGCTGATATTGGATTGATCATCCTGCTGGGATTGCTCGTTGCCGTCCCAACGACGATCGCAGGACTGCTGTGGGCGCTGATTTATGCCAAACGGTTTCCAATTACACCCGATACTTTTTCCGAGCCAGTGCAGCAACCTGAAAAACAGCCCAGTGCAGGATTATCATTTGCGCCATTGATCGTGCCGATTCTTTTGATATCTTTAAAATCCATTGCCGAATATCCCACCTCACCGCTGGGAGCAGGATTTATCCGCCATCTGCTGGTCTTCTTCGGACACCCCGTCATGGCGTTGCTGATCGGCGTGTTTCTCGCCTTTGGATTGAAACGAAATGGATCGGGTGCAAGCTATTTCGATTGGTTTGCCGACGGACTAAAAAATGCTGGCGTGATTATTCTGATCACTGGCGCTGGCGGAGCCTTCGGGAACGTGCTGCGAGGGACCAATATTGGCGACACCCTGGGGCAAAACATGTTGCAGTGGCAGCTTGGCATCTTTCTGCCATTTCTCATCTCCGCCCTGTTGAAAACCGCCCAGGGCTCTTCGACGGTAGCGCTGATCACAACGTCGGCGTTGGTAGCGCCGTTGCTGGAGCCCATGGGATTGGCGAGTCCAATCGCTAAGGCACTGATCGTATTGGCCATTGGTGCTGGCTCGATGACCGTCTCGCATGTGAACGATAGTTATTTTTGGGTCGTCGCTCAATTTTCGAATATGAATACTGCCACGGCGCTGCGCTGTCATACGCTGGCGACATTGGTTCAGGGGATAGTAGGGATTTTGGTGATTGCATTTTTGGCTTGGATGCTGGTATAGTTCCTTTTTTTAATCGACAATTGACAATTCTCAATTCAAAATTGACAATTAATTTATCACCCCAAAAATTCAATCATTAGCAACCGATTGAATCGATGTATTGAATGAAACCTGAAATTCTAAAATGGAAAAAATTATCAATAATTGACCCACAAAACACACGAAACAACACTGAAACCACTTTTTATCTTTTGGATTTCGTGTCATTCAGTGTATTTCGTGGGCAAAGAGTGATCATTTTCAAGCATCATGGTTCATTTTAGAAATTTAGGTGGAATGAAGAATGAAAATCTCGATATTCAAAACAAAATTAGCACTGGGCGCAAAAGCCGCAGCCGACGGAGCAACATTGATCCGCCAGGCCATTGCAGCAAGGGGCAGGGCCAATATCATTTTAGCTACTGGCGCTTCGCAATTCGAAATGCTGGCAGCCTTGGTGAAAGAAACCGTGGATTGGTCGAAGGTGGTTGGCTTTCATCTCGATGAATACATCGGCTTGCCAGAGACTCATCCTGCTTCATTTAGAAAATATTTGAAAGAGCGTTTTGTTGAGAAAGTGCCGATCCAGGAGTTTCATTTTATCAATGGTGAAAATGATCCTCGGGATGAATGCAAGCGGGTTGGAGAGATCATTGCCCGCCATCCCATCGATGTGGCCTTTGTGGGAATCGGTGAGAACGGCCACCTGGCATTTAATGATCCTCCCGCCGATTTTCTAACTGAGGAGCCGTATATTATCGTGAAGCTGGATGAAGCCTGTCGCCGCCAGCAGCTTGGCGAGGGTTGGTTCAAAACATTGGACGAAGTGCCCGATCGGGCGATCAGCATGTCGATTCGTCAGATCATGAAATCACGGTTTATCATCTGCACCGTTCCTGATTCACGCAAAGCGGAGGCAGTCAAAAACGTCGTTGAAGGAGAAGTGACGCCTGATGTTCCAGCATCGATACTTCGGCAGCATCCCAGAACAAAGCTTTATCTGGATGCCAGGTCCGCAGCATTGTTAACGGGTAAGCTTTAAAATTTACATCAAATGAATTCGTTTTCGAATTCAAATCGACCAACCCTTCCGAAGGTTCGGACTTTTCGCAAGGGTTAAAATCGGAAAACTGATTCTGGGTATGGATTACGGAGTTGATTCAATGGAATTCACAAAACTCTCAATCATTTTCATCTTTATGGTCGCAACTTCCTTTGCTCAGGAAGAACAAGCTATTCAATCCCAGCTTCGCCAGGGCAATTTTCTGACCGAAGAACAAGCCAGAGAGGAATTGGCGGCATTCGCCCAGAGCTATTCCAATCTGGAGGAATGGCAGGCCCGAGCCGCTCGGATTCGAGAAGGAATTCTTCGAGGCGCCGAGCTTTTGCCCTTGCCAGAAAAATGCCCGCTGAATCCCATCATTCGCAGCAAACGAAATTATAAAGGCTACACGGTCGCCAATGTTGCTTTTGAAAGCCTGCCAGGATTTTTCGTGACGGGAAATTTGTATCGCCCCACGAAGGGCAGAAAGCCGTATGCAGGGATCCTCTGTCCGCATGGCCATTTCACCGAACCGAATGGCGGTGGCAGGTTTCGTCCTGACATGCAGTACCGCTGCGCCACATTGGCCCGAATGGGCGCCGTGGTATTCGCTTACGACATGATCGGCTGGGGCGAATCCACGCAGTTCGAGGACTATAGCTTTCCTGAATCGCACCAGAATTTTAACAAGGCAGTCAAGCTGCAGACCTGGAATAGCATTCGAGCTGTCGATTTTTTAATATCGCTGAAGGAGGTCGATCCCAGCCGCATCGGCGTGACTGGCGCTTCGGGCGGAGGCACGCAGACGTTTTTGTTGATGGCCGTCGACGATCGGATCGCTGCCTCAGTCCCTGTGGTGATGGTCTCGGCCCATTTCTTTGGTGGCTGCAATTGCGAAAGCGGCATGCCGATCCACCAGAGCGAAAATCATCTCACCAATAATGCCGAGATTGCAGCGCTGACAGCGCCCCGTCCCCAATTGATTATCTCCGACGGCAAGGATTGGACGAAAAATACGCCCGAAGTGGAGTTCCCTTATATTCGAAATGTCTATCGCCTGTTTGGGGCCGAGGATAAAGTGGAGAATTTGCATTTGCCAGATGAGGGACATGATTATGGCTATTCCAAACGGATTGGAATGTATAAATTTTTTGCCAAACATTTTGGGCTTGAATTAGCAAGGGTAGTGAATGAAGCTGGATCGATTGACGAAAGCACCGTTGTGATTGAACCGATGGAGAAACTGCTGGTTTTCGATGCTAAACATCCCAGACCGAAATATGCGGTGAAGGCGATTCGATAGCGCATCCCAAGGGATGGGGCTAAGATGTGGAAGGATGGTGAACCATCCTGGTTGTTGAGGCAATTTTGGGGAGCGCTTTTGAAGAATCATTTCCGTGTCAGTTCCTTTTCCGTGACCAATTTTTGAACAGGGGACACGGAAATGGAACAGTCACGGAAAAAACTTTTAAAGAATCATTTCCGTGTCAGTTCCTTTTCCGTGACCAATTTTTGAGTAAGGGACACGGAAA
>Ga0209018_1002146_pt1 | contig 14446 bp, 10 predicted proteins | sample YNPBryBLVA2012_FD_185814 | JGI IMG/M metagenome (GOLD analysis project Ga0209018, IMG submission 185814) | Anoxygenic and chlorotrophic microbial mat microbial communities from Yellowstone National Park, USA - YNP Bryant BLVA 2012 (SPAdes)... ...
AGAACCTGTTCAACCCGGCAATGATCGGGCGCGCGTTTCTGATGGTCTGCTTCCCGGTGGCGATGACGACCTGGTCCGAGCCGGAAACGTTGAAGCTCATCGGCGTCGACGCGGTGACACAGGCCACGCCGCTGGCCGCGGTCAAGTTCCATTCTGCCGCGCCAGCCCCGCTGGCGGACCTGTTCATCGGCCGCGTCGGGGGGTGCATCGGCGAGACCAGCGCACTGGCGGCAATCATCGGCGGGCTGTATCTGATCCTGCGCGGCATTGCCGACTGGCGGCAGCCGGTCGGGATGCTGGGGGCGGCGGCGCTGTTCGCCGCCATCGCCCACCACTTCGCCCCCGACAAGTGTGCCGGCGTGCTTTATCACCTCAACAGCGGGGCGCTGATGTTCGGCGCCTTCTTCATCGCCACCGATTACGTCGGGGCGCCGGTGACGCCGCGCGGCCGGCTGCTTTTCGGCATCGGGGCCGGGTTGCTGGTGATGCTCATCCGTGTCTACGGCGGGTATCCGGAGGGCGTCATGTACGCGATCCTGATCATGAACGCGCTCACTCCGCTGATCGAGCGCTGGACGGTGCCGACGCCGTTCGGGGGGAAAGCGACGGGGTAGGAGCGCGACGGGAGCCGGACGTGATCAAGAAGTTTCTGGGCGAGTCCTGGCTGGTGCTGGTGGTGGGGACGGGCTTTGCGGTGCTGCTGGCGGGGGCGCAGGCCGGTTTCGGACCGCGGATCGCGCAGAACAAGCGGGAGGCGCTGGAACAGGCGGTATTCGAAGTGGTACCCGGCGCGGAGAAGTTCGAGCGCCTGAGCGCGGGCGCGCGCCAGGTGTTCCGCTGCCTCGACGCCGCCGGGCAGTTGGTGGGCTGGGCGGTGCCGGCCAGCGGCTTCGGGTTTCAGGACAAGATCGAACTGGTGTTCGGCCTGTCTGCCGACACGAACACCATCACCGGCCTGAAGATCCTGGATCAGAAGGAGACGCCGGGCCTGGGCAACAAGATCGAGGAGGCGGCGTGGCGCGCCCAGTTCAAGGGGCTGGATGCGACGTCGCCCGGCTCCACGGTCAAGGGCGCGCCCAAGGACAAGGCCCACGAGGTGCAGGCCGTCACCGGGGCTACGATCTCGAGCACCTCGGTAATGAAGATCGTGAACCAGGCCGCGGCGGAAGTGCGGCCGAAGCTGTCGGAGCCGGGCGGGCGCTGAACGCCGGCCGACAGACGGGTTTGCCGGTCAGCGGCGAAGCCGGCAGGAGCGAAGCGGAATGGCAGAGATCACAGCCGGCCAGCGGTTCAAGGCCGGGTTCTGGGCGGACAATCCGACCCTCGTGCAGGTATTGGGGATGTGTCCGACGCTGGCCGTGAGCAACTCGCTGGAGAACGCCCTGGTGATGGGCATGGCGGTCACATTCGTGCTCCTGGGCTCGAACCTGATCACCAGCCTGCTGCGCAACCTGCTCCGGCCCCACCTGCGCATCCTGATCTTCACGCTCACCATCGCCGGCTTCGTGACCATCGCCGACCTGTTTCTTCAGGCCCATCTGCCGGCGGCGAGCAAGAAGCTGGGGCCGTTCGTGCCGCTGATCATCGTCAACTGCATCATCATCGCCCGCTGCGAGGTGTGCGCGTCGCGGAGCAGCGTGCGGGCGGCGCTGGCGGACGCGGTCGGCCAGGGGCTGGGCTTCACCATCGCCCTGAGCATCCTGGGCGTGGTGCGCGAGGTGCTGGGCAGCGGCACGCTGCTGAACCGGCCCGTGTTCGACCCGCAGGCGTTCAAACCCCACGCCTGGGTGATCATGATCCTCCCGCCCGGGGCGTTCATCATGCTGGGCATCCTGATCGGGGCGGCCAACCAGGTGCGCCTCCGGCGGGCCCGCGGAGGCGCCGCATGAATCTCGATTTCAGCATGCTGGTGACGATCTTCATCGCCACGGCGCTGATCAACAACTTCGTGTTCTCGATGTTCCTGGGCATCTGCCCGTTCCTGGGCGTGTCGCGGAAGATCGACATGGCCTTCGGCATGGGCTGCGCGGTGACGTTCGTGCTGACGCTCTCCGGCCTGGTGACCTGGCTGATCGTGCACGCCGTGATCGTCCCGCTGGGCGGGGCGCTGGGGCTGGAGCTGACGTTCCTGAAGAACACGGTCTTCATCTTCGTCATCGCCGCGATGGTGCAGCTTGTCGAGATGTACATCCGCAAGTTCTTCCCCGGGCTGTACGTGGCCTTCGGGGTGTTCCTGCCGTTGATCACCACCAACTGCGCCATCCTGGGGGCGTGTCTGCTGATCGACATGCGCGGGTACGGGCTGGTGGAGGCGGCGGCGTTCAGCTTCGCCGCCGGCCTGGGCTTTGCCATCGCCATCACGATCATGGCCGGTATCCGCGAACATCTGGTTTACAGTGACGTGCCGCAGGCGCTGCGCGGGCCGGGCATTACGCTGCTGACGGCCGCCATGCTGGCGCTGGCCTTCATGGGCTTTGCCGGCATGATCCGCTGAGACGGCGGAGCACCGCGGACTGCTGGGAGGTGGTGTCGTGACGCTGCTGGTTGCCGGGCTGGTCATGCTCGGTCTGACGGTGATCTTCAGCGCGCTGCTGGGCGTGGCCAAGGAGCGCCTGGCCATCCAGGAGGACCCCCGCGTCGCCCAGGTGCAGGACGTCCTGCCGTCGGCCAACTGCGGGGGCTGCGGGTTCGCCGGGTGCGCCGACTTCGCCCGCGCGGTCGTCAAGCAGAAGGCGGCCTGCGACGGCTGCCCGGTCGGCGGGTCAAAGGTCGCCGAGCGCATCGCCCAGATTCTGGGCGTCGAGGTGGTCCAGACGTTCCCCTTCCGTCCCGTGATCCACTGCGGCGCCAAGACCCATCACAAGCACGGCGTGGTGCCGTATGAGGGCGTCGCCACCTGCGCCGAGGCGCACATCGTCGGCGTGACGCAGGCCTGCACCTATGGCTGCCTGGGCTTCGGGGACTGCGTGCTGGCCTGCAAGTTCGACGCCATGCGGATGGAAGAAGGCCTGCCGCTGATCGACTATCAGAAGTGCACCGGCTGCGGCGCCTGCGCCCGGGCCTGCCCGCGGAACATCATCGAGATGATCCCCTTCAAGCGGGAACAGATGCTCGTCGTCGCCTGCTCGAACAAGGAGCCGGTGCGCCTGGTCAAGCAGGTCTGCGACGTCGGCTGCGTCGGGTGCGGCCTGTGCCAGCGGCTGTTCGCCGACCTGTTCCAGGTCAAGGACAACCTGGCCTACCTCAACTACGAGAACTACGACGGCGACAAGGACCTGAGCCCGCTCTTCAGGAAATGCCCGGCCGAAGTGCTGGTCTATTTCGGCGCGCCGCAGCCGCAGCTCGGCAAGGACCGGATCAAGGAGGCGGAGCCGGCGGCGGCCGCAGCCGGCCAGTAGCGGCCCGGCGCTGTCCGCGCCGGTCCAGGCCGCGCCAGATGGTCCGCTGGCGCCGGACCCTGCCGGCCCGTCGCGCGCGCCGGCCAGTAAGGGATCGACGGGTCGAATGCCGTCGCCCGCTGCTTCGAACGGGCCGCTCTGAACGGCAAGGTGCATGAGCGTGGCGGAAACCGGCACGAGCGTGGAGAAGCCCGAGTTTCCGCGGCAGTTCGTGGCCGCGGACGCGGACTTCGGCAACTGGGCGGTGGTCGAGCGGTACTACCGCGAGCTGGCCGACCGTCCGATCCGGACGCTGGCCGAATTCGAGCAGTGGCTGCTGGACTGGAGCGAGACGGACTCCGTGTTCGACGAGCAGCGCGCCGCCCGCTACGTCGCCACCTCCCGGGCGACCGACGATCCCGAGCGCCAGCGACGCTATCTCGATTTCATGGAGAACGTCTTCCCGCACCGCGAGCTGTGGCACGATCGGCTGCGGCGCAGGTTCGTCGAGACCAGCGACCGGCTGCCGCTGCCACGCAAACGCTACGAGGTCCTGGAGCGCAGCATCCGCAACTCGCTCGCCCTGTTCCGCGAGGAGAACGTGCCGCTGGAGGTCGAGCACGCCCGCCTGCGGCAGCAGCACCAGAAGATCACTGGCGCCATGACCGTCGTGTACCGGGGCGAGGAGGTCCCGCTCCAGAAGCTGGAGCTCTTCGCCGACGTGCCCGATCGCCGCGTCCGCGAGGAGACATTCCGGCTGGCGTCCGAGCGCTTCCTGCAAGAGGCTGCCAGACTCGACGAGCTGTATGAGCAGATGGTCCGGCTGCGCGACCGCATCGCCCGCAACGCCGACTGCCGCGACTACCGCGAGTACGCGTTCAAGGCCATGGAGCGCTTCGACTACACCCCCGACGACTGCCTGAGGTTCCACGAGGCGATCGAGGCGGTGGTGTTGCCGGCGGCCCGCAGGCTGGCGGATGAGCGCCGGCGCAAGCTGGGCGTCGCAACGCTGCGGCCCTGGGACCTGAGCGTCGATCCCGAGGGACGCCCGCCGCTGCGCCCCTTCCAGACCGTCGCCCAGCTCCAGGATGGGTGCAGCCGGATCTTCGCCAGGGTCGACCGCGAACTCGGGCAGATCTTCGACACGCTGCGCGCCCGGGGGCTGCTCGATCTGGACAGCCGCAAGGGCAAGGAACCCGGCGGTTACCAGGAGACGTTCGATGAGCAGCGCGTTCCGTTCATCTTCATGAACGCGGTGGGCACGGAGCACGACGTGCGGACGCTGCTGCACGAGGGCGGGCACGCCTTCCACACCTGGGCCTGCCGCAACGATCCGCTCATCGCCTACCGCCACTACCCCACCGAGTTCGCCGAGGTGGCCTCGATGGGCATGGAGCTGCTGGCCCTGCCGCACCTGGAAGAGTTCTACGGGGACGACGCGAAGCGCGCCCGGCGGAAGTTCCTGGAGGAAATCGTCCAGTTCTTTCCGTTTGTGGCGAAGGTGGACGCGTTCCAGCACTGGGTCTATACGCACGTGGACGCGGGGAGCGAGCAGCGCAAGGACTGCTGGCAGGCGCTGACGCGGCGCTTCGCGCCCCACGTGGACTGGACCGGCCTGGAAGCCTACGACCGGCACTCCTGGCACCGCAAGCTGCACTTCTTCCAGGTGCCGTTCTACTACGTGGAGTACGGGATCGCGCAACTGGGGGCCTTGCAGGTGTGGCTGAACTCGAAGCGGGATTACGAGCACGCCGTGGCGCTGTATCGTAACGGGCTGGCCCTGGGCGGCTGCGGGCCGCTGCCGGAGCTGTTCGCGGCGGCGGGGCTGAAGTTCGACTTCTCGGAGAGAACGCTCGGGCCGCTGATCGAGGCGCTGATGGAGGAGATCGACAGGCTCTAGCGTCAGCCGCTTGCGGCCGCGGCGTCCACCGTCCGGGAATCGGGGAGCGCGAATCATGGGTTGGCGATTCCCGGTCGGCCGCACGCGCCGGGTCGGAGCCGCGCGGGCGCCTGGCGCTGCGGCAGCGCGTTCCCGCAGGGGCTGATGCGCGAAATGGTTCCCGCAGCGGCGGTCGCCGACAGCTTCGGGCAGCCGCGAACCGTCAGGGAGTGCAGAGCATGAGAAGCACCGCAATCCTGGCTGCGTCGGTAGTCTTCATTGCGCTGGCCGCGACAGGCGCTGCGCCGGGACAGGAGCGGTCCGCGGCGTCGTCCGCTGTCCCGGCCCAGGTCATGCCCGACAACCTTCCGGACGACCTCACCGTCTGGCCGAACAAGGTCAGTTGCCGCAACTCCGACGACTGGCTCTGGCAGAACCACGACAGGCTGCGCAAGATGCGGCCGCGCGTGCTGGTGCTCAACTTCGCCAACGACGTGAGCATGGAGGACATCCGCAAGCATGCCGAGGGCGTGATCCGCGCCAGCGCCGAGGCGACGCGCTATCACGGGTACAGGAATCCGGCCGCTCCCGCGTTCATCGAATACGAGGTGGCCCGGTACGTCGATCTGCGCGACCGGCAGGGTCCCGACGCCGGCAAGCGCAAGACCAGCAGCCTGCTGCCGCGCAAGAAGGATCGCCGGGGGGACGAGGCGTTGTGCGACTATGGCGCGTTCTTCAGCGACGACTTCGCTCCGCATCTGGGATTCCGCGACCCGCGCGACCCGCAGCGCTGCCTGAACCTGCGCGAGCTGGTGGATTTCGGCTTCGTCCACGAGATGTGGTTCTACGCCATCCACGACCGCGGCGACGAGTGGCCCGGCCGCGAGACCTGCGAGTACAAGCAGTTCTACGACGAGCACTGCCGGCCGATCAGAGACCGGCACGGGCAGGCCGGCAACGGGGCCGACCGCACCATGCCCTGGATCGGGCGCAGCTTCCGCATCGCGTTTTTCAACCCGCACCGCGGCGTGGGCTGCGCCATGGAGAACTTCGGCCACACGCTGGAATGGATGGCCACCACCGGCAGCATCGCCTATTTCAGCAAGTACTTCATCGAGTACGCCGAGCTGGACTTCGAGCGGCGCTTCGGCGTGCCGTTCAACGAGCTGTACCGGACGGACCCGGGCGTGGCCGACTCCATCGCCTACCCGGGCAAGACCGCGCTGGTCGTGAAGATCGGCGACAAGCAGCACCGGATCGAGCCGTATATCGCGCGGGGCGGGAGTGTGCATTTCCCGCCGGGGGCGCGGCACCATTACGACCTGGACAGCCCCTGCACGGTGCTGAGCACGATCGAGAACTACCGGCTGCGGAACGGCCCGGACGGCCAGGACCTGGCCACGGAGTTCAACATCCGCCTGATCGAAGCCGTCGGCGACGTGGCCCCGGACTGCATGGGCAAGTGGATGGTCTTCTGGCGGCAGTGCATGCCGGGACTGGACAACGCCTGCGTGGACGACGATGGTCAGCCGATGAAGAACTGGTGGCCGTTCCTGTTCTACTGAGCGGACCGGCCCGCGGGGGACCGACGCCACACGACGACCGGGGAGGTGACGGCGGACAGTGCCCTCCGGAAGGCTCCCCGCCCCCGATGTTACTCAGAATGACACCAGAAGTTGCCAGATGTACATATACCCCAGCGCGTCGATGTCTTCCCAGACTCTGCGCAGCAGGTCGCCGTCGCCGCTGATCGCGGGCAGCTCGCTGAGCTTATCCGCCCAGGGAATGCACACACCGGGTCTGATCCGCGCCGCTCGACGGACGTCGGGACGCTCAGCGCGCTGCGCAAGGCCTGGGGCCGTCGGCGCGGGCTCCTCATCCGCCGGGCCCGGCCGCTCCGCGGCGGCCCGCTCAGGCAGGCGTGCGTGCCCCGATGAATACACGCCGTAGTCCCGCGCGAACTCCGTCATCGCCCGCATGTTCTCGACACGGGCGTCGTTCTGAATGATCGCGCTGGCGTCCAGGATGTAGCCGCCGTCGGCGGCCACGCCGTCGATGATCTGTTTGCAGCAGGTCTGCACGTCGCGCGGCGTGCCGTATGCCAGGACGTAGTTGGGGATGCCGCCGCTCAGGCAGAACCTGTGTCCGAGCCTGCGGTGCACCTCGAAGATGTCGCCCTTGTCCACGTGGTAGACGATGCTGCGCTCCGGCAGCTCGGCGAAGCGGTCGAGGTGGTAGTTCCAGTCGCCCTCGGCGTAGAAGAGCGTCTGGTGGCCGCGCGACCACAGCTCCTCGATGATCGGCTTCAGCGTCGGCCAGTAGTGGGAGTCGAACTGCGCCGGCGTGACGAACGGCACGCAGCCGCGGTGCATCCAGAAGCCGATCGGCACCTGCCTGTCCGGGTCGGCCGTCGCCAGCGCGACGTGCAGCAGGTGGGGCAGCAGCGCTTCGCAAGCCGCCCGCACTTTCTCCGGCTGCGTGAACATGTCCCTGGTCAGGCCGACATAGCCGCGCAGCTTGTCCGCGAGGATGTCGAACGGGGCCTTGAGAATCCCGGCGATGGCCGAGACCGTCCCGCACTCCAACCGCAGCCGCGCGCTCTGCTCGCCGAATGCGTGGAAATAGCCCTGCATCGCCATCGCACCTTTCGCCAGCGCCAGGTGGCTGCGGTAGGTGGCCGGCTGGCCCGCCCCGACTACTTCGGCGGAGACGCGCGGGAGCCAGACCTCGTAGAGGAACGCCGTGGGGTCGTCGATCAGCGCGTCGTACTCCCCGGCCCGCATGAAGGCCCGCTCCTCCGGCGGCTCGACGTACTGGAAGCCGACGTCCGGCGGCAGGTCGATCCCCGGCACGCCGTAATACCTCAGCCCGATCGCCTGCGTCAGCCCGGTCCAGACGTAGACCATGTTGGCGACGACGGCATCCCAGTCGAAGTCGGCGGCGCAGCGCCGGACGGCGGCGAACGCCTGCTGGTAGTCGTGCGTCACCTGCTGGCAGGTGAGGCCGGCGTAGCGGGCGGCGAACTCGGCGACAAACGGGCGGATCGGGACGCGGTCGGGCTGCTCGTTGCGCAGGGCGGTGGTGTAGCGGGCCAGGCGCTGCTGGTAGCGGGCCTCAATGATCGATTGGCCTTCCGCGTGCATTGAGCGGCCCGCGTACTCCGCGTGGCGCACCCTGCGCTCTCAGGTCCGCACCGCAGACCTTACGCTCAGGTCCGGAGGGCGGAGCCTGCGCTCTATGCGAATGCGTACGTGAACTGCCCGTCCCTGGCGTCCAGCACCAGCTTCTGGTACTTGGCCTCGCTGCCCATGATCTCCAGAATCCGCCTGGCGATCTCGGGCAGCACCGTCTCGTTGATGATCAGGTTGATCAGCCGGGCGCCGATGGTGATCTGCTGGCAGCGCGAGCTGATCTCGTCCCCGACTGCCGGTGTCACCTCCAGATCGAGCTTGTACAGGTTCTGAAGCCGGCGGCGGATCCTGTTCATCTTCAGGTCGACGATCTTGCGCAGCGTCTGGGGGCTGAGCGGGTAATAGGGGATGACCGTGGTGCGGCCGACGAAAGCCGGCGTGAAGCGGCGTTCCAGGATGGGCTGCATGGCCTCGCGCATCTCCTGGAGCGTCGGCCGCTCGCCGTCGGCGCACATGTCCATGATCATGTCGCTGCCCTCGTTGCTGGTCATCATGATCACGGTGTTCTTGAAGTCGGCGGTGCGGCCCTCGCTGTCGGTCAGCGAGCCCTTGTCGAACACCTGCATGAACAGCAGGTTCACGTCCATGTGCGCCTTCTCCATCTCGTCCAGCAGCACCACGCTGTACGGCCGCTGGCGGACTGCCTCCGTCAGCACGCCCCCCTCGCCGTAGCCCACCAGCCCGGGCGCTGAGCCGATCAGCCGGCTGACGTTCATGGAGCTGGAAAACTCCGTCATGTTCAGCGTGGTCATGAAACGCTCGCCGCCGAAGATCAGATCCGCCACCGCCAGCGCCGTCTCCGTCTTGCCGGTTCCCGACGGGCCGACCATGAGGAACACCGCCAGCGGCAGATTGGGGTCCTGGAGCTTGCCGGCGGCGATACGCAGCCGCTTGCCGATCTCGGCGATGGCGTGATCCTGGCCGATGATCCGCTGGCCGATGCGCTGCTCGAAGGTGAGCATCGCCTCGGCCGTATCCTTGACCATGCTGCCGGCCGGGATGCCGGTCCAGTCGCTGAGCACCTGCGCCACCACCTCGCTGTCCACCTGGAGCGGCACGAGCGGCGGACGTTTGCCGACGAAGGCCTCCAGCTTCCTGGTGGCGGCGTCCAGATCGGCCCGGATCTGCGACAGCGGGCGCGCCGGCCCGCCGGCCTCCAGGCCCGCCGCGGCAGCGGCCGGGGCCCGGTCGGCGGCGACCAGGGCCGCGGGGCTGGCTTCGGGCAGCGCGGCCACCGCGCCGGCCTCGCGGGCGGCCTGAGTACGCTCCACCTGCTCCCGCGCGGCTTCCAGCTCCTGGCGCAGCCGGATCACGTCCTGCGCCAGCGCCCGCTCCTGTTTCCAGCGCCCGTCGAGCTCCTCGTAGGCCTGCTGACGCTCCTGGCGCTCCTTTCTGAGCGCCTCCAGCTCCTCGGCATCGTACGGATGCCCGGCCTCCGCGTCGCGCTCGATGGCCCTGATCGCCACGTCGAGCTGGATGATCCGCCGCCGGATATCCTCCAACGCCCCGGGCGTCGAGTTCAGCCCCACCGCCACGCGGGCGCACGCCGTGTCCAGCAGCGAGACCGCCTTGCGCGGCAACTGCTGTTCGGAGAGGTACTGGTTGGACATGGAGACGGCGGCACGGACGGCGTCGTCGAGAATATGCACCTTGTGGTGCCGCTCGAACTTGTCCTTCGTGCCGCGCAGCATCTCGATGCACACCTCGACGGAAGGCTCGTCGAGCTTGACCAGGCCGAAGCGCTGGGCGAAGGCCGCGTCCTTCTCGATGTACTTCTTGTATTCGGCGAACGTGGTGGCGGCGACGGTGCGCAGCTCGCCGCGCGCCAGGGCCGGCTTGAGCAGTTGCGCCGCGTCCGTGCTGCTGCCTCCGCCGCCGATCAGCGCGTGGGCCTCGTCAATGAAGAGCACGATCGGTTTGCCGGCGGCGTTGGAGGCGTTGACTTCGCTGATGACGGCCTTCAGGCGGCGCTCGAACTCGCCTTTGACCGAGGCGCCCGCGCTGAGCAGGCCGACGTCGAGCGCCAGCAGTGTGATGTTGCGCAGGAACGGCGGCACGTCGCCGGCGGCGATCCGCAGGGCCAGCCCCTCGGCGATGGCGGTCTTGCCGGTGCCCGGCTCGCCGAGGATCAGCGGGTTGTTCTGAAAGCGGCGCATCAGGATGTCGATGCACTGGCGGATTTCCCGCTCGCGGCCGATGACCGGGTCGATCTTGCCGGCGCGCGCCTTGGCCGTCAGGTCGTAGGTGAACTGCGCCAGAGCTTCGCCCATGCCGCCGGCGGCCGGCGCGGGCATGCCGGGGCGGCCGGGCTCGGCGAGCGGCTGGTTTTCGCTGGAGGCGGCGGTGATCTGGGCGAACCTGGTCTTCAGCTCGCCATCGACGATCTTGCTCAGCTCGTCGGTGTAATCGGTGAAGAACGCGCGGTTGGGGTTGCGCACCAGCGACAGCACCAGCGCGCCGGAGCGGATCTTCGGCTGCGACAGCTCCAGCGACGAGATCTGCCAGCCCTCGGCCAGCCAGTCGGCCAGGAACGGCGAGAACTGCGGGCGCCCGCTGTTGCCCACCTTCAGCTCATCCAGGTAGCGGTGCAGCGCCTGTCGCAGCCGGGAGACATCCAGCTTGAAATGGTCGCAGATGCACAGCAGGTCGCAGGGGCCGGCATCCAGCAGCGGCACCAGCATGTGCTCGATCGTGATCTCGTAGTGCGTGCGCTGAATGCACGCCCCGGCAGCCGACTCCAGCGCCCGCAGGCACGTGTTGTTCAGTTGCTGCCGCAGCAGCTTCATGTCAATGTTCGCCATCGTCATGCCTTTCCCAGTACGCAGACATCCGCATCGTTGGCACAGCGGCGGCCGTACCCGGCCTTTCGTCGCTCCGCTGCCGCTGCGCGCCCTCCGTCGGGCGCCGACGCTCGCGGCTCCGACTCGGGCGGTGCAGCACGAGCTGTACCCGCCCGCTTCACCGGCCCGCTGTCAGGCCGGCGCCCGGGCCGTCAGCGCTCCGCCGAAAACAATCGCCTTGTCGCCGCAGGGCCGCGACTTCAGCCACCCCGTCCATGACAGCCGCCCGAGCGTCGGGGTGCTGCCCAGCGGCGTCTCGGGCACCTCCGCGCCGCGCAGCGTCACCTCGAGGTCGTGCTCCAGCGGGTCCTGGCAATAGAAGCGGACGAGCTGGTGCAGGTCGGCGGCGGCGGTCCCCGAAGGCAGGAAGCGCAAGTAGTCCTCGAAGCCGACCGGGCCGACCCGGATGCGGAACTTGCCGCTGCGGTCGAAGATACGTTCGCCGAGCAGGAAATCCTGCCCCAGCGTGCACTTCTCGACGCCCAGCGCGTTGCGGTCGCCGGGCTGAATCCACAGCCAGCGACCGACGCATTGCTCGATGTCGAAGTCTATTCCGGCAAAGAAGTCGCGGAGCTGGCCGCTCAGTCCGGCCGCCGAACGCGGCCGCTGCGACAGCAGCCCGGCGTAGCGGAACAGGCGCACCGGGTGGATGCCGAGCGACTGGTCGAGGTGCGGCGTGCCCAGCCCGAGCAGGCCGCGCACCACCTGCGAGATCGGGTCGCTGCCGTCGCTGCGGAACGTGACGTAGTAGCGGTACTTCTTCCAGACGCGGTAGAGCAGCGAGAGGATGCGGTGGTGGAACAGGTCGACGAACTGGCGCACGCGCTCGTCCCCGGGCTGCCCGGCCAGCAGCGACTCGGTGAAGTGCGCCGCCAGCGGCGAGTCGCTGCCGTACAGCCCCAGGAAGGTCGTCGTGATCCGCACATAGCCCCGGCCATCCTGCGTCGCCAGCCACTCGGCGTCGGCGATATCCCCGGCCGGAAAGCCGAAGCTCAGCGCCGGCCGCAGGCGCACGGGTTCATCCGCGGCCGGGCCCTGCTGGCCGAGCGCGGCGGCCTGCTGCGCGGCGCGCTCGATCAGATGCAGGAGCTGGAAGAAGTCGAACTCGCGCGCCCGGTGCAGGATCCGGCGCACGAGCGGATGACGGTCTGTCCACGTCTCGGACGGCATGCTCTTATGGAACCGGCCGGCGCCCGCGGCCGGCGCTACAGGATCGCCTGGGCGCCCAGCCGCGCCGGCCAGCGGTACAGCTCCCCGAACTTAATGCCTTTCACGGTCAGCTCCGTCAGCGCGTTCAGCGACGCGTACAGGGCGAAGAACTCGTTGAGCACGGTGGCGAAGACGTACATGTCGCCCTCGCCGGCGAAGTTGTCCTCGTTCATCTCCAGCAGGATGCTCGTCCCGCGCATCGGCGCACCGTGCAGCAGCCGCTCGACCGGACGGGCGGAAAGCGCCACCAGCCCCTCCAGCCGCAGGATGTTCTCGCGCGCCGCCTGCCGGTCGTACAGCGCCTGATAGTTGTACAGCTCCAGAATCCCCCGCAGCGCCTCCACGTTCAGCAGCGACAGATAGTTCAGCGACAGATGCGAGATCAGCCGCCAGTGCAGCCCGCGCCCCAGCGGCGGCCGCAGCGAACGGCTGATCGGGGTGACGTTGCGGAAGCGGGCGAACTCCGGCGAGCTGCTGGTCGGCACGCTCACGTCCCCCACCTTCAGCCGCGACGCCAGGTTGCGGTTCGACACCGTGATGTCCACGGAGATCGTCTCGGTGGGCGGCACGACGTGCTTCTGGTCGGCGGTAACGAACGAGATGTAGGTGTCGGTACCCTCGCCGACCACGGCGTCGTACAGGCGCGTCTGATAATAGATGGCCTGGTCACCGGCGCCCACGTGCTGGAACGCATGCAGCGGCGGATACTCGCGCCGCTCCGCCTCCCCCTGCACCAGCCCTACCACCCGGTCGACCGAGTAGATCTCGTAATGCTCCGGCGGGGCGCCGGTCGTGCTGGGCCGCAGCCGGTATTCCGTCCGCGAGTGATCGACCCGGATGCCGTCGGCGGTGTGGTCGAAGAGGTTGACGATCGGGGTACAGAACAGGCGCACCGAGTTCTTGTCGGCGCGCATGTGCTCCTCGGGGCGGCGGGAGAACGGCACGACGATCTCGAAGCTCTCGCCCGGTTCGAGCTGCGCGAGACGTTCCAGGCCCGTGAAGTCCACGAAGTAGAACTTGGCCGGGCAGGTGAAATACTCCTGCAACAGGCGGTAGCCCGGAAACGAATGCGCCGGATAGGGCAGCAGCGCCTCGTCTCTGGCGAACCCGCCCGAACGGATCGCGGTGTTGGGCAGGCGCAGGCTGCGACCGTTGCCGGGCGCGCGCAGCTCGACGCAGCGGGCGTAGCGCATCAGCCACAGATACAGCATCGAAGCCCGCGCCACCTCGTCGGCCAGGAACACACGCAGCCGGCGCAGCTTGAGCTGCTCCAGCTTCGCCTTGCCGGCGACCCGCAGCGTCAGGCGCAACTGGCCATCGGCGGCCATCGGCAGGTCGAGCGTGGCGCCGGCCAGCTCCAGCGGCGCGATCTCCACGTCGTAGCAGGTGCGGAAGCGGCACGGCGTTCCGTCAACGGGGATCGACTCGACCTCCGTCCCGCGCGGGATGCTGACTACGCCGCTGAGCTGCTCGACCATGGGCTGGAACTGGAGGATGCCGGTGGAGGGCACCGGCCGCAGGTAATGGGGCCAGAGCAGCGACATCATGGACTGGAACAGCTCGGGCAGCTCATCGTCGAGCTTCTGGCGGATGCGGCCGGTGAGGAAGGCGACGCCTTCGAGCAGGCGCTCGACGTCCGGGTCGGCCCCCTTGCTTTCCAGCATGTAGGCCAGTGCCGGATGTGCGGCGGCGAACTCGCGGCCCATTTCGCGCAGGAACGCCAGCTCTTCCTGGTAGTACGTGTTGTACATGGCACCGTTGCGGCCCGTTTCGCGGCAGATCACGGATTTGAAAGCTCAAATCGGGATCGACCGGTCGCCCGGAAGTTTATCGCAGCTCGCGCAGACTGGCCAGATCCTGCCCCTCCGCCCCCCTCAGCGGACCATCATCCGCCCCTCTTCGTCGGCGTACGTCTCGAAGCGCACGCTGGTCCGCGTATCCTCGTCCTGG
>Ga0209018_1002147_pt1 | contig 14443 bp, 9 predicted proteins | sample YNPBryBLVA2012_FD_185814 | JGI IMG/M metagenome (GOLD analysis project Ga0209018, IMG submission 185814) | Anoxygenic and chlorotrophic microbial mat microbial communities from Yellowstone National Park, USA - YNP Bryant BLVA 2012 (SPAdes)... ...
CGGACTGAAAACGGCCCGGCGGGTAAGCCTGACCAGTCCACTTCAGTGGACTTTACACCCCTAGCCCGGCATTTCAATGCCGGGCGAGCAGCGGCGCGGGCGCGGGTCTTCGCTTACTTCCTGCTGCTGGGACTGGCCTTTCTGTGGGTGGAACTGCCGCTGGCGCAGCGCGCGATCCTCTTTCTGGGCCACCCGACCCTGGCGCTCGGCGTGGTGCTGGCGGCGGTGCTGCTCTTTTCCGGTGTAGGGAGTGCGCTCTCGGCGCGCTGGCCACTGCGCGTGATGCTGCTGGCGCTGGCGGCGATCATCCCGCTCTATCCGCTGGTGATTTTGCCCGCACTGTTCGCGGTGGGGATCGGCTGGCCGCTGGCGCTGCGGGCGCTGGCGGTCGGGATCGTCGTCGCACCGCTGGGCGTGCTGATGGGTGTGCCGTTCGCGGGCGGGCTGGCGCGGCTGCGGGAACGCGCGCCGGCGCTGGTCGCGTGGGCCTGGGCGATCAACGGCTGCGCCTCGGTGATCAGTTCCGTGCTGGCGGTAATGCTGGCGCTGACGTTCAGCCTGGGGACGGTGCTGCTGCTCGGCGCGCTGGCGTATGCGGGTGCGGTAGGCGTGGCGATCAAGACGCCCACGTATCGCAGGAGTGAAGACTCGTAGACTATAATATCCGGCATGGATGCTTTGGAACTCGTGCCATACAGCTACCAACGCGGTCAGACTGTGTTGGCAAGACGCAGTGAGCTTTCCCGCAAGCAGGCGGGACAGTTTCTCACGCCTGTCGAGGTTGCCCGCTTCATGGCGCGGCAGCTTGGGCCGATCCCGGAAGGTGCTCACATTCTTGATCCGGCGATAGGGTCGGGCACGTTGGCCTGTGCCGTGATCGAGGTGGCAGTGTCGGAAGGGCGGCCCGTCGAATTCTGGATCGATGGCTACGAGATAGATGAGGAGTTGTGTCGAACAGCCGGTGAAGTGTTGGAACGAGCCGGAACACAGGCAGCGGCGCAAGGTGTTCGCGTTCACTTCCACGTGAATTGTGTCGATTTCATTTCTTCCTACCTGCCCCCGCTTCAACCGACGCTGTTCTCGCTAGAAAGTACGCCGCCTGCCCATTCCAAAAACTATGATCTTATCATAGCCAACCCGCCCTACTTCAAGTTGAACGTAAGCGACCCACGTGTGCAAGCGGTGGCAGGTCGATTAAAAGGGCACACGAATATATACACGCTGTTTATGGGGCTGGCTGCGCAGTTGCTCTCGACGCAGGGGCGCGCCTGTTTTATTGTGCCGCGCAGCTTTTGTTCAGGCGCTTACTTTTCGGCATTTCGGCAGGATTTTATCCGTCTGGCGCAGCCGCTGGCTGCTCATCTTTTTGAATCCCGCCAGGAAATGTTTAGCGAAGATGGTGTGCTTCAGGAAAATGTCATTCTGACTTTCCGGCGAAGACGTTCGGATGACATGAGCCTGGCGCACGCCGCTTACCTCGACATTTCAACGTCTAAAAATACCCTTGATCTGGTGGATCAAGCGCGTTTCAGCCGGAGAATCTCGGAAGAGCGCTTCATCTACCGGCGGAACAAGGCCCTTTTTTTCCGGCTGCCCGTGACCGAGTTGGACGAAGAAATCGTCGCAAGTATTGACACTTGGCCCCACTCACTCGGCCAGGCCGGTCTACATGTTTCAACCGGGCCGGTCGTCGCTTTTCGGGCCGAATCTTATCTTGTCCAAAGCGAGTCAGTCATCAGTGAGCAGGCCGTTCCTTTGCTGTGGATGCAGAACGTCAAACCGCAGCGGATTGAATGGCCCGCCCGCAACGGCAGCAACAAACCACAGGGGCTTTTGCTGTCGCCCGCTTCGATAGCGCTGCTGCTGCCCAAAGCAAATTACGTGCTGCTGCGGCGTTTCAGCGCGAAAGAAGAACCTCGCCGTCTCGTGGCCGCCCCGTTTTTGTCCGACCATTGGGACTATGACTGGGTCGGACTGGAAAATCACCTGAATTACATCTATAGAAAACGGGGAGAATTTCTCCCTGAGGAAGTTATCGGCCTGTCGGCTTTGCTCAACAGCGCGCTCGTGGATCGTTACTTCCGCATTCTCAACGGGAACACACAGGTCAACGCCGAAGAATTACGCGCGCTGCCTCTGCCGCCGCCGGAAGTTATCCGGGACATAGGTAGCCGGCTCCTTGCGCTGGCTGCCCAGGGATTGAAAGCCGATATTGACAGTGTCGTTTTCTCTTTACTGAGAGAAACCGGCTTTCTGCCTTTGGATTTTCCGATCTTTTGGGAGACCCGGTTGACGATGGGCAAAATTCAGCAGGCTCAGACGATTCTCAAGGCGCTTGGACTGCCGCCGGCGCAGCAAAACGAAATCTCCGCCCTGACCCTGCTGATCCTAGCGGGGCTTTCTGAAGAAACACCCTGGCAGGCGGCCCAACGAGAGCGTTTGCGCATTCACGACATGTTAGCGCAAATCAAGGCCCGTTATGGCCGTGAATACGCCGAGAATACACGCGAGACGATTCGCCGCCAGGTGATCCATCAGTTTGAGCAGGCCGGTGTGGTTTTGCGCAACCCCGACGATCCTTCGCTGGAAACGAACAGCCCTCGAACACACTACGCCCTATCTGACGCGGCCCTTGAGACAATCCGGGCTTTCGATTCGCCCGGTTGGGAAGATGCCGTTCATGCGTTTGTCGAAACTCAAGGCGCCCTTCTTAAAATCTACCGGCGTGAACGCGAACAGCACCGCATTCCCCTGCGCCTGTCAAGTGGAGAGGTCTACCTGCTGTCGCCCGGACGGCACAATACACTTCAAGCAGCCATTGTTGAGGAGTTAGCGCCGAGATTTGCTCCTGAGGCCAGACTCCTTTATATCGGGGACACCGAAAACAAGGCGCTGGTTTTCGACGAAGTGGCATTCAAGGCGTTGGGCGTTCCCGTCTCAGTTCATGACAAGCTGCCGGATGTCGTGATTTTCGACGAGTCACGAAACCGGCTGTTCCTCATCGAAGCCGTCACAACACATGGCCCGGTCTCGCCTAAGCGCCGTTTTGAACTTGAGGAGATGTTCGCAGGGTGCCCGGCAGGGCGGGTGTACGTCAGCGCCTTTCCCGACTTCAACACGTTCAAAAGCTATATCACTGAGATCGCCTGGGAAACGGAAGTCTGGGTAGCCGAGTCTCCAGATCATATGATCCACTTCAACGGGGATCACTTCCTCGGCCCGCAAAGCTGATATACTTTCCGCAGGTCCAACGGTACGTTCCCCTGAGCCGACCATGACCCGACTTTCCCTTACCCTGATCGCGCCGCTGCTCGCCGCGCTGCTGGCGCTGGCGTTCGGACTGATCTTCCTGGGCTACGGCGTCCACACTGGGGCGGGCGTGCCCGTCTTCCCGCTGGACGACTCGTACATCCATTTGCAGTACGGCTGGCAGGCGGCGCAGGGCAGTTTTCTCCGCTACAACCCCGGCGACGATCCCACCACCGGCGCGACCAGCCTGCTCTACCTGCTGCTGCTGGCGGCGGGCTTTGCCCTGGGCGTCGTGCGAGAGGCCATGCCCGGCGCGATCCTGGCGCTGAACCTGGGGCTGTTCATGGCGAGCGCCGCGCTGCTGACGGACCTGGGTCGCCGCGCCGCCGAACTGATGCGCTGGAAGAGCGAGGCGCTCCCGGCGTGGGGCGTGGGGCTGCTGGCGGGTGCGCTGTTCGCCGGGAGCGGTTGGATGGCCTGGGCATTCTGCTCCGGCATGGAAACCGGCCTGTTGATCGCGCTGGTGAGCGGCGCGTTGTGGGCCTCTGCCGCGCGCCACGCCAAGACGATGGCCTTCTTTGCGGCGCTGGCAGCGTTGACCCGTCCTGAAGGGTTGATCTTGGCGGTCGTGCTGCTGGCGGCGGAAGTCCTGGCGCGCGACCCCGCTGAGACCAATGACCATGCCCGGCGCTTCGCCTGGGCGGGCGTGGCGGTCGGCGTGGGGCTGATCCCCTTCGCCGTGAACTTGCTGATGACCGGCACGTTCAGCGCGGCGGGCTTGCAGGCCAAGTCGTGGCTGACGCTCCAGCCGTTTTACCCGGACCGCGTGATCGGCGAAATCCTGAGCACGGCGCTGCTGCTGGTGCGGGCGTTTGGCCTGCCCGCCCCGGACGCGCAGTGGCACGCCTTCCCACTGGCGCAGCTTTTCGGCGGGATCGGGCTGGCGCTGCTGCTGGCGCGCAATGTGCGGACGCGGCGGCTGGCTCTGGCGTTCGGCGGCTGGTGGCTGCTCGGAATCGCCGCCACCGCCACGCTGCAAACCGCCACCTGGCATCATTACCGTTACCAGATGCCGCTGCTGCCGGCGATCCTGATCCCGGCGGCGGTTGCCCTGGCGCGGCTGGCGCGCGATTTGTCGGGCTGGCTGCCGGGACGCACGCGGACTTCCGCCGCCGCCCTGGCCGTCTACAAGCAGACCGGGGTCCGGCGCAGCGCCCCGCCGCGCTGGCGGGAGCGGGTGGCGGGCGTGGCGCTGGCGCTGTTGGCCCTGGCTTGGGCCGGGTACAGCCTGCCCGCCTTCGGCGCGGCCTATGCTCTCGATACGACCACCGTGCTGACGCAGCAGATGGTCCTGGCGGACTGGCTGCGTGCCAACACACCGCCAGACTCCCGGATCGCCGTGCACGACGTGGGTGCGATGCGCTATCTCGGCGGGCGCGACACGCTGGACGTGGTCGGGCTGACCTCGCCGGGCATGGCCCCGGTGAACCGCAGCGGGCCGGGCAGCATCTACGAGGCGCTCGAACAGGCCCGCCCGGATTACTACGCCGTCTACCCCGCTGCCGCGCCGCCGTACTTCGGCCTAGATGTGGCGGCGGCGCTCTTCGGCCAGGAACTGTTCCGCGTGGCGGTCGATCCCTTCTCGCCCTACGCCAGCGCTGGAGGTGTGCAGATCGTCGCGCAGCCCGATTGGTCCGGGGTGGCACTGGCCGACAACCCCCAGCAGCCCTCGACGCTGGAACAGCTTGCCGGCTGGACGCTGGTCGAGCGCTTCGATGTGGCGGACGTGCAGGCCGAGGCGGAGCACGATCATCAGTGGTGGAACAGCGAACGGCTGCCGGGCTTCGCCACCGAGCCGCGCCGCATGGCCTACCGCGAGGACCCATCCGTCACCGTGACCGACGGCGGGCGGCTGCTGACCGGCGGCGAGTCCTTCACGCTGCGGACGCAACCGGGCGTGTGGGCGGCGCTGGTGGTGCGACTGCATCAGACGGACGACCTGACCCTGCGCGTGCGCGTCAACGACGCCGACGCGGGCCTGTGGCGGCTGCCGGCCATTCCCGGCGAATGGCTGGAAAGCGTCTTCCTGGTGCCACCGGACCTGATCCGGGGCAGCACGACGCGCTTTACCCTGGAGGTGGAAGAGGCCGCGCCGGGCGCGCGTTATAGCCCGTTTTACTACTGGCTCTACCAGGGCCAGGCGGCGGCCCTGCCCCCGCCTCCGGCGACGATCAGCGGCGCGGCTTTCGACGACGTGGCGCTGCTGCGCGGTTTCGACCTGCCGGGGCGCCTCTTCGCGCCGGGCGACGCCATCCCGCTGACCCTGCACTGGGAAGCCCTCACGCCGCCGCGCGCCGACCTGCGCATCTTCGTGCATCTGATCGACCCGGCCAACGACACGGCGGAGGGCATCCTGGCGCAATACGACGCGCCGCCGCGCCGGGGAACGTATCCCTTCTGGGTATGGCGGGCGCGCGAGAGTGTGCGTGAGACGGTCACGCTGCAAATTCCGGCGGACGCCCCGGCGGGCGAATACCTGCTGCTGGCGGGCATCTACGACGCCGCGACGGGCGCGCGTCTGCCCATCGTTGGCGGAGATGACTACGGCGCGGACCGGCTGGTGCTGGCGCGCATCACGCTGCGGTGAGGGCTGACCTTACCCGACCTTCGGCGCAAAGGCCTCCGCCTTCAGGCCTGGGAAGGGTCACTGTGCAATCACGACGATGCCCGCCAGGATCAACACGCTGCCGATCACGCCGGGCAGCGTCAGCGGTTCGCCCAGCACCAGCCCGATCAGGATGCCGCCGACGGGTTCCAGCAGCGCCAGGATGCTCACCACCTGCGCCGGGAGCGTCTTGAGGCCGGTGAAGTAGAGCAGGTATGGCAGGCCAAACGACAGCACGCCGAACGGGATCAGCACCGGCAGGTTCGGGATGGCTTGCGGCAGCGCACGCAGTCCCATCGGCGACAGGACCAGCGCCGCCACGCCCGATCCCCACCAGATTTGCCGCGCCATGTTCACCTGCCCGCGCAGCTTGCGCCCGATGATCAGCGGCAGCGAAAAGCCTACCCCCGCACATAACCCGGCAGCGACCCCGCCCAACGCGCCAGGGTCTACCTGAAGATGCGCAGGGTCTGCCAGCAGCACGATTCCGGGCACGGCCAACAGCAGGCTCGGCAGCGTGTAGCGTGGACGCGGCTCCTTGAGCAGCAGCGGGGCCAACAGTGCCATGTAGATCGGGGTGGTGTTCACCAGCAGCGCCGCCGTGCCCGCGTTAATCTGCTGGATCGAGAAAATGTACATCATCGCCACCAGCGCCATGCACACACCCATGAAAACCAACAGCAGGGTCGTGCGGCGGCTCGCTGGCAGGTACGGCTCGTCGCGCTGGCGGCTCAACAGCGCCGAGAGGAACAGGAACGAGAACAGCATCCGGTAGAACACAATGGCGGGTGCTTCCAGACCGCGCGAAAAGCGTGTGAGGATGATCGCCGTGCTGAAGCAAAACGCGCCCAGGGCAACCAGCCCGGCACTCTGCCAGCGGGAAAGGAGTTTAGCTGTCGTCATCATGTCCACGACCTGAAAGGCATGTCCACAACCAGGCGCACATTGTAGCGGGGAAAAGCCGCCCATCGCCACCGCCAGACCGACATACAGTGCATTTCCGCTTTGCGGCGACAACAGCCGGCGCGGCGGGATATAATCGGCATTCTGTCGGCGCAAATAATGGGAGGAATCGTTCTGTGGAAAGATTGCCGCTGCCCGCCCGGATCGTCCGTGCGTTGGGTTATCCGCGCGTGGCCCAGCTTTCGGTGGCGCAACAGGATGCGCTGCGCTTCTTCTGGCTGGACGGCCTGTTCGCTGCCCTTGCCGTTGCCCTGGTCGATACCTACTACACCCTGTACATGCTGGCACTGGGTGCCAGCAACACCCAGGTCGGGCTGGTCAATTCCCTGCTCCAATTTGCCGGCGCGGTTTTTTCCGTCCCCGGCGCGCTGCTGGCCGAGCGCAAGGGGCATTACAAGCGTGTGGTCCTGATCAACATGGGCATCCTGGGGCGGCTGATGTGGCTGGTGATGCTGATCGCGCCCTGGCTGCTGGGGGATGCGCGGGCGGTCTGGCTGGTGCTGATCGCCTGGGTGGGGATCGGCGCGTTCAATGCGCTGGGCAACGCCGCCTGGACGGCGCTCTCGGCAGACGTGGTGCCGGTTCAGCTCCGGGGAAGCTATTTCGCCTCGCGCAACATGGTGATGAGCCTGGTGCGGCTGGTAGCGGTACCCCTGGCCGGGCAGATCATCAATCTGGTCGGTGCGCCGGGCGGCTATCAGGTCAACTTCGCCCTGGCGTTAGGCATCGGGGCGCTGGCCTTTTACTGCTACAGCCGTCTGCCGGAGCACCATCCCACGCCAGACACCGACGCAGCGGCGCCGCCGGTCGAGGCCCCGCCGCGACGTATGCCCCGCACGCCGCTGCGATTGCCGCGCACCTTTGTGTCATTCACGGTGGCTCACGCCACCCTGACGTTAGGGGTGATGTTCGCCGCACCGTTCTTCACCGTGTATCAAAAAGAAGTGGCCGGGTTTGATGTAGGCACGATTGGGACGCTGTCGGCGATCAACGGCATCTTCGGGCTGGCAGCCACACGCATCTTTGGCCGTCTGCAAGACCGGCACGGCAACATCTGGGTGATGCGCTTTGGCGTCGGCGTGGCGCTGATTCCCTTGCTGTGGATCGGCGTCGCCTACCCGTTGCAGGCATTGCTGGCGCAGATGTTCGGCACGCTGGCCTGGACGGGCTACAACCTGGGCGCGTTTAACCTGCTGTTATTGAGCACGCCGGACGAGCACCGTCCGCGCTACGTGGCGATCTACAGTACGATCACGGCGCTGGCCAGCATCGTCGGGCCGGTGCTGGGCGGCTGGCTGCTGGACATGGTCGGGTTTCCGGTGGTCTTTGGCCTGTCGAGTGTTTTGCGCGCCTGCGGCCTGATCCTGTTCCTGGCGCTGGTGCGCGAACCGGCAGTCAACGGCCCGCGTCGCAACGCCTTGCCTGCGGCCTGAGGCTCAGATATGTTCAAACCCCTCGGCGTTCAACACAAAGAGGGTTGCCTTGTGTTCGTCCGGCGGGGGTTCATCGTGACAGGCGAAGCGGATCACGTCTAGAACGCTCTTGAGCTGGCTTTCGTCCACGCCGATGATCAGCGTGGTGTAGCCGCGCCGCAGAAAGCCACCCGTGCTGCTGAGGCGCGTCACCGAGTACTGATGCGCTACCAGCGCATTCACCACGTGGTCCGCGTTGTTCTGACCGACAATCGCCAGGATCACTTTTTCAACCATCAGTTCACCTGCTCAAAGTGCTCGACATCAAACACAAAAAGGGTCGCGCCGCCGATGGTCACTTCCACATACGCCCCGATCATGATGGGGTGCTCCGCCGAGTTGGGGGCGATGGGCATCATGCGGGTGCGGCGCTTGCAGGTTTTGCGCAGAAGCGCGGTCAATCCTTCGATTTGCTCATCCTCAACGCCCGAAAGCAACGTCGTGTTGCCCTGGCGGAAGAACCCACCCGTCGTGGCAATGCGCGTGACGCGGTAGCCTGCCTGGGTGAGGGTGCTGACCACGTCGTCGGCGTCCAGGTCCTGCACGACCGCGATCACCAGTTTCATCGGCCCGGCCTCCTTTCGTAAGCGATCTCGTGGTGCGCCATGTTGCCCCATTGTACACTACTGTGTCCCGTCCGGCATTGGTGAAGGCGCAGTTCCCGGACGGAAATTTTAGGCATGGGTGATGTTTGGCGCTTCCTACACCGCTGCGGCGGGCGTATGCTTGGGAAAGTGCCGAATCGGGCAGGGACGCACCGCGCCTCTGCCCACATGAAAGGACACCTCCAGCATGGCTCAACCGGCGCAGACCCAGGCGCAGCCTCGCCCGGCGTGGCAGACGCTGCCGCGCAACGTATGGGTCGTCACGGCGACCAGCTTCCTGACCGATATTTCCAGCGAGATGATCTTCAGCCTGCTGCCGCTCTTTCTGGCGAACGTGCTCGGCGCCAAGACGAGCGTCATTGGCCTGATCGAGGGCGTGGCCGAAACCACCGCCAGCCTGCTCAAGCTGTTCTCTGGCTGGCTGTCCGACCGGCTGCGGGCGCGCAAGTGGATCACGGTGGCCGGGTACGGCCTTTCGGCGGTCAGCAAACCGTTTCTCTACGCAGTCACGTCGTGGTGGGGCGTGCTGGTCGTGCGCTTTGCGGACCGGGTGGGCAAGGGCATCCGCACCGCCCCGCGCGATGCGCTGGTGGCCGATAGCACCGGGGAGCAGCATCGCGGGTTGGCCTTCGGGCTGCACCGCGCCGGCGACACGGCGGGCGCGGCGGTCGGGCTGCTGCTGGCCCTGTTGATCGTGCTGGCAACCCAGGCCGGCGCGGCGACGCTGTCGCGCGATACCTTTCAGGTTGCCGTGCTGTTGAGCATCATCCCGGCGGCGCTGGCGGTGATCGTACTGGCCCTGGGCGCGCGGGATGTGCCCGTGACATCGCCGCGCCCTGCACCGCGCCTGACCCTGCGCGGCTTCGACCGGCGCTTTTACTTTTTTCTGCTGGCGGTGGTCGTGTTCACGCTGGGCAACTCGTCGGACGCTTTCCTGATCCTGCGAGCGCAGGAGCGCGGCCTGGATGTGGCAGGCGTGTTGGCGATGGTGCTCAGCTTCAACGTCGTCTACGCGCTGGTTTCGGGGCCGGCGGGGGCGCTGTCCGACCGGGTGGGGCGGCGGCGGCTGATCGTGGGCGGCTGGTTGATCTACGGGCTGATCTATCTAGGCTTTGCGCTGGCGGCGCAGGGCTGGCAGGTGTGGGGGCTGTACGTTTTGTACGGTGTTTACTACGGCGTGGCGGAGGGCAGCGCGAAGGCGCTGGTCGCCGACCTGGTGGACCCGGAAAAGCGCGGCACGGCCTACGGCGTCTACAACGCCGCAGTCGGGCTGATGGCCTTTCCGGCCAGCGCTATGGCGGGCGTGTTGTGGCAGGGCATAGGCGGCTGGAGCGGCTTCGGGCCGGGCGCGCCGTTTCTGTTCGGGGCAGCCCTGGCGCTGACGGCAGTGGCGATCTTGATCTGGGGCGTGCGCGGGAAACCCGCCGGGGCATAGCGACAACTTACACCAGGGGTGTGGAATTGATCAGGCGGGAGTGGATGGGAGTCGAACCCACCGCGGCCTGCTCTGCGCAACCCGCCGCCGATTTTGAAGACCGGGGCGCCCACCGGGACACATCCACCCCCACCTATAAGGATAACGTGACGATCCGCCCCCGTCAATCGCCAGGAGACGCGGAGGAGTTTACATCCCCCGCCGCACGGTAAACGTCACCGGCGGGCTGGCAGCGGTGTTGCCCGCCGCGTCGCTGGCCTCTGCGATCAGGACGTGTTCCCCCAGCGTCGTCAGCGGGATGGTAGCGACAAAAGGCGCGGTGGTCACAGTGACAAGCGGTTGCCCGTCCAGCAGGTAGACGACTTGCGTCACGCCTACGTTGTCGCGGTAGGTCACGGCGGCGTCAAGGAGCGGGTTCGGCGCAGTGACGCGCACCTCGAAGCCCTCCTCCGGTGCGCTGATGGCGACCTCCGGCGGGGTGTTGTCTACCGTCACCTGGATCACGCTCTCTTCGATGGTTTGATCGGCGGTGACGGCTTGCAAGCGCAGGCTGTACAGGCCGTTCAGCCCGGTAGTGTCCCACGTGCCCAGCAGTGCGCCGCGCGCGGGGGTGAACACCGGCTGGCCGATCTGGAGCCAGGCGGCGGGGTTGAGGCCCTGGCCGTAGGCCAGCTGGTAGTACTGGAAGCGCGGCAGGCTGGCGTTGCCGCGAACCTCCACCGTGCCGCCCACGTAAGACAACGGGGCGGGCGACAGGATCGCCACCGGGCCGAAGACCGCCGCCGGGGCGATGGTGTCGAACTCCTGCGGCTCGCTCGGAATACCCTGTGCGGCGGCCCAGGCCTGGGCTTCGGGCGGGTAGCGGAAGTACACGCGCTGCTCGACCAGATCGGGCGGCGTGCTGGCGGTGGCGCGCCGCCCGTTTTCGCGGTTAACCTCGACGCGCACATAGTAAGTATCTTGCTGGATGGGCTGCGTGCCCTCGTAGAAGACTTCCGTCACCACCGGGCAGATGCCGTTGGGCAGCAGGCCGCTGACGGCGCATACCTGCCCCTCGACAATCGAGGGCGGGCGCGTCCAGTCGGCTACCGGCAGGCCATCGCGCTGAAGGGCGTAGCGCAGCACGGCGTTCCACACCGGAACAGGGCCGTTCTGCGCGGTCAGACGTGTGGTCGGCGTGCGGTTGGTGTTGCCGAGCCACACCCCTACCACGAGCTGCGGCGTGTAGCCGACCGCCCATTGGCTGGTCCCGTCGGCGTCTCCGCCTGCGTAAATGGCTGCCGGGCGGCCCACGTCGAACACGTTATTTGCGCCAAAGGTGCGCACGCGCAGTTCCCGGTCGCCCAGGACGTGGTTCACCAGATAGGCCAGCGCCGGGTCGAGCGTGTCGCGGGCGGCGGGTTGATATTCCCACAGGGTGTTCCCTGCCGCATCCTCGATGCGCAGCACGGCCACCGGGTCCAGCGCGCGGAAGCCGGGCCGTTCCGACGCGCGCGGCACAGGGACGCCGATCATGCGCCCGCCGTTGGCGAACACGCCGAAACTAAAAGTCAGATCGGCCAGGGTGACATCACCGCCACGCGCCGAGAGCGACAGGTCGTAGGCGGCGACGCCGGACTGTAAGCTGTTGAGGCCCATCCGATGCGCCGTGCGGATCACCTCGGCCACGCCGACCCAGTTCATCACCTGGGCGGCGGGCGGCGCCGCATCGATGACGGCGGCCTCGCGCAGGCTGACCGGTCCCCGGTAGCTGCCGTCTGGGCTGATCGCCGCATAATCCCCCGCTGTGCCCTGCTGGAAAGTCTGGAGCACGTCGAGCGTCATGGTCGAGGGCGGGTAGCCCTGCGAGAAGGCGGTGAGATAGATATAGGGCCGGATCAGGCTGCCGGGCGGATAATCCGCCGCCGCCGAATCCACCGCCCCGCCGATCTCGGTGTTCCAATAGTCCACGCTGCCCACGTAGGCCAGCACCTCGCCCGTCTCCGGGCGCAACACCACGACGGCGCCGTTGCTGAGCAAATGTGGCACGCCCACGTCGGCACGGTCCAGGGCGGGCAGCAAGTCGGCGGCGGTGCACGGCTCGCCGATGGCGGTGGTGTAGACGAAGGTCGGGTCGATGCCGCCCAGCCGCGCGACCTGCGTGCGCAGGACGCATTCGGTCTGATATTGCAGGTCCAGGTCCAGCGAGGTCGTCACGCGCAGGCCGCCCCCGGCCATCAGCCGCGCGCCGTCGTAGCCCGCCTCATTGAGCAGACTTTCGGCCTGCCGTCGGGCCAGCAGCGCGAAGTGCGGCGCGACCACGTCTGCCGGGGCCACAGGGCGCGTTACGTCGATGGCAGCGCCGGCGGAATCGGCCTCCTCCGGCCCGATGAAGCCGTAGGCCACCATCGCGTCGAGTACAACTTCCTGGCGGCGGTGGGCCGTCTGCGGCTGGTCGAAGGGGTTCACCGACGGCGAGGCCGGGATTCCGGCCAGCAGCGCCGCTTCGCCCAGGGTCAGTTCCGCCGCGCCCTTGCCCAGATACACGCGCGCCGCCGCCTCGATGCCGTAAGCGCCGTTGCCGTAAAAAGCCGTGTTGAGGTACCAGGCCAGCAGGTCTTCCCGCGAGAAGCGTCGCCGCAGTTCCAGCAGCAGCACGGCCTCGGTCAGCGGGCGGTCGGGGTGATCGGCGGGCATCTGGCTCAGAGGCAGCACGGCGTGCCGGATCAGATATAGCAAAATGGGATCGCGGGGGGCCTGCCCGCCCGTCACCGCCGCGAACAGCGCATCCGCCAGCCCGCCGACGGAGAAGCCGGGCCGGGCGAAGTAGTCGCCGTCTTCGATGGCGACCGCCGCCTGCCCGACGTAAGGTGGCAGGTCGGCCAGGGCCACCCAGGGAACTTCGCCGTTCAGGGGATCGGTCACGCGGAACAGGATGTGGCGCGCATCGCGGTCCAGCAGCAGGGTCGGCTCGCCCGAACCGACCGCCGTCGGGCGGGCCGCCTGGGGATCGGCAGGGATGACGGACGCCGCGCCGAAATAGCCGGCTACCCCTGCCGCCGTTGCGACTCCCACGCTGACGGCGATCACACTGATGAAGACGGCCAGGCCGCCGATCCCGCCGATCAGGGCCGGGCCGGGGCGGGATTCCCGGCGGCGGCGCTGACGGCGGCGAATGATCTGGCTAACCGAACTCAAACGCCCTCTCCTGCATGGATGTACTATACTCAATATACAGGGCAACACCCCTGCCTACAATAGCATGTCAGCCGATCCACCGCCAGCAGGCGGGCACACCCAGGAGGAGAGAGCATGGCGGACTACATTCTCATCGCCGAAGACGACCCCGATTCGCGCCAACTGATCGCTGACCTGCTTGGGGAGCTGGGCTACCCCATCCGCGTGGCCGCGGACGGCCAGGTCGCGCTGGACATGGCCCTGACCGAAAAACCCCGTCTGCTGCTGCTGGACGTGGCGATGCCGGTGAAGAACGGGCTGGACGTGACCCGGCAGATCAGGGCGCACTATGGCGACGCGACGCCGCCGATCTTCCTGATGTCGGCTTACGGGCAGCGCACCGATGTCGAGGAGGGGATGCTGGCCGGGGCCAACGACTACCTGACCAAGCCGTTTTCCCCCGTCGAACTGCTGGACAAAATCCGCGCGGCGGTGGCGCGCCAGCCATGATATAATTTACAAAGTGTAGTTTTCACTATCATTCCATGAGCATCTTCAAATCGTCGCGCCTCTGAGACGGTGTGTTGGATTCTTAGGTGACAGGAGAAACCATGAGGCAGCAGACCCCTTACTTTTTTGTAAGCTATGCTCGCAACTCAAACTGCCTCAGTCCACTTCAGTGGACTTTGTACCTGTAGCCTGGGATTTCAATCCCAGGCATCCGTTTTCATTTCTTCCTTAGCTGACGCAATGTGCAGGTTTTCAGCGCCGGGGACTCAAGTCCCCGGCTAAGGGTGAAAAGTCCACCAAAGTGGACTAAAACGCGCTCCACACTCAAACTGCTTCAGTCCACTTCAGTGGACTTTGCGCTTGTCGCCTGGGATTTCAATCCCAGGCG
>Ga0209018_1002149_pt1 | contig 14438 bp, 12 predicted proteins | sample YNPBryBLVA2012_FD_185814 | JGI IMG/M metagenome (GOLD analysis project Ga0209018, IMG submission 185814) | Anoxygenic and chlorotrophic microbial mat microbial communities from Yellowstone National Park, USA - YNP Bryant BLVA 2012 (SPAdes)... ...
AGTCTTGGCCGAGCGACTTAAACAGCTCGATACCCTCGTCAATGCCCATTTCCTCGCGGACAAACTCGTATTCCTGGTTCACGATCTTACGCATCTCCTTGTCGATGGCTTTCAGGTCCTCGGGCGTGAGCGCGCGCCCGATGTCTATGTCGTAATAGAAACCGTTGTCGATGGCCGGCCCGACGCCGAACTTAGCCTGAGGGAATAGGCGCTTGACCGCGGCGGCCATGACATGGGCCGCACTATGGCGGCGAACCTCAATGGGATAATCCATAGATGGTAAGGCGAGGCAAGTCTCGCTCACATGAATCCATAATTGAATAAAAAATACCCGACCCGAATCCTTGGAGATTCTATGTCGGGACTCCGGCGTACATCACGTGACACGTGACGCAACCGGGGCGGTTCCACCCGATTTCTCCCCGCAGATTGCAGAGAGCTCTTTTCTGTTCTTTTGTGGCTCGTCTGACGGGCCCCCGGTTGGTGAGTCCGGTGTATAAAGATTACGCCCTTGAGGGGACATCCGTCAAATAAGCTTAAAGTAAAGAGCCCCGAGCTGAGGTGCCAGGTTTGCCACGCAGAGCCCGACTGCCTTGATCGATTGTTTCAGGAGTCACTGCACCAACATCTCGATATGGTCCTTCATGGTCGGCAGCTTGCCGATCCAGGTCGGCTGAATTTGGATATTAACCGCCTCGACGCCGTCGATCGAAAGAAGCTTGGTTTTAGCTTCCTCGAGCGACAAACCGGCGATTGCGTCCTTGGACAGCAATGGACTGTTCTGAGTCAGTTTAGTCGAAGCTTTGGCCGAGAATGAGAGACTAGCCTTCTCATTCTGGACGTCGAGCGATTCAATCTTGAACGCCACAGCTGACGAGTCAAAATTCGTTATGTCCCGACCGTCCGGCAGGCGCTCCTTGAGCTTCTGTCTGACCAAGGTGTCCATGTCCTTTTTGGGATAGAAGATAGCGCTTACGTCGAGTTTGACCGAAGCTAGGAACTGGTCTGATTTTTGCCCTGGGCTAACATTCGTCTTGCTGTCAATAAGTTTTTTCTGATAAACCGCTTGCCAGTCGTCACCGACGCCAGCTTCGGCTTTAAGCGTTTTCTTAGCCTGCTCGAAAACCGCGTCTTCGAGAGCTTTTTTTGCATCGTAAACATCCATGGATGAAACGACCTTGCCGAGTTGCTGACCGCCCGAAAAACCGCTAACTGTCTCAGCATAAATCCATTTTTGCAGATCTATCCATAACCCAGGAATAGTCAGTTTAGTGCCTGGCGGCAGGATATAATCCTTGCCCTTCTTGTCGGAATGCGCGGAAACAGTAACCGACTGCTTAGGCTGGATGACAACATTCTTGTCGATGCGATAAAGCCGTCCGTCGGCCGTCAAAAGCCGCGTCGTCTTGACCAAGGTCTGGGGTTTGGAATAGTTGTTGATTATCTTGACCGTGCCTTGGACCACGACGTCATCCGGAACTTCCGTCGAAGAGGAATCTTTAACCGAGAATTCCTGGATTTTCTCAAATGTCCCTTGCACCACCCGGCCACGCAGCTGGTTCTGTTCGGGGTTCCTGGCGACCTCGATCGCCGATTGGATTTCGGTCGAATCGCGTCTGACCTTGACCGTCACCCGGGCGTGGACCGAGGAGATCCATAGGACGCCGATGACGATGAGGACGGTTAACCCCAGGAAGCCGAAAGCGATATTCCTGTACAGGCTCGAGGCTTGGGTTTTTGGAAAGCTTCCCTGAAACGAAGAATGCGAAGAACGCAGTCTCATAGATGATTTCATTTTAGCATAAAAGGATGAGCTAGTCATAAATACAGTCGTAAGTCGTGAGTTGTGAGTTATCCACAAGCGAACTCACGACTAACGACTCACGACTAACGACTTCTACTAACCGATCTTCACCGTTCCCGGACCCAATATGCCTTCTATTTCCTTGATTATTTCCTCGCTCCAGCCGATTTTGGCCGAGGACTTGATGCGCCGCGGGCTGTCCACGTCATCAATCAGGAAAAAAACCGGGTACGGGCCGCGCCTTTCGTCAAAGATCCGGCGTAACCGGAGAATAACGGTCTCGGGTAGAGTCGCTCTAACGTGAAGCGTGATGGATTGAGCAGGAGACAACGCAGGTACCTCACACTTGGCACTTGCTACTTCGCCGGAATCCTTCGGATCGCCCAGCCCGTCGGGGCTATCGTCAGGTCTGAAATCTGGAGCCTCATATAGACCGTCATCCACGCTTGGCGAGGTACGAAGTACGAAGTACGAAGTACGCCCCCCATCCCCGCCCTCACCTACAATCTCGTCGAGGTTATCCGGCGTGACTTCGTAGGCGGTCTCGACCAGAACTTTGAGTGAGTCATCCTTATCCTGCGGCCGACCGGTCACGACCAAAACGCGATCCTCGCCCCAACAGGCGGCCGTCTCTTGAAGCACACGCGGGAAAACAATGGCTTCGCACTTGCCAGTCAAATCCTCAATCTCAGCAAAGACCATGCTCTCGTTGTTCTTAGTGCGAATCTTTTTTGTTTGAGTCACGACGCCGGCGATACGCACGGCTTTATCCTTAAGCTTTTGCCGCAGGTCCCGGATGGGCCAGGCGATGGTCGAGAGGCGCGAGGCGTAAGCCTTAAACGGATGACCCGAAACGTATAGCCCCAAGAGTTCCTTCTCCCACATGAGTAGCTCGCGCTGGTCGGCCGGCGGAGCCGGACGCAATTGGAGATTTGACGCGGCAACGGACGGCTCCAGGGCAAAAAGATTAGCCTGCCCGGTAGCCTCCTCCTTCTCCTGACTGCGGTGGAATTCGAGAAGCGCCTCGATATTGAACAGAAGCTGATTGCGATCGCCAAAACGATCGAGCGCACCGGATCGAATGAGCGCCTCGAGCGACTTGCGATTTATAGCCTTGCCTTTGACGCGCTTCAGGAAATCGGCCAGGTCGCCGAACTTCCCGTTGGCTTTGCGTTCCTTGACGATACTCTCGACTACATCCGTGCCCAAACCCTTGATGGCTACCAAGCCGAAACGGATGGTCGGCGTGCCGAACTCCTCCCCCACCTTGAGAGCGTACTCCTGGTTGACGGAAGACTTAACGACCGAAAAGCCGGCGAATGATTCGTTGATGTCCGGCGGCAAAACCTTAATCCCCATACGCCGGCACTCCTCGACCTCGATGGTGATGCGATCGAGATTCAACGAATCGGAATTCATGAGCGCGGCCATGAAGCATTCCGGCCAATGCGCCTTGAGGTAGGCCGTTTGGTAGGCGATGAGCGCGTAACAAGCGGCGTGCGACTTGTTGAAACCATAGGCCGCAAAATCCTCGAACTGCTGGAAGATGGCTTCGGCGATTTCCCGTTGGACGCCGTTGTTAACCGAACCCTGGATGAACTTCTCACGCATCTCGACCATGAGCTTGGCGATCTTCTTGCCCATGGCCTTACGCAAAGTGTCGGCCTGTCCGCCGGTAAAGCCGGCCATGTCCTTTGACACCTGCATGACCTGTTCCTGGTAAACCGGGATGCCGTAGGTGTTGCGGAGCGCGTTCTCGAGCAAGGGATGCATGTAGGTGATTTTTTCCCTGCCATGCTTGCGGGCAATGAACGAGTCGATGAACTGCATTGGACCGGGACGATAAAGTGCGACCATGGCGATAATGTCCTCGATAGCCGACGGCTTGAGCTCGCGGATGTAGCGCTTCATGCCGTCTGATTCAAGCTGGAATACGCCGGTCGTCTCGCCCTTACCGAGCAAATCGTAGGTCAAGGCGTCGTCAAGCCGCAACTTGTCGATGTCGATCTTGACGCCGTGGACCGCTTCCATAATCTCAAGGCACTCGCGGATAATGGTTAGGTTGGACAGGCCGAGAAAATCCATCTTGAGCAGGCCCACGACCTCGACCGAATGGAGCGAGTACTGGCTAACCTGCTCGACGTCGCCGCCCTGAGCCTTCTGGAGCGGAGCGAAGCCGATAAGCGGCGAAGGTGCGATGACGATGCCGCAGGCGTGCTGCGAGGCATGGCGCGCCGTGCCTTCGAGCTTGATGGCCAAGTCGATGAGCTGACGAATGCGCTGATCGCCTTCGTACATGGCCTTGAGCTCCGGGACTTCGACGACCGATTTCTCGAGCGGGATGTGGCGGCCCTGGACCGGCGGCGGGATGACTTTCGCGACCCGATCGACCTCCTGGAACGTCAACCCGAGCACGCGCCCCACGTCGCGGACCGCGGCGCGCGCCGCCATGGTGCCGAAGGTAATGATGCCGGCCACGCGGTCACGGCCGTACTTCGCCGACACGTACTCGATGACGTCCTTGCGCTTGAGGTCGTCGAAGTCCATGTCGATATCCGGCATGGAGATGCGGTCAGGATTCAGGAAGCGCTCGAAGAGCAGGCCGTATGCGAGCGGATCAAGATTGGTTATCTTGAGGGCGTAGGCCACGATGGAACCGGCGGCCGAACCGCGACCCGGGCCCACGATGACGCCGTTGTTCTTGGCCCAGTTCACGTAATCGTGGACGATGAGGAAGTACGAGGCGAAGCCCATGCGCTCGATGGTCTGGAGCTCGAAATCGAGGCGTTCGAGAGCCTCGGGCGTGGCGCCGGCGGGATAACGCTCCTTCATCCCCTCGAGGCACAGCTTGCGCAGCTGGGTGTCCGGCGTCTCGCCTTCGGGGACTTCAAAAACCGGCAAATGGTTCTTGCCGAGCTCGATCTTGACGTTGCAGCGGTCGGCTATTAAACGGCTGTTAGCGATCGCCTCCGGGTTTTCCTTGAAAGCTTCGACCATGACGTCTGGCGCGACCAAGGAATGATCGATGTCGGAGATGGTGTAACGGTTGATGTCTGCCATGAGCTTGCCGTCGTGGATGCACTGGAGCGCGTCCTGGGCGTCAGCATCTTCCGGCGAGAGGTAATGCGAATCCTTGGTTGCGACCAGCGGCACGCCGGTCTTTTTCGATAGGTTGATGATACGAAAATTGATATCGTTTTGTGTAGCAGACTCTGGATGATGGACAAGCTCGAGGAAGAAATTGCCGGCGCCGAAGATATCGACGTATTCATGGATGAGCTGTTCGGCCTTCTCCTCGTCATGCGCCTGACAAGCTTTAGGTATCTCCCCTTTCATGCATCCGGACAAGGCAATGAGTCCGTCGTGCATCTCGCGCAGGATCTCCTTGTCCATGCGCGGCTTGTAATAGAAGCCTTCGAGATAAGAGATCGAGACGAGCTTGAGCAGATTCTGGTAGCCTTCATTGGTCTCGGCCAGGAGCGTCAGATGCGAAACGTGGTCGTCGATGCGCGGCCGTTTATCAGTCAGCTTGTTCGGCGCGAGATAAGCCTCAACGCCGATAATGGGCTTGATGCCGGCCTTGACCGCCGCTTCGTAGAACTCGATGGCACCATACAGCCCGGCATGGTCGGTCAGCGCGATCGCGTCGTAGCCCAGTTCCTTAGCTTTAGCCACTAAATCCGAGGGATCACCCAAGGCATCCAAGAGCGAGTACATGGAATGCACATGGAGATGGACGAAGGGCGCTTTCTGGATTTCGGGCGCGACGGCCGACTGATCTGGCATACGCAATCTGTTCCGCTGACGGGACTAGCCCTGCGGAGAGATTTAGTTTGGCTTATCTTAGACGGCACGCTGATAAAATTCAACTTTTTCCCATGTCATTGCAAGCGAAGCGAAGCAATCTGCAGGCCCCGGTGTCATTGCGAGCGCAAGCGAAGCAATCTCTTTGAACCGGACGGGATCTGAGATTGCTTCGTCGTCAGACTCCTCGCAATGACACCAAACTATCCTGTCATTGCAAGCGAAGCGAAGCAATCTGCAGGCCCCGGTGTCATTGCGAGCGCAAGCGAAGCAATCTCTTTGAAGAGCGAGAGATAAATCGAGAATATAAAACCCCCGGAGCTAGGCCAGGGTTCGAGTCCTTTACGGCAACTGCATCAACTTGTTCTCCACCTCATTCGCGCCCGTCTCGAACGTCGTCACGATCTGATACGAAGCCAACTTTGGCTGTGTCCAGGCAACCGCGCCAATCGTTTGCTGGGTGCCGACTAGGACCGTGGTATTGGGCACGAGCTCGTAATTCCCCTCGCCGACGCCGACGCGTTTAACCGCGAACAGCCCGACGTTCCGTGACTGACCTTCTTTGATAAGGATGATCGAATAAGGGGTCTTAGCATCATCCACAATCGCACCGACCGACAGGATGCCGGATTCTCCGAGGAGGATGTCAGTTTGGCGTCCAGCCTGTTTCAGAGCCGTTTCCAATAAATTCGCTTGTGGCATCTCGAATTTAATCTGCTCATTCCAGCGTTCAAGCCTTTTCTTTAGCGCCTCGTTCTCATTCGCCAATTGGGATTTGACGGACGCCAAGCGGGCGCAGCGCGACGTACCGGCACTCGAGACATCGGTGACATACGTCGACTCCAGGACGTTCAGCTGGTAGCTCTGCCAGATGATAACGGCGGCGCCAATGACGACGAGGCCGAGAATGGACATGATGAGCAGGTCGGACTGGCGGCTGGCGGCTTTCTTGGGGGTCAGTTTATTGGTTGGCATAGGTTAATAAATAAGATTCAATTCGCGGCGCGGGCACGGCGGGTCACGAAGAAACCACCGGTCGCCAGCCCAAGGAACGGCGCGCTGATTAGCAAGCTAAGGCTTAAGACAGAGCTCCGAACGAAATCATCGGTGAAGATAAACGGCGCGAGTGACAAAAGAACCAGCATCACGATAAGGGCAGAAGAGACGCCGCCCAACATGGCGTAGTGTTTGAGAGTCTTAAGGAAAAAATCCCCAGTCCAAGTCTCGAGAGCAAACAGCAACGACACGGTAACTGTCCAAAAAATTATCTGCGTGGGCGCAACGCCATCCTCCTCAATAGGCAACAACGGTAAAATCAGGCTCACGGCTATGAGGTACAGGATGAGATAAATACACAAGCCGAAGACCACCGTGAACAGCACCGGCTGGAGCATCTCCTGCGGCTTGGTTTTAGGCTCGACGGTTTTAGGCACTTCCATATCATTCGTCATCTTCATCCTCGACGGCGGCCTTGCCGCGCTTGGCGCGCTTCTTTTCGCGACGCTCCTCACGCTGGCGGAACATACTTATGAGCGACTTTCCCCCTTCGGCTAGCATGCCGATGTAGCCCACGGACGTTTCGAGGCGCTCCTTGATGGACAGGATGGCCTTCTCGATGCGGTTAAGTTTTTCGCGCGTCTCGGTGACCACGGCGTTGACCTGGTGCAACATACGCGCGACCTCATACAAGGCCCAGCACAGGAAGACCGCGATCCATGCCGTGGCGATGGCCAGGACGAGGAAGAAAAGATCTTGAGTCGAAGCAAGGTTCATATGGATACAGTATAACACAAAGCGGACCTCTGAGTCCGCTTTGTGTTGATTTTCGTCCGTCAGACACGCGCTTCCGCCTTGAATTTCTCTTTCAGCACCAGGAAGATGGTATCCATGAAGGCGTCGACCTCCTTGCTTTCAAGCGTCCGGTCAGGCGCGGCGAAGGTCAGGTGCATGGCCACGGATTTTTTGTCGGCCGGAAGCTTGTCACCGCGGTAGGTATCGAACCAATCGACGGCCGTGAGGAGCGGCGCCACGCCGCGGATGGCCTTTTCGAGGTCAGCGAATTCAACATGGAAATCCACGACCACGGCCAGATCACGCTTAGCTTCGGGAAAAGCCGAAAGCGGAACGTAGGTGCGGACCGTCGTGGCGAGACTGATGAACGAGCCGAATGGCATATCAACAAGCGCCACCGGTTCCTCGAACTTGAAGTTCTTGGCGATCCTGGGCGAGAGTTCACCTACCGTGGCCAAAAGCTTCTCGCCGAGATACGCCTGGACCGTGCGGCCCGGATGCCAAAAAGTGTCGTTCTCGAGCCGGCGCCAGGTCATGTGGACAAAACCCATCTCGGAAAGCAAATGCTCGACCGCGCCTTTGGCCGCGCGCCACGGTTCGGGCATGCCGAGGAAGAGCATAGACATCTCAAGCTGTTCATTGGGCAATTCGGACCAGGCCGCCTCCCCGGCTCTGCGCTCTTCGTGTTTCGACTTTGGATAATAGACATTGGAGATCTCGAAGAGACGCTGCTCAGGAAAACGCTCTATATTTTCGGCCGCGACTTGCAGGATGGACGGTAAAAGCGTGGTGCGCATGACCTCGAACTCCGACGTCAGCGGATTCTGGACGTGCAGCATGTGCGCCGCGTCGTATTCAACATTGGCCAGTAGATCTTTCGAAACGAAGGAATAAGTATAGATCTCAGTTAAACCGGCGCCCTTGAGTATATCCCGAGCCTGCTTTTCCCAGACCAAATCCGCGGACATCGGCCGCGGCCTGAGGCCGAACGGTATCTTGCCCGGGATGTTGGCGTAGCCTTCAATGCGGGCAATCTCCTCGACGAGGTCGCGGCCCAGCTCGATGTCGTGGTCACGCCACCATGGGACTTCGGCTTTGATAGTCTTGCCGGAGGATGAAACCTTGAACCCCAAACGCCGCAAACGAGCAAGCATCTCGGCCTTCGGGACTTTGATGCCGATGATCGAATCCACCTCGTCGACCGTGGTCGAAAAACGGAGCGGCTTGTATTTGGTCGCGCCGATGTCGGTAATTGGGCCGGCCAGCGTGCCGCCGGCCAATTCCAGGACCAAGCCAATAGTCCGCGCCATTGCCTCAGGTAAGGCCGCGGTTGACAGCCCTTTTTCGAACCGCAACTGGGCGTCTGATCGGAGATTCACTTTGCGCGCGCCGCGGCGGATGGTAACAGGATCGAAAGTGGCGCACTCAATGATGATGTCGGTCGTGTTGATTGTGGTACCAGTCTGTTCGCCGCCCATGATGCCGGCCAAGGCGATCGGCTTCTCGTCATCCGCGATGAGCAGGATAGTGTCGTCGAGTTCGTAGGTTTTGCCATCCAGCGCCTGGATCTTCTCCCCCATCCGCGATAGACGGACATCGATTGTGCCTTTAACCGTAGCCGCGTCGAAGATGTGCGTGGGTTGACCGAGTTCGAGCATCACGTAATTCGAGATATCTACGATGTTATTTATGGGTCGCAAGCCGGCGGACATGAGGCGGCGCTTGAGCCACCAGGGCGACGGCGCGACCTTGACGCCCGAAATTTTCGCCGCCATATAGCGCAGGCATTGGGCTTTGGCGGAAATTTTTACCGGGACAGAGTACTTAGTACCTGGTACTTGGTACTTCGACAGCTTCGGCTCTTTCCACAGGAACGGACGGTTCAGGATAGCGGCGGCTTCACGTGCCAAACCGACCATGCCCATACAATCCGGCCGGTTGGACGTAACTTCGATATCCATAACCACGTCCCCGGACAGACCCAAGACATCAGCGAGAGGCGTCCCTGGTTTCAGGGGGGCGTGCGCCGCACGCCCGGGGCGCATGGCCTGCGGCCCTATCGCATCCCAACCCAATTCCGCGCCCAGATCCAAAATCATGCGCTCGGAATTCTGGAAGGCATCGCCCAGACCGATCTCGTTCGAGGCGCAAATCATGCCCTCGCTCGGCACGCCGCGGATTTCCACGGGCTCGAGGGTAATGGGATCGCCCTGGCCATGCCATTTCACTTTAGCCCCGAGGAGCGCGACCACGACCCACTGGTCTTTAAGGAGATTAGAGCCACCGCACACGATCTGGAGCGGCTTATCTAGGCCGACGTCAGTCATCGCTATCTTGAGCTTGTCCGCATTCGGATGCGGTTTCAGCTCGACCACGCGGCCGATCACGACGTTTTCGAGATCCGTGCCCTGCGGAAAAATCTTCTCGACCGCCGGTCCGGAGAGCGAAACGCGCGCCGCGAACTGTTCGGGCGTTTCCTTGAGCTTCACGTATTCCTTGAGCCAGTCGTATGAGACGAGGGAGTTCATAGATATAATTATTAACACCACCAATTCTATGTCCGAATAAATATACTAGAACGAGAACGCCAGTCCAAACGTTTAAGTGCATCAGAAACACATTGAGCATTGTCTGCAATATGCAGACAACCAAGATCGGTATCACTTCAATTAGATATACAACTATTCTTCGAATGCATCAAGACACGGTGCATTGCGAGCAGAGCAAAACAATCTGCAAGCCCCGGTGTCATTGCGAGCGCATAAACCAAACGCGCGCGGCAATCTCAGAGTATCCAGAGATTGCTTCGTCGTAGGACTCCTCGCCATGACAAAAAGTCAAAATTGCTTCAAAAACCGCAAATCGTTCTTGTACAGGATGCGGATGTCGTCGAGTTTGAGGCCGCCTTTCATGGAGTAGGTGCGCTCCACGCCCCAGCCAAAGGCGAAGCCAGAATATTTCTTAGGATCCACTCCCCCGGCCTTGAGTACATTCGGATGGACCATACCGGCGCCGCCCAACTCGAGCCAGCCGCGTTTGCACATGCGGCACTTCTGTTTATCGGCCGTGACGCCGGTGCCGCCGCACACGCCGCAGGTGACGTCAATCTCGAAGCTTGGTTCGGTGAAGCGGAAGTGGAAGGGGCGCAGGCGCGTTTTGCGGTCAGGACCGAAGAATTCGCGGGCGAAATAATCGAGCACGCCGCGCAGGTGGGAAATCGAGACGCCTTTATCAACGTACAGCCCCTCGAACTGGTGGAACATGGGCACATGCGTCGCGTCGCTCTGGCGGCGGTAGCATTTAGCGATGTTGATCATGCGTACCGGAAACTCGCCGCGCTCCAACTCGCGCACCTGGGAATTCGAGGTATGGGGCGTGAGCACCATCCTGCCCTTCTTGGACATCGGTGCATCCATGAAGAACGTCTCCCATTCATCGCGCGCCGGATGGTCCTCGGGCATATTGAGCGATTCGAAGGCGTACCAATCCCAATCAACCTCGGGATAACGGGTGCGAACAAAGCCGATGCGCTCGAAAATCTCGGTGATCTCGTTAATAGCCTTGGTCATGGGATGCAGATGCCCCTCCGGCGGACGGGCGCCGGGCTCGGTCACATCCACGCGCTCACTCTCGGCGAGGTTGGCCATCTTTTCCTCGTCAAGCTGGCGACGGCGCGAAGCGAGCATCAGCTCAAGCTGACGCTTGATGTCGTTGGCTAAATTGCCCATCTTCGGTCGTTCGGCGGCTGGAAGGCCTGGCAACTGTTTCATGAGGTCGGCCATCAGGCCTTTGCGGCCGAGATACTTGGACTCGATCCGGGCGACGTCATCCGCGGATTTGGCCTGGGCCATTTCCTGCTCGAACCCGAGTTTGAGCGCGTTCAGCTGGTCTTGCATAGAATAGACTGAGTTTAGAGACAAAAATGCCTTTCCGCAAGTGAGTGAGGAAAGGCGTTGGAGCATCTTGGACACGACGAGTCATATCGCGCACCTGTCTTTGGGCTTGAGTTGCTCGGCTATGACCATGGACCAGAGCCGGATCAGGAGCCTACCCGGCAGACCGATGAATACGATCTCGGCGGCAATCCGCAAAATCGACCTGGGAGACACCATCATCGGCTTTCCTTGGACAAAACCTTGGGCCCGACCCAGGTGCAGTAAAGGATAAACAACAGCCCGACTGTGACGTCGAACATGAGAGAAATGGCGCGCCAGGCATCCGCTATCTTCATCAGCACCTCCTGATGGCGAATTAACCAGAAACAGGCCAGGATGTCAATCCGTAGCCTCCGACCTTCGGACAATCTTCGCGCCCCATACCTATCATTTCCGCCTGCGCAAAAATGACATCAATCCGAATACCTAGGCGCTATCCTTTTTCCGCTAGTTGCACCAACCGCCGCAGGACGATCTGCGCGTGCTGGAGGCTGGCGGCAAGAGATTCTGAGTTGCGCTTCGCGGACTCGAGATACGCCCGCGCCTGGTTGAAGCGGCGGGCCAGAACGGCGATGGACTTAGATGGCCGCGCCCCATGTTCATGCTTGCTGAGCCAGGTGAGGATCGCATCGAACATCAAGTTTTGGACATTTTGAGTCAACTCTTCCGCGGCCTTGGCTTCGACCTCATAACCGACGTTGCGTAAATAACGGATCTTCAGCGGGTTGACGACGTGCAGGCGTTCCATAGCATTAAGCCAAACATCGGCAAAATCTTCGGGAGTCAAACGGCCAGCGCCGCGCGCCATGACAATCTCAAAAAACTTAGCCTGCCGGTACTGCTCGGATAAATCCTTGAGAAGTTCCGTGACATCAGATCGCTGTGTCCGCAAATCATTAAGATGACCTGGGTCGCGAATCGGATGATGCTCGTGCTCATCCGAACCCAAAAATTTCGAGAGTGACCGGTATTTCTTGACCATCTCGCGTTCGTACGGCGCTAGGTAGCCTGATTTATGGAGATACGGCTCGGCCGCGGCGCGCCGCCGGTCGAGATCCGCCATATGCTGTTCGAGATGGTCGTCGATTTCCTTTATTTTACCGATAGCGGCTTGCCGGCGAGATTCGATTTGCTCGGAAGTCAAAAACGGCGACCGATGTCCGGCATACAGGCGGTCCATTTCCAAAGACAATTCCTCGACGAGCGCTCCGCGGTCTTCCTTGCGCCGCAGACGCTCGGCCAGCTGGTCGGCGAGCTTGATGCCAGAGTCCATGAAAAAGCCGAGCCAGCTGCCCAAGACCGCCTTAAGATCTTGGTCGGGCATCTCCAGAACCCTTTCAGCCATATCTTCAGCCGAACCGCGTAATTCCATTCCCGCGTAGTCCGCACTTTCGTCAGCCGGTTCCTCGCCCAAAAGCCGCCGGATGTCAGGCGGCAGTGAGGCGACCGTCGCTTCGAGATCGGCGAGTGAAACCCAAGGCGTCTCGAGAGACGGCTTCTGCTCGCGTTCCGGCGAAGGACGGCGCGGCGCTTCGAGTTTGGCAAAAGGATTCTCGCCGATGTGCACGAGTCCGTTCATAGTTTGGTGCAAAATTTTTCCTGCGCGGCGACGGCCAGGCTGACGCACTCTTTCGGGTCTAAACTCAAATCGCGCCAGCGGATGGTCGAGAAAAAGAGGTTGCCGAATTCTGTCTTAAGTTCTTCATCGGTATGCGATGCCGCCTCCTTGGGGGCGCCGCACTGCCAGCGGCAGATATCGCCCTGTACTACACCGAGCGCGACGAGAATCTCGGGCAACACTATCTCGTCCGGCCAAATGGCGCGGCCGCGTTCGAGAAGCGTCTTTAGTCCCATATACGAGTATTTTATCATCCCCGGAGAATTACATCCCCACCCAGCCCTTAACGCCGCCGATGATAAGTCCGCCATAGCGGAACAGATCGCGGGCCGTGACGAGGACGATAACGAGGACAAGCAGGATGAAAGCGACGTTGTGGATGGCGATCTCGAGCTTGCGGCTAACCGGCCGGCGGCGGACCTTCTCGATGGCTAAGAATAGGATACGCCCGCCGTCCAAAGCCGGGATGGGCAGGAAGTTGATGACCGCCAGGTTGACCGAGAGCGTAGCCGCAAATTGGAGGAGCGGCATGAGGCCCTGGCGCGCCACTTGGCCGGTCATGACCGCGATGCCGACCGGGCCAGACAGATCCTGGGTCACCTGACGTTTGACCACCAGGTCCTTGAAGATGCCGCCGAACGCCCAAAGCACGGCCTTGGTCATCGAATACGTCATATAAACCGCCTGCCAGGCGGCCTGGGGCGGAGTGAACGAGACCGTGCCGACGTCGGCCAAACCGACGCCCAAGCCCGGCTTGCCGATTTCCGGAATGAGCCGCGGCGTGACCTTAAATTCTTTTTCTATCTGTCCGCGTTTTATCTTGACCGTGAATTCTTCGGTGCCCTTAGCGCTGATGAGGTCGCGGGCATTCTTCTCGTTCAACGGCGAAGTCCCGGCTATGGAACGTATCTCATCCCCGGCTTCAATTCCCGCTTCCGACGCTGGCGAAGACGGCAGGACCTGGGTGATGAGCGTCGCGCGGTCGGCGACCCGGGCGCCGGCCGGCAATTCGTCCAGGATGGCCGTAACCCCGAAGGAGAACGCGATGAAGAATAGGACAACAGCCAAGAACCAATTCAGGCCCACGCCGGCGGCGATGATAACGAGCCGTTGCCAGATGGGCTTCATGACCATCGAGTCGGCGTCGCCAATGCCGTCTTCCTGCTCCCCTTTCAGCCGCACGAAACCGCCGAACGGCAGCCAGTTGATGGACCAGATGGTGCGCTTGTACTCAGTTTGGTCGCCGTTGTGCACCCGCTTCCAGCGCCCGCGGTCCTTGACGAAGCCCAGGGCGCGCGGTGGAAAACCAAAGCCGAATTCGTAGGTTTTGACGCCGAATATTTTTGCGGCCAAAAAATGCCCGAGCTCATGGATGAGCACCAGGACCGACAAAACAATCAGGAAAATTATGAGAGTCATGACGAAGAGGGTAACTAATTATCAATCAAATGTCGAAACATATCGTCGTCCTGAACGGAGCGCAGCG
>Ga0209018_1002151_pt1 | contig 14435 bp, 12 predicted proteins | sample YNPBryBLVA2012_FD_185814 | JGI IMG/M metagenome (GOLD analysis project Ga0209018, IMG submission 185814) | Anoxygenic and chlorotrophic microbial mat microbial communities from Yellowstone National Park, USA - YNP Bryant BLVA 2012 (SPAdes)... ...
ACGCCGGGTGTCGGCCTGCGCCGACACTCGGTGGCGCGGTAAAGGAGAGGTCGGCGAAGGCCGACCATTGGCCGCAGGCCATTAGAGGCTGACTTTCAGTCAGCGTTTTGCGGGCAACCGATTTTTTGAGGCGGCCAAAAGTGTAAACCAATTTCCAGAAAAAAAATGAACCATCCCCCTCTGCGTTCTCTGCGTGCCCGGCGGTGAGAGGGGGGACAGAGGAGCAGGGGCCTGGCAGGCAGTGACAAATTTCCATGGACAGCACGCAGGCAGGCCTCACCGTCCACGGGCCTGAACATAGCCCTACCTTTCGGGTTTGAATGTTGTCCAGAAACGATCCTTGTGTTATAATAACCTGTGTTTTATCCTGTCTATTGAGTTCCGTCCTCTTGTGAATTGGAGGAAAAAGCCGATGGATGTGTCACAGACCGTTGCGATTCGCAACAAGATAGTGGGTCTGCTGGTCAGGCGGGCCAGGCTCAGGGCCGGCAAGAGTCAGCGAGAATGTGCCGGGTTGATCGGCTGTAGCCCTGCGGTTTTCGGCCAGTATGAGAAGGGACAGCGCGGCCTGACTCTGCCTCAGTTGGAAGCCCTGGCCTACTTTTTCGGCGTGCCCCTTGTCAGCCTGTGGGATGAAAAGGCCGACCAGCCGGAGGAGTCGCCGGCAGAGCCGGTGCCTCTGGCGGAGATGATGGCCCTGCGGCGCAAGATGTTGGCCGTGCAGTTCCGCCAGTGCCGCCGTGCAGCCGGCCTGACGCAGCAGCAGATGGGACGACTGCTGGGCTGTTCAGCGACCAGGATCTCCCAGTATGAACGGGGGAGGAGCGACATCCCCCTGGCCGAGCTGGAGATCGCAGCCGGCCACTGCCACCGGACGCTGGCCGACTTTGTGGATGAGCAGACGATCCCGTTGAGCCGGGCTGAACAGGAACGACAAACCTTAGCCCGCCTGCGGGAGCTTCCCCCGGACGTGCGCGAGTTTGTGCTCAAGCCCAGCAATGTGCTCTATTTGCGCGTGGCCATGTTGCTCAGCGCCATCAAGACCGACAGCCTGCGCCAGATCGCCGAAACGATCCTGGACATTACCTACTGACCGGCTGGACCGGGTCAGGACGAGAGCGATGCAAGAAGGGACCACTCTTCCTATTCTGGCTTCTACCATTCAGTGTCTCGATCAGGTTCGTGCCCTGCTGTCCTACCGTGAACCGGTGGGACTGGCTTCTGAGGCGCTTTCCTGGCTGTTGACCGACTGGGGCGCACAGGCCGCGTCGCTGTTCTATATCGGTCGCCCCCCCTTGCGGGTGCGCCGGGGAGAGTTTTCCGAACCGTTGGCCGGGCATGTGGACCAATGGGAGGCGTCGGTCGAGCAGCGGATTCTCTCCAGCCCGTGGAAGCTGGCGCAACAGGAGGAGCCGCCGCTGGCCTCGCGGCTCCTCCAGGAGACCGGGCAGGTGGTACTCTATTCGCTGCTCCTCGACGAGTGGACGGTGGTGGGGACCCTCTGCCTGGCTTTTGCCCAACAGCAGGTCCCGACAGGCAGCCGGCGCCTGCTGCTGGCCCGCCTGCTGCAGACGATCGGCGCGGCTGTGGTCCTGGCCAGCGACCTGTCTCTCACCCGCGAACGGTTGGGGCAGCTCAGCCTGTTCTATCAGGTGGCCCAATCTATGGCTTCCACCTTTGATCTGGACAAGGTGCTGGAAGACACCATCCAACTGGCCATGGCTGTGCTCGATGCCAGCGCCTCGGCTTTGATGTTGGTGCAGGAAGAAAGCGGGGAACTGGTTTTCGAATATGCATGCGGGGAGGCGGGCACCGTCCTGCGCCGGCAGCGCATCCCGTTGACCGAGGGGATCGCCGGTTGGGTGGCGATCCACGGTGAGCCGGCGATCGTCAACAATGTCCATGAAGATCCCCGCTTCAGCCCCCTGGTAGATGCCCGCACCGGTTTCCTCACCCGGTCGGTGCTCTGCGTGCCGATCCAGATCCGGGGCAAAACGATTGGGGTGTTGGAAGTGCTGAACAAACGGAGCGAGGAGGGCTTTGACGCCGAGGACCTGAGCCTGATGGTCACCACCGCCAATCAGGCTGCCATTGCTATTGAAAATGCGCGGCTGTACCAGAGCCTCCGCGAGGAACGGGACCGGATCATCCAGGCCCAGGAAAATGTGCGGCGGCAGGTGGCCCGCAACCTGCATGACGGCACGGTCCAGTTTCTATCGGCCATCTCGATGGGCATTGACCATCTGGAGCGGCTGTTGGAACTCAAGCCGGAGGCAGCCCTCTCCGAACTGGAGGCCCTGCGCGATCTGACGCGCCAGGCCACGCAGCAGGCACGGCTGGCGCTCTTTGAATTGCGCCCCCTCATCCTTGAAACGCAGGGGTTGCTCCCGGCCCTGGAGGCGTACGTGCAGCAGTTGCAGAGCAGCGAGGAGTTTAACGTGCACCTGGAAGCCCCCCCCTCCCTGCCGGCCCTGAACCCCTCGGTCGAGGCGACCATCTTTGCCATCATCCAGGAGGCGGTCACCAATACCAAAAAGCACGCTTCTGCCCGCGATGTGTGGCTCCGTCTGTCCAGGGAGAGCGGCTGGCTCCAGATCGTCGTTGAGGACAATGGGGCCGGGTTCGACCCCGAGGCGGTAGAACGTCAGTATGACCGGCGAGGCAGCATCGGCCTGCTGAGCATGAGAGAACGCGCCGAACTGATTGACGGACACCTGGTGATCGAGTCCAATCCGACGCCACCCAAAACCGGGACCAAAGTGATCCTGCGGGTGCCCGACTCTGGGGCAATGGATCGAAGGGAATAACTCGACAAGTTGATCCCTCCCATCCGTGTTGATCCGTGTCCCAGGCAGTCTGTCGGCTGCCGGGCCTGAAACCAGGACCTTCCAGGTCTCACCGACCTCGGAGGTCTTGCAGCCGGGTCAGCTCAGCGGCCAGCCCCGCCTCATCCAGCCTGAGTCGCTCGACCGCGGTGCGCCATTTGGCCTCGATCAGGCCCTCCTGGGCCGAGCGTTTGCTCACCGTCAGCCGGAGCGGCAGGCCCACCAGGTCGGCGTCGTTGAATTTGACCCCGGCGCTGACCTCCCGGTCGTCGTAGAGCACCGCCCATCCCGTGGCCTGGAGCTGCTCGTAGAGCGCGTGGGCCTGGGCAGCCACCTCCTCCAGGCGCAGGTCCAGGGCCACCAGGTGCAGGTCCAGGGGAGCGCAGGCCGGTGGCCAGCAGAGGCCATGGCCGTCGTGATGCCCCTCGGCCACGGCGGCCATCAGCCGCCCCAGGTCCAGCCGCCAGCCTGCCAGCCATAGCGGTTGGGGCCGTCCTCCGGCATCCAGATAGTCGGCCCGGCAGGGGGCCGGGGCAGTCTGCTCAGCCAGGGAAAAGGCCGCCTCGATTTCCAGGGCAGCCCCACAATGGGGGCAGGGGTCGCCCGGCTCAATGCGGACCAGGTCGGCCCACTCTCCCGGCTCAAAGTCGCGGGGCAGGTTCACGTTGCGGAGGTGATAGTCGGGCCGGTTGGCGCCGCTCACAAAATTCTTGCCGGAGCGAACCGACGGATCGGCCACCACCCGGACGCGGCTGCGGTCCAGGCCGACCGGCGAGGCATAGCCCCCCACCGCCCCGACCGCTGCCAGTTCCTCCTCCAGGCTGGCGTAATAGCGACTGGTGCCCAGCAGCCGCGCCAGACGGGCTTCATCCACGGTCCGGTCGCCCCGGATGACCAGGCAGGTGACCTGGCCTTCCACCGAATAGAACACCATCTTGAGGGTGCGTGCCGCCGGGATGTGTAGATACCCGGCCAGAGCGGCGATGGTATTGCAACCGGGGGTGAACACCTCCTCCGGGGGCAGTTCCGGTTCATCGGGCGGGGCGGGCCAGGCCGTCGTCGCCCAGGCATGGCCGGCCGCGTAGCCGCAGGCCGGGCAGCGGACCAGCCGTTCATCGCCGGCCGGATGGATAAAAAAGGCGCGGCGCTGCCCCTCGCCGGCCAAAGCCCATACCGGCTTCAGATCGCAGGCCGCCCACACCCGGTCCAGTGCAGCCAGCACCTGCTCTTCCAGGCCGGGCAGGTCGGCCTCCCCCACGGCATCGAGTTCGACCCAGGGCCGCCCGGCCACGCCAAACAACCCAAGGCGGCTGCTGCCCGGTGTGACCGACCGCCAGGTTTCTTGAAAGAGCAGGAGTGGCAACTGACGGTAGGAATCCACCTCGCGCCGCACCAGGGAAAGCAGAGAGCCAGGCTGGGAGGCGGGAGGCAGGGCGATCTCCTGGACGTTCAGGGGGATCAGGGCGCGGCGCACCAGGCTTTGCAGGCGGTGCAGGACCCCTCTGCCCAGCGGCAGATAGGCGACCTGACCGGCTTCCAGGCTGCGCACATAGCCGGCACGCACCAACAGTTGCTGGCCGGGCAGAGGGGCCTCGACAGGTGGCTGGCGCAGCGTCTTGCCGAACAGTTGAGACAGGCGCATCGCGTTCCTCCTCGCAACGATTCAGGTCATCTTGACCACGATGTCGTGGATCACATTGGCCGCTTCATCCCCCCGGTCGGCGCAGTTGCTCAGGTGACGATAGATCTCGCGCAGTTTGAGCATCTGCATGACATAGCGGATCTCCTCGGGGCCGGAAAAGAGATCGGCCACCGCCTCGCGGTACACCCGTTCCACCCGGTTCTCCAACGCCTTGGCCCGGGTGGCATGCTCGCTGGCCACGCCGGGGTTCTCCTTCAGCCGCAACATGGCCAGGTGAATCTCCTCGGCCGCATCACGCACCAGGGAAGCCAGCCGTCGCAAATAATCGTTGGGCTCCACGTCCAGGATCTGCATCTCCTCAACCGTGGTGTAGGCATAGTCCATCACATCGTCAATGGCCCGCGACAGGGCAAAAATATCCTCCCGGTCTATGGGGGTGACAAAGGTGCGGTGCAGGTCATCAATCAGGATGCGCCGGATTTCGTCGGCATCCTTTTCGGCCTGGACCACAGCCGCCGCATGTTTGTCGGAGCGTTTTTTCATGTACGCTTCCAGGGCGTTCATCCCCGCCAGCGTGATCTCGGCCTGGCGGACGAGCAACTGCAAAAATCTGTCCTGCCGTGGTTTGAGAAACTCTTTGAATCCCATCCTTCGCCTCTGGCCGATCAGAATTCCGGGACCAGATCAACGAGCAGGTACAGGCCGGCGGCGAGCAGGGCGGCGAGGGGGATGGTCAACAGCCAGGCCATGGCGATCTCCTGCGCCACCCTCCAGCGCACTTGAGACACCCGCTCGGCCGCCCCGACCCCCACAATGGCCGAGCTGACCACCTGGGTCGTGCTCACCGGCCCTCCCAGCAACGCCGCCCCCAGGATGACGCCGGCCGAGGTGAACTGCGAGGCAAAGGCGTGCACCGGCCGGATCTTGTAGAACCGGCTGCCCACCGTCCTGATCAGCCGCCAGCCGCCCAGCGCCGTGCCCAGGGCGATGGCCCCCGCACTGAGAGCGATGATCCAGCGCGGCACCTGGAATTGAACGGCGTGGCCGGTGGTCACCAGAGCCATAGCCATCACGCCCATCGTCTTTTGCGCATCGTTGGTGCCGTGGCTCAAGGCCAGGGCCAGGGAGGTGAGCAACTGCCCTCGCCGGAACAGGCTGTTGACCCGCGGCGAGGCTCCTCGCGCCAGGAAGTAAAGGGCCTTCAACACCAGATAGCCGCACACCAGACCCAAAAGCGGCGACAGAAAGAGCGCCACCAACACCTTCTCCAGCCCCGCCAGGCGGATGGCAGACAGCCCACCGGCCATGCCCACCGCCCCGATCAACCCGCCGATCAGGGCATGGGAGGTGCTCGACGGCCAGCCAAAATACCAGGTGATCAGGTTCCACACGACGGCACTGCTCAGGGCGGCCAGGATCACCGCACCGGTGATGGCCGTCGGGTCCACCACCTCCTGGCCGATAGTCGTGGCCACGGCCACCCCAAAGAGGAAGGGTCCGGCAAACTCGGCGATGGCGGTGAGGGCCAGGGCGCTGCGTGGCGACAGCGCCCGCGAAGAGATCAGGGTCGCCACGATGTTGCTGGAGTCGTGAAACCCATTCAAAAAGTCAAAGATGACAGCCGCGGTCAGAAGAACGATCAACACAATCAGGGTGATTCAGGTGCCGGGCAACTTTTGCCTGCCCTCCCGCAGGTTTGGGCAAAGTGCGCTGCCATGAGCTGCTCGCCCTGTTGCCGGCCACTTGCTAACCGGCGGGAGGGTATTGGAGGCTATTTCCACGGTTCGTACACGGTGACCTGCAGATCGCCGAACAGCACGCCCTCCATCGCCGGGCCATATCGCTCCTGCAGGAAGGGACGGACCTCTTCCTCGCTCCCCTGCACCGCGACCAGAAAGATGTGGGGATGTCCGGCCAGGGCCAACCCCTGGGCCTGAGCCTGGTCCAGGCTCAGGAACGGGGCCGGACCCCAGTAGCAGGCCAGAAACCCGGCCGTCAGGTCAGGGGGAGCCACCATGACCAGGTCATCCGCTTTGGCCGTCTGGCTCACATAGCCGGCGGCCTGGTATAGAGAGGAGGCATCATGCTCTTCCGCCGGGCGGTAGCGGCGGCGAAACAGGTGGGCGATGCTGCCATCGGGAAGCGGGTAGGTCGCTTCTTCCTCGAACGCCTGATCAAAGAATGAGCGCCGTTCCTTCAAGATAAGCGTCTCCCCTTCGCGCACGGCCGGCCGCCGGTTTTTGTTCTCCAATACCAGCACATAGTCATACCGGAAGGCCATGGAATAGGGTGAATCGTGTGGGGAACTCTGGGTTGGATCGTCGAGCTGGATGGCCGGATAGTGGAGCAGTTGCTCATAGGCCAGCATGCCGACGTGCACATGGCTGCTGTAGGCGATCACCCCCAGGGAGAGGGTATCCCAGCCCTGCCGCTGCCGCGTCGCCTCCACCCGTTGCAACACATCGCCGGTGATCCAGAAGCGGGGGTCGTTCCTCCCCGAATCGGGCGTCTCCAGGTATTGGCCCTGAGCAAAGAGGCCTGGCTGGCCCAGGATCCGCCGTCCAAAGGAGGTCCTGTCCACCAGGCCTTGAAAGCCGGTGTAGGAGATGGCCAGGAATTGCGCCAGGCCAAAGGCCACCACCAGGCCGAGGATGGCCGGGCGCAGCCGCTGCCAGGGGAGCGCCAGGAGCACACCGGCCAGCATGATGCCCAGCACAGGCAGGAGGGGGGTGATGGCCCGATGCTCTTTATAGATCGAGGTGGTCAGGATCGCATAGGCGATCAGCCATGCCCCCACCAGCGTCCACCCCGGCCAGTTCCACCCGCGGGCCGGCAGGAGGCGACGCCGTTGCCAAAGCGCCACCAGCCCCACCACGGCTGCGGCCAGCAGCAACAAGAGGGTGTAGACCGGGGAGAAGGCATACAGGGCGCTTTGCAGGTAGGCCGTATAGGTGGTCGGATCGGAAAAATCCACAGTGCGCTGCCGGGGGTCGCGGATCCCCCAGGCCAGCCACAAGATCTGCCTGACAAACTCCACGACATGGGGCAGATACCAGACCGAGGCCAGGGACAGGGCCACAAAACAGCAGGCCAGAAAGTTGGTTTCCGGGCTGGAAGGCTGCACCGCAAAAAAGATCGCCCCGGCGACCAGAACCCACCACACCAGGAACAGCCAGGTCCCCCCCGCCCAGGCCTGAACGGCTTCCCGGTTGGGAAAGTACCCCAGGGCCGACAACAACAGCCCTCCCCCCAGGGCCAGCCCGACCTCTCGCCAGTGAGGGCGTGGCCCGGCCCGCAGGCGGAGCCAGAAACGGCGCGGCAACCCGGCCTGGAGGAAAGCCACCCCTACAGCGCCGAGGAGATAGACCACGAAAATCGGCTTGGTCAGCAGGCCCAACCCCAGCGATCCCCCCAGCACCAGGGACCCGCTCTTCCTTTCAAACCGCTGGCTGGCCAGCAGGGAGCAAAGGCTCAGGGCCACCAGAGCGGTCAGAGCAAACTCGGAGTAGGAATAGCGGGACATGGCAAAGACCAGCGGGATCAGCGCCACCACCACGCTGCTCCACATCCCCAACGGTCGCCCCCCCAGCCGGACGCCGATCCCGTAGCTGGCCGCCAGCAACACAACCAGGTAGATCACATTGGCCATGACCGCCACATCGGCCGACACCCCAAACAGCCGGTACATCATGGCCATCGAAAGGCCGAACAGCGGCGGCCGATACTCATCCTGGGTCACTGCCCTGAACAGGGCTTGCAGGCTGAACCCGGACAGCGAGCGGTAATAATACAGACTGTTGACCAGAGCCCCGATGCGGTCCCACCCCTCCGGGATCAGATTCTTGCTCAGCCAGATCCAGTTGTTGATGGCGTGAAACAGGCTCAAACCGAGCACCAGCAGCGCCGGCGTCCAGCGGGCCAGGCGGGTGGAAGGGGTATTGGGGATCAGGGATTGGGAACTGTCCATTTACGATTTACGATTTACGATTTACGATTTACGATTTGCGATTTGCGATTTGCGACTGCCGTTCCAGGTCATCGGCCACGATGCGGCTGATAACCTGGCCCAGCCGGACGCTATAGTTGGTGCCCCGGTCCTCAGGGTAGATCTGGAGGGTATTGGCCAGATACAGCCCCTGGAACGGGGTGCGGTGGTCGGGGATGCGCTGCGAGTAGCCACAGGTGATCACCGGCTGGCCCGCTTCGGCGCGGAACAGGAACCGCTGCTCGATCCACCCGGCATCAAAGGCGGGGTTGATCCGCTTCAGGTGCGGCGCATAGAGGTCGAACAGCTCGCCGGCCTGCATCTGATAGCGCGGGTCGTCCCGTTCCAGGTAGTTGGAGACATAGATCAGGTGCCGGCCCTGATACTCGCCCGGCGGCACATAGTTGGTGTGCTCGATGACCCCGACGAACGGCATCGTCCGGTCGGCGATGTTCATCCAGTAGATGCGGCTCAGGCTCTGCCGGCTGACCAGCAGCAGCACCACCGCCGCCTGGTAGCGCACCGCGCGGAGCAGGGCAGCATAGCTTTCGTCCAGGGTGGGGGGGGCGATCTGCAGCAGGGTGTAGCCCGGCACCGTGGCGATGACGGCGTCAAACGGCAGCGTTTCCCGGCGGGTCACGACCCCGGTCACCCGGCGCGGGTCATCGGGGGCGGTGGTCAGGCCGATCACCTCCTGATTCAGGCGCAGGTCGGCACCGCCGGCCCGCAGCCGCTCGACCAGCGCCTGGGTGATGGTTTCAAAGCTGCCCAGCGGGTAGGCCAGCTTCTCTTTGGCCGTGGCTCCCCGGCGCGAACTGCCCCGCACCTTGATCTTGCCCCACAGCCAGGTCATGCTCACCTGGTCGGCCAGATCGCCGAACTTGCCACGCAGCAGCGGCCCCCATACCCGGTCATAGATCTCCTGGCCCATCGTGCGCAGGATCCAGTCGCGGGCGGTGATCTGTTCCAGCCGTCGCCAGTCGTTCACCCGCTGGAGATAGAGGTACATCAGCCCCAGCCTGATGCGGTTCAGCGGGTGTAACGGCTTGAAGCGGAGCAGGTCAAACGGGGTGACAAAATCGTAAATCTGACCGGCGTAATACCACCCCACCCTGGATTCGATCCAGCGCAGCCGGTCGCCGATGCCCAGTTCGTCCATCAGGCCCAGGATGTGGGTGTCGCTGCCGAACAGATGGTGATAGAAATATTCGATGCAGGTGCCCAGCAGGGGGAGGGTCGCTGCCTGGCCACCCCAGCGGCCATATTTTTCGAGGACGGTGACGGCATGGCCCCGTTTCTGCAATTCATAGGCTGCCGTCAGCCCTGCATAACCCCCTCCGATGATCCCGATTCTGGCTGTAGTCATTCCTCATTGCTCAGGGTACGCCATGTGCAACGAAGGATCAGGGTCCTTCTTCGATCTCCGGCTCCACCGTTTCGGGCACCAGCTCCAGCGGATCGCCGGAGAAGCTGGCCAGGGCCTGCCTGGCCCGCTCGTACAATTCGATCAACTCTTCGTCGGTGCCCTGAAAGCGTGCCACCGTCTGCTGGGAGCACACCTCGCAGCCACGCATGAAGCGATAACTGCCCGAGACGCAACCCAGGCAGCCGCTGAGCCGGATGATCAGCAGGCAAAAGGCCAGCACATCGGGATGGGTCTCCGGCAGGGTGAGCAACCGTTCCACAAATTGTCGCCAGGTTTCACCGCGCAAATTCTTGAGATCGCGGATCAGGCGAGGAGGAAACAACAGTTCCGTGCGCATCAACAAGGCCATTGTCAATCCGCTCCACACCGTTTGTCGGAGAGCGCCGCAGGACAGGTTGTGGTCTGAGTCGGATGGGCCGGCCTGGTCCGTGCCGACCGGTACCGCCGGAACAGGCCCTCCCAGGCCGCCCAGGGCACGGCCACGCTGCCCAGGCCGTTGTCTGTCAGGCGGCCGTGAAAGTCGCTGCCGCCGGTGATCAGCAGGCCATGTTGAGCCGCCAACGCCAGCAACTGACGGCTGACATGGCGTGGATAGTTGGGATAATACCCCTCGATCCCCTCCAGGCCGGCGGCACACAGGCGGGGCAACCACCGGTTCAGATCCAGGCCCGACCGGCACTCCCCTTTCCGGTCGCAGAGGTAGGGATGGGCCAGCACCGCCAGGCCGCCACTCCCCCGGATCAGAGCGATGGCTTCCTCCGGCGACAGCTTGTACCGCTCCACGTAGGCCGGGCAGCCCCACCCGATCCACAGCTCAAAGGCTTCATCGTAGCTGCTGATATAACCGGCTTCCAGCAGGGTGGCCGCCACGTGCGGCCGGCCGATTGAGCCGCCATCTCCGGCAAGCCTGACCACCCGTTCCCACTCAATGGGCAACCCCAGATGGGCCAGGCGGGCCAGCATCTGCTGCGCTCGCTCGCGGCGCGCCTCCCGCGTGCGGGTGAGCAGCGTCTGGAGTGGCAGATTTTCGACATCAATAAAGTAGCCCAGCAGGTGAAGCTCTTCCCGCCCGCTGACAGTGCTGATCTCCACCCCCGGCACGATGGTGATCCCCCATCGCTGGGCTTCGGCCAGGGCCGGCGGGATCCCCTGGGTGGTGTCGTGGTCGGTGATGGCCAGCACCTCAAGGCCCCGCCCGGCGGCGCAGGCCACCAGGGCCGCCGGCGACAGGCTGCCGTCCGAGGCGGTGGTATGGCTGTGCAGGTCAATGCGGTTCTGCTGGATCGTGGTTAGATCTCCTACCTGGTTGCACCCTTGACCTGCTGTCTGGCTGCCTCCTTAGCCCGGCGTTCGGCCTCTTCAGCCTGATAGTCGCCGGGATGGAGCCGGGCGTAGTATTCGGCCGGGACCAGCAGTTTCTTCATGTCGTAGAACAGATCGCGGTCGCGGTCGGGTGTGGCGATCTCGTGCACCTGATTCATCTTGATGGCGTCGAACGGGCAATACTCGGCGCAGGAGCCACAGTTCATGCAGATGGTGGTGTCAATCCAAAAGCCGGCCGGGCGGGCCACAGGCCGACCCTTGTCATCCGTTGCCCGTTGGATCCAGATGCATTGGGGCGGGCAGACCCGGGCGCAGATGCCACAGGCGGTGCAACGCGGCCTGTCGGGGGTCTCGTCGTAAATCAACATCGGGAGAAAGCGCAAGTTCTCCGACACCTGCCGCCGTTGCTCCGGGTACTGGATGGTAAACAGCCCTTTGCCCTCGATGGCCTGGTGCCTGGCCAGCCATTCCGGGCTGTAGCGGGGTTCCCACGGCTTGCGGTCATAGAGGTACGACTCGATAAAATGGCGCATGGTGACGCCCAGACCTTTGAGCAATCCAAGTCCGAACATTAGCGGTCCACCTCTCCCAGCGTGATGTCAATGCTGCCCAGGATGACGATGGCATCGGCCAGCAGATGCCCAACCGACATGGCCTCCAGCGCCCCCAGATTGATGAAACAGGAGGAACGGATATGGTAGCGGTAGGGGTTGGTCCCGCCGTCGCTGACCAGGTAAAAGCCATATTCGCCCTTGGGATGTTCGACGCGGCTGTATAGCTCGCCGGCCGGCACCTTGGGGTTCCACGGCTTTTTGCCGGCCTGGATCGCGCCCCGGGCCGGGATGCGGTCCAGGGCCTGTTTCAGGATCTTGATGCTTTCCCGTGCCTCGGCCAGGCGTTGCAGGTAACGGTCATAGATGTCGCCCGTCTGGTGGGTGGGCACCTCAAAGTCAAAGGTATCATAGATCGAGTAGGGCTCCACCTTGCGGATGTCGTATTGGAGTCCGGCAGAGCGGAGCAGCGGCCCGCTGACCCCATAGTTGACCATCTCCTGCCAGCTCATGGCCCCCACCCCCCGGGCGCGGGAGATAAAGATCTCGTTGTCGGTCAGCAGCGTATCGAACTCGTCAATCTTGCGCTCCAGGCGGTCCACCACCTTCCGGCAGCGCTTCAACCACTCGTCCGACACATCGCGGGCCACGCCGCCGATGCGGTAGTAATTGACCATCATCCGCGCCCCCGATGCCTCTTCGAACAGGTCCAGCACATGCTCCCGCTCGGCAAAGGCATAGAGCATCGGGGTGAACATGGCCCCCAGTTCGTTGAACTGGAAGCCGATGCACAGCAGGTGATTGATCACCCTGGTCAGCTCGCCCATGATGATGCGCAGATACTCGGCCCGCTCCGGCACCTCCTGGCCCATCATCCGTTCCACCGCCACCACATAGCCAAAGTTGTTGTACATCGGGCAGATATAGTCCAGGCGGTCGGTGTAGGGGACGTTGCCGGTCCACAGGTTTCGCTCGCCGATCTTTTCGTGGTTGCGGTGCAGGTGGCCGAGCACCGGGTAGAGGCTGGTGACCGTTTCTCCCTGCAAGCCCAGGATCATGCGAAACACGCCGTGGGTGCTGGGGTGCTGCGGGCCGACATTGAGCAGGATGCGGTCGGTTTCCAGGCCGTTCACCTGAATCTTGTCCCCCGGCACAAAGTCAACTTCGGGCAGCGGCTCCCAGTTGGCCGGATCAAAATCGGGGGGATAGCGCAGGTTGGCCCGCCAGCGAACCCGCTCCTCCGCCGAGCGGGGGCGGGGGTTCGGCGGGTTGGGCCAGCGGCTCGAATAGGGCTTGTGTTCCTCTTCGTAATAGGGTTCGTGCCAGTCTTTGCGCAACGGATGGCCGTCGAACCCCTCCCACAACAGGATGCGCTTCAGGTTGGGGTGACCATCAAAGCGGATGCCGAACATGTCCCACACCTCACGCTCCTGCCAGTTGGCGCTCTTCCACACCGAAGTCAGGCTGGGCAGGTGGGGATCGGCCTTGTCGGGGATTCGTACCTTGAAGGGGATCCCCGGCCCCTGGAGATCGGGCCGGGTCGAATACAGGTTGTAAACCACCTCGAACCGGTCTGGGTAATCGGCGGCGGACAGGTGGGTGAGAAAATCGTAGCCCATCCCATCGCGCAGGTGGACCGCTGTCTCCTGGAGCCGGGCGGCATCCAGCACCAGCCAGTTCCCATCGCGGTCCACCACCGCCCCCGGAACCGCCTGGTTCAATTCATCTCTGATTTTTTCCAGGTTCATGGCCATGCCTGTCTCCTTATCGCATTCCCCTTGAGACTCTATCACAGCCGCGTTGTGGACTCGACCGCCATCTCTGCTTGTGCCTGGCGGGCTGCTGCACTGATGTCGGGGATGAGACGCGGGTCCACCAGGTCTGGCCCGCCCAACAACGGCACGGGCGCTGCGGGGATGGGGTCACGACGGTACCAGCGCACCTGTTTGATGCGCTCGTTCTGGATCTTTTCGTGGAGGAGGATATAAGCGTTGAGCAGGGCCTCGGGGGTAGGAGGGCAGCCGGGGATATAGAGGTCCACCGGCAGGAACTGGTCCACGCCCGAGACGACGTTATAGCCCCCCTTAAACGGCCCACCACCGGTCGCACAGGCCCCCATGGCGATGACATACTTGGGTTCGGCCATCTGGTTGTAGAGGGTCACGATTTTGGGGACCAGCTTTTTGGTGACCGTGCCGGAGATGACGATCAGATCGGCCTGGCGGGGTGAGGCGCGGGCCAGGTCCATCCCAAAGCGGCCCACGTCAAAGCGGGAAGCACTGGCAGCCATAAACTCGATAGCACAGCAGGCCACTCCGAAGAACATGGGCCACAGCGAGTATCTGCGCCCCCAACCGTAGATAGGGCTGATCCTGGCGTCCAAAAAGTCGGTCAGGCTGGTGATGAACAGGTTGCCCTTTAGTTCTTCAGGCACCGAAATTGCATCTGTCATCTTGTCACTCCCCTATGAGCGATGTGCGAACAAGCGGCCTCTATTATAGTCACTTGTGTCTGTTTGTCAATACACAGACCTTCCAGGTCACAAAGACCTGGAAGGCCGGTGGACAGCCCAGGTTCGGTAAGGAGCTCGACAATGTTAAATTAGCGTAAATGGCGGTCAAGGTGGACCTCACCCCATCCCCCCACCCCCTTCCCCTCTCCGCCGCGGAGGAGGATGCTTAAA
>Ga0209018_1002152_pt1 | contig 14418 bp, 13 predicted proteins | sample YNPBryBLVA2012_FD_185814 | JGI IMG/M metagenome (GOLD analysis project Ga0209018, IMG submission 185814) | Anoxygenic and chlorotrophic microbial mat microbial communities from Yellowstone National Park, USA - YNP Bryant BLVA 2012 (SPAdes)... ...
GCTGGAAACCTGACCGGATCCCCGGCACGTCGTGCAGGTCTCACGCCCCGATCCGGCTGCTGCACCGGTTCCGTGGCAGGCTTCGCAGGGCGCGGGCGCACGGACGACGATCTCCTTTTTGCACCCCTGGAACGCCTCGGCGAGCGTGAGACGCTGTTGAACTCGCAGGTCGGCACCGCGCTGGGGACCGCTGCGACGACCCCGGGGCGCACCTCCGAAGCCGCCGAAGAAGTCGGCGAACAGGTCCTGGAAGTGGGAGAAGATGTCGACGTTCTGGAAATCGAACCCGCCCATGCCCTCGACGCCGTCGTGGCCGAACTGGTCGTATCGCTGGCGCTTGTCCGCGTCAGACAATACCGAGAACGCCTCGGTGGCTTCCTTGAACTTGGCTTCAGCCGTGGGGTCACCCGGATTGCGGTCTGGATGGTACTTGAGCGCAGCCTGCTTGTAAGCCTTCCGGAGCTCCTCGTTGGTCGCGGTCCGGCTGACGCCGAGTACCTCGTAATAGTCGCGCTTCTGGGTCATGGGGACTGGCCTGCCTCGGCCAGGAAAGCACTCCGTGTACACGAAGGCCGCTCGGCAAGGTAATCCGCTGCAACGCTCTGTCAACCAGGGTCGTGCTCCGCCAACGCGCTCGATGCGAGCACGGCTTGCTCCTGGAGCGCAGCCGTGGCCTGCGCAATCGCCTCGCTGGCTTGCGCCTCGGCCTGCCTTCGAGCCCGGTGCTCCTGCTCCAAGCTCCTGCGCAAGACGTCCATCTCCCCATGCGCCGCGGCCAGAGCACACTCCAGGTCCACGACCTGGGCCGACGGCTCCTGGGGCTGGACCATCGCGAGCGAGCCTTCGAGTTCCTGGATGCGGAACGTCGCCTGCTGCAACGCAGCTTCGCGGCGCGCGCACTCGGCGGACAATGCCTGGACTTGCCCCGCGAGGTCGGACAGGTCGGCGGATGAGCTGCCACCGGCTGTTGCCGGACCGCAGCCACGGGCATCCTCCACCATGAGCACCAGTTCCCGGACCATCTGGTCGCGACGCAGTATCTCGGCGCGAGCATCCGCGAGGTCGCGCCCCAGCTCCCGAAGTCGGTCCTCCATGGCAGACACCTCTGCCTCGGTCGTCGCGCGAAGCTCCTCCACAGCGGCGAGCGCGGCATCCCGGTCTGCGACGGCCCGCCGTAGCTGCTCGCGAAGCTCATCGTCTTGGCGAGAAGTCGCCGCACCAAGCTCGAGAATCTGGGCGTCCAGCTCCTCGATCTTGTTCGTGCGCTCCCGCAACATCGCCTCGAGCTGCTCGATGCGCTTGCCGGCCTGCTTGTCGAGTGCCTGCAGGTCTTCAATCGTGTCGCGCTGGTCCGCTTCGACCTTGCGAAGGCGGTCGAGCTCGCCCTGCATGCTTGCAAGCTTCTCGTTCGCCTCGTCACACTGGGCCTGAAGCGAAGCGATCGAAGCACGAGCCTCTTGCAGCTCGCCTTCGAGCGCCTTGATGCGCGCCAGGTCCTCAGGCCTGGCCCCCTCGGGCTTGGGCGGAAGCTCGGATGTTCGCCGGATGATGCCGAGTTCGAGCGCGGCCTTGGTGGAGCGCTTCCGCTCTTCCTCGAGATCGTTGCTGAGACGGAAGGCCCGCTCGCGTTGGTGGCGCAGCTCCTCTTCCAGGTCGCGCACCTTGTTCTCGAGCTGGGCTGCACGCACGTGAGCGTCGCCCGCCCGCGCCTCGGACTTGCGAAGCTGCTCGTCGCGCTTGTCGATCTCGGCCTGGAGCTCGGGCACACGCTCCGCGAATTGGGCCCGGTCCTCCAGGTCACGGATGCGCGCGTGAGCCGCTTGCAGCTCTGCCTCGAGTGGCGCCACCCGCGACGACGTCTCCGCCTGCGGTGCCGCCGCGCCGCCCCGCAGCAGGGTCTGCGGCACCTGGATCAGCGCGTAGGCGTCGAGACGCTGCCGCGCGCGTGATGCCACGGCGAGGAAGAACAGGGGCTCCTCCGCGCCGCGCTCGAGCAGCGAGGTGTCCACCACGACATCCGGGTCGCCTTCCGGCGCGAAGTCCGCGATCACGTAGCCCGCGAAGGGCGCCTGCCCCAGCATGCGCACGTCGGCGAATTGCAGCGACACTGCGTCGAAAAGCTCGTAGTACGATAGCGTACTGCCCTTGCTCGGCGCCCCTGGTGCGTCGGGGTTGGGCGACGCGAACACCGCTGCGCCGTTCGGCGACACGAGGCGGCGCGCACGTTCGATGACCGGGTCCGGGCGCTCGAACGTGCCGAGGTCCGGCACCACCACCGTGTCGAAAGCACCGTCGCGCACGGCCAGCTCACCCCACGGAAGCGGTGCAATCACGAGCGTTCGCGACGCCCCTGCACGCACTGCGGACTCGGCCGCTCGCGCCGCATCAGGATCGTACACGTGCACCAGCCGCGCACCTCGTTCGAGTAGGCTGGTGCCCAGGGAGCTCGTCGAGTCACCCAGGACGACCACACGTCGACCGCGCACGATCGGTTCGAGGTAGGGACCTAGGACAATAGAGGGTTCGAGCACATCCATGGCGTTGGGCAGAGTCGGGGCAGCGAAGGTGGTTGCAATGTAGCGAGCGACCGGCCTCATGCCAACGAACTCTGGCCTCGCTCGCACCGTTCGCATAGGCTTCGGACATTCCAGCGGAGATGCCCGCCATGATCCGGCCCAGCTCCTCAGTTCCGCTCCAGATCGTCGTTGCTCTGCTGCTCGCAACGCCAACCGCCTGGGCCGACACGGTCCTGGTGCTGCCCACACGCGGCCAGGTCGACGGTCCGGTGCCGGCCGACACCATCGAAACCGAGACCCGGATAGCCATCACGGCCCTGGGACATCAGGTCGTGCCGGACGCAGACCTGCAGGCAGCCGTTCGCGCGCTGCCCGACAGCACGCCGGACACGACCGACGAGTATGCGGCCATGGCGAAACGGACCGCGGCATCCTGGGTCGTCGTTCCGGTTGCGACGGCAACGGGACCGCGGCAACGGCTCGAGCTGACCGTGTACCAGGCCGGGCTTGGCCGGCTGGAAAGCGTGGCACGCGAGGTTTCGTCGGACGCATTGCGGCAGCAGATCCAGCAGATGGTCGGCGTGATCCTGCGGCCGGAGGGCGTGGGCACCAGCGCGCTTCCCTGGGAGCACCCAACCAGCAAGCCACCCGCCCAGCCCCCCCCCGCGCCAGGCACCAAGGTCCAGCCCATGCGTCCGTCGTCCACGACGAACAACGAACGCGGCGCGACGTTCACACCATGGGTGGGGGCAGGGCTGGGGTTGTCGACCGCGCTGTCGCGTCCGGAAGGGGCGACAGGAAGCAGCACGTCGGGATGGGGCGCGTTGCGCGCGGGCCTGGGGTTCGGCGAGCATGTCGAGGCAGCCGCGACCTTGCGGGGACACGTCAGCGGTCCACGAGCGACGGTCGTGGTGGGGTCGGCTCGCTACCTGTTCGCACTGGGCAGCGGCGACGCGCTGCGGATCGGGCCCGAGGTGGCCGGCGGACTGTTCGTGCAGCAAGGCGGAGCCAAGGACAAGTCGCTGGTCCTGCAGGTCGGTGCGGTCGCATCCTGGAAGGTCGTCGGGCCGCTGTCCATCGAAGCCTCGGTGGGAGACCTGGCGTGGGTGCCGGCATCGGCTGGAACGATCGTGCTGTGCGGAGCAGGAGCCTACGGGGTGGCGCGGTTTTGATGGACGCGCAACACGTTCGCACCGTGCGGCTTGATGCGCGCCGAGCGACCACGCGACTTGGTGCGTCGATTGCTGAGCGGTTGGAGCCCGGGGATCTCGTGATCCTGTCGGGCGACCTGGGCGCGGGAAAGACATTCTTGTCGCGGGCGATTGCACGGGGACTGGGGGTGCCGTACGAGGTGCGGATCACCAGCCCGACGTTCACGCTCGTACACCAGTACGAGGCCCGTCTGCCGCTGGTGCATGCGGACCTGTACCGGATTGGTGCAGGGGGGAGCATTGACGATCTAGGGCTGCGGGAGCTTCGGGCGGACGGTGCTGTGTTGCTGGTGGAGTGGGGTATCCCGTTCGAAGAGGAGCTTGGGGGGGACGCGGTTCGGGTCGCCATCACGATCGGCCAGGAGGGGCGCGAGGCGGTGTTGGAAGCGAGCGGGCCGCGGTCCGCTGCGCTGGTTGCGTCGCTTCGGTGGCAAGACCGCGCGATGCACCGGAGCGTGCCCGACGCGACGCGGCGGTGATGCTGGGCCGGCAGATCGCGGCTTGCTACCTCCGTTCGTTGGGTGCGCACGCGAGTGGGTGTGATAGAAAGGTGCCGTGTCGGACCCACCGAAAAAGCCGATGGATCGCCTGCTCGGCATCTTGACCGCGGCATTCAGCCCGGTGGTGGACGTGCTCGACGCGGTGGGGACGACGGTTCACCTGACGATTCAGACGTTGTTGTGGATCTTCCGTCCGCCGTACCGGTGGGGACAGCTTGCGGCGGCGATGGAGTTTCTGGGAGTCCAGTCGATCTTCATCATCTCGCTGACGGGGACGTTCAGCGGGATGGTGCTGGCGCTCCAGATGGTGAACACGCTGCGGCGTCTGCAGAGCGAGGCACTGGTGGGCGGAATTGTGGTGGTTTCGCTGATGCGCGAGATCAGCCCGGTGTTCAGCGGGCTGATGGTGACGGCGCGGGCAGGCAGCGCGATGGCAGCGGAGCTCGGCAACATGCGGGTGACCGAGCAGATCGACGCGATCACCACGATGAGCGTGAGCCCGATCCAGTATCTGTTGTCGCCCCGGATGGTCGCGTCGGTGTTGATGCTGCCGCTGTTGACCATCCTGTACACCCTCGTGGGAGCGGTGGGCGCCTACGTGGTCGCGGTGCAGTGGCTCAACGTGGACCCTGGTCTGTTCGTCGACAAGATACGCCAGCTCGCCGTGCCCAACGACCTGCTGATGGGCATGGTCAAGGCGTCGGTGTTCGGATTCCTGGTTTCGGCGATTTCCTGCCGCCAGGGGTTCTATGCGTCGGGCGGGGCGCGGGGGGTAGGCGAGGCGACGACTCGCGCGGTGGTTCAGAGCGCGGTGGCGATCCTGATATCGAACTACATTATCACGAGCCTGATGACGGACTAGGGGGATGCCGGCGTCGGGGACGGGCGTTTCGGTCGGGCTTTGGGCTCGGACGATTTTGCGCAACACCCCGGGGAGGATGACCGACAGGATGGCAGAGCCCGCGGAAAGCGGTTGGATGCGCGGGCGGGAGAGGACCATGAGAGTCACCAGGCAGGGCAGTTCAGGCGCAGCAACGGGGTCAGATGTGCTGGCAACGGAGACGGCCACGCGGGTCACGCCTGGCACCGGGCCGACGTTCGCGGAGGTGATGCAGGGCAGCGCCCAGTCGTTGGTTCGCGGGGCAACGGCGGCGGTTCGCGTGCTGCCCATGTCGCCGGTGGTGGCGGCGTCGGTGCGCACGCCGACGATGAGCGCCGAGGCAGGCGGCCTGCACGTCAGCCCGGTGGGCGTGGGGTGGCAGGTCAGCGCCGAGGGAGTCGGTGGTGGTGTGGGCGTGTCCAGCGGCGGCAGCTCGGCGGGACCATCGGTGGAAGATGCGCTGCAGAAGAGCCAGGAGATGAATCTGTACTACCTGCAGCTTCAGGAGCAGATGGCCGCGGAGAACCGCGCCTACACGGCGTACTCCAACGTGCTCAAGGCGAGGCACGACACGGTCAAGAACGCGATCGGCAACATTCGCTGAACGTGCGCGCCGCACCGGACATGACGTTTTGGGGGCCGGAGCGGCGGGGACATGTCATACTGCGGAGCGAGTCATGAGCATCGATCGAATCGGAAAAGGCGCAGGAGCTGCCATCACGTCGGGCGCGCTCCCGCCAGACACCAGCGTGGGCGCGGTCGAACCGTTCCGCGTGCATCACGCCGACCACACCGGGGCTGCGGCCCCCGTCTCGCCGCTCGACCAACTCCGGGCCGGCGAGATCGACACGAACCGTTACCTCGACTTGCGAGTCGAGCAGGCCACGGCCCATCTCGAGGGTCTGCTCCCGGGCGACCAACTTTCCTTCATCCGCGAATCGCTGCGTGCCCAGCTCGAAACCGATCCGATGCTCGTGGAGCTGGCGTCCAGGGCAGCCGGATCTGCGTTCGACAAGCCGTCGCATGGTGGCCGGTAGCGAGCCGAGCCGTCGTCGCTGGCTGCTGTCGGTCGCCGCGACGATGCTGGCAGGCTGCGGCGAGCGCGGCTGCGGGAAGGGGTCGCCGCCCGCGCAGGAGGTGGACCCGTCGGTACTCAGCATCGAGGAAGTGGACTTCGGTCCTGCGGAGGGAGGACCGCAGAAGGCGGTGGTGCTCGTGCCGAAGTGGGGCGGGCCCGGGGTGCGCTTTCCTTTGCTCGTCGCTCTGCACGGACGTGGTGAGTCCAATCGCGGGCTCGACGTGGGCGCTCGGGGTTGGACACGGGACTACTACCTCGACCGCACGATGATGAGGATACGACGTCCGCCGCTGACCCGCGACGACCTGTTCCGGGTCGGGTCCGACCGCTACGTTGCAGAGCTCAATGGTCGCATCGCAAAGCATCCTTTCCGGGGGCTGGTGGTGGCGTGCCCCTACACGCCGGACATCCTGACAACGCGGGCGCTCGACGCAGCCGAACCGTTTGCCACCTTCCTGGTCGATCGCCTGATCCCACGAATGCGCGCAACCTTCCCGGTGGAGCCGTCAGCACACGCCACGGGCATCGACGGCGTGAGCCTGGGCGGACGAGTCGCGCTGCTGGCCGGACTATCGCGTATCGAGTCGTTCGGGGCGATTGGCACATTGCAAGCCGCAATCCGGGAGCCGGAGGCCGAACAGATAGCAGAAATTGCGGCAGGCGCGTTCGCCCGCGGGCATCCTGTACCGCTACGGCTGTTGACAAGCGACGATGACCCCTTCCGGCCGTCGATCCATGCGCTGGCCGAGGCGATGGACCGCAGGGGGGTGCATCCCCGGTACGTGAGCGTCGAGGGGCCCCACGACTACGTGTTCAACCAAGGTCCAGGGGGATACGAGATGCTCGCGTGGCACGACCAGGTGCTCCGCGGCGAAGGGAGCTGACGACACTCCACGGGCCGCACGCAGCGCGGCTGCCCATGGGAGTGATCGCCGGCGGGATGGTTGCGGATCAAACTGTCATCATGGCCAGGGGCCTTGGAACCGGATCGTCGGACGCGGGCCGTTGCCCACCCAGTCGACCACCAGGGTTTGTGTCTTGTCGGTCCACTCGAACTTCACCTCGCAGTGCTTCCCCTTGAGCACGGGCATGACCACGCTGGCCAGCTTCTGCTCGGGCCTGACGAAGAAGTACGTCTCCGGTGTGCAGCCGTGCAGCACCGTGGCGTTGGTGGGCGTGCCTCCGGTGTTGTTCTTTTCGCGACAGGATACGCGCAACCACTCGCGGACCATCTTCGTCTCGCAGTTCAGGGGTGTGGAGCGGTTGACCGTGATCTCGCGGGGCACCGCATTCCATTCTGGCAGCCCCGGAACCTTGGAACGGGTAGTGGGGATGACCACGGGCAGCCCGTCCTTGTCCTGCGCATAGGCGTCGTCGGCTGGCACGACCTTGTCGCCAGGCGCCGGATCCTGCTTGGGCGGCGCGCTCACGACCACCGGGTCAGGAGACGGCTTTGCTGGCGGCTCTTCAGGCCGGCTATCGGCAGACTTGCAGCAGCCAGTCGCCAGGAACATCAAGCAAACAACCACCCTCCAGGATCCCATGAGCACCTCCAGCGAGCCGGACTTCGATCAGGTCACCAACGCAACGAGCGTGACAGCGCCCGACGCGCACAATGAGGCTCATTGTTGGGCAACCTGACAAGCCCGTCAAGCCAACAATGACTTGCGACCGCGGAATGCGCGGATTCACGAACTCGCGCTGCTGCCCGTGAAGCAAGACTTAGCAGGCTGTCCGCGAGGGGACGACGCACGGTCGTGTGCGGCGTCGCCGGACCGATGCGCCCAGGACCAGCAGCACGGTGATGGCAACGCCGCTCCCCGGTCTACCGCCAGCTGTCCTGCACCCGCACCCACCCGGACCAGGGCCTGGCGTCGCGCCCGTCGCCGCACCACCGTCTCCCCCGGCGTCGGCCCCCTGCACTGGATTCGTCGATATCGCGATGTGGTAGTCCTGCCCGCCGTTGTTGTCCCACGTTCCATCGTCGTAATGCATCACAAAGTCGATGATCCCCACCCCCTCGTGGAAGGCCGGCAGGACAACCGAATAGCGTGCCTCGGCGTCCGGCCCCGAAAGGGGCGACTCAACCGAGTTGCCGTCGTACAGGACCGTTCCCTGCGGCCAGTTCGACTGCGGGGGAACCGACCAGCCGTTGGTCCCCCAATGAATCTTGCCGGGCTTCGGCCCCCACACCGTGATCGCGTCCGACGGTGTCGGCCAGGGCGGGGTCCAGCCTACGCCGGTGCCGGACTGTGGCGGCGTACCGGCGTCCGCGTCCGGCTCCGGCCCGGTGCCATGGCCGCTCGACACCCCCACCACCACGTGCTGAATCGGTGTTCTGCCCACCAGCCCGTGCTGGTCGGTGGCCGATACGTAGTAGTCGACGAGCGCGTTCGATATGCCCACCACCCTGGCCGTATAGAGGTCCGCCTTGTAGATCGGGACCGGGTCGGTGCGTGACTCGATCGTGGTCGCAGTCATCGGCAGGTCCTGCCACGTTCCCGCCGCATACACATGGTTGCCAGCGCCCACGTCGCCGTCCGGCGTCACGCGGATGTGCAGCGTGACGTCCGCCAGCCCGCTGACGTCGTAGGCGAATGTCCACACGTCGAAGTCCGACGGCTCGCTTGTCGTGCCCCGCTCCTTCGCTCCGGGGTTGTAGGGATTGCGCTGTGGGAGGAAGATCGTCGGGGCGGTCGTGTCGGCGACGCTCGTGTTCAGGACCGCATCGGCGTGCGCCACGGCCTGGTTGGCCGCGCGTGACGGGTGGCTGTCCCACTTGCCTCCCTCGCTGTTGTCCCAGTACCAGTAACAACTCGTCTCGCCAACAAGCAGGTAGTGCCAGGCCTTGTCGGTCTCGTTGCCGTTGCCGGAGGCGATCGCGTCGAGGGAGGAGTAGGGTACTATCGCCTGGGCCGTGTGCACGCGGTTGGCCGCAGCGGTCATCACGGCCCAACTGTGACGGTCGGGACTCCAGCCATCGGGCCCCGGGTCGCCATTCCACTTCGAAAACTCCGGGTCCCCATTGTCCGCGCCGCTCCAACTTCCGGGTTCCACATGAATGACGTCGTCCTGCGCAGGCGGGAACCGGTCCAGGTAGTCCTGGACCGTCGTGCATTCGAACCGGTCCGGCTGCGACTTCAGCCACGACACGAAAGCGGCGAAGTTTGCGTGATAGTAGGAGTCCGTGCCTCCGCCGTAGTTATCGCCGTCGTGGTGCAGCACGACGAACATCGGGTGCGCGTCGTCCGTATTGAATGCCTCGTATTGCGACATCACCTGCTCGTACAGGAATGCCCCATAGCCGCCACGGGCGTCCTCGTTTCCCTCGTATCTCGCGGCCGGAACGGCGATGACACGAGAGGTGGCTCCGGTCGACGGATCGACGTATTCGACCCAGTGGGGCTGGTACCCCCAGGGCGCGCTCACCGGCGACGGCGCCCAGAGGTCGTGGAGCTGCACCCAGTGAACGTCACCGCCGTGGTTGCGCTGGTCTGCCTGGTTGGGGGGCAGGATGTTGGATCCGGAGGACCACGGATAGTCCGGTCTTGCTCGATCCAGGTGGATGTTGTCGACGAGCACCCACTGCACGCCTTCGGCGACGATGTCCGGAATGATGTGTTCCGCAAAGGCCGTCTCCGGCGGGAACATGCCGCGCACAGGCTTGGAGGCAGGACCGAAAGCGCGCTCGAGGGCCGCCTTGTGCAACGCGACCTGGAGGCGACGGTCCGCTGGCGGCAGCAGCGGCATGAGACCGTGATAGTAGCCGATGGTGACCAGGTCCACACGCGGGTTGCCGGCCTCGGTGAGCAGCGAACGGCTGTCTTGCCAGCGGGTCTTCCAGCCTTGGAAGCCCATGCCAGCGGCTTCGAGCGCATCGAGGTTCTCGATGAGCGATCCGGTGAAGCTCACCTGGGCGCCCAGGTGGCCCAGATCCAGCCCCTGCGAGACGGCGTCCACCGGCCAGCTCGTGTACGGTCCGGTACGGTCGGTGTGGATCTGGACGAGATCGAAGCCAAAACGCTGGTTCGCGGCCGATTGCACCACCGACTCGTAGGGCCAATAGATGGGCTGGTGCATGTGCCACTGGAAGGCGACGTGAATCTTGGGCTTGGCGGCCGCGACAGAGGGCAGCGCGATCAGGACGGTGGCAACCAGGGAGGGGAAACGGCGCATGGGTTCCTCATGCGGCGGCGAAGGGGGCAAAGCGTAACTCAGCCATGATACACTGCGCACTCCGTGTCCGCAAGGGCGCTCACATCGCTTGAGGGGTCAGGTCGCCTGGCTTCGTTTCGCCCGCACCATGCGCCACGCCTCTCGCCGCGAACATGGCGGTGCTGTGGCGCCTGGATCGGTGACACAAGTTCCGCGTCTGGTCGATGATCCGCTTGATGCCGAGGCCAGATCCCGCGTTGGTGCGGTTCCGTTGCTCGGCCGTGGGACGCCGCAAAGCGGTGGGTGACCTGTCGGTCAAGCCTCGTTTCCGCCGGGCTGCGCTTGGTGCAGTCTCAGTGCGGGCGGGTTCTCCGTCGAGCCGAATCATGGTGAAACCGGTCCCGTACCAGCGTGGCAATGTTCCCGCGCACGGAAAGCAACGCGGCTGAAAACGACAGGGTCTTCAGCCGCTCTCGTCGGGGCGAGTGGATTTGAACCACCGACTCCACGGTCCCGAACCGTGTGCGCTACCAGGCTGCGCTACGCCCCGGAAACCACCGGGTCCGCCGTGAGGCGGGGGCGCATTATGATGGCCGGCACCGCGCATGTCAAGCTCGTATCTTCGCCGGCCTGGACATCTCCAAGGACGTGCGCTTCCGCGGCCAGCCTGCGAAATCGAAACCAATCGCCGTACTTCCGCCGCCGCGTGGACCAGCGTCGGCGCGTGCTCCGAACCCCGCCGCGCACCCCGCGTGCAGCCGTCGTGTTCTGCCGCAGCGGCTCCTTGCGCTCGCGTCCGTTCGCCCGCAACCAGCGGGTCGTGGACCGCGAGCCTGGTGCTCGACGCCGTGGCCTGGAGCGCGCCGCTTGCCGCGGCGTCGGCTAGCCTCGCCAAGACGGGCGTCGTGCGCTGGGGTGGTACCGGTTGCTGCTGCGGCTGGTTCGTGTGCACGCAACGCCATGCCTGGGCTGCGGCAGCGCAGCGCGACGGTCCGCGCGGTCAATCGGTGCGCCGGCACGCAGTCACGCCGGCCCGCAGGCTGCGCCGGTCGTTCACAACACGCCGTTGCTGATGCTGCCTGGGATCCCGTGCGGGAATCTCGCCTTGCGCATGCTGGGCGCCAGCGTGCGGCGGCTGGCGCGAGACTGACAGCACCCCCGGTGCTGCTGGCCGAGACGTCTATCGATGCGGCGCGTTTTCGCGGCACCTGCTACCCATCCGCAGCGCCGTGGTCACGCGCGAGGAGTATTCACGCCCACCGCGACCGCCAACCATACCGCGCAGGACAAGCAGCCCGAACAGATGCTGGTGGTGCAAGACAGCCCATGCAGGTTGCGCCAGCACATCGAAGCCCTCCGTGTGGAGGCTTTCGTTCATACCCCAGCGGTTGCACGACCTGGGCGGGTGGGCCAAGTCGTTGGGATCAGTAGTACTGATGAGCCTGCCATGCCGTCGAGCATGATCACGCACCGACAGCGGATGGCCGTGGCCGTGCACCAAGCACGCGAGCCTCATGCCAAGCTCACAGCGAACAACGTCGCAGCCACCCTCGCAGCGGCGCCGCTTCAGCACGTCGTCTCGGACTTCGTCGTAAGGTCACCCCGCAGCAACCTGACGCAGAGCCTGGCGAGTTCATCAACGGTCGTGCCAACCTGACGAATGGCAAGGCGCCCATCGTCGTATCCGCGCCACCGGCCGCAGCGTTTCGAGTGCCCAAGGGCTTGGCGCCTGTCGTCCACGCGGTTGTCTGGCTACCAACGACTTCGACAGCCGCCGATTCGGGGCTGACCGCACGTCCATGCGCGTCGCCGGCGGCTACCAAGGGGGTTCTCGTGACAGGAAAGATCGGACGGCGGCTGACGGAGGCGGCGCCCATGCCGAAGCGCGTCGCACGGCATGTTGTGCGCCGCCCAGCAACGCCAGCAGTGCCCCTGCTCCCGTCGTCGGAACGGCTCGTCACCCCCTGGCCGCAAGCCGTATCGCCGACGAGCGGAGTAACGACCCGCGCGAAGCCACCGCAGCAGCCGTCGCCCCCCTCGGTCCTTGGCGTGGGACCGAAGGGTTCCACGCCTTCGCGCCCCGAAACCGCGGTGCGGGTGAGAAGCGCCCCCTCCCGACGTTCGTCAGTACGGATACTCACGGATGATCCGGTCGGCTTGCTCCAGGTCGGTCAGGCCGGATTCCACCAAGTGCGCCAACCCTTGAGGCGACAACGCGCGCAGCCGGCGCAGGACCGGTTGCACGTCGAGGCCGTCGCGGTGGGCGCGGTCGAGCGCCACGAACTGCGCTATCTCCGAGTCGTTGTCCGATTGATCCAGCAGTTCCGTGCGGAGAGTATCGGCGCGGTCGGTCTGACCCTGCAGGTCGAGCGCTCGTGCGAGCCAGCGAATCCTGGCTACATGCAGTTCCCCGGGTATGCGAGCGGGATCGAACATCGGCGCCTCGAGTTCCTGGATTGCCCGGGCGGCGTCACCGACCATCGCGAATGCCCGTCCCAGCGCCAGTCGTACGTATGCCCGGGAGACGTCGTTCGTCTCCGGCGCCTCTTCGAACGATGCGATCCGGGCCGCCAATCGCTCCGATGCGAGCCCCTGCGCGTCTCCCAGAATGCCCATCACGCGGATCAGCTCGCTGAGCGCGTAGGAGGACTGAGCAGCCTGGTTCAGCCCGATCCAGCCGTCCACCACATCACCCAGCAAGCGCACCGATTCTTGGTAACGGCGAAGCCCGCTCAGCGCACGCGACAGCGCCCCGAGAAACTCCAGATCGACCTCGTGGCACTCGACGATAGGGGTCTTGATCGCCAGAGCTTTTTCCACAATATCGGGGAGGTGGGTCGAATTGCCATCCAGCGCGGACTGCACCACATGGGCGAGGTAGCGCACGCGCACGGGTCGCGGCAATGCGGCTTGGACGCTGTCATCGGGCCAGGGAATCTCCGCGTCCGGCTCGCCGCAATGCCGTGCTGCCACGCGAGAAGCGAACCACGCCTCGGCCCGGGCGCCTTGCGCCTCGGGCGGGAGCCACTCCGAAACACGTTCGGCCGCATGACGGACTCCCCTCCAGCTCAGCACCGGCCGCGGCTGCCGCGCATTGCCCTCCAGCACGAAGAAGAAGAGCTTGCGAGCCAGTCTTGTCGCTTGCTCGACATCTCTCCACTGCTCCTGCAGCACGGGTTGCCAGTCGGACCAGACCACGTCGAACAGCCCGTCCACGGTGGACAACGCCAGCACCTCGGCGTCCCATGCCTGCCTCTCGACCAGGTTCTTGGCATCGGCCCCCTGTTCCTCCGCGACGACCAGACGGCGGATCCCCAGGGCGCTTCCGGCCAGCACGCGGATCTTGTGCTCGAGCTGGTCGACGGGTCCGAGTCGGACGGGTCCGGCCATGCCGTTGGTGAGCAGTGCAGCCGACGCCGCGAGGTCGGCAGGGGCTGGCACGCCCATGATAAGCGATGCCACGGCGATGAGCGACGAGGCGCCATAGGAGGCGCCGTCGAGCTGGCTGTCGTGACCGGGCCCTTCGCTCCAAAGGTAGTCGGCGGTCCAGTGACCGCGCGCGAGGGGGTGCAACCCGGCGAGATAGGGGAGCGTACGCGCGGCCAAGCGCTCCGCGGTCTGCAGGCATGCAGCCAGCACCTTGCCGAAAGGAGGGGCGGCGGCTTCGAAATCCCCACTACGCCTCAAGCGCCAGAGACCGGTCCGAACGCTCTCGGTCGCTGCCGTCGAAGAGACGGAAACCAGCAGCGCCTCTCCGGGCTTGGAAGGCGGCGGCGAAGCGGGCAAGCCGAGCTGGCCGAGCCGGGCACGGAGGTCTTCGCGGGCGGGGTATAACCACGGCGCACCGAGCGCGCGCGTCAGCATATCCCACTCGCCCCTTGCCAATGTTGTCTTGCAGCCTTCCGTGAGTAGGGTCGCGATGGGTTGCACGGCCTAACCTTGTTGCGACGAAAGGTCGCCCCACCATGCGTCGGGCTCTGCGGACGCCACTGCGCGCAGCCGCTCGTCATCGAAGGGGGGGAGAAAGAACCATATCGAGTGCTCGGCTGCGGCACGTTCATCCAGGGTCTGCAAGGCG
>Ga0209018_1002154_pt1 | contig 14409 bp, 16 predicted proteins | sample YNPBryBLVA2012_FD_185814 | JGI IMG/M metagenome (GOLD analysis project Ga0209018, IMG submission 185814) | Anoxygenic and chlorotrophic microbial mat microbial communities from Yellowstone National Park, USA - YNP Bryant BLVA 2012 (SPAdes)... ...
CCTATACATGTAAGATACCTATACGATTTCCTATGCATGAGGAGGACTCCATGTCAGATTTCCTACAGTGGCACCATGAAACCCTTGCCGCCCGAACGGTGGAAGCGTTGAAGAAGCATGAGTTCGATGCCGTGTACTTTCCCAACCGGGAGCAGGCAGTGGAACACATCCTTTCTTTTATTAAACCAGGACACAAGGTGGGATTCGGGGGGTCCATGACGGTACAGGCCCTGGGCATTGCGGACAAAGCGAAGGAAAAGGGAGCCATCATCCTGAACCATAACGCCCCGGGCTTAACTCCCGAAGAGAAGAACGAGATTCGGCGTCAGCAACTGGTCTGTGACGTGTTCATCTCGGGATCCAATGCAATCACCATGGACGGTTGCATCGTGAATATCGATGCGTATGGGAACCGTACTAATGCTCTCACCTTCGGCCCCCGCAAAATCATCATCGTGGTGGGGATGAACAAGATCCGGAAGGATGTGGATGAGGCGATGGAACGGGTAAAACACTATGCAGCACCCCTGAACAACAAGCGGATCAACACCAGTAACCCCTGTACGGTTTCGGGGACCTGTTCGGAGTGTACTTCCAAGGCGCGGATCTGCCGGGTGTATTCCATCCTTCGACGTAAACCGTCCCTTTCGGATACAACGGTGGTCATCATCGGAGAAGCCCTGGGGTTCTAATGGTAATTCTCTCCAAGTTCGTTTCCGCATTCCTTCTGCCGCCAGGCTTGTTCGTTGTCCTGTTGGGAGTTCTCGCGTGGTTTTTACGGCCTCAGGCCAGGGAAACGTGGGGTGGGAAAGCGAGGGAGCGTTCCGTAGAGTCCTTGGCACGATCCTTCAAGGGGAGTAGGGGCGGCTTTGTCCTTGCCTGTGGGGGGGCAGTTCTATGCTACCTCCTTTCCATCGAACCCGTAGCGGATCTGTTACTGAAACCTCTGGAGGATCGGTACCCCGCTTTGCCTGCGCAGGGTGTAGAGAAGTGTGCGCAAAAAGCGGAAGGAGCGGGGAGGGTGAAAGAAGGTATCGTGCAGGAATCGAAGGAGTCGGAGGCTCTGAAAGAATGGAGGCACCTGGATGCAGTAGTGGTGCTGGGGGGAGGCACGGTGAGCGGCTCCCCAGAGAAAGGTTCGGATGATCTACGGGCAGAACCCCTGAAAAGGCTCCTCTATGGAGTGCGGATCTATCGAGAAGTGAAGAAGGATCGAACTCCGAAGCCCTTCCTCATCCTCAGCGGGGGCCGGGTGTTCGATGTAGGGCAGGAGGCCGAGGCCGTTATCATGGGCCGGTATGCCTCGGAATGGGATGTGGAGCCTGGATCGATCCTCCTGGAACCAGACAGCCGGACTACCTGGCAGAACGCTTTGCATGTGGCAACCCGTTTTCGACCCCGGAAGATCATCCTAGTAACCTCTGCCTACCACATGCCCCGCGCCGTGTGGTGCTTCAACCGGCAGGGAGTGGAGGTGACTCCCGCGCCTACGGACTACAAGGCGAACCGAGGAGTCCCGTACGATCTGGAAAGTTTCCTTCCCACCCTAGAGGGTTTCCAGAATGTTCGGCGGGCTTTGCACGAGTACCTGGGATCCTTCCTGTATGGGGTGGCGTACCGATGAATCAGCCTAAGGTGAATCAGCCTCAGTCGATCGATAGCTCCCGACTCTTAGGTGGGTTCGGTGTGATCTTCCTGTTCCTCCTTCTGGGGCAAGGAGTATCCCGATTCTTCCGACTGCCCGTTTCGGGAAGCGTTATTGGGATGGTCCTTCTGGCCTTAGCTCTGGGAAGCGGGATACTCCCCCTCACCCTCGTGGAAGATGCCTCTAAACTTCTACTCCAGCACCTTTCCCTGTTCTTCGTTCCCGCCGGTGTGGGTCTCCTTGCGTACGGGGCCCTGTTGAAGGGGAACTGGATCCCCATTGCCCTGGCGATCGTGGGGGGAACGATGGTAACCTTACTGGGAACCGCGGGAATCCATCTTCTACTGCTACGGAATGGTAGACTAACGGACCATACGGAAGAGGGGTGAAGGGATGGGGAACCTGATCTTCCTAACCGGCACCCTTCTGGTGTACGCGTTGGCCCAAGCGGTTCAGTCAGCGTTGAGCAAGGGTCTGTATGCACCTGGGGGTAAGGTATCCCTTCGGAAGTTCCTGGGAACGATTTCCGTTCTATTTCATCCGGTTCTCGTGTCGGTGCTGGTCATCATGTTGATCCTGTCCTTGACCCATACACCCTATGAGGAGTACGCAAAGGGCACCGAGGGCATTACCTTCCTGCTAGCCCCTTCGGTTGTGGCGTTGGGAGTTCCCCTATATAGGGAATGGAAAAGGCTAAAAGCGGAAATGGGCAGGATCCTTGTCACGGTAACCTTTGGCTCCCTTGTGGGAATTTTCTCCTCCGTGCTTCCCGCTCTTTTTTGGGGATCCCCGTCGGAGGTGATCTTTTCTCTCGCTCCCCGATCGGTGACCACTCCCATTGCGATGAACATTGCCCTGGCGACGGGCGGGGTCCCTTCGCTTACCGCTTCCGTTGTGGTGGCCACAGGAATTTTCGGCGCGGTGGCTGGACCGGTTGTGCTGGCGATCCTCGGTAAGGTGGAAGGCTCCGCCTTTGGGCTAGCCATGGGGGTAGCTTCCCACGGGATCGGTACAGCCCGCGCTTTGGAAATCGGAATGCGGGAGGGAGCCTACGCAGCGTTAGGCCTCTGCCTAAACGGTGTGCTCACCTCTATTCTCGTGCCCGGGATCCTTCCCCTGTGTCTTTTTCCCCCCCGATAAAGTCAACTACACACCTGGCTTCTTTTGCCGACAAAAGATGAATCGTAATTGACAGCCTTTCGTTCTCTATAGTTAAATGTTACATCTTCAATCGCTCTAACAGGAGGAAGCAGATGAAGCGAAGAATTATTTTGGTACAGTGTGTCTTTTTGTTTGCCTTCGGCATCTTTCACGTAGGGGCTGAAACGGTACGCCTCACCAACCAGTTTCCGCCTTCTCACTTCATTTCGAAGGGAATGAAGTTCTTTGCCGACAAGGTGAAGGTGTACTCGAAGGATCAGTTGACGGTGAAGGTGTTCGACTCTGCCCAGTTGTTCAAAGATACCGAGGTGGTGGAAGCGGTGCAGGGGGGTCTGGTGGAGCTGGCCCTAGTGCCCGTGAACAAGTGGTCGGGGATGGTTCCTGCCGCGGATGTATTCGAGATCCCCTTTGCCTTCAAGGACCTACAGAGCATAAAGGCATTCATTCAAGCGGGCGCAGGGAAACTGTTCGATGAAGCCTTTGCGCCGAAGGGGGTGAAGGTTGTGTTCTGGGTAGACTACGGGTTTGTGCAGTTCTTCAACAACGTCCGTCCCATCAAGACCCCTGCGGATTTCAAGGGCCTCAAGATCCGTACCTTCAGTGCCTTGACGGCAGAGACGGTAAAAGCCCTGGGCGGATCCCCGGTAGAGATGAGCTCTTCCGAGATGTACATGGCCCTTCAACGCCATACTGTGGATGGTGTAACCACCGGCATGCCCGCCGCTATTTCGAGGAAGCTCCAGGAAGTATTGAAGTACCTCACCATCTGCAACTACGCCACGGCAGAGTTCTTCGTGCAGGCTAACTCGAAATGGTGGGACAAACTCTCCCAGGACAAAAAGGCGGCCATCTTGAAGGCTGGGGAGGAAACGGAGGAAGTTATCCGGAAGGCGATCGACGATGAAGAGATGGTGGCATTGGAAAAACTGAAAAAAGCGGGCCTGCAGGTGTATGAAATAACTTCCCAAGATCGACAGGCCTTCATCAAAGCTACAGAACCTGTCCGAACCAGTTTCGCTTCCAATACCGGTACGTTGGGTAAGCAGCTGGTTGAATTGATCGCAAAGATCCAGAAGTAGTAGAAATCAGGTAACGTACTTTAGGGGGATTCCATGGAGAGCAGGATGGGGTACGCAAGGGCAGAAGTATGGTTTCAACGCCTCAACAAAGGGGTTGGGTACATGGCAGGATTGGGGAACCTGGGAATGGGCATTCTCCTGTTCATCGAAGTGGTGCTCCGGTACATATTCCACTCGCCCACCACGTGGTCCCAGGAGGTAGCCATCTATATCTTTACCTGGACCATGTTCGCGGGGGCCGCCTATACCCTTCAGGCGGGAAAACACATTCATATCGATATCCTGCTCTCCCGTCTACCCCATAAACCCCGCCAGATAATCGATGCCTTCACCGGTTTTCTAGGGTTTCTCTTCTGTGCCTACGTCACCCACCAGGCGTGGAACTTCGTAATCCTGGCTATCCAGATGAAAAAGTTATCCGCTACCACATTGCGGGTTCCCGTGTGGACCATCGAGGCGTCTGTATTGGTGGGTTTTCTTCTTCTCAGTATCCAGTACCTGTTCATCGTGCTGGATAGGGTGCAAAAGATCGTGAAAGGAGAGGCAGAACGATGATTACCTTCCTTTTCGTGGCTCTCCTTCTGTTGGGGATCCTATTCCTCGGTCTTCCCGTCGCGTTCGGCTTGGGTGGTACTGCGTGGCTTCTGATCATTCTCTTCGACCTGCCTACCGAACTCATCATCCAGACCCTCTACACGTCTATGGATAGTTTCGTTCTTCTGGCAGTGCCCCTTTATGTGCTGATGAGCCAGATCCTCCTGGAAGGGAAAATCGGGGACGACCTCTTCGAGGTGATGAACGTGTGGGTGCGGCACCTGCCTGGGGGGTTGGCCATCGCCACGATCCTTGCCTGCGCGTTCTTTGCCGCCATTACAGGTTCGGGAGCGGCCAACGCCGCCACCATCGGCCTTGTGGCCTACCCCGCTATGGTAGCCCGTGGGTACAACAAAAAGTTTACCCTGGGCCTCCTGGCTGCGGGAGGAACCCTAGGAATCCTGATTCCGCCCAGTATCCCCATGATTCTCTACGGTGCCGTGACGGAGGAGTCGGTAGGAAAGCTCTTCATGGGAGGAGTGGTTCCCGGGATCGTGATGGCTACCGTGTTCATCTTCTATGCGGTAATCCGGACTCTCCGCAAGGGGTTTACACCGATTCCTCCGGCTACGTGGAAGGAACGATTTGAGGTTACCCGGAAAAACCTGGCGGGGATTTTCCTTCCCTTCCTCATCGTGGGAGGGATCTATACGGGGGTCTTTACTCCCACCGAAGCGGCTGCCGTGGGCCTGGTGTACAGCCTTTTCATTACCCTGGTACTGCATGGAACCCTGAAGCTGAGGGACCTGCCCCGGATCTGCCTGAAAGCCTTCACCACTTCCAGCATGATTGCCCTGATCATTGCGGGGGCGCTTTTGTTCGGCAAAGTGATGACCATGATCGAGATTCCCCAGCTTCTCACCGAATGGATTATCGCGAATAACCTTACCCCACTGGCGTTCGTTCTGGCGATGAATGTGCTGATGTTCTTCCTGGGGATGATGCTGGAAACAATTTCCATTATTCTTCTCACCATGCCTCTTGTGGCTCCCGTTCTTTCTACGTTGAATATCGATCCGATCTGGTATGGGGTCGTCCTCACGGTCAATCTTACCCTGGCGCTGGTGACTCCACCGGTTGGGATGGATCTGTACGTGATTGCGGGGCTTCAGAAGGATGTACACATCTCGGAGGTAATACAGGGAGTGTTCCCCTTTATCCTTCTGATGATCGGGGTGCTGGCGCTGGTGATCGCTTTCCCCGTATTGAGCACTTGGCTGCCTTCCGTGATGAGGTAGGAAATGACGAGTCGGAAGTCCAAGACCGCACAATTCAGGCATCGTCTTTTCGAGGAACCGGGGATCGTGATTTCCGCGGGAGTGTACGATGCGCTGAGCGCGCGGGTCTGTGAATTGGCAGGGTTCGAAGTGGTACACCATTCGGGATTCGGTACGGCAGCAGTCCAACTGGGTATGCCCGATGTGGGGCTCCTGTCGATGACAGAGATGGCGCATCAGGTGTCTGCCATAGCCCGGGCTGTGCAGATTCCCGTGCTGGCCGATGGGGACAACGGCTTCGGGAATGCCATCAATGCCTATCGTACGGTACAGGAATACATTCGCGCTGGTGCTGTAGGGATGTTTCTGGAAGATCAGGTGATCCCCAAGCGGTGCGGGCATATGGAAGGAAAGCAGGTAATATCCTGGGAAGAGATGAAGGGAAAGCTTCGGGCAGGGATGGATGCAAGGAATGAACTGGACCCCGATTTCCTCATCATCTACCGAACCGATGCCATTGCGGTAAACGGATTCCAGGATGCCCTGGAGCGGGCTCATCGCGCAGCGGACCTCGGGGTGGATATGGTGTTCGTGGAGGCCCTCGAAACCCTGCCGCAGATCGAGCAGGTAGGGAAGGAACTGGGGATAAAGCGGAAGGTGCCCCTCATGCTGAACCTGATCGAGGGCGGGAAAACTCCTCTCGTGTCGTATCAGGAAGCGGAGGACATGGGCTACCGGTACGTAGTGGCTGCCCTTACCTGCCTGTTTTCCGCTACCAAAGCCATGCTGGAACGAATGAAGCAGGTTCGTTCAAATGGGGTGTCCCTCGAGTATGCGGATCGAATCGTATCTTTCCAAGAGTTTACCCGCATCGTCCATCTTCCGGAGATCCAGGAGATGGAACGATTATATCTGCCCCCCAGATAGTCATTCGAAACGGGGCGAGTAGGTATTTTTCACAGTAGATATGGGGCGGGCTTGGGGGAAAGGCTACCGTACATGTTACCCTCTGCTCTTGACATTCCTCTCCCGTTAGTAGAGTATCGGTATTACGGTAATAAAATACCGATATTATTGCTGATAAAATTGGAACATGCAGGTGCGCCATGCCTGAAAAAAATAAGAAACTCCTTGCCTACGAAGTACTGAAGGATCGGATTGTCCGCAATGAGCTGAAACCCCTGGAATATCTCAACGAAAAGACCCTCTGTGACGAGCTGGGAATTAGTAAAACTCCTATCCGGGAAGCTCTACAGCATCTGGAACGGAATCGGTTCGTGGTGATCATCCCCAACAAGGGATGCTTCGTGTCCAATATTGGACTGGATCTTATCCGAGAGGTGTTCGAGGTGCGGGAGATTCACGAGTGTGCCGCAGCCCGGATCGCCGCCACCCGGCCTAACCGGGAAATCTTTCGGGAAATTCTCCTAAAACATGAATCCTTTGATCCGAAAAGTCTCGAAAACGCACGGGAGAACCTCATTTCCGGCTACCAGATTCACAAAAAAATAGTTGAATTCATCGGCAACAGTCTTCTGAACGATTTCTACCAAATCGTGCAAGATCATATCGTTCGGATCCGGATCTACTTCTTGAACAAGTTCGACAATCGCCGTCTTCAGGAAACCTCTAAAGAGCACCAAAAGATCCTCCAGGCCATTATCGAAGGGAATCCCGAGGCTGCGGAAGCGGCGATGCGGGAACACCTGTCCAACGCCCTGGCGGCGATAAAACAGATGATCTAGTCTCCCTCCACGGCCGTGTACTTTCCAGCCTGAAGGATGTCACTTTTGTGGCTACCTCTGACAGTAACCCGAATTTGAACTCCCTGGCGGATCAGTGGGGGGTTCCCTTCTATCCGGACTATCGGCAGATGCTGGATCGGGAAAAACTCGATGGTGTCGTGATCGCAGTGCCGAACAAACTCCATCTGCCCGTGGCACAAGAATGCGCTTCCAGAGGATTGCACATTTTATTGGAGAAACCCATATCGGATGATCTGGAAACCGCGCAGGCCATCATCGAAACTACCCGAATGAACGGCGTTCAACTTCTCGTTGCCCACCATCGAAGGTACAACCCGGGCCTCGAACGGGTCAAAGAGGCGATACGATCGAAGGAGATCGGAGATCTCATTGGAGTCAGTATCCTCTGGGCGCTGCACAAACCGGAAAACTATTTTCAAGGGTCTTTTTCCTGGCGTGCAAAGAAAGGAGGAGGTCCCATCCGAATCAACCTGATCCATGAAATAGACATGCTCCGGTATGTGTGTGGGGAGATCGAATCTGTCTATGCCGAAGTGAGCCATATCGGCAGAGGGTTCGAGGTGGAAGACACCCTGGGAATCACTGTTCGGCTGGAAGGGGATCGAATAGCCACGCTATTCTTTACCGACAGTGCGCCGAGTGACATTGGATACGAAGCGAATACGGGAGAGAACGAATTTTTCTTCCGGTATCCGCAGAATTGTTATATCTTCTTTGGAAAGGAAAAAACCCTCAAGTTCCCGAGCATGGAACTGCTCTACTATGAGGATCCCGTGAACGGTGGGTGGCACGATCCCATAATCCGAACGGGAATAAAGGTACCCCCTGAAAATCCCTATGAAAAACAGATCAGGCATTTCGGAAGGGTGATTCAAGGGCTGGAAGAACCCCGCTGTAGCGGAGAAGATGCTGCCCGCACTCTTAGAGCCACTCTCGCTATAGAGGAATCGGGCCGCCTACGGGCACCGGTTTTACTGCAATAACAGGCTGAAGAGAGATCGATTCTGTTTCTTGCGGCCCTTGAAGACTTCCATTCGAAGGCTCTCACAAGTTATGATGGGGTATTAGAGAATGAAAAGGAGACAGGTTTGGAAGGACTGGTGAACATAAAAATCTTTGCATCCCTACTCCACTGGGCTAAGGAACCCCAGGTGCAGATTCCCCTGGAAGGCCCCACGCCCCTACGAAGTATCGTGGAGCGCCTCCATATTCCAGAGGAAGAGGTGGCCGTGGCGATCCGAAACGGCAAGCAGGTGAAGCTGGATACCGAAGTGGAGCCGGGTGATACGGTGTCCCTCTTTCCCGTGATCGACGGGGGTTAAGCGAGAGGCAGACCGGTTTTAAACAGATCGGGCGCTTCTGGGGCTTCTGGGGACACAGGGGGTAAGATAAAGCGGGCGTTTCGGTGGTTACATCGGAGGCTTCTGAGGACAGAGGAAGACAAGAACAGGGTGTCTGAGCAGCCCCAATGGGGAAATGATCGTGGATGGAAAGGAACGTTCGGAAACAGGATCCTTCGAATCACCGGAGCATAACCGGTACTTCCGGCAGTTGATCCTCCCCGGGGTGGGGGAGGAAGGGCAGAAGAAGCTCGCGCAGGCAAAAGTGCTAGTGGTGGGGACCGGCGGACTGGGTTCACCGGTACTGTACTATCTGGCAGCGGCCGGCGTGGGTACACTGGGAATCGTGGATGACGACCGGGTGGATGTAACGAACCTCCAGAGGCAGATCCTCCACTGGGAAAAGGACCTTGGCCGGGGGAAGACAGAATCGGCGGGTGAGAAGCTTCGAGCTTTCAACTCTACCCTTACCTACCATCTTTACCCGGAACGGCTAACCGAGGGCAATGTGGAGACCGTGATTGGGAACTACGAGCTTGTGGTTGCCGCGGTGGACAATCGGGAAACCCGCAGAATCTTGAACCATGCATGTTACCGCCTCGGTATTCCCTGGATCGACGGGGGGATCCGGGAGTATTCGGGTACCGTGACGGTCTATGTGCCCCCCCGGGGTCCCTGCTACGAGTGTATCCATAGGACTCACGCGGTGCGGCCCGCAGGTCCGATTCCCCTTTTAGGCGCTTTACCCGGGGTGATCGGCAGTATCGAGGCTATGGAGGCGATCAAACTGATCCTCGCCATCGGGATCCCCCTCAACGGAAGATTCTTGATATACGATGCCTGGGCAGCTCGGTTCGAGGAGTTCATTCCTAGCGAGGATCCGGCCTGCCCGATCTGCGGCAAGCAGGGTAGCTCATGAGAATCTTCAGCGTCCTGTCTCCCGAAGAAGTGGTGAGGATCATCCAGGAAGCTGTTCGCCCCCTCCCGAAGGAAACAGTACCCCTGGAGGAAGCGGGTGGTAGAGTCTGCGCCAATGAGGTTCTCGCTCCGGAGGATCTGCCGGGTTTCAGCCGGTCTACCGTAGATGGGTATGCCGTGTATAGCGGGGATACCTTCGGGGCCTCCGAATCTGCCCCTGCCCTGTTGAACTTTGCAGGAGAAGTGCGGATGGGAGAAGAGGCTCCTCCGATAGAGCGGGGAGCCTGTCTGTATGTGCCCACGGGAGGGATGCTTCCTGAAAACTCGGATGCGGTGGTGATGGTGGAATACACGGAAGCACTGGGCGATCTCGTTCAGGTCCTGCGGCCGGTAAGTCCGGGGGAAAACGTGATTTCCAGGGGAGAAGACTTCCGCAAAGGGGATCCCGTGCTGGAAAGAGGACGAATTCTTCGATCCCAGGAGCTCGGCGCTCTCTCTGCCCTCGGGATCCGGACAATTACCGTGTATTCCCGACCCCGAGTGCAGGTTCTCTCCACGGGAAACGAGCTGGTTCCCTATACCACCGAAGCACTGCCGAAAGGAAAGGTACGGGATTGCAATGCACCGATGCTTATGGAACTGTGCAGAAAAAAGGGAGCCATTCCCCGGTACGGAGGAATCCTGGAAGACGATTCTTCCGTGTTTCGGGAAGCCCTGCAGTATGCCTTACAGAATTCCGATTTCGTGATTCTTTCCGGGGGAAGCTCGGTGGGAACGCGGGATTTTACAGCGGAAATCCTGGAAGAGTTATCCGGGGGAAGGCTCCTGGTAGAGGGGGTTTCCATCCAGCCAGGGAAGCCCTTACTCCTGGCCATGTGCCAGGGTAAGCCAGTGTTAGGGTTACCGGGACATCCGGTTTCCGCATTGAGTTCCTTTCTTCTCTTTGGGAACCGGATTCTCGACCGGTTACAGGGACGGGACACGCCTCCGTACCAACCTTCGGTTAGGGCAGAACTGGCATTGAACGTCCCCTCGAAGCCGGGCAGGACCGATGTGGTTCGGGTGAAACTATCCTGGGGAAGGCTAAGAAACGGACACCCAGGGTGGCAGGCGGTACCCCTGTTCGGCCGTTCGGGGATCCTGCACACCCTCACCGAAGCGGACGGGTTTGTCCTTGTGCCTTCCATAAAGGAAGGACTCTCGGAAGGGGAAACAGTGGAAGTAATTCTATACGGGTGTAACAACTATGAGTAAACGGTACCTCAAGACCATTCCCCGAGAAGAAGCGCGGAAACTCTTCCTGGAGCCCTTTATCCCGGAAGACCGCCTGGAAACGATTCCAGTGGCAGAGGCGGATGGACGCGTGACTGGCCGAACCATATTGGCCCAGCGTTCCATTCCGGCCTACCCCTGCGCAGCGATGGACGGAATCGCCGTTCCGAGTGCGTTAACCTTTTCTGCCCAGGATCAGCATCCTCTGCGGCTTAAGGAAGGCGAACACTACCTCCCCATCGACACGGGGGATCCGTTACCCGAAGGCTACGATGCGGTGATTCCCTGGGAGGAATTGCAGCCCTTTGCGGGGGGTGGATACGAGATCAGGCGTCCTGCCCATCCCTACCAGCATGTGCGGCCCGTAGGGGAGGATGTGGTAGGAGGGGAAGTGATCCTCCCCCTGTACCACCGGATTACCCCCCCCGATCTGGGGGCACTCCTTGCTGGGGGCGTGTGTACCGTGGAAGTGCTGGCCAAGCCCAGGGTCGCCATCATTCCCACGGGAGACGAGCTGGTGAGCCCAGAGGCATCCATACAGCGGGGGGAGATTCCCGAATACAACTCCCAGGTCCTAGGGGCCTACGTTAGGCGCTGGGGGGGAGAACCGAAGATTTTTCCTGTGGTGAAGGACGATCCAGAGGCTCTGGAACAGACCGTAGAAACCGCCCTGGAATCGGCGGATATCCTCCTGGTGAATGCGGGATCCTCTTCCGGCAGGGGAGATTTCACTCAAGCAGTGTTGGGAAAGCTAGGGAAGGTGCTGGTCCATGGGTTAGCGACCCGGCCAGGAAAACCTACCATCCTCGCTTACGTAAGGGGAAAGCCCTGTATGGGAGTACCTGGTTACCCGGTTTCCGCGTATCTATCACTCCAGTGGTTCCTCTATCCTCTACTCTGCCTGTGGTTCCACCAGAGGGAAGAAACCCTTCCTCGGCTTGAAGCCCGGCTAGGGCGGAGAATTGTATCGGAACTGGGCAGTGAGGAGTTCGTCCGGGTCGCGGTGGGCAAAATGGGGGATTCCTACATTGCCCATCCCCTTCCCCGGGGTGCGGGAGTCACTATGTCGTTGGTGAAAGCGGACGGGATCCTGACCATCCCCGCCCATTCCCAGGGGTTCGAGGAAGGGGAAAGGGTAGAGATCGAGCTGCATAGATCACGGGAAGAAATCGAACACACTATCCTCGCCGTGGGTAGCCATGATCTGGCGTTGGACCTTTTGGCGGGGGTATTGCGAAAGAAGGGCAAAGGATACCGGCTTCTCAGTTTTCATGTGGGAAGCATGGGGGGGCTTCTATCCATACGCAAGGGGGAGGCTCATTTGGCGGGGATCCATCTGTTCGATGAAAGAACCGCTTCGTACAATGTCCCCTATATCGAAAAGTATCTGGGGGGAGTACCTGTAGTTCTTGTAAACCTCGTGTACCGTACTCAGGGGCTGATGGTGGAACAGGGGAATCCCCACGGAATTCGGGGGATCGAAGACCTGGCAGCCCGGAAAATTCCCTTCGTGAATCGCCAGAAAGGTTCAGGTACGAGGATTCTCCTGGACTACCTGCTGAAGCAGAAAGAGATAGAGCCGGCTCAGCTTCCCGGATACGAGAGGGAGGAATACACACATCTGGGCGTGGCAGCGGCTATCGCTTCCGGCACAGCCGGTGCCGGCATGGGGATCTATTCGGCTGCCCGATTGTACGGGCTGGAATTCATTCCTCTCTGCGAGGAACGGTACGATCTTCTTATGCGGGAGGAGTTCTACCGATCGGAAGAGGGTCAGGCACTGGTAGAGATAATATCGGATCCCGATTTCAAGGAGGAAGTGGAAGGGATGGGAGGCTACAGTACGCGGGATTCGGGAACGGTGCTCTACCGCTCGGGTCGGAAGGGATTCACAGACTAGATAACATGGAACTCACGCCCCGCATCCCCCAGCCCTTCGGAGCCGTCTTCGGTTACCAGTACGGCATCCTCGATCTTCACGTGTCCGACGCCGGGATACAGAAAGTCCGTTTCGACGGAAAGCACCATTCCCGCTTCGAGGGGTCGCCTGCTTTCAGGGGTGAAGTCCGGGGGTTCGTAGGGAACCATCCCGATCCCATGGATTACGAACCGAGCGTAGGAGGAAAACTCGTACCGGGAGGCAAGTCTGTTTCCCGCGGAAACCAGTTCCCCGCAGGGTACCCCTGGCCGGATAAGGGCCCGCACGCCGTTCTGCACCTCCAGGCAGGCGGCGTGGAGCGCCACTGCTTGCGATGAGGGCGGACCGAGACTCCCCATGCGGCAGATGTCAGCCACATAGTCCCCTATTTCTCCCCCCGCATCGATGTGGAGGATCTCGCCCCGTTTCCAGGGGATCAGGGGGGATGGGGCGCGGGAAAATCCAGGTCCTGCACAGATCAGGGCGAAGAGAAAAGAGACTCCTTCCTGGGCCATCTCTTTGCGCAGGATCTGCTCGATTTCGAGGGTGCTGATTCCCTCCTTGCACTGACGAAAAGTACGGATGATGCACTGGGCGACTTTCGAATAAGCCTCCCGTATGGTTCGCTGTTCCTCCGGTCTCTTGATGGTGCGAAGTTCGTTCAAGAGGGGCGTGGCGTCCACCCAGGTTACCCAGGGAAGACGGGAAGCGAGGAGCTGAAACCCATCCTGTCGGAATCCGATATAATAGCATTATATCTTTGATATTTCAATACTTTTCCACCTCTTCTCAAGCCTTGAAAAAGGAAGTATCCTCGAGAATAGATCGAACTCACGGAGGACACCCTATGGCGGGGAAGCGAGTTGCGGTGATCCATGGGCCCAATTTGAACTTGCTGGGGAGGCGGGAGATCGGAATTTATGGCGGCAAGACGATGGAACAAATCAACGAGGAGGTTCGGAGGGAGGCGGAAAAGTTGAATGTGGAAGTCGAGTTTTTCCAGTCCAATTCGGAGGGAGGGCTTGTGGACTATATCCATAGTTGTCTTGGCCGTGTGGATGGAATCGTGATCAATGCCGGTGCCTATACCCACTATTCGGTAGCCCTTCGGGATGCCCTCAGCGGTGTAAAGATCCCCACTGTGGAAGTGCATATTTCTAACATCTACAAACGGGAGCCCTTCCGGCATGTGTCCATGATCGCCCCTGTCTGCGTGGGTCAAGTCTGCGGGTTTGGGTCCCACAGTTATGTGCTGGGATTGCGGGCTCTGATGGAAGAACGGATAGAACCGTGGTTGCCATAAATTCCTGGTAGCTATACACGGAGGAAGGAAATGAAAAGGATCATGGTAATTTCGGGGCCAAACTTGAACCTGTTGGGTACCCGTAAAGTTTCGATCTATGGAGAAGGTTCTCTGGAGGATATACACGAAGGGTTACGGAAACGGGCAGCCGAGTTGGGGGTAGAGGTTGACTGTTTTCAGTTCAACAGCGAGGGTG
>Ga0209018_1002155_pt1 | contig 14407 bp, 13 predicted proteins | sample YNPBryBLVA2012_FD_185814 | JGI IMG/M metagenome (GOLD analysis project Ga0209018, IMG submission 185814) | Anoxygenic and chlorotrophic microbial mat microbial communities from Yellowstone National Park, USA - YNP Bryant BLVA 2012 (SPAdes)... ...
CCCCTGGCTCTGGCAACCGCAACTTCGACTGGAGGAGCGCCTGCCGCTCGGCCAGTCTTCGGGGCTGCGGCTGCAGGGGGCACTGTTCCAGACGAGCGAAACGCGCACGCTGATCCCTGACGAGTACGCTTCCACGACGGCGGCAGCAAGACCGGGATATCAGGGGCGGTTTGAATTCTGGAAAGAAGGCTCCGGGGGCGAGCGCGTGGAACTGGCCACCGGCTTCCATCTGAGCTCGAGCCGGAGCGGAGGGTTTTCGATTCCGTCGCGGATCTTCACGGCGGACTGGATGATCCGTCCCGCCTCGTGGATGGATGTTTCCGGCCTCTTTTTCAACGGCCAGAACATCGCGCCGCTTGGCGCGCTGCGGCAGGGATTCGTGTTTGACGGAGGCGCGCCCCGCGCGGTGCGCACGCGCGGCGGCTACGCGCAGCTTGCCTGGCGCCCCTCGGCCCGGCTTTCCCTCAACGCGTTTTCCGGCCAGCAGGACGACCGCAACGCCGATCTCCTGCCGGGAAGAACCGGCAAGAACCTCGTGCTGGGAGGCAACATCATGTTCCGGGCCGCGCCCAATATCCTGGTTTCTCTGGAGTCCGCCAACATCCGGACGCAATACATCGGCTCGGGCTACCGGAAAGTGACGCACTATGATCTGGCGGTTGCTTATCTGTTTTAGCGCCGCAACGGCGCCTGTGGCGAGCGGGCAGGAGGTGGCGGGCCGCATCATCCTTGCCGACTCGAAAGACGAGCGGGTCGTTCGCCGCCAGGACCATTCCGGCGTTGTCGTGTGGCTGACGCCCGTCAAAGGCGTCCCCTTGCCCGCGCCGCCCGCCAAACCGGCCGTCATGGCCCAGAAGAACAAGACATTTCAGCCCCATATTCTTGCAATCCAGGTGGGAACTGCCGTCGATTTCCCCAATTACGATCCGATATTTCATAACGCCTTTTCCACGTATGACGGCCGGGTTTTTGATCTGGGCCTGTATCCTCCGGGGACCTCCCGGCGGGTTTTGTTCGATCGCCCGGGCATTGTCCGGGTGTTCTGCAACATACACGAGGCGATGTCGGCAATTATTGCCGTGCTTCCGGGCCCCTGGTTCTGCGTAACGCCGCGCTCCGGCGCCGTCTCGATTCCTGCCGTGCCGGAGGGCGAATACATGGTGCATTTCTTTCATGAACGCGCGCTGCCGGAAGTGCTCGCGAAGCTGAGCCGGAAGATTACCGTGGGACCGAAGGGCGAAGCGCTGGGCCCGATCACCATATCCGAAGCCGGGTATCTCCCGATGCCCCGGAAAAACAAGTATGGCCTCGACTATGTGCCGGATTTGCAGGACAGGCGCGGTTACCCTCCCCGCGGCAAGCATTGAGCGCGCAAAATGATGCAAAGGCTGGCTCTCCGCACAAAGATCCTGGCCGCCATCGCCGCCGGCGTGACGATTCTGTTCGCGGCTACCGGAGTGATCGTTCAGCGGCACGCGGCAAACCTCGTCTCGCAGAGCCTTGAAGAGGAGATGCGAGCCGGTTTGAGGGCGTATGAGGCGTTGTGGAATGCCCGGGAGGAGATGCTGTCTTCGGTCAGTCTCCTGTTGGGCCGGATGCCCGAGGTGCGTGCGGCGTTCTCTACCGGCGACCCGGCGACCATACGGGACACGGCTGCGGAGGTCTGGAACCGGATCGCCAGGGACGATGCCCTTTTCCTTGTTTGCGATCCGGAAGGCAGGGTCATCGCATCGCTGGGGGCGGAATGGGGAGCGGAGTTGTCGAGTCTGGGTTTCGTGGCGCGCGCCCGGAGCCGCTTCCCGGCGCAGGTCGCCGGCTTTCAGGCCATGGGAGGCGGTTTTTATCAGGTCGCCGTTACCCCGGTGTATGTCAGCAGCTCCCGCGAGCCTGCCCTGATCAACGTTCTCGTGGCCGCCTTCGCCGTGGATGAAAAGCTGGCACGCAAGCTGGAGGCCTCCATCCCCGGAGTCCGCTTCGTGTTTCACGCGGGCGAGCAAACGATCCCGGCATCGGGAAGAGACATTGCCGGCGGGGCGTTTCAACACGAACTGAAACGCGCGCTGCGGGGCGTGGACGGGAACCCGGCGGGCGAGCTCAGAATCATCCGCGCGCTCGAGTCGGCGCCGGCGGCTCTTGAGAAGCTGCAACGCGACATCTTGCTGATCTGGGCCGCCGGCCTGACTGTGGCGCTGCTGCTGGCTGTGTTTCTCCTGAACCGCGTGCTGCGGCCGCTGGCGGAGCTCGACGCGGCCGCCCGCGAGATTTCGCGGGGAAACTTCGAGGCGGCAGTGCAACCCCGGTCCAACGACGAGATCGGCCGCCTTGGCCGGACGTTCAATGCCATGCGGGAGTCTCTGAAAGAGGCGCGAAGGCAATTGATCCGGCAGGAGCGGCTCACGACCATCGGCCGTCTGAGCACCTCGCTTGTGCATGATCTCCGCAATCCTCTCGCCGCCATCTACGGCGGCGCGGAAATGCTGATGGACGCCGAGCTGTCGGCCGAACAGGTCCGGCGGCTGGCTGCAAGCATCTACCGTTCTTCCAGACGCGTGCAATCCCTGCTCTCCGAGTTGCAGAACGTAGGCCGGGGCGCCGCGGCGCGGACGGAACGCTGCCGGGTCCTGGACCTGGTGCGCTCCGCCGTGGATGATTCGGCAGAACTGCTCGAGCGACACAAGACCGAAGTGCATGTGAATGTCGATCCTGAAGCCCACGTCTGCGTGGCGCGGGCGCCGCTGGAGAGAGTGATCTGCAACCTGCTGGCCAACGCCGCCGAGGCGATGCCTGGCGGCGGCGAGGTCTCTATCCAATCCGCCGCCGGCGAGGGCAGAATCGTTTTGACGGTTCTGGACACCGGTCCCGGCGTGGCAAGCGAGATTCGCGACAGGTTGTTCGAGCCTTTCGTGAGCCACGGCAAGCGCGACGGGGTGGGACTGGGGCTGGCGCTTTCGCGCAAGATCGTGCAGGACCACGGAGGGGACCTCGTGCTGGCGCCATCGGAGTCCGGGGCCTGCTTCCGGTTGGTGTTGCCGCTGGCTTAGGCTTTTACGTTTCTTTCACAACCGGATGACCATGTAGCGGCGCACGCCCCGCACACTGAACGTATGAAAGCGAGGCTCGCCGGAGTTTCTGTTCTGATGGTGCTCGTGATTCAGGTGGTGCCGGCGCCGTACCGGGTCGAAACGACAGGCGCCGGAGCCAGCCAGTCGCTGGAAGCGGATCCTTCCGTCCCCGAGCCGGTGAAGGCGGTGCTGCGGCGAGCCTGCATGGATTGCCATTCCGACCGGACGCAGGTGCCATGGTATGGACGAGTCGCGCCTGTTTCGTGGATGCTGGCGCGCGACGTCGAGAAGGGGCGTGGAGCCATGAACCTCTCCAGGTGGGGGGAGGTGCAGCCTGCCATGCGCATGGCGCTGGCAGCCATCGCCTGCGAGGACGTGCGCAGCGGCCGCATGCCTCCGCCTGCCTACGTGATGATGCACCGCGAGGCGCGTCCGACGCCGCGCGACATCGAGGCGCTCTGCAAATGGCCGGAGGAGCTGATGGCTTCCGCGCGCCTGCGCCGCGCGCATTGAAGCCGGCACCCTCAGCCTGCGAATTGCCAGCCCTTGCGGAAGACCGGCTTCAAATACTGGTTGGCTTCCTTGTTGTTCGAGAACTCCATGCGCCGGGCGTCCCACAGCAGCTTGCCTTCAAATTTCATGGCGATCACGCCGAGCAGCATCCAGGAGACGAACGGCGCCGCCACGTTGAAATTCGAGCACGCGGGATCGCCTCCCTTGCAGGCGCGGATCCAGTCGCGGTAATGACCCGGGGAACGCGTGAGCAGAGGCGCGGGGAAGCGGTAATCCTTCATGCGAGCCGCCGGCACGAGGCGGGTGTTCTCGCCATAGCAGCCGGTGGTGAGCATGCCCTTGTCGCCGATGAACAGGCTGCCGTTGATGTCGGGGTCGCCCAGCAGTTCGCCTTCCGGCACGCCCTCAAACTTTGGCATCTCTTTTAGGCTGTCGTGCCAGGTGAGCGTCAGCGCAGGCATGTTGCCGCGCGCCGGAAACTCGAAGCGGATCACCGTCCGGTGCGGGAACGTGTATTTGCCGACACCCTCTTTCTTCACGCATTCGACGCTCACGGGCCAGGCTTCGCTCAGCCGAAGCGCCATGTTGGGCGTGCCGAGAATGTGGCAGGCCATGTCGCCGATGGCGCCGCACCCGAAGTCCGGGAATCCGCGCCAATGATGAGGGCAGTACGCCGGGCTATAGGGGCGGTGCGGCGATCCGCCCAGCCAGGCGTCCCAATCGAGCCACTCCGGCACAGGGGCTTCCTTCGGCTCCACACTGGGATCCTGTGGCCAATAGCGTCCCGGACGGTCCGTCCATGCATGCACTTCGCGAACAGCGCCGATGTCGCCCGCCCAAACGATCTCGCACGCCTGGCGGGCGCCCTCGTTCGAATAGCCCTGGTTGCCCATCTGGGTGGCGACCCTGTGTTTCTGCGCCGCTTTGAGCAGCTCCTGCGCCTCCCAAACCGTGCGTACGAGCGGCTTCTGGCAGTAAACATGTTTGCCGCGCGCCATCGCCCACATGGCGGCGGTGCCGTGCATATGATCGGGACAGGAGACGAGCACGGCGTCGATGCGGTTCGCCTCCTTGTCGAACATGCGGCGGAAATCCTTGTATTTCGGGACGTCCGGAAACTGCGTGTAGGTCCGCTCGGCGCGCTTGTCGTCGGGGTCCGCCATGGCCACGATGTTCTCTGTGGCGGCGCAGTTCATGATATCGGAGTAGCCCTTGCCGCCGGCGCCGATGGCAGCGATGTTGAGCTTCTCATTGGGGCTCTTGTAGCCCGCCAGCGTCAGGGATGGGGCGCTGCCGTAACCGGTGGCGGGAACGGCGCCCGCAAGCAAGGCGCCGAAGAAGACATGGCGCCGGGAGGGATCCTGCTGTTTCATTCTCGTGCTCTCCGCTTTTCCGATCGCTTTCATGCTAACGGAACAGCGCGGAGAGTGGCGCGGGGGTCAGCCCGCGAGCGATGCCGCGAAGGCGCGGACGCGTTCCGCGATCTGGTCGCGGATGCGCCGAAACGCGGCAAGGCGCGTCTCCTCGCCGCCTTCCACGGCGGCAGGGTCCTCGAAGCTCCAGTGGATGCGCTCGGCCACGCCGGGAAATATGGGGCAGGTCTCGGCGGCGTTGTCGCATACGGTGATCACGTATCGGAACTCCGTGCCGAGGAACTCGTCGAGATGCTTGGAGCGGTGGCCGCTGATGTCGATGCCGAGTTCTTTCATCACGGCGATCGCTTCCGGGCGTACATGGCTGGGCCTGGATCCAGCGCTGTGAATCTCGAAGCGGTCTCCCAGCGCCTGCCGCAGAAGCCCTTCCGCCATCTGGCTGCGGGCGGAGTTGCCGGTGCAGAGAACAAGAATCCGTTCCGTCACGGCTTCCTCGCTCTCACGTAGGCGCTCATGAACCGGCCGCCGGCGGCTGCGGCGGCGGCCTCGACGTCAATACCGGCTTCGGCGAGAAACTGCCGCGCGTCCTCGACGTTGTAGACGCGGTACGGCTCGATGGAGATCCCGGTGAAGCCCGCGGCTGCGAGCTTCCGGCGGTATTCGTTTTCCTCGAGCGCGCCTGCAATGCAGCCTGCCCAGAGCTCTATGCTGCGGCGGATCTCCGCCGGCACCTCGCCGCGCACGACGACATCGGCCACGGCGAGCCTTCCGCCGGGCTTGAGCACGCGGAAGATCTCGCGCAGCACCCGGTCCTTGTCGGCCGAGAGGTTGATCACGCAATTGGAGATCACGACGTCGACGGATGCATCGGGCAGAGGAATGTCTTCGATCTCGCCTTTGAGGAACTCGGCGTTTTCCACTCCGGCCTTGCGCTGATTCTCGCGCGCCAGGGCCAGCATCTCGTCGGTCATGTCGAGACCGTAGGCCTTGCCGGAAGGGCCGACGCGCCGCGCCGAGAGCAGCACGTCGATGCCGCCTCCGCTGCCGAGGTCGAGCACGGTCTCGCCGGGCTTGAGCTCGGCCATCTGCGTGGGGTTTCCGCAGCCGAGAGAAGCAGCCACGGCAGTCTCCGGCAGAACGGCGGTCTCGGATTCCCCGTAAAGCGCCGAGGTGACCGGATCGCCGCCACCGGCGCCGCAACTCGAATCCGGCCCGCAACAGGAGGCGGACTTGCCCCCCACCACTTGCAAAGCCGCTTGCGCGTATCGTTCGCGCACTGCGTCCCGAACGGTCTTGTCTTTGCTCACAGCCTCACCTCCTGCACGCCGCACCAGCCAGCTTCAGAACCGCCGCGGGCTCGACGGCGCGCGAGCGCGTGCAGCATTCCGCGTACAAGAACGAGAGCAATGATTCCAGCGCCTGCGTGTCAGCCGTGTACCAGAGGTATGTCCCCTCGCGCCGGAAGCGGACGACGCCCGCCTGGCGGAGCTTCTCAAGGTGGTGCGACAGCGTGGAAGCGGGGATGCCCAGCTCCTGCTGAATCTCGCCCGCTGGCAACCCCTGCGGATGCGCGGCCAGCAGGAGCCTGACGATCCGCAGCCGCTGTGGCGCTCCCATCGCGCTCAGCATTCGGGCCAGCCGTTCGGTGCGGGTTGCGGCGGCCTTGCCCTCTTTCATATTTCGAGTATAGTCGAAAGAGTTTCCCGCGTCAACGCTGCGGGCGGCTAATGTTTGTAAAGTGTGGCCGCCGACCAGGCGTGACCCTCCAGCGGGGTCAGCCAGCCGAGGATCGCATAGTCACCGCGCGGCCAGTCTTCGATGGGGATCTCCGCCGTCCAAGTCTTCTCGCCCTGGATGTTCTCCTCCCCCATTACGGTGAGGAAGGCGCGTCCTTTGGACCATCGATAGACTTCTTTGCCTTCGGAGTCGTAGGCGGCGATGTCAAAGCGCTGGCTGCTGGAGAAGTGGAGCGTGAGGGGCCACTCGAGGGTGTGGTGGACGGTGAGGGTGACCAGCAGAGTGTCGCCGGAGGGTGTCAGAGCGATAGCGAATCCGGTCTGCGGCGCGCGGACGTAGGTGACGCCGCCGAGCCGCGCGTAGACAAGATCGTATTGCCGCGGACCGGCGACGGTGATGCGCACGCGGCGCAGCAGACCCACCCATGGCAACCAGTGATCGCTTTCGAGCCCCGCGTCCATGCATGGGCCGGGATTGTAACGTAAGAGCAAAGCGGAGTCGAACTCGCCCACAGGCCCCGTGTAGCGGCTGTTGCGGGACTCAATGCGGGCTTCGCGGTTGCAGGGATCGGCCCAGGTCCGGAAGGGCACGCCTTCGGGCGCGGCGGCATCCAGCAGGACGCGCTCTTCGCCCGTGCTTTCATCCCACATCAGAATGCGGCCTTCGGGATCGTTGCGCAGCCAGACTTCGCCGGCGCCGGCCAGACCGCGCACGGCGTGCCAGGTGTTTCCCTGGAATTCGGCAGAGCGGCCCACTTCTACGGCAAGAGCTCCGCCAGTGCCGTGATACAGCCAGAGGTTGCCTTCTTCGAGAGGAAGATACAGCGTCTGCGCCGAGAGCGCAGCGGCGAGGAAGCTAAGAGTAAAAATTCTTGTTCCAGACATGGCGCCGCAGAACCTCCCGGATGTTCTCAGGCAGCGGCCCCATGGCTGAGACGGCGGCGTTGCTTTCCACGTTTCGCACTCTTCTCATGCCGGGGATGACGGTGGAGACGGCGGGGTGGGAAAGGCAGAAGCGCAGAGCCGTTTCGGCCAGCGGGCGGTCGAGCCCGGCTGCGCGGAGATCCGACGCGAGCGCCTGTACGCGCTCGTGGACCTGCTGTTTCCTGTCCCCGCGGAAATAGAAAGCCCGGAACTCGCCAGGATCGAATTCCGTCTCCGGCGTGATGGCGCCGGTCAGCGCGCCCTCATCGAGCGGGCAGCGGGCGAGCACGCCGATGTTCCGCTCCCGGCATAGGGGAAAGAGGTAATGCTCCGGGCTCTGGTCGAAGATGTTGTAGATCACCTGCACAGTGTCGATGAGGCCGGTACGAATGGCGTCGAGCGCGGAGTCCGGCTGGTGGTCGTTGATTGAAATGCCCCAGAAACGCACCTTCCCTGCCCTTTTCGTGTCCTCGATGGCGCGGCGCCAGTCGTCGCGATCGAGCCACTCGGGGTTCCAGACGTGGAACTGTTGCAGGTCGAGCGTTTCGACGCCGAGGTTGCGAAGCGAGGTCTCCGTGCAGCGGATCACATAGTCGTAAGGGAAAACGTCTTCGATCCCGATCCCCGGCTGCGCAGGCCAAGTGCGGTTCTTTGGGGGAACCTTGGTGGCCACATGAGCGGCGGCGCCAGTCTCCCTTAGAGTTTCTCCGATGATGCGCTCGCTGTGACCCTCGTTGTAGGCGAGCGCCGTGTCGATGAAGTTCACGCCCAGCTCGAGGGCGCGGCGCAGCGCGGCGCGAGCCTCCTGCTCGGAGTGGCCGCGCCACTGGTTGCCGCCGATACCCCATGCGCCGAATCCGACTTCGGAAACCTGAAAACCCGTTCTGCCGAGAGTGCGTCTGTTCATCACGGAACCATAATAGTGGAGGGACGCGATGCGGGGCCTGGCCTTGCTCCTGCTGTTCGGCGCCAGCCTGTGGGCGCAACAGTTCCGCCTGTACCTCAAGGAGGGCGGCTGGCACATGGTGCGCGAGTACCAGGTGGTGGAGGACCGGGTGCGTTACTACTCGACGGAGCGCAGCGAGTGGGAGGAGATCCCGCTGGAGCTGGTGGATCTCAAACGCACGGAAGCGGAGCGGAAAGCGCGGATCGAGGAGGAGAAGAAACAGGCGGAGTTCGCCGATGCCGAGGAGGCGTTCGAACGCGAGATCGCGCGGCAGATTGCGCGCATACCCATGGATCCGGGCTTGTATTTCTTCGAAGGCGGCGAAGTTCGGGAGATCAAGCGCGCCGGACTGAAATCAGTGGCGAGCCGGAAACGGACGGCGCTGAAGATTCTGATCCCGGTGCCTGTGGTGCCCGGCAAGGCGTTTCTTGAATTGCCCGGACAGAACGCGGCGACGGTGATTGCGGCCGAACGCCCCGAGCTCTATTTCCGCATCGACTGGACGCAGCCGTTCGTGCTGGCGAAGGTGAAGCCGAAGCAGAAGGGCGAGGGGCGCGTGGTGGGCATCCTGCAGACGGAACCGGTGACGAAGATGTCGTTTTTCGAATTCGAGACGGTGGACATCTTCAAACAGCAGTTGAGGAACGATTTGTTCAAGGTATGGCCGGCGAAGCCTCTCGATCCCGGCGAGTACGCGCTGGTGCAATACTCCGAGGGCGAGGCCGTGGACGCGGGAGAGATTCTCGTGTGGGACTTCCGCGTCGTCAGGCCATCTGCGCGTTGACCTGGTGGAAGAACTCGAGCGATTCACGGGCGGCGCGCCGCCACCGGAAGAGCCTTTCGGCGCGGGCGCGCCCCGCCGCCGCGAGCCGGGTCCGCTCTTCCGGTTGCTCGATGAGGCGAAGGATGGCGGCGCAGATCTCCTCCGCCGATTCGGGGTTCACGAGGAGCGCCGCATCGCCGGCGATCTCCGGCAGAGAACTGACGTTCGATGTGACACAGGGCGTGCCGCAAGCCATGGCTTGCGCGACGGGCAGCCCGAATCCCTCGTACAGGGACGGATACACCAGCAGCGCCGCGCCGCGGATCAGTCCGGGCATCAGGGGCTCCGGGTAGTAGCCGAGCCACTGCACGCCCGCAGGCGGGATTGCCAGACGCGCCAGGGTCGACTCGCAGCGCCAGCCGGCGCCGCCGGCGAGGAGCAGGTCGCATCCGGAACGCACGTCAGCGGGCAGGAGCGACCAGGCGTCGAGCAGGCGGTCCACGTTCTTGCGGGGCTCGATGGTGCCGACGAACAGCGCGTACGGCTTCGGGCGCGGCGGCGGGGCGGGCGCTTCGAAGTAGGCTTCGGCGACTCCGTTGTAAACGGTGCGAACCCGTTCCGGGGCGATCCCGAGAATCTCGATGGCGTCGCGCCGCGTGGTTTCACTGACGGCGATGATCCCGGCGGCGCGCTTCAAAACGCGCTCAGCGAAATCCCTGTCAGCCCGGACGTTGGCCTCCGCGTGAAACCCGGGCATCTTCCAGCAAGTGAGATCGTGCAGGGTGGCTGTGAATGGGATGTGACGCGGCGGCGTGCGCACCTGGTTGGTGCAATGGAAGACATCCGCTCCGCGCGCGAGCCAGTCCGGAAGCGGCGCTGCTGCGCGCTGATTGGCAACCGCCACCGCCATGCCGAGCCATGTAGCCACGCGTCCTGCCACGCTGCCATCGTGCAGCAGCGCGCCGGTGCGTCCCATCGGCGGATAGATGAGGATCTCGTCCTGGCGCGCCTCTTCACGGAGGGCGCGGATCCAGTGGTAGAGAACCGTTTTTACTCCCGCGCTGCGCAGCAGCAGGGGGGTGGCATCGATGGCGATCCTCACTGCCGGCTCATTCCATTCTGCGGTTGGCAAGCAGATGCTTGCCGCCGGATTCGAGCACGCGGTGCAGGTTGCCACTGCCGAGCAGCGACTCCACTTCAGGCAGCTTCGGCCCCTCGACGACGAGCCATGCCAGCTGCGGCTTCTCCCATTCTGCCTTCAGTTCCGCGTCGTCGAGGAAGACGTCCGGCGCGCCGGGCGCGTAGGAGCCGTACTCCAGGTTGTGGTAGCGCCCGCGCCAGAGCAGGGCGCGGTCGAGTTCCGCATAGAAGAACACGGAGCTGAACACGTAGTATTGGTCGCCGAAGATCACCGTGCCTTTCGGCCCCTGACGCAGCCTGGCGGCGATCGGGTAGCTGCTCAAGTAGGGATCGAAGACCTGCATCGCCAGCCGCGCGGCATTCAGGAACAGCACCATCATGAGGGCGGCTCCCAGCCAGGTGGCGCGCGGGCGCACGCGCCAGCAGGCGGCGGCGCCGGCCGCGAAGGCGATCGCCGCTGCAGCGAGCGGCAATTTCAGGTAGGCGAACGAGGCGAGCGTCAGATCGCCCATATGGCCGAGCGAGAGCGTGTAGAGCTCCGGATTCTGCGTGAGCGAACGCGAGATATCGCCTGGCGCAGGCGTGTTCCAGACTGCGGCCAGAAGGCCTGCCGCAGCCACGCACGCCACGGCCGCCACGATGCTGACCACGCGGGACAGCCGTGCCGTCCAGCCCTGCTCTTCCGCCACCACAAGCCCCAGCAGCAGAGCGAAGGCCGGATATGCAGGCATCGAGTAATATTCCTGCGTCGTGGAGAAGGTGAAGAACACCATGACGAACCCGGCCCAGCAGACGAACATGCGCATCGCGCGCCCGGCGCGCGAATCGCCACCCGGGCGCAACCTCAGCACCCCCGGCAGCCAGGCGGACCAGGGGAAGAACCAGAGCAGGTGGAACAGCCAGAACAGGTGCCGGGGCACGGTGTTGTAATCGCGCGGCCAGCGGCGGTTGAGAAACCGCAGGATGTGCTCGTTGAAGAAATAGAACCAGAAGAAGCCGCGGTACTGTCCCGGGCCGGAGGTCATGGAGAGATCGAGGTAAGGCGGGTTTCTCAGCGTTGCCAGGATGTGCCACGGCGCAGCCACAAGCAGGACCAGCAGGGTACCGGAAAAGGGGCGCAGCCGCTTCCAGGCGGCGGGGTCGAACAACCGGCCCGTCCATGCCAGCCACAGCAGCCCTGCGGCGCACGGAAAGACGAGGGCGATGAGCCCCTTGAGCAGGAGCCCCGCGCCGATGGCGATCGCCATGGCGGCAGCCCAGAGGCGCGGGCGCGGCTCGGCGTCGTCCAGCGTGCGAAGCATGGAGAAGATGGCCAGGGAGACGGCGCAGGTGAGCGTGATGTCCGGGATCAGAATGCGCGTGAAGAGGAACGTGCCGATACTGGTTCCGAGGATGAGCGCCGCGTGGAAGCCGGCAGCTTCGCTGAACGCCCAGCAGCCCATCCAGTACACCAGCGCCACCAGAGCCAGAACCGAGAGAACAATGGGCAGCCTCGCCGCCCAGTCGTGGACGCCGAACAGCGCGTAAGAACCGGCGATCATCCAGTACTTCAGCGGCGCCTTTTCCAGGTAGGGCACGCCGTCGAGCCGCGCCGTCACCCAATCGCCCGAGTCGAGCATATTGCGGGCGATCTGCGCCTGCACGGCGTCGACGTCGTCCATCAGGTGGGGCGGCGCAAACATGGCGGGCACGTAGATGAGCGCCGCGATTCCGGCAAGCAGCAGAAGCCGCTTCAGGCGTGGACCTTCCATCGTCGCATCCAGAGAAACAGCGTAAGCAAACCCCAAAGCTGGTAGCCGCAGTTGGCGCGCCGGCGGAAGTGATCGGACTTGATCCTCTCGACGGCTTCGCTTCGGAACAGCCCCGTGGCGCGCACGTTTTCCGGCGAGAGCACTTCTTCTGCCATCGGACGCAACGGACCGCGGAACCAGCGGTGCGCGGGGATGTCGAAGCCTTCCTTGGGCCGTGTCAACACCACCGGAGGCAGCTTGTCCCGCATCAGTTCTCGCAGGATGAACTTCAGAACAGGCCCGCGAACTTTGAACTGCTCGGGCAGCCGCGCGGCAAACTCGACGATGCGGTGATCGAGAAACGGCGGGCGGATCTCGAGCGAATGCGCCATCGACATGCGGTCGCACTTGTAGAGGATGTCGTCCGGCAGGTAATACTTCTGATCCACCCACAGGAACTTGTTGAGCTCGCCGCAACGGAACGCCTCTGTCGGCAGCGTGTTCACGAGTTCCCCCGGCCGGGGATAGCGGGGCGCCTCATAGAGCGCGTGTTTCGTTGTTTCGTCAAACGATCCGTTCCAGTAGAAATGCGCGTCGTGCGGGGCAAGCAGCGTGCCTTCCAGGAACCGGCGGGCCTTGTAGTCGAGCCCGATCTTTTCATCGGACACGGGCAGCAGCCGCGCTGCTGCCAGCGCGAGGCGGCGCGTCCATGCCGGCCACTTGAGGGCCTGCACGGCAAGAGCGTCGGCGCGGTAAGTGAGATAGCCGCCGAAGAGCTCGTCGGCGCCTTCGCCCGAAAGCGCCACCTTCACATGGCGCCGCGTCATCTGCGACAGGTACCAGACGGGCAGGGCGCCGGCGTCGGCGGAGGGCTCGTCGGAGTAGTAGCTGAGCTGCTCGATCGTTTCCGTCAGGTTCTGTTCTGGGTTGAGGTCGAACTCGTTGTGGTGGGTCCCGTAGTGTGCCGCGACGGTGCGGAAGTACTCGCTCTCGTCATGCGAATGACCACGGAAGGAGATGGAAAACGTGTTGAGCTTCGGCGCCTCGAGTGCGGCATAGTGGAGCACGGTGGAGGAGTCAATCCCGCCGCTGGCCCAAACGCCCACGGGCACATCGGCGATGAGATGCTCGCGCAGTGAGAGACGCAGCAGGCGGTCCAGTTCCGCCTTGGCATCCTCCAGCGTGATCTTCGGGGCCGGCTCGAAGCGCAGGTTCCAGTACATCTCCCGGCGGAGCGAGCCGTTGTCCCATTCGAGCCACTCGCCGGGCAGCAGCTTCTCGACGCCTTCCACCAGGGTGTGCGGCGCAGGCACATAGTTCAGAGACAGATAGTAGCCAAGCCCGTTGCGGTCGAGGCGGCGGCCCACTTCGGGATGGTGAAGAATGGTCTTCACCTCCGAGCCGAAGTACAGATCCCTGCCGCGGTGGAAAATGTAGAGCGGCTTGATGCCCATGCGGTCGCGCGCCAGCACCAGCCGCTGCCGGCGCTCGTCCCATAGGGCGATGGCAAACATGCCGCGCAGGCGCGAGAAGCACTCCGTGTCCCATTCGAGGAAGGCGTGAAGGATGACTTCGGTATCGGAGCGGGTGCGGAAACGGTGGCCGCACCTCTCCAGTTCCGTCCGCAATTCGGCGTGGTTGTAGATCTCGCCGTTCTGGACGACGACCGTGCCGCCGTCATCGCTGAACATCGGCTGGTCGCCGTGTTCCAGATCGATGATCGAGAGGCGCGTGTTTCCGAGCGCCACAACGTCGGATTCATGGAAGCCGAGCGAATCCGGCCCGCGGTGCCGGATCAGGCCGAGAATCTCCCGGATCCGCCCCGGCTCGACCGGGTGATCGAGCTTCGTGTAACCAGCAATGCCGCACACAAGCCCTCAGGATAGCAACGCCGGCAGGGCGGGACAGAGGCCCCGCGTGAGGACAAAAATCGCCCCGCCCCGGACGGCTCCTGCCGGGGCGGGGCAAACCACAGGGTCGTCTTGCGGTCAGAAGATGAACTTGGCCGTCAACTGGGTCCGGCGCGGGTAGTTGGCCTGCGTCGAGGCGATCGCCTGGCCGAACTGGGCCGAAGTGACGGTCGTGTTGGGCGCCGGGAACAGCGGGTGGTTCATGGCGTTCAGGAACTCCGCCTTGAACTGCACGTTCAGCTTCTCGCTGAACAGCCGCGTGTTCTTGGTGAGCGCGAGATCGAAGTTGTTGATCTCGTGCGCCCGGAGG
>Ga0209018_1002156_pt1 | contig 14400 bp, 15 predicted proteins | sample YNPBryBLVA2012_FD_185814 | JGI IMG/M metagenome (GOLD analysis project Ga0209018, IMG submission 185814) | Anoxygenic and chlorotrophic microbial mat microbial communities from Yellowstone National Park, USA - YNP Bryant BLVA 2012 (SPAdes)... ...
GCGACAACCTTAACCTACCTAGCTATAGGCGCAGAAAAAAGAGATTGTGTTAGCTAAAGTTCAGCACCTTTCAGCAAAAACCCGACTAGAGGCAAACCCTCACCTGGGTTGTGGGGATAAATAACGGGCATTTTTAATTAACGGCACCTCTATTTATTATCGCCAGTGGCAGATTTAGCAATCCTACTTGATTTGCATTAGCTTGCGTGCCGTAGGCATACAGAAATTCTCCAGAACCAAGAACGGGGGTGGTGCCCCTGCGACCTATTTTTTAGAGATGCCCTACCCCCAACCTTTACCCCTGGGGGCGCACCATCAATCCAGCGAGTTTATGCTTTTCACCGATAAATTCCACCCCCCGCTGGTTGGCTTCCAAATGGCGCAAAATTTTGTAAATCGTTTCCACTTCCGCCGGTGCCTGTACCTCTTGCGCTAATTCTTCTAAAGTTAACCCGTGGGGATGCTCCCGCAGGGTATTGAGTACTTGGCGTTGCAGTTGCAAGATGGCACTGGCGGCTTTTTTCCCGGCTTCGACCCCCGGCTGATGGTAGGCATTGATATTGATTAACGAAGCATACAAACCCACCGCCCGTTCGTACAGGGCAATCAAGGCGGCTACGGTTTTGGGGGTGACTTCCCGCAGGGTGATGGTAATGGATTCCCGACCGTTTTCATACAAGGCTTGCCGGGTGCCCTGCAAAAAGCCGGAGAGGTAATCCCCGGTGGTGATCCCCGGTTCGATTTCCCAGTCCCCACCATCTCGATCCTTGAGTACTTCGATAAAGGTGGCAAAAAAGTTATTCAACCCCTCCCGCAACTGTTGCACATAGGCGTGTTGGTCGGTGGAACCCTTGTTGCCATAGACGGCAATGCCCTGATTCACCACCTTGCCATCCAAATCCTTTTCCTTGCCCAGGGATTCCATCACCAACTGTTGCAGATAGCGGCTGAGCAAACTCAGGCTGTCCTTGTAGGGCAGGATCACCATGTCTTTGCGCCCCTGTCCCTGCCCCGCCGCATACCAAGCCAGGGCGAGGAGTGCCGCCGGGTTTTGCCGCACGTCAGCAATGCGGGTCGCCTGGTCCATTTCCCGTGCCCCCCGCAGTAACTCCCGGATGGGAATCCCCTGCAAAGCCGCCGGTACCAGCCCCACCGTCGCCAATTCCGAGGTGCGCCCCCCCACCCAGTCAAACATGGGAAAACGGGCCAGCCACCGCTCCTGTTGGGCGGTTTGATCCAAATCACTGCCGGGCATGGTCACCGCCACCGCCTGGGGCGCAAACAGCCATTCCCGCTGGCGAAAGACCCGCTGCAATTCCCACATGCCGTTGCGGGGTTCGGGGGTGCCGCCGGATTTGGACGTGACCAAAATCAAACTGGTGCGTAAACGGTCCCCCAGGGCTTCCACCAAGCGGTCCATGCCTGCGGGATCGGTATTGTCAATAAAATGAATTGCCAGGGGCGGATGCACCGGTGCCACCGCCTGCGCCACAAACTGGGGACCAAGGGCTGAGCCACCAATGCCGACGGAAACCACATCCGTAAAAAGTTCCCCTTGCGCTGTCCGAATTTCCCCCCGATGCACCTGCTGGGCAAACTGCTCCACCCGGTCAATGGACTCCCGAATGTCCCGCTGAATTTCCAGGGTGGGGGCTAAATCCGGGTCCCGCAACCAATAGTGCCCCACCATGCGGTGCTCGTCCGGGTTGGCAATACTGCCACTCTCTAAAGCTGCCATATCCTGAAACGCCCGCACAAACTGGGGCTGGAGTTCTTGGTACAATTCCTCGGTCAGGCTATCCACCCGGCTCACATCCAGATAAAGCTCTAAGCCGTTGTGGTAATACAACCAGTCCTGATACCGTTGCCAGAGCGTCAGTGCCATGTTCCTTCCCCCAAGTACGTCAACAGCAACTCATCCAGCCAACCCAGGCGGCTTTATCTTAACATTCCTCCCCCCAGCGAGCCAGCAAACCCAGAATTTTCCCCGCCAAGACTGCCGCCCCAAACCCATTGTCAATGTTCACCACTGCCAGCCCCGGCGCACAGCTATTCAGCATGGTCAATAAAGGTGCCAAGCCCTGCCACTGCGCCCCGTAACCAATACTGGTGGGCACGCCAATCACCGGCACGGCACTCAACCCCGCCACCACCGAAGGCAGTGCCCCTTCCATCCCCGCCACCACGATCAGCACATCGCAGGGCTGTATCTCCGCCCACCGCTGGAGCAACCGCTGTATTCCCGCCACCCCCACATCCCGAAAGGACTGGCGTTGAAACCCCAGATAGTGCAGGGTGACCAGGGCTTCCTGCGCCACCTTTTGATCCGCCGTCCCCGCCGTAATCACCCCCACCAACCCCGCATGGCGTATCGTTGGGGTACCCAGCACCAGGGTTTCCCCCAGGGAGTCATAGGTCAGGGGACTATTACTTAATTGCTGATGAATCTGATCTTGAATGACCTGCGCCACTGCTGGGCTGATCCGGGTTGCCATTGCCAGACCATTGCGTTCATACATTTGCTGTAAAATAGCGGCAATTTGTTCCGGGGTTTTCCCCAATCCCCACACCACTTCGGGAATGCCGGTGCGGGCAGTACGTTCCCAGTCCACATGGGCAAAATCCCCCAAAAAATTAGACGGGTACATAGCCACCAAAGATTGCCAGTCCAAACCATTGCCAGACTGCATCCACCCCCACAAAGCCAGCGGTTTTGAGTAAATCCAATTGCTCTGCCAGGGTCGCCAACTGGTCTGGGCTGGAGGTGCCGCAGGTTTGCACGATGCCCCGCTCCGGGATGGGTTCCGCCGGGGTAAATGCCTGACGCACCCGTTGGTACAGGACAGCACTGTGGGGATGGGGTGCCAACACCGGGTCCGCATTCCAAAAGCAACCGCCGGGACGCAGGTGGGCGAAAATCTGCCGGAACAACTGCCCCTTCATGGCATCGCTCAGGTGGTGAATTGCCAGGGAAGACACGCAGGCATCCACTGGCTCAATCGGGGGAAAAGCCTGGGGGTTGACCGCCCACGCCCCAAAATCAGCATTGATGAAGGTGGTTTGGTTCGGGGGTAATTTCGCCTGCGCCTGCTCAAGCATCGCCGGGGAATAGTCCATCAGGGTGACCCGCACCTGGGGCAACCGTTCGAGGATACGGGCGCTGAGATTACCCGTGCCGCACCCCAAGTCCAAGACCCGCTGCGCCTCCGGGGTCACACACCAACTCAAGGCGGTCAAAAGCTGGTCATAATGGGGAAGCAACCGGCGGATGCCCTGGTCAAAGTCCCTGGCGTGGGCAAATACTTCCCCTGGTCGAATCGTGGCAGACACCGTTACTCCTATGTTTCCCCTCTACGACGATAACCCAACCGGGCGTACCCCGGTGATGACCTACGGGCTGATTACGGTGTGTGTGGTGGTTTTTTTCTACCAGGTGGGATTGGATGCCCCCACATTAAAACCCTTTATCCAAACCTGGGCGGTGATTCCCCGGGAATTGTTCACCGATTTTGACCGGGAGTGGTTTACCCTGGTGAGTTCCCAATTTCTGCACGGCGGGCTGTGGCATCTGGCGGGGAATATGTGGTTTCTCTGGCTGTTTGGGAATAATTTGGAGGATGTGTTGGGACGCGGGCAGTTTTTATGCTTTTACCTGCTGTGTGGGGCGGTGGCCGCCTTTGTCCAAGCGGGGGTTACGGCTCATTCCGGCATACCCCTGATCGGTGCCAGCGGGGCGATTGCTGGGGTGATGGGGGGCTATATCGTGCGGTTTCCCCACGCCCAGATTCACACCCTGTTGATTTTGGTAATTTTTATCACGGTGATTCGTATTCCGGCGGTGGTCTATCTGGGATTCTGGATCGTTTTCGAGACTCTGCGGGCGGCGGCGACGGAACCGGGAATGCCGGGGATTGCCTATCTTGCCCATGTGGCGGGGTTTTTGGCGGGGGCGGTGCTGTTGCCCCTGTGGCCGGAACGGCGGGATTGATCGAGAAAAATTGGGGGTAAGATGGAAGGGCACGTTTTTTCCCACAATTTCCCATGCAGGCCGTGGAACTGACGGATGCGCCCGCACCGGTGGCATTAACTGAAGCCAACCGGATTTTGGTGGTGGAAGATGAGGACTTGATTCGGGAAATGCTCCAGCTTTCCCTGACGGAGGAAGGCTATTGTGTAACGGCGGTGGCGGATGGGCGGGCGGCCTTAGGGCTATTGCTCCAGACGGAACCCAGCCAGGCATTGCCCCCCTTTGATTTGGTGGTTTTGGATTTGATGTTGCCCCAGGTGAATGGTTTGGATTTGTGCCGTCTCCTGCGTCGCCAGGGAAATGCCACGCCGATTTTGATCCTCAGTGCCCGGGGGAGCGAAACCGACCGGGTGTTGGGGTTGGAGGTGGGGGCGGATGATTATCTGATCAAACCCTTTAGTACCCGGGAATTGATCGCCCGGTGTCGGGCCCTCCTGCGGCGGCAAAAGCAAAACTACCTGCCCCAACCCACTGTTTTACATTATAAAGACATTTACTGCTACCCCCAACAGTGCCGGGTGACGGTGCGGGGGGAGGTGGTGAATTTGTCCCCCAAGGAATTTCGCCTGCTGGAACTGTTTATGAACTATCCCCGCCGGGTTTGGTCCCGGGAAAGTTTGCTGGACCGGGTGTGGGGTGCGGACTTTGTGGGGGATAGCAAAACCGTTGATGTCCACATCCGCTGGTTGCGCCAAAAACTGGAGCGGGACCCCAGCCACCCGGAATATATCCTGACGGTGCGGGGCTTTGGCTACCGCTTTGGGTGATGGAATGGAGCCTGCTGTTGCTCGGGCTGGGGCTGGGCGGTGCGGTGGGGTGGGGGTTGAGCCGCTGGCGGATGCCTCCCCCGTCGTTGGCCTGGGCGGAAATGATCCAAGGTTTGCCCTGGGGTTGTCTGGTGGTGGATGAGGAAAATCAACTGATCCTGTGTAACCCGGCGGCGCGGGAGTTGCTGAGTTTACACCGTTGGCAACCGGAACAACCCCGCCTCCTGCTGGAATTGGTGCGCTCCTACGAACTGGACCAACTGATCCAACGCACCCGCAGTCACACCACTCCCTGTACGGAGGAATGGGCCTTTTATCCACCGGCGGGGGAATCCGCTCCCCTCCCCATTGCCCTGCGTGCCACGGCGCAACGGTTGACCCAGGGGCAGGTGGTGGTGTTTTTGGAAAACCGGCAAACCCTGGTGGAACTCAGCCAAGCCCGGGAACGGTGGGTGACGGATTTGACCCACGAACTGAAAACCCCCTTGACCGCCATGCGGTTGGTCGCCGAAGCCCTGCATCAACGGCTGGAACCGCCCCTGCAAACCTGGGTTAGCCGCCTGCTGGGGGAATTGGACCGCCTGATTCACCTGGTACACAATTGGCTGGAAGTGGCACAGGGACGCAGTCCGGTTCGCAACCCCACCCCGGTGGATGTGGTCGCCCTGGTGCAGACGGTTTGGCAGGCTCTGGAACCCCTCGCCCAACGCAAAAATCTCACCCTGGACTACCTTGGCCCAGCCTGTCTCTGGCTGAAGGGGGATGAACTGCGCCTGTACCGGATGTTCTGCAATGTGCTGGACAACAGCATTAAATACAGTCCGCCGGGGGGCACGATTCATGTGCGGATTACCCCCCAAGCGGTTCACCAGCGGGTAGAAATTGATGTCATTGACGAGGGAGCGGGGTTTCCCACCGCCGACTTGCCCCATCTGTTTGAGCGATTTTACCAAGGGCAACGGGATGCCCAATGGCAGGAAAGCGGCACGGGACTGGGGCTGGCCATCGTCCGCCAAATTGTCGTGGCGCATGGGGGGGACGTGCAGGCGAGCAACCATCCCCAATGGGGCGGGGCATGGCTACGCATTCAACTGCCCTGGACGGCAGAGCCTTGGTCTGGGGAAGATACACCACCCGTCAAGGAGCGGTAGTACAAAAACCCGACCCCACCCACAAACAAGCCATAAACCAGCACTTGCAGGAGGTAGAGGTGATCCCGGTAGCCCAACAGCACCTTGAGCAGGAGTCCCGGCCATTCCCCATCCGGCAACCACCGGGAGGTATCCCAGACCAGCATTCCCAGCCCGGTCCCCGCCTCCGCCAGGGCTTTACTCAGGTGCAGGAGGGCACTGACCAACAAGCCCCCCACAATCAGCAATAAACCACTGCCCATCACCAGGAAAAATGCCCGCAGGGGCAACCGCATCCCCAGCCCAAACAGCAGATAGCCCACCAGCACCGCTCCCAACACCCCCGCCAACGCCCCCAACAAGGGCAGTCCCCCCTGGCGGAACTGGGCAGTGATGAAAATCACCGTTTCGACCCCCTCCCGTCCCACGGCGGCCAGCACCAGGAGGGCAATGCCCCAACCCTGCCGTTGTTCGGACACCTGTTGCCGGATCAGCCCCGCCATCCCCCGTCCCTGCCGGGTCATCCACAGCAACATCCAGGTCAACAACCCGGCGGCTACCAGTTCCAAGCCCGCTTCCACCCCGTACTGCAACCGGGGGCGCATCTGGGTCAATTGGTGCAGACCCACCACCAACAGTCCTCCCCCCGCCAGGCTTAATCCTACGCCCGCCACTACCCCCGCTCCCACCCAGGGGTAAAGGTCTTTGCGTTGGGTTTGTCCTAAAACTGTCAGGATAATGCCCACCACCAAGGCGGCTTCTACCCCCTCTCTCAGGGTGATCACAAAACTGGGAATGGCTAAAGCCCAATGACCCATAGGGACACCACAGCGTAAACCTCCCTTTCAGCTTAACTAAATCCCACGTGGACGTTGCTCCTGGGAGATAGGGTTATCCGCAGAACCAAGGGCGGGGGTGCCCGGCGACGAGAAGTGAGATTCTATAGAACCAAGTAGGGGGTGATACTCTGTGACCGCTGATTTTTTAAGTATTTTATTAAGTATAAAAGTTTACTCACAATCCAAGTGCAATTCCTAATATGAAATTCGTTTTGGTAAGGTGATTTCCTACTGGGTCAGGCGTATGCAGAAGAGGGTTTTGGGTCATCCGATTTGCGTCCAACCACCCCAAGGAGATGGCTGAGTTATTTAATTTTGATTAGGATACCCCCAAGGGAATTCGAATCCCTGTCGCCTCCGTGAAAGGGAGGTGTCCTAGTCCACTAGACGATGGGGGCAGGATTGCAATCGCATTTACTACCTTAGCTAACTTGGGGGAAATCTGTCAATTTGCCCCTCTGTCCTAGGGTCGGTACACGGGCAAGGTAAAGTGAAAGGTACTGCCCCTCCCCGGTGCGGATTCCACCCAAATCCGTCCGTAGTGCGCCTGGACAATTTGCCGACAGACCGCCAAGCCCAACCCGTAGCCCGTCTCATGGTGCTGATGTTCCAAGCGGGTACTGGGTTCAAAAATCCGCTCCTGATCCTCCGGGGGGATGCCGGGGCCATTGTCCGCCACCGTCACCTGTACCTTGAGGGTGGTGCTGTGCAGGGTGCTGATCTGAATCCGACCGCCGGGGGGGGTGTACTTACAGGCATTGTCCAGCAGGTTGGTCAACACCCGCCGCAGGGCATCCGGGTCGGCAAATACGGGCGGACAGGGTTCGGGGACATCCAGTTCCAGGTGGTGATTCCGGTGGGCGAACTGGGGGGCAAAACTCTGCGCCACCAATTCAATCATTTCCCGCAGATGTACGGCTTGGGGGTTGAGTTGCAGGGCGCTTTGTTGGTTGCGGCGCACCTGGAGAATGCTATGGATCAGCCGATCCAGGGTTTTCACCTGATTGCGGGCTTGATGCAGCAGTTGCGGGGCTAAATCCGCCCGGTCGGGGGTGAGTTCTAGGGTTTCCAGGGCGATGCCCACCGCCGTTAGGGGGTTGCGTAGGTCGTGCGCCAGCAGTTCCAAAACCTGGTCCCGGAATTGCACCTGGGCGGTCAGCTGTTGAATGGTGAGTTTGGCACGGGTTAATTCTTCTTCGAGGGTCGCCACATCAGGGGTGGGGCTGGAATTGCCGCTCGCCGGTTGACTGGATTTTTCCGCCTGCCACCGGGGCCACCAGTACTCCAGTTGATCCAATAGGTCGCTCCCCACCAACACCTGCCGGGGTTCCGGTTTGGTTTTGACCAGCGCCGGGGTGACCACCACCCGAAATCGTTCCGCCAAATAGGGTTGTTCACTCACATCCACCATTTGCACCGCCTCCTCCCCACAACCCAGGGTATGAAGCCGTTGGGCCAACTGCCGCATCTGTTCCCGGCTGGCGGCCTTGCTGGTGAAAAGGTAAACCTGAATGGGGGACATAGGGTATCCAGGATAACAATCCCATTTACCAGGATAAGAGATGAACCGGGGCATGGGGGCAGGTAAAATCCTTCTATCATGGAAAAATGCGACTCTCCTAATTCTTTCCCAATTGTGTAGGCATGGCTCGGTTTAGTGTGACCACCCCCTTGTATTACGTGAATGCCCGCCCCCATATCGGCAGTGCCTACACCACGATGGCCGCCGATGCCCTCGCTCGGTTTGCCCGTCTGCGGGGGGATCAGGTGCTTTTGGTGACGGGGACGGATGAGCATGGGCAAAAAATCCAACGCACCGCCCAGGAACGGGGAGTCGCCCCGCAAGTGCATTGCGATGAGATGGTGCGGGAATTTCAGGCACTTTGGGAGAAGTTAAACATCCGTTGGCAGAGGTTCAGTCGCACCACCGACCCCCGGCACGGCGTGATTGTCCGGGAATTTTTTCAAAAGGTGTGGGAGCGGGGGGATATTTATCTGCACCAACAGCAGGGTTGGTATTGCGTCGCCTGTGAGGAATTTAAGGATGAACGGGAATTATTACCGGGTCAGTTTTGCCCCCTACACCCCCATCTCCAGGTGGAATGGCGGGATGAACCCAATTACTTTTTTCGCCTCTCCCGCTATCAAGCCCAACTGGAAGATTTATATCAGTCCCAACCGGATTTTATCCAACCGGAAACCCGCCGCAATGAGGTATTAAAATTTGTCAGCCAGGGGTTGGCGGATTTTTCCATTTCTCGCCTGCATTTGGACTGGGGATTTCCCGTGCCCGTTGACCCCAACCAGGTGATTTATGTGTGGTTTGATGCCCTGTTGGGATATGTAACCGCCCTGCTAGAGGTTGAGGAGGAACCGAGTTTAGCCCAGGCGGTGAAAACCTGGTGGCCGGTGGATGTGCATTTAATTGGTAAGGATATTTTGCGCTTCCATGCGGTGTATTGGCCAGCCATGTTACTCTCGGCGGAATTACCATTGCCCAAGCGGATTTTTGCCCACGGATTTCTCACCAAAGATGGGCAGAAAATGAGCAAATCCCTGGGGAATATCATTGACCCTTTTTATTTGGTGGCAGAATATGGCAGTGATGCCCTGCGCTATTATTTTTTGAAAGAAATTGAACTGGGGAAAGATGGGGATTTTAACGAGGAGCGATTTATCCAAACGGTGAATGCGGATTTAGCCAACGATCTGGGTAATCTGCTGAACCGCACCCTGAAATTGGTGCATAAGTATTGTGATGGGAAAGTCCCGCCGGTGAACGCACTCCCGGATGACCCTTTGCGTCTTTTGGGGCAGGATTTGGGGGCGCAGGTCGCTGAGGCGTATCAGCACTTTGCCCTCCATCGAGCCTGTGGTCTGCCCCTGGCTCTAGCCCAACGGGCAAATAAATGGATCGACGAGCAAACCCCCTGGCAATTGGCGAAAACGGGAGCGCAGGCAGACCTGGAAGCGGTTCTCTATCGGTTGTTGGAAGCGGTGCGGTTAGCCGCCTATCTGCTCAGCCCGGTGATCCCCCAGACCAGCACCCGCATTTACCAGCAGTTGGGCTATGGGGTTGATTTTGACCAAAACCCACCCTCGGACTACGACCAGCACGCCCGGTGGGGGGCATTACCCGTGGGGCAACCCGTGGCGCTACCGGAACCCGTCTTTGCCCGGATTGGCATACCAAAAGTAATAAAATCCTAAGGTTTTCAGGGGGTGCAAAATTCCCTGGTTAAAATGATGAGTGATCCTTGTGGAATGCTCCACGGGAACCCATAATAAAAAGTCCATAATTTTGGCACTTAGCAAGGAATGATCCTATGTCTGGCATGGATACGATGGGCTTATTTACACCACAACAGGTATTGGAAAACCGGGGGCGACTGGCGATTTTCATTGACGGTTCCAATTTATTTTATGCCGCTCTCCAGTTAAATATTGAAATTGATTATACCAAGCTATTGTGTTACTTGACGGCGGGTTCTCGTTTATTGCGTGCCTTTTTTTATACCGGTGTTGACCCCACCAATGAAAAGCAACAGGGTTTTTTACTCTGGATGCGGCGCAATGGCTACCGGGTGGTTTACAAGGAATTGGTGCAGTTGCCGGATGGGTCAAAAAAGGCAAATTTAGACGTGGAAATTGCTGTAGATATGCTCTCCCTGGTGGGTTCCTATGACACGGCGATCCTGGTAAGTGGGGATGGGGATTTAGCCTATGCGGTGGATGCGGTCAGCTACCGGGGGGTACGGGTGGAGGTGGTCAGTTTGCGTTCCATGACCAGTGATAGTCTAATCAATGTGTCAGATCGGTACATTGACTTGGAGTCCATTCGGGATGAAATCCGCAAATCCCATCGCCCCCAAACCTATCGCCCGGTGTCGGATTTACCCAGTGCTGAATAGGCGGGGCTGGTGTGCCCTGGGGTTGAGCCTGGGACTGGTTGTGAGCGGTTGTCGGGTGGCGGAACGTCCCCTGGAACCGGAGGCGAATTTGGAAACTGCCCAGCAACTCACCTTTCAATCCTTGAATTTGCAACAGGTGGACAAAAACGGACAGGTCCTCTGGAAATTGCAGGTACAGCAGGCGGTCGCCGACCCCAAAACCCGCCGGGTGCAGGTGCAAAAGCTGGTGGGGGATATTTACGACCGGGGCAAACCCCGTTACCGGGTGGAAACGGCGCAGGCGACGGTCTTGGAACAGGGGGAAACCTTGGACATTCAGGGACGGCTAATTGCCACTGATCTGCAAGACAAAACCCGGATTACCACCCAATCCCTGCTCTGGCGACCCCAGCAACAGGAATTAATTCTCAAAGGCAATCTGGAATTTCAGCAACCCAAGCTACAAGCCAAGGCGCAGGAAGCCACGATTCGCCTGCGGGACAATCACCTGGCATTACGCAAAAAAGTCCAAGTTACCAATCAAAAACCGGCTTTGAATATCACCGGGGAAGCCCTAGATTGGGAATGGCAAAAGGGGCAAATCCAGGCACTGCAACCGGTACAAATCATCCATCCCCCCCAGCAGTTGGTGGTGAAGGCGGGACGGGGGCAAATGGATTTTCAAAATCAAGTCCTGCGGCTCACCCAGGGGGTAGATGCGGTCAACCAGCGGGGACAACTGCGGGCGCAAGAGGTGGAATGGCGCATTCCTGCCCAGGAGGTCACGGCGGTTGGGAATGTATTTTACCGCCAAAATGACCCTCCCCTCACCGTCACCGGTAGCCGTGCTGATGGCAATCTCGCCACCCGTCAGATTCGAGTACAACAGGCATCCACCCAATTTGTCCCCTAGCCGCAAGGATTAGATAAATATGGCAATCTCAAGCGGTCTATGGGAATTGCCAAGTTAGCCGGAACCAGGGCGGGGCGGTGCCCTGCGACCCCTCATTTTTTGAGTATTAAACTTTTATTCACTCACAATTCAAATATGATCGCCACATTAAAAACGAATCTGTAACCGAGCCACCGCCGCCCGTTTTGCCCGTTCATCCCGCCGGTCATAGCGAACTGTAGTCTGTACATTGGCATGACCCGCCAATTTTTGCACCGTCGCCACATCCACCCCCGCATCCAACAAATTGGAAATAAATGTGCGGCGCAAATCGTGGGGACTAAAAGCCGCAATCCCCGCCTGTCGCCCCCGTTTGGTGAGAATGTGCAACACCGCCTGTTCGGTCAACGCCCGCACCACCACCTGCCCCCAGCGATTTACCGGACAGAGGAGTGCCCCGCTTTGGGTGCCCCGCAACCGCAACCACCGTTCTAACCACACATCCGCCCCCGGTGCCACGTACACCAGCCGGTCCTTATTCCCTTTGCCAGCCCGCACCCGCAGACGACGTTCCGTCGGTTCATAGTCCTGCACTTGTAATGCTACTACCTCCGCCCGCCGCAGTCCCGAACCCGCCAATAGTCCCACCAAGGTCGCATCTCGACAGCCAGCAGGGCTATGTTCCCGTTGACAAACGGCTAACAATTTATTGACTTCATCCTCACTCAACACCCGACCCCGCAATAACCGTTGCCCCTTGACCGTGGGCAGATCAATGGTGCGGTGGTAGTCCTCCGCCGTCAGCAGTCCCAACCGCCAGCATTCCCGCAGAACCCCCCGCAGTGCCGCCAGTTGTTTGTTGACCGTCGCCGGGGCATATTGGGTCGCCAACCGGGAGCGCAACGCCGCCGTGTGGGGATACCGCAACTCCCACCAGGGAAATTCCAGGATACCCAACTGACCCTGGCTACTCCACCGGGCAAGCAATTCCAACGCCTCGGACAGGGTGCGCCGGGAACCGGGACTCAGACGGGCAAGATAAATCAAAACCGGATGGCTCTGACCGCTCAGGGATGGGTCTGTGGTGATGGGAGCCAGGGAACTTGTCATCACGCCACCGCCAACATTTACGGGGCATTGTATCGCAAATGTATAACCCAGGATAGCCCCGCCCTTCCTACTACGAACCAGTCAGTTTCGCCCGACTCAGGAGATACAAAACCGCCATGCGTACCGCCACCCCATTGCTCACCTGTTGGGACACCAGGCTCAACTCCGGGTCATCCATAACATCAGAAGTCAGTTCCACCCCCCGATTCGCCGGACCAGGATGAAGGATTTTCACCCCCGGTTGGCACAAAGAGAGCCGTTCCCGGGTCAAGCCATACTCCCGGTGGTACTCCCGCAGGCTGGGCAAAAAATGTTGCTCCATCCGTTCCGTTTGTAAGCGCAATGCCATGACAAAATGAGCCGATTGTAAAGCGGGAGCCAAGTCCCAATGCACCTGTACGCCCAGGGCTTGCCATTCCTTGGCAACCAAAGTGGGGGGTCCCGCCAGATGCACCTCTGCGCCAGCGGCACGCAGGCTGTAGATATTGGAACGGGCGACCCGGGAGTGGCGAATATCCCCAACAATGGCAATTTTGCACCCCCGCAAACTGGCTAAACTGGGTGGTTTTGCATGATTTTGACTGCACAAAGTAAATAAATCCAGCAGGGCTTGGGTCGGATGTTCATGTTGCCCATCCCCGGCGTTGATCACCCCCACCCCCGTGCCGAGGCGGTCACATTCCTGGGCGATTTGGTGGGGCACACCGCTGTACTGGTGGCGGATGACCATCAGATTGGTATTCATCGCCAGCAGGGTTTTGGCGGTATCCAAAATCGTTTCCCCCTTATTCAGGGCGGAGGTGCCGGGGGAAAAATTCAGGGTATCGGCGGAGAGGCGTTTGGCGGCGAGTTCAAAACTGTTGCGGGTGCGGGTCGAAGATTCAAAAAACAGCAGGGCAACCACCCGTCCTTGCAAAGTGGGAACCTTGGGCGTGGGGCGGCTCAGCACCTCCGCAAAACTGGCAGTGGTTTGCAGGATAATTTCATACTCCCAAGGTGCCAAATCCTGTAGGGAGAGTAAATGCCGTCGTTGCCATTGGGGGCTGGTCATGGGTGTGTGCGGCGAATCCCCAACAACCAATTCACAATCGTGGCACGGCGGGTGCGCTCCGGGGTGAGTTCCGACACCTGGTAGCCGGGGAACCCTAATTCTTGTTTGAGTAATTGTTTCGCCGCCGGGGGAATACTGCGGGTGAGTTGGACAATCGCCGAGCGATCCCGGATAAAATCAGGGGGAGTGGGAAATCGTTCTCGCCAGGGGGAAGCCACCCGCTCCGTGCGCCAAGTCTGCTGGCTGGGGTCATACTCGTACCCCAAATACTCCCAGACCAATTGATTCACCTCATCCGCCGGGAGCCGTTCCTGGAGAATCTCCCACAAAAGCGCATCGGTTAATTTGGTTGTATTACCCATTGGCAACATCATGACCCTGCCCCACCTCGTGCTTTATGGTAAACCCGGTTGTCACCTGTGTGCGGGACTACGGGAAAAATTAACCGAGATTGCGCCGGGATGCTTCACCCTAACGGAGCGGGACATCACCACCGATGCCCAATGGTGGCAGAAATATCAGTACGAAATTCCCGTGCTGACCCTGGTGCGGGGAGAGCAGGAAATTCCCTTGCCCCGTTTGTCCCCCCGTTTATCGGCGCAACAATGCCGTCAGTATCTAGCAAATTGGTTAGCAATGAATGCAGTTGCCCAAGGCAAATAGGGCATCTTTAACTAATTCATAACGCCAAGTA
>Ga0209018_1002157_pt1 | contig 14397 bp, 13 predicted proteins | sample YNPBryBLVA2012_FD_185814 | JGI IMG/M metagenome (GOLD analysis project Ga0209018, IMG submission 185814) | Anoxygenic and chlorotrophic microbial mat microbial communities from Yellowstone National Park, USA - YNP Bryant BLVA 2012 (SPAdes)... ...
CCTCCCGCAGGTTTGGGCTGCCAATTGCGCCCAAACCTGCGCGAGAGTGAGCAGTTACTCGTTCCAAAGGAGAAGAGGATGGCCAAGCACCTCGTCCTGGTCGCCGGGAACATTGGCACGGGCAAGACCTCGCTCACCGAGCGCATCGGCGCGCGCCTGGGCTGGCGCACCGCCTTCGAGTCGGTAGCCGATAACCCCTACCTGGCCGACTTCTACGCCGACATGCGCCAGTGGTCGTTCCACCTGCAGGTCTTCTTCCTCGGCCACCGCGCCCGCCAGCACACGGAACTGGCGCTCTGCGCAGAGTCAGCCATCGCCGACCGCAGTATCTACGAGGACGCCTTCATCTTCGCCCGCGCCCTCCACCACATGGGCAACCTGAACGAGCGGGACTACTGGTCGTACCGCGCCGTGTTCGACCTGGTGGTGGGCGGGCTGCCGCGCCCCGACCTGCTGCTCTACCTGCGCGCGCCCGTGCCGGTGCTGATGGAACGCATCCACCGCCGCGGACGCCAGATCGAGAGCGGGATCAGCGCGGACTACCTGACCCTGCTCGACCGCTTCTACGAGGAATGGATCGGCGGGTTCGACCTGTGCCCGGTGCTGACCATCCGCACGGATGACCTGGACTTCGTCCACCGGCCCCGGCACCTGGACATCGTGGTGCAGCGCATCCACGAGCGGCTGACCGGCAAGGAAGACGTGACCTTCCCGGAGAACGCCAACGAGGGATCGCCAGGAGCGAGATGATGAAAACGCGGATCGTGTTGCTGTTTCTTCTGGTGTCGGCTGTGGCCTGCAACCTCGGCGTGGTCGAGGAAGACGAGGAGACGCCAGAGCCGCTGCCCCCCGCCACGCACCCGGCAGCTATTTATCCCCAGCCCCCTGGCACGTCGGCCAGCTTCGACGAATGGTCGCTGTGGGCCTCCGGCACCCAACTGCGCGGGGCCAACGTCTGGCAGCGCATCGTCGTGCCGGAACTGGATGGGCCGGAGTTCCTGGGCAGCGACCACGTCGGCCCGCCGTACACGCAGGCGGACTTCGACCGGCTGGCGGCCCTAGGCGCAAATTATGTCAATATCTCTCACCCCGGCCTCTTCACCGAGCGCCCGCCCTACGTGCTCGATGAACAGGTGCAGGCTAACCTCGACCGGCTGCTGGACATGGCCGCCCAGGCCGACCTGTTCGCCGTGATCACTTTCCGCACCGGGCCGGGCCGCAGTGACTTCACCTTCTACCGCGACGGCGCGGGCGATTGGTTCGACCCCGACCTGCTGATCGAGTGGGTCTGGAGCGATGAGGAAGCCCAGGACGCCTGGGCGCAGATGTGGCAGTACACCGCAGAGCGCTACCGCGACAACCCCATCGTCGTCGGCTATGACCTGATGTGCGAGCCGAACAGCAACGATGTGGCCCTCGGCCTCTGGGAACCGGAGGAGTTCTACCCGCAGTACGCCGGCACCCTCTACGACTGGAACCAGTTCTACCCGCGCCTGGTGGCCGCGATCCGCCAGGCCGACCCCGACACGCCGATCCTGGTCAGCGCGATGAGCTGGGGGGCGGTGAACTGGCTGCCCTACCTGCAACCCACCGACGACCCGCGCACGGTCTACACGGTGCACCCCTACGCGCCGCACGAGTACACCCACCAGGACCCGCCGGCCCTGGTCGCCTATCCGGGGGAACTTGACCTGGATTGGGACGGCGAGCCTGACCCCTTCGATCGGGCGTGGCTGGAGGGACACCTGGCGACCATGGCCGACTTCCGGCAGGAGCACGGCGCGCCGGTGGCAGCGAACGAGTACGGGGTGATCCGCTGGGTGCCCGGCGCCGCCGCGTACATGGCCGATGAGATGGACCTATTCGAGGCGATCGGCGCGAACTACGCCCTGTGGGTCTGGGACCCCGCCTGGGCGCCCTGGTGCGGGCAGGTCAGCGACTTCAATTTCCGCTATGGCCCCGACCCGGACAACACTACCGAGGTGCCGAACGAGCTGCTGGACGTCATCCTGGCCCACTGGGCGCGCAACGTCGTCCGCCCGTCCCACGCGCCGTAAGGGAGATGGCCCGCGCCCGATTCCCGCGCGGCTGAGCCGCCGCTGCGCGCTCGACTTGACACCCCCGTTGTCTGCGCTATACTGGGCCCCACGGGTCAGCCCCACCCGCCACCCACAGCCCAACGTGCCGACGGTGGGGCGAACCGATGTCTATGTCCAATCTCGACGTTCGGTCCAACAGCAGTGGACCGCACCTTGCCGTGGCGGTGGTGATCCCCGCCCATAACGAAGAGCAGCACATCGCCGGGACGCTCGAACCGGTCTGTGAGGTAGGCGACCTCGTCCAGATCACGGTGGTGGACGACGGTTCGACGGACAGCACGGCGGACATCGTCCGGCAGTACGCCGCGCGCGATGCCCGTGTCCGGTTGCTCCCACTGCCGACGAACATCGGCAAGGGCGGGGCCATGGCGGCCGGGGCGGCGGTCAGCCCGGCTGATCTGCTCGTCTTCCTGGACGCCGACCTGGTCGGCCTGCAGCCCGCACACATCTCCGCGTTGATCGCACCGGTCCGCCAGGGGCTGTGCCACATGAGCGTGGCGATCTTCCATGGCGGTCGGTTGTTGACCGACTGGTCGCACCGCCTGACGCCGATCCTGAGCGGGCAACGCTGCCTGTACTGGAACCTCTTTCGCGCCACGCCCGAGCTGACCGCGTCCCGCTACGGTGCCGAGGTAGCACTGAGCATCTACGCACGCCAACGCGGCTACCGCGTCCGGCCGGTCATCTGGCGCGGGGTAACCCACGTGATGAAACCGGAGAAGAAGGGGATTGTGCGCGGGTACCAGGCCTACCTGCGGATGTATACCGAGATCATCCGCTACGCAGCACGCCACGCCAGCCGGCGAACCCAACGCCGGGCCGATGGCCCGACCCCCATCGAGCCGCCGGGTCGGGCAGGCGCGTCACCCCCACCCGACCCGCACGGGGCGATCAGGAGCGTGGTCTAGGAGAGGCTCACCCCGCCGGACAGCGCCGCCTCCAACGCGGCGGGGTCAGTCACCGGCAGGCCGCAGGTGCCCTCCCGACAGATATAGGCGGCGGCCACGCTGCCGAGCGGGGAGCGTCCGCTCAGCAGCGGGACACCCCCCTCCGCCCGTCCCACGGCGATGACCTGATGGGGGCGGAAGCCCGCCGTGGCCCGCTCCAGCAGGGCGCGGGTGTCGTCCGCGTCCGGCGCGCCAACGATGGCGATCTCGCGGGGCCGCGAGAGGGCATAGTCCAGGGCAACCAGCCATTGTCCAAAGCCGAGCGGATAGCGGCCCATCCGTTCCTGCACCGCCTCCAGGCTGCGCCGCGCCCGCTCCGCATAACGCGGTTCGACCGCCAGCCCGGCCAGTTGGAACAGCACCGTGGCGGCCATGCTATTGCCCGACGGCGTGGCGTTGTCGTACACATCGCGCGGGCGGACGATCAGCGGCTCGTCGTCATCGGCGGTGTCGAAGAAACCAACCGGCGCGGCGAAGCGCTCCAGCATCGTCTCCGCCAGTTCCCGTGCCGCAGCGTACCAGCGCACCTGGAACGTGGTCTGGTACAGCTCGATCAGCCCGGCGATAACATCGGCATAGTCCTCGAGCTGCCCCCTGACCCGGACGCTCCCTTCGCTCCACACGTGCCACAGTCGGCCTCTCTCGTCGCGCAGACGAGATAGAAGGAAATCGCCCGCTCGTTCGGCAGCCTGGCGGTAATCGTCTCGCCGCCAGGCGCGCGCCGCCTCAGCGAAGGCGGCCAGCATCAGCCCGTTCCACGAGGCCAGCACCTTCTCGTCGCGGGCAGGATGGACGCGCCGCTGGCGGAGGGTGAACAGGCAGCGACGGGCGTCGGCCAGGGCCTGACGCTCCGCGAAACCGGCGGAGAGGGTCAGGATGTTCTTCCCCTCGAAGTTCCCCTCCCGCGTCACGCCGTAGGCAGCGATGAAGCGATCGGCCTCCTGGCCGAGCGCGGCGCGGACCTCGTCGAACGTCCAGAGGAAAAACCTGCCCTCCTCGCCCTCGCTATCGGCGTCCTGGGTGGCGTAGAACCCGCCCGCCGGATCGCTCATCTCGCGCAGGACATAGTCGAGGGTCTCCTGAGCAACGGCAGCGAAGAGCGGGTCGCCGGTCACCTGGGCGGCGTGGAGGTAGACGCGGGCGAGCTGGGCATTGTCGTAGAGCATCTTCTCGAAGTGGGGGGTCAGCCACTGCGCGTCCACCGCGTAGCGATGGAAGCCGCCGCCCAACTGGTCATAGATCCCGCCGCGGGCCATCGCCTCCAGCGTGCGGGTGACCATGCGGAGCGAAGGGGAGTCGCCAGTGGCGTGATAGTAGCGGAGCAAGAACTCGAGCACCATGGGCTGGGGGAACCTGGGCGCGCCGCCCCAGCCGCCGTGGACGGGATCGAAGCTCTCGTGCAAGGATTGGACGGCGAGGGAGAGGGTTTCAGGTTGCAGGGTTTCAGGTTTCAGGGTTTCAGGGGAGGACATCTGGCGGCGGATGGCGTCGGTGAGGCGGGCGCTGCCGTCCAGGAGGGCGGAGCGGCGCTCGCGCCAGGCGTCGGCCACCGCCCGCAGCACGTCGGCGAAGGCGGGCATCCCGTAGCGCGGCGCGGGCGGGAAGTAGGTGCCGCCGTAGAAGGGCTGCCCGCCGGGGGTGAGGAAGACGCTCATCGGCCAGCCCCCGCCGCCGGTCAGCGCCTGCACCGCGCTCATATAGATGCGGTCCAGGTCGGGCCGCTCCTCGCGGTCCACCTTGATGCTGACGAAGTGCTGATTGAGGATCGCTGCCGTAGCCGGGTCTTCGAAGGACTCGTGGGCCATGACGTGGCACCAGTGGCAGGCAGCGTAGCCGATGCTGAGGAAGATCGGCTTGTCCTCGCGGCGGGCCTTCTGCAGCGCCTCGTCGCCCCAGGGGTACCAGTCCACCGGGTTATCGGCATGCTGGCGCAGGTAAGGGCTGGACTCGTGGATCAGGCGGTTCGTCATGGGATCACCTCTCTGGGGAGTGCGGGCATTCACGCCAAGTTGTAACTGCTCACCCTCCCGCAGGTTTGGGCGCAATTAGCAGCCCACATCGCGCTTCAATGGCCACTCCGATTCGTTGCCCGGTCACTTCCGAACCTGCGGGAGGGTGAGATGAGCAGTTACGCCACGTTGACGAGCACACCGCGTCGCTGCTCGCGGGCTGCCCGCCAGCGCGGTTCGTCGTTGAGCTGCACCTGGTTCAGCCGCCAGTACAGTCCACGATGAGCCATCAGCTCCTCGTGCGTCCCCCGCTCGACGATCCGGCTGTCCTCCAACACGACGATCTGGTCGGCGCCGCGGATGGTGGACAGGCGATGGGCGATGACCATCGTCGTCCGCCCGACCATCAGCCGTTCCAGCGCCTGCTGGATCAACATCTCGGTCTCGGTGTCCACCGCCGAAGTCGCCTCGTCCAGGATCAGAATCGGTGCGTCTTTGAGCACGGCGCGGGCAATGGCGATGCGTTGTCGCTGCCCGCCGGAGAGCTTGACCCCGCGCTCGCCGATCAGCGTGTCGTAGCCATTGGGCAGTTGGAGGATGAACTCGTGCGCGTTGGCCACCCTGGCCGCCGCGACCATCTCCTCCTCCGTCGTCCCCGCCCGGCTAAAGAGGATGTTCTCGCGCACCGTGCCGTGGAAGAGGAACACATCCTGCAGGACTATGCTGATCTGCTGGCGCAGGCTCTTGAGCGTCAGGTCGCGAATGTCGTGCCCATCCAGGGTGATCGAACCCGCGCAGACGTCATAGAAGCGGGGGATGAGCATGGCCAGCGTCGTCTTGCCCACGCCGGTCGGTCCCACCAGGGCGGTGACCGTGCCCGGCGCGATGTCCAGGTCAATGTGCTCCAGCACCATGTCGCTCATCGCGTAGCGGAAGCTGACGTCGCGCAGGGAGATCGCGCCGCGCGCCCGGCCGGTCAGCTCGATGGCTCCCGGACGATCGGTCACGTCGGGCTGTTCGTTGAGCAGTTCGGCGACGCGCTCGGCGCCGGCCAGCGCCTGCTGGACACTCTCCCACACCTGGCTGAGGGCGCGCACCGGCTGGTAGAGCATCTCCAGGTAGAGGAAAAAGGCCACCAGGTCGGCCAGCGGGAGGGTGCGGTTGAGGACGAACCGCCCGCCGAAGTAGATCAGCACGATCGTCCCCAGCGCGGAAGCAAACTCGACCAACGGGTGAAAGGTCGCCATCAGGCGCAGGGCGCGCAGCAGCGAATCGCGATAGCGGGCGATGTGACTGCGGATGTGCGCCGACTCGGCCTCCTCCCGCGTGAACGCTTTGATCTCGCGGATGCCGGAGAGGTTATCGCTCAGCGCGGCGTTGAACTCGCCCAGCTCGACCTGGCGCTGGCGGAACGCCGGGCGCACGTATTTGGAAAAACCGCGCATGAGCAGGACAATGAACGGGATTGGGATCATGCTGAGCAGCGTCAGTGGCCAGCTCATGCTGAGCAGCACCCCGGTCACACCGACGAGCGTCAGCACGTTCACCGCCACGTCGGGGATCGCGTGGGAGATCAACTGCTCCAGCAGGTCGGAATCGTTGACCGTGCGCGACATCAACTGGCCGGTCTGCTTGTCCTCGTAGAAGCGCAAGGACAGCCGTTGGAGGTGCTCGTAGATCTCCGCCCGCACGTCGGCGACGACGCCCCAACCGGCGACGTGGGCCATGTAGCTGCGGACGAAGCTCAACCCCACCCGCACGACGTAGATGCCCAGGGCCAGCAGCGCCAGTCGGGCGACGACGTGCAGCGTTTGCGGACCGGCATGCGGGTCGGTGACCGCGTTGATCATCATGCGGACGATCCAGGGGGCGTAGAGCTGCACCCCCACGAGCAGGAGCATGCTCAACACCGTCAGCGCCAGCGGGCCGACGTATCGTTTGGCGAACTTGAACGTAAATCCCAGAGACTTCATACCACCATCCATTCGCAAACATGCGGAGATACCCAGAGTATAAGACAGAGGGGGGAAGTTGTCAAAGGCCGACAGCAGGCAGGTAGCGCGACGATTGCCTCTTGACAAAAATCAAGTAGTATATTATAATTCTTGATATACGGATCAATATTCTTGAGGAGCGAAAGATGTACCCACTCCCAACCGCCTGTCCGGTGTGTCACGACGACCTGTTGGTGACGCGGCTGATCTGCCGCAACTGCGGCACGGCTCTGGAGGGACGCTTCACCCTGGAGCGGCTGTTCCAGTTGACCCCCGAACAGCTTCATTTCGTCGAGGTTTTCCTCCGCTGCGAGGGCAAGATCAACCGCGTCGAGGAAGAGCTGGGCATCTCGTACCCCACCGTGCGCAGCCGCCTCACCGAGGTCATCCGCGCCCTGGGCTACGAGGTCGGCGAGGAAGCGGGCGACGACGAGAAGCTGCGTCAGGAGGTGCTGGCCCAACTGGCTCGCGGCGAGATCACCTCCGACGAGGCATTCCGACGCTTGCAGGGAAAATAAGGAGGAGTCATGTTCGAACAGACGATTCCGACATCCGCTACGCCTCACATCGTGGTCATCGAATACCTGGGCGATCTGATCGTGCGCGGCGACGCCCGCCCGCAGGTGACTGTCCGCCTGCGCAACGGTTCCCGCGACGTGAACCTGCAACACGAGGGGGACACGGTCACGATCTCGGCGCGCACCGACGGCTACATCACCTGTCCATTGGGCACCACCCTGACCATCCACACGGTGCGTGGCGACCTCAAGCTAAAGGAGGTCCAGGGAGCGATCACCATCGGCACCGTCTACGGCGACGTGGCCCTGCGCACGGTCGGGCCGACGACCCTGGAGCAGACCCAGGGCGATCTGAGCGTCCGGCAGGTGACCGGCGACCTGCAGGCGCACAGCGTGGCCGGGGATGTGCTCATCCGCGGCGTGAGTGGCGCCGTCGCGCTCCAGGGAGTGGGCGGCGACCTGCGCGCGGAGGGCGTGGCGGGCGGGTTGACGGCAACGGGCGTCGGCGCGGACGTGCGCCTGGGGCCGCCCTTCGCGCCCGGCGCGGTCTACCGCGTTACCGCCGGCAGCGACCTGATCGCCTACCTCCCCGCCGATGTCAGCCTGCAGATGACCTTCCGCTCCGGCGGGCAAGTGCGCTCCAGTATCCCCAACCTGCCCCTCCACGAGTCCGCCGGGGAGACCCGTGGCGTGCTGGGCGCCGGCGAGGCCACCCTGCAGGCCCAGGTCGGCGGCCACGTCCGCCTCCGCCCCGCCGAGGGCGAGACGGCGACGATGGACGAGCTGGACCTGGACGTCGCCACCGAGGTCGAGGGGTTGGGCGCGGTGATCGAGGCGCGCATCACCGAGGCAATGGCAGAGATGGAAATGCGCCTGGAAGAGAGCCTGGGCCGTGTCAGCAGCGACGTGGTGCGCCGCCGGGTGGAACGGGGCGCCGAACACGCCCGCCAGGCCCTGGAGCAGGCCGCCGAGCAGGCCCGCCGGGCGGCGGAGCGCGAGGCCGAACGGGCCCGCCTGCAGCGCGAACGCGCCGAACGACGCTGGCAGCGCGTCAGCGGCCAGCGCCCCCGTCCACGCAGCGAGTCGGTGACCGACGAGGAGCGCATGCGCGTGCTACGCCTGGTGGAAGGCGGCAAGCTCACCCCCGAACAGGCCGCCGAACTGCTGGCCGCGCTGGAGGGCCGCTGATGATCGCCGTGGCTGCCCGCCGCCCCGTCGAGGGCATCGTCCCGTTCGACCCCTTCCTCCACCTGCGGGCCGTGACCGAGCTGATGGCCCAGGCCTTCGCCGGCGAACTGGGCCCCGGCGCCCGCCAGATGCTGCGCCGCATGCAGCGGATGGCCCGCTGGGGCATGCTCAGCCCGCTGATCTGGGAAGCCGCCGGCAGCCCGCTGGACCCGTCCGGGCTGGTCTGGCTGGAAGGCGACGAGGTGATCGGCAACGTCTCCCTGCGGCCGGCCAGCACGCCCGGCGGGTGGATGATCGGCAATGTCGCCGTCCGCGCCGACCGCCGCGGGCGGGGGATCGGTCGAGCGCTGATGGATGCCGCCGTCCAGATGGCCCGCGAGCGGGGCGGCGAGTGGGTCGGCCTGGAAGTGCGCACCGATAACGAGGCCGCCCACCGCCTGTACGAGCGCATGGGCTTCGCACCGATCGGCAGCGCGCTGGAGATGGACCGCCCGTCCGGGCTGCCCTGGCCGCCCGCCGTCCCGCGCTCCCTCGCCCTGCGCCGGGCGCGGGCCAGCGACAACGACACCCTCTACCGGCTGGCTCAGGATGGCCTGACCCGTCACCACCGCGAGGTGCTGGAACTGCGTCCCTCGCTCTACCGCGCCGGCTGGGAAGAAAGGCTGGTCGGCTGGTTCGACGGCTGTCAGGACGATTGGTGGACCTCCTCGGAAGGGGGGCAGGTAGTCGGCGGGTTGCGCGTCAACAGCCATTGGGCAGGGCGCTACCATCAGCTCGACGTGCTGGCCCGGCGCGACCGGTTGGAGGAACTGGGGCCGCAGCTCGTCGCTGCCGCGCTGACCATTCTCTCCCGCCGCCGCGCCTGGGAGGCCACCGTGTTCCTGCCGGGAGTCCGCGCACTCCTCGAACCGTCCTTCCTCGCCGCCGGCTTCCAGCCCCTGCGCCGCCTGACGCAGATGCGCCTGTCCCTGGGGCAGCGCGTGAGAATTGTCCCATGAACGCCCTGACCCAGCAATTCAAGCGCGCTTCCGGCCTGAGCCGCAACGCCAAACTGTTCCTGGCGCTGACGGCGATCAACGGCCTGGGGAACGGCGCCTTCATGCTCTTCTTCAACCTCTTCGTCCTCGCCCGCGGCAACGACGAGGCATTCCTGGGACTGCTGATGTCGGCGATGAGCCTGGCTGCCGTGATCCTGGGCCTGCCGATGGGCATCCTGGCCGACCGGATGGGGCGCAAGCAGGCGCTCATGATGAGCATGTTTCTCTCGCTGGCGGCAATCATGCTGCTCCTGCTCTCGCCGGGCGACTGGCCGCTGGTCCTGGCCGCGATCGGCCTGGGCGCGAGCAACGCGCTGTGGATGGCCACCGGCCCGGCGTTCATGGCCGAGAACTCCATCTCCGAGGAGCGTCCGACGCTGTTCAGCCTGCAATCCGCCGTGGGAACGCTGGTGGCCTTCGCCGGCGCCGCCCTCGGCGGACCGCTGCCAGCGCTCTTCGCCGGACTGCTGGGGGTCGAGCCGGAGGGCGTGACCGCCTACCGGGTCACCCTGCTGGTCGCCGCCGCGACGATGGCGCTCGCCCTCGTCCCGCTGGCGTTGGTGCAGCAGCAGGCGCGACGCACAGGAGTTGGGACAGAGGGAAAACCTCAAGGCCTCTCGCTGCGCTCGCTGACGCGGCCGGATATGCTCCGCTTGCTGGGGCCGCAATTGATCATCGGCCTGGGCGCCGGCCTGCTGATCCCCTACCTGAACATCTTCTTCAAAGAGCGTTTCGCCGTCTCCGACAGCGCGCTGGGAGTGATCTTCGCCGTTTCCCAACTGCTGGTGGGCGTGGCCACGCTGGCGACGCCGCTGCTGGCCGAGCGCTGGGGCAAGGTGCGCACGGTCGTCGGCACTCAGTTGGCCTCCCTGCCCTTCCTGATGGCCCTGGGGTTCGTGCCGGTACTGCCGGTGGCGGTCGGTTCCTTCTGGACGCGGGCAGCGCTGATGAACATGGGCAGCCCGCTCTACACCGCCTTCGCCATGGAGCAAGTGCGCGAGGAGGAGCGCGGTCAGGCCGGGGCGCTGCTGGGACTGGCCTGGTCCGTCGGTCAGGGGATCGGCCCCGGCATCAGCGGTGTGGTGCAGACCCGCGTGGGTTTCCCGCCGCTGTTCCTGACCACGGGAGCGACCTACCTACTGGCTGCGTTGCTCCTGCAGGCCTTCTTCGGACAGACAGAGCGGCGCGCAGCGGCTGAGGCGGGAGCGATTGTATGACGCGGGGACGCGGAGACAGGGGGACGCGGAGACGCGGGGACGCGGAGACGCGGAGAAACGGAGACAGAGGATGGGGATAAAGAAGGGACCGACCGGCATGCCGGGTTTCACCCTTGTCTGGGCCGGACAGGTGGTCTCGCTGCTGGGCAGCGGGATGACCTGGTTCGCCCTCACCATCTGGTCCTGGCAGACCACCGGACAGGCAACCGCCCTGGCACTAGTCGGCTTCTTCGCCTTCGCGCCGACGGTGCTGCTCAGCCCCGTCGCCGGGGCGCTGGTGGACCGCTGGAACCGCAAGCTGGTCATGATGTTCAGCGATCTGGCCGCCGGTCTGATGACGGTCGTCGTCTTGCTCCTGTACACCACCGACCGGCTACAGATTTGGCACCTGTTCGTCACCGGCGCCTTCGCCGGCGCGTTCCAGGCCTTCCAGTTCCCCGCCTACTCGGCGGCGATCACGATGATGCTGCCCAAGGCCCAGTACGCCCGCGCCAACGGCATGCTCTCGCTGGCCGACAGCGCCGCCGGCGTCTTCGCGCCGCTGACCGGGGGTGTCCTGCTGGGACTGATCGGCATCCAGGGGATTCTGGTGATCGACGTGATCACCTTCGTCGTCGCCATCGCCGCGCTGCTGGTGGTCTTCATCCCCCAGCCGGAAACCACGGCGGCCGGGCGCGAGGCTCGCGGCAGCCTGTGGAAGGAATCGTGGTACGGCTTCCGCTACATCTTCCAGCGACCCAGTCTGCTTGGGCTGCAGTTGGTCTTTTTCTGCTCGAACCTGATCGCATCGTTCGCCTTCACCGTCCTGGCCCCTATGATCCTGGCCCGCACCGACAGCGACAGCGTTGTGTTGGGCACCGTCCAGTCGGTGATGGGCATCGGCGGGGTGATCGGCAGCCTGGTCATGAGCGTATGGGGCGGGCCCAAACGGCGCGTCCACGGCGTGCTGCTGGGCATGGCCTGCAACAGCCTGCTGGGACAGGCGGTACTGGGCTTCAGCAGGAGCCTACCGGTCTGGATCATCGGAGCTTTCTTCAGCTCGTTCTTCATCCCGTTCATCAACGGCTCGAACCAGGCCATCTGGCAGGCCAAGGTGGCCCCCGACGTGCAAGGGCGCGTCTTCGCCACGCGGCGGCTGATCGCCCAAGTCTCCGCGCCGGTGGCCATGCTGCTGGCCGGCCCGCTGGCCGACCGGCTGTTCGAGCCGGCCATGCAGACGCAGGCGAGCTTGATGAGCACCACCTTCGGCTGGCTGGTCGGCAGCGGCCCCGGCGCCGGGATGGCGCTCATGTTCGTCAGCACGGGCTTGCTGGGGGCGCTGGTCGGGCTGGGCGGCTACGCCTTCCACGCCGTGCGCGACGCTGAGGATATCCTGATAGACCACGGGGCAGAGGAGACGCGGTGACGCGGAGACGCGGAGACACGGGGACGCGGAGACACGGGGACGGGGAGACACGGAGACGGGGAGACGGGGAGACGCAAATAGGAGGTTGGTATGGAAGAGCGACGACGGATTCTGGAGTTGATCGAGAGCGGGCAGATCAATGTCGAAGAGGGCGTCCGGCGGCTGGAGGCGCTGGGAGGGACGGGGGCCCCGGTGCCCGAACGGGGGCCTGCGGCCACTCCCGCGCCGGTCGCGCTGGTCACACGTCCGCCGTGGATCCGTACGCTGGCGCGGATCGTGTTCTGGGCCGGCGTGATCCTGTTGATCGGCGGGCTGCTGCTGGTGACCGCCGTCTACGCCTGGGGCATCCCCACCGGCTGGCAGGCCCTCGGCTGGCCGCTCTTTGTCGTCGGCCTGCTCGTCCTGATCCTGGGCTGGTGGCTGGAGCGGGCGCACTGGATGTCGCTGCGCGTGCACGATCCCGAGGGGCCGAACATCGCGCTGGCGCTTCCCCTGCCGCTGACACTCTTCGGCGGGCTGATGCGCATCCTGCGCCCATTCGTCCCCCCACTGCGCGAAACGGCGGTGGATGAACTGCTCATCGCCCTGCAGGAAGAGCTGCGCGCCGGCCACCCACTGATCGTTGATGTGGACGAGCGGGAAACCGGGGAACGGGTCCAGGTGTATTTCGGATAGGAGGCTGGCATGGCCGCACCAGAGGAACGATTGAAGATCTTGCAGATGTTGGAAGAGGGAAAGATCAGCGCCGAGGAGGCGGCGGCGCTCCTGCGCGCCCTGGAAGGCGGACAGCGTCCCCCGCCGCCTCCGGTGGACCGCAGCCGCTTCCTGCGCGTCCAGGTGACCGACCTGGAGTCAGGCAGCGCCAAGGTGAACGTCACCATCCCGGTCGGCCTGGTTAGCGTGGCCCTGCGCATGGCCGAGCGGTTCGCCCCGGAGACGCAGAACATTGACTTGCAGGAGCTGGCCGAGATCATCGCCAGCGGCACGCTTGGCAAGGTCGTCGAGGTGGCGGATGCCGAGGAGAACGAGCGGGTGGAAATTTACGTGGAATAGGCCCATCATCCGGACTTGACGCCCCTCCCGCCGGTGGTATCATGCCGGCGGGAGGTGGCATGTCCGCACGACGCCAGACCGGCCTGGCGATGGGAGTGATTGTGCTGCTGGCGGCGGGCCTGGTGCTGCTGCTGCTGGGCCGCCAGATGGAGGTACCGGCGGACGAGACGCCGTCGCCCCCGCCCACGGGAGTCGCCAGCGCTGCTCCGTCCCCCTCGCCATCGCCTCAGCCCTCCCCCTTCGCCGGCCCATTCCTCTACACCGTCCAGCCAGGAGACACCCTGGTCGGCATCGCCGCCGAGTTCGGGGTCTCCCTGGAGGAGCTGATCGCCGCCAATGGCGTGAGCGATCCGGACATGCTGAGCGTGGGAGAGGTGCTGGTCATCCCTGGACGGACGGCAGCGGTCACCGTGCCCGCCGACCTGCCGACCCCGGCGCCGGCCACCCCCCTGCCAACCCCCACCTCGACCGGGCCACCGCTGGTCGAGATCGCCGGCGTGGACAGTGCCGGGACGCTGGTGACGGAAGCGGTGCGCGTGCGCAACAGCGGTGGAGCGGCGGCGCTGGAGGGCTGGACACTCTCCGACCTGTCCGGCAACCGCTTTACCTTCCCCCGTCTGATCCTCTTCCCCGGCGGCGAAGTGGCGGTCCACTCCGCCGGCGGGACGGACAGTCCCACCCACCTCTACTGGGGACGCAGCACGCCGGCCTGGGAGCGAGGCGAGCTGATCACGCTGCGCGACCAGGAGGGGACGGTGGTGGACACCTACATTGTCCCCTGACCCGCCGAGTAACTGCTCACCCTCCCGCAGGTTCGGAAATGCCCGAGCGACGAAGCGGAGTGGCCATGGAAGCGCGATTTGGGCTGCCCATGGCGCCCAAACCTGCGGGAGGGTGAGCAGTTACCCCGCGGGGTAACTGCCTACCCTTTACCAGGCCTGGTGCTGGCAGGGCCGGTGTGCCGGCCCCTCACCCCGCCCCCTGGCCCCC
>Ga0209018_1002158_pt1 | contig 14397 bp, 14 predicted proteins | sample YNPBryBLVA2012_FD_185814 | JGI IMG/M metagenome (GOLD analysis project Ga0209018, IMG submission 185814) | Anoxygenic and chlorotrophic microbial mat microbial communities from Yellowstone National Park, USA - YNP Bryant BLVA 2012 (SPAdes)... ...
AGACCAGGCCTTGCAGAAACCGGCAGGCATTGCAGCGGCTCCCTGACGGGAGAGCGCGCATCGGCGCCCGGGCCTGATGCCAGGCGAGCTTCGTCAGGGCTCTGCGGGCGGAACGAGTTCGCCATGCATCCGGGCGTGACAGCGCGCGCGGCGCAACTGCCGGAGCAGGCGCGGGGACTGCCGGGCGCCGGCAGCGGCGACGGCCAATACGTTGTGATGGATGGCGGCGCGCGGCGGGTTCGGGTTGCGAGCCGCCGCTCCGGGGTTCGGGGCCGGGGAGACGGCAAAAAGCGGGGGGTTGCGTCCGAGTGGGCCCGATTCGCGTTATCATTGCCATCCAGCAACCGCCGCCAAAGGCCGATAAGTTTGCCAGGCGCCCTTGCGCAGGCACATGACAGGGAAGCAGCCATCTGACCCGGATGCCGGCCGGCCGGCGGGCCGACGGCTGAGCCCCGCCGTGGCGCGGGCAGCGGTGCGGCGCCTGCGCGTGGTGGCGCCGGTGATGCTGGGCTCGGTGGCGGGGCTGGCGCTTGGCTGGCTGCTGTTCCTGCTGATGATCGAGCGCGAAGAGGCGCAGATTTTCCAGGAGCACCAGCGCACGGCGCAGGTGCAGATCGCGGCCATCACGGCCGAGGTCGAGTCGAGCCTGCACACGCTGCGTGCGTTACAGGGGTTGATCCAGTACGATCCGCGGCTCGATGGGCCAGCCTTCCGGGCGTTTTACGAGGTGATGCTGATGCGCAGGCGGGCCCGAAGCGGGGTGCGCCTGGTGGAGTGGCTGCGGCAGGTGCCGGCGAGGGAACTGGACGCCTACGAGAGGGAGATGCGCGCGCGGCTGGGTGATGACGGCTTCCGTGTCTGGCAGCCCGACGCGCGCGGCGGCCGGCGCCGGGCGACGGGGCGCCCTTGGTATCACGTGGTGGAGATGATCGAACCCTTCGAAGAACACGGGCATGTCAGGGGGCTCGATTCGGGTCATTCCGAGCAGACGCAGCGCGCCATCTGGCGGGCTCGCCGGACGCTGGATCTGGCGGCGACCGCCGGGTTCAGACTGGCCCAGGATCCGGGGGGTCTGGCGAGCGTGCTGGTGTATGCGCCCGTCTGTCCGGCGCCGCAGACGAGACCGGGCGGGGTCAGGTGCGATGAGCCGGGCGGGCTGGCGGCGGTGGGCATCAGCGGGCAGGCGTTGCTGGATGCGGCGCAGCTGTCGGCGGCGCGGCCGGAGCTCACCGTGGAGATTTTCGATGAAGGGGCCGCGGGAGACGATCCGGTGCTGCTGGCGGCGCGCCGGGGAACGGCGAACGCGGGCCGCGTTTGGAAGGTGGTGGAGGCGCCGCCGGTGACGGCCGAGATCCGGTTGGCCGACAGAAAATGGCGCGTGGTCTGTTCCGGGACCTATCCGCTGCCGTGGTCGCGAACGTGGCCGGCGTGGTTGCTGCTGGCCACGTGCGTGCTGATCACGGCCGCCGTGCAGATGCTGATCGTAAGTCTCGAGCGCCAGAACGTGCGGGTGAAGCAGGAAGTGTTGCTGAGGACGCGCCAGCTGCGGCGGGCGATCCGGCTGGCGCGCGCCGGATCGGAGGCCAAGAGCCAGTTTCTGGCCAAGATCAGCCACGAGATCCGCACGCCGCTGAACGGCATCATCGGCACGACACACCTCCTGCTGGACAGCGGGCTGAACGCCGAGCAACGGGAATCGGTCCAGGTCATTCTGGGGGCCGGCCGTCACCTGCTGGCCGTGCTGAACGACACGCTGGACCTGTCCAAGATCGAGGCGGGAAAGCTGATGCTGCAAAAGGAGCCGTTCGAGCTGGCGGGGCTCCTGCGGGAGTGCGAGCAGATCTTCCGGCCGGCCGCAGAACAAAAGCGTCTGCAGCTGACGGTGAACGCCGGGGAAGGACTGCCAGCCTGGGCGATGGGCGATGTGACCCGGCTGCGGCAGATCATCTGGAACCTGTTGAGCAACGCGGTGAAATTCACCGGCGCAGGGGAGGTGGCACTTTCCGTGAGGCGCGGGAGCGCGCCGCCGCGACTCCGGTTTGAAGTCCGGGACACGGGATCAGGCATTCATGCAGAGGACCTGAAGCGGCTCTTCGAACCGTACTTTCAATCCAGCCGTCCCGGGCGCAGCGCCGAAGGCACGGGTTTGGGCCTGGCCATCAGCCGGAAGCTTGTCGAGATCATGGAAGGCGAGATGGGCTGCGAGAGCCGCGTCGGAGAGGGCAGCGTGTTCTGGTTCGAGCTCCCGCTGCCCGAGTGCGAGCCGCCGCGGACGCAAAGGGCTGCGCGGATGCCGGCCGGAGGAGTTCCAGCGCCGCTTTCGGCGCTCGTCGCGGAAGACAACCCGGTGAACCAAAAGGTGCTCACCGGGCTGCTGGAACGGCTGGGCTGCCGTGTGACGGTGGCGGCGGACGGGGAGGAGGCCGTGGAGGCGGCCGGGCGCGGCCGCTTCGACGTGATCTTCATGGATTGCCAGATGCCGCGTGTCGACGGGTATGAAGCGGCGCGGCGCATTCGCCAACTGGGCGGGGACCTGGAGCGGATCCCTATCGTGGCGCTGACGGCTCATGCGATGGATAGCGACCGGAAGCGCTGCCTGGAGGCCGGAATGAGCGACTACGTCACCAAGCCGGTAAGCCTGGAGGCGCTAAGCGCCGCGCTGGAGCGGGCGGTCGAGTCCGGTGTGCGGCGGGACGGTTGAGCAGCGGCGACGGCGGCGGGCGCGCCATCTGTTACACTCAACGCGAAGCGATGATGCCGGTTCCGGAAGGGGAAGTTCTCGATCTGTTCCGCCGCACGGGCGCCTTCCTGGAGGGCCATTTCCAGCTCTCCAGCGGGCTGCATTCGCCCAAATACCTGCAGTGCGCGCTGGTGTTGCAACACCCCCAACACGCCGAGCGGCTGGGGCGCGCCCTGGCTGGACGGCTTGCGGCCGCGGCGGAGCTGGTGGTGAGCCCGGCCATGGGCGGCCTGATCATCGGCCATGAGGTGGCGCGCGCGTTAGGCGTGCGGCACATTTTCGCCGAGCGGGACGCGGCGCGGCGGATGACGCTGCGGCGCGGCTTCCAGGTGCGCAGGGGCGAGCGGGCGGTGATCGTGGAAGACGTCATCACGACGGGGGGCAGTTCGCTGGAGGTGGCGGACCTGTTGCGCGGCCTGGGGGCGGAGGTCCTGGGGGCGGCGTCGATTATCGACCGCAGCGGCGGGGCGGCGGACCTCGGCGTTCCGCGCGTGGCGCTGGCGACGCTCGAGGTGGAGACATGGCGGCCGGAAGAGTGTCCGATGTGCGGGCGGGGGCTGCCGCTCGACAAGCCCGGCTCGCGCGCGCTGTGATGAGCCATGCGGCGGATCCGGATCGTCGTCGCCTATGACGGCACCGACTTTCACGGCTGGCAGGTGCAGCCGGGGCTGCCCACGGTGCAGGGCTGGCTGGAAAAGGTGGCGGGCGAGATCGAGGGTGCGCCGGTGAAGGTGCATGGCAGCGGGCGCACGGACGCGGGGGTACATGCGCTGGGGCAGGTGGCGGCTTTCTCGATCCGCAATCCGATTCCGTGCGCGAACCTGCGCAAGGCGATGAACCGCCTGCTGCCGCGCGCCATCCGTGTGCTGGTGGCGGAGGAGACGCGCGAGGACTTCCATCCGCGCTACGAGGCGGTGAGCAAGACCTACGAGTACCGCATCTGGAGGGACGAGGTCTGCCCCCCGCACCGGCGGCTGTATTTGTGCCACTTTCCGTATCCGCTGGAAGAGGAGCGGATGATGGAGCTTGCGCCGTTGTACGAGGGGGAACACGATTTCTCAGCCTTCGCGGCGGCCGACGAGCGGGACGCATTGGGCGGGAGCAAGGTGCGGCGGATTTTCGAGTCGCGCCTGTGGCGGGAAGGCTCGGAGCTGGTGTTCCGGGTGCGAGGATCGGGATTCCTGAAACACATGGTGCGGATGATGGCCGGGGCGCTGTTGGAGGCGGGCAAGGGCAATCTCGGGCGCGAGGATCTGGAGGCGCGGCTTCGGCCGGGGTTCGCGGGCAAAGCGGGGCCGGCGATGCCGGCCTCGGGGTTGTTTCTGATGAGCGTGGAGTACATGTCATGAGGAAACAAATCGCACTGGCATTGTTTCTGGCTGCCGCCGCGGCCGCGGCGCCGCCGGCGCCGGTGATCTATGACACCGACATGGGCAACGACATCGACGACGCGCTGGCGCTGGCCATGCTGCACGCGCTGGAGGCGCGCGGCGAGATCCGGCTGCTGGCGGTGACGGTGACGAAGGACAATCCCTGGGCGGCGCGCTATGTGAGCGCCGTGAACCGGTTTTATGGACGCGGGAGCCTTCCGGTCGGAATTGTGCGGGATGGGGTGACGAAGGACGAGGGCAAGTACCTGCGCCGGGCGGTGGAGGAGGGCCGCTGGCCGCATGATACGGAGTTCCCGGAGGCTGTGGATCTGCTTCGCCGCGTGCTGGGCGGGGAGCCGGATGGAAGCGTGCTGGTGATCCAGGTGGGCTTTTCCACCAACCTGGCCCGCCTGCTGGACGCGCCCGGGGGCAGGGAACTGGCGGCGAGGAAAGTGAAGCTGCTGTCGCTCATGGCGGGCGACTTCGCGGGCGGGGGGCCGGAATACAACGTGAAGGAAGACATCGCCTCGGCGCGGAAGCTGGCGGCGGAGTGGCCGGGGGAAATGGTGTGGAGCGGCTTCGAGGTCGGTAAGGCGATCAAGTTCCCCGCGAAGTCGATCGAGGGGGATTTCGCGTGGGCGCCGCGGCACCCGGTCGTCGACGGCTACAAGCGTTACATGCCGTTCCCCTATGACCGCGAGACGTGGGACCTGACCTCGGTGCTGTTTGCCGTGCGCCCGCAGGCCGGCTATTTCACGCTGTCGGAGCCGGGGCGGGTGGAGGTGGACGCGAAGGGGATGACGCGGTTTGTGCCGGCGCCGGGCGGGCGTCACCGCCATTTGCAGGCGGATCAGGTGCAACGGGCGCGGGCGCTGGAGGCGATGATCTGGCTGGCGTCGCAACCGGTGCGCGGCGGCGTGCGACACTAGAGATTGTCATGAGCGAGAAGCTGACAGCGCCGCTGCCGCCGCTGCCTCCGGTGCGGCAGTGGCTGCCGCCGCTGGTGATTGCGTGGCTGGTGCCCGGCGGGGGGCATTTCTATCTGAAGCGGCACTACCGGGGAGCGATCTTGTGCGGCTGCACGGTGATCCTGTTCCTGCTTGGGCTCCTGATGCGCGGCTACCTGTTTGAGCCGATGACGGGGGACGTTCTGACGACGATCATCTACGTGGGCGGGGCCATCGCCGACCGGGCGACGGGATTGCTTTACATCCTGGCGCGGATCTTCGGCTACAGCGCGCCGGATGTGGCCGGGCACTCCGTGGATTACGGGACGAAGTTCCTGGTGATCGCCGGGCTGTTCAATATCCTCGCCATGGTGGACGCCTTCGAGATCGCCACGGGAAGGAAGGACTGAGCGATGAAAGTGACGCTGACGCACTTCGAAGCGACGCTCATCCTGGCGATATTCATTTCGGCTGTTCTCGCCGTGGTCACAAAGAAGACCGACGCCGAGCGCTTCCGTTACGGGATGCGTTCCCTGGGCTGGTTCGCGGTGACCGTGTTCGGTTTGGCGTGGCTGATGTATCTCGGGCACCGGTAGGCACTCCCGAATGATCCGGCGCGATACCTGACTGCGCCGGTCATACGCACGCAGACTCTTTCCCGGGTTTCTCTTTGCAGACGCTGTTCCGGGTAAAGCGCGCCGCAATCACGGTCCTGCGATGGCCGCCGCGGAGAGAAAGGAATGCCGGCGCGTGCCTCGACGACCTGGGTTCAGGACGCCGCCGCCCGCGGGCGGGCTACTTCTTCACACGCGTGACGGTCTCGCTCACCGTCTCCGGGCGTCCGAGTTCCTTCGGGCTGTTCAGGCTGGGCCGCTGCACGGAGAAGACCGTGACCACAGTGCCGTCGGCGCTCTGCCGGGACGAATAGAACTGCCGTTCCCGCAGCTGCGGGGCGGCCCCGGCTTCCATGGCCCGTCCCGGTGCGGCCACTCCGTAGACATCCACCACTGTGCTCTCGGTTCCGTCCGGATTCTTCCGGCTGACGCTCAAGATCTGGCGGCTGAGGCGAAGCGCCCCGGTGGTGGCGGCCTCGTATTCCTCGATCTGCTGTTGAAGCGTTCCGTCCGATTCGCGCGCCCGGGTCACCTTGCGCCGGGCGGGGACGAAAGCCCCGTTGGCATTGCGCACGTATATGGTCTCGTCGTGCTCGCTCGACTTGTCCGGCTCGCGCACCACCTCCGTCGCCGTGCGCTTTTCCAGCAGCTCAAAGCCCCCGTTGACCGAGGGCCGTTCCACGCGAGTCTCGCTCACCGTCTGGTCGCCCTGTTTCCGGGCTTCACGCACCGCCTTTTCCGCAGGGCGGAGACTGCCGTTGATGTCGCCCCGGTAAATGGTGGATACCTCTACCAGCGTTCCGTCCGGCCGCGTGGCGGTTTCCGTGACCACTTTCTCAGGAGGGAGGGGAGAGCCGTTCGAATCGAAGCGCCGGACCAAACGCTCCGTCACCACCGTGCCGTCCGGGCGACGGGTCACCCGCTCCTCGGTCCGCTCCACGGGAACCTGCCGTCCGTTCAGGTTCCGGATGGTTTCCGAGCTCGACCCTTGATCCCGCGTGGCGACGGACCATTCCGTTCTGCGTCCGTTTGGGTCAAAGACGTAAGTTCGGGACTCCTGTTGCTGCCCCCAAAGGGCAGAGCAGGCGAGCCACACGATGAGTGAGCGCCTCATGGCTCTACCATCGGCACTCCTTCCGGGAAAGATTAGCCGCGGCTACTGGTACACGCTGACCGGCGGCTGTGGCGGGTTCAGTTTGACCTCGATGGTCCGCTCTTCCTCGTTGATTTCAAAGGTCTGCCCGAAGGTCTGGTAGCCCTTGGCGATCACCTGGATCAGGATGTCGCCCTGCGGCAGCGGAGGGATCTTGGCCACGCCTTCCTGATTGGTGCGGGTCTGCCAACTTGTGTAGACCTTCTTGCCCAGCTTGACGTAGTTCCGCCCGCGCACGAATTTCACGACGACGCTCGCCTGCGGGATGGGCCGGCCAGTATGGCTCTTGACCTCCACGCGCAGGGTGGTCATCGGCGGATCCGCCCGCAGGGGCAGCAACAGCAGCGATGCCAGCAGCAACAGCCGGAATCTCGCGCCCATGCTTCCATTCTACGTCAGGGGGCGCCGCGAGACGGCATCTGCCGGCCCTTCCAGCGGGAGGAATGGTTCAATTGGCGGGGCGCGCGAATCAGCCGACGTCAGGCAGAACAAACGCGCGTTCCTTGCCCAGCAGCCGGCAGGCGGCTTCGGCGGCCCGGTAGCCGCTGCGGACTGCGCCCTCCATGGTGGACGGCCAGCCGGTCTGCGTCCAGTCGCCGGCGAGGAAGAGATTGGCGTAGCGGGTTTCGGCGAGAGGACGCTTCCCGGCGAGTCCGGGGCGGGCGGAGAAAGTCGCGCGGACTTCCTTGACGACGTGCGAGCGCGCCAGACCGGCGGCGGGAACGGCTGGAAGGTAGCGCGCGAGGTCCTCCAGCGCGCGTGCGACGGCCACCTGCCGGGGCCAGCGCTCCAGGAAGCGGGCGGCGCTCACCACCAGCTGAATGTAACGCCCCTGCTGCTTGCTGAAGAACCACTGGAAGGGGGAGTCGAGCAGGACCGCGTGGGGCAGGGCAGTCACCGGGCGGTCGAACCACAGATGGATTGCGGCGATTGGAGAGTGTTCGAACGGGGTCCAGTCATCAAGCAGACCGGGGAGCAGGCGCCGGAGCGGATCGAAGGGAAGGGCAGAGAGAAAGGCGTCGGCCTCCACCGGGCCGGCGTCGGTTTCCAACGCCTCCACGCGCCCGCCTTCCAGGCGGACTCCGGTGACCTTGGTGCGAAGGCGGATTTCAACGCCGGGAAGCCCTGAAATGCGTTCCGCCGAACAGAGGTCGCCGAGAGGGACGCGCGGCACGCCCATGTGATAAGCGTCTCTGGCTGCCAGGAACGCGAGGTGAAAGATCTGGAAGCCGTGGCTGGCGGCCATGCGGTCCAGATCCTCATTGACGGCGCTGACCAGCACAGGGGCCCAGAAGCGGCGCACCGTGCGCGGACTCTGGCGCTTCTCCTCGAGCCACTGCTGCATGGTGATGCGGTCGAGGTCGTTGCGGCGGGTCCGCTCCCGGCGAAGGGCGGCGAGAGCGCGGACAGCCTCCAGTTTCTCGCTGAATGAGAGGAAGCGCAGGGCGGCGAAGCTTCCGGCGAAGTGCGCCGGGGCGGGCAGCAGGCCGGCCCGGAAGACGGAGCGGCGACCGCCGGGCTCGAGATAGTGAAATTCGCGGTGAAAATCAATCAGATTTTCGACCCCGATGCGGCGGTAAAAATCGAGCAGATTTACGCAACATCGGAGCAGAATATGCTGGCAATTGTCAATGATTTCTTCACTGCCCGGCGCCGTGTAGGAAGCCGCCCGCCCGCCGGTATACGGTCTGGATTCGAGCAGCACCACGCGGCAGCCTGCCGCCGACAGGGCGGCCGCGGCGGCCATGCCCGACAGGCCGGCGCCCGCGATGGCGACGGTGGCCATTCAGGGTTTCAGCGGCAGGCGCGCCCGTTTTCCGCCGCCGCCCTCCGAGTCCCAGGCGAGGGCCAGCCAGGCGCAGATGAACAGGAACAGGAGGTAAACGGCGTCGGAGATCGACATGCTTCTGTTTCCAGTCTGCCTGAACCGCACGCGCCAGACAACGGCGCTCCCGTACCAGTACCCGGGCCAGGTTCCCTGACAAGCGGTCCGGACTTGCCCGATGAGAAGCGCCGGCATCGCCCTAGGTTCGCCCCGGTTTTGTGCGGCCTCTCGCGGAACGGAATTGCCGCACCATGTTCTCGATCATGCGCAGCCCGTGATCGCCGTCCTGCGACAGCAGGCTTTCCGGGTGAAACTGGACGGCCTCCAGGGGCAGCGTCCGGTGGCGCACGCCCATGATGACGCCGTCATCGCTCTCGGCGGTGATCTGAAGCTCTGCCGGCAGCTTCTCGCGAAGCGCGAAGAGCGAGTGGTAGCGGCCCACCTTCACGTCCTGGGGCAGCCCGGCGAAAACCCCGCAACCGTCATGCCGCACCTTCGACGGCTTGCCGTGCATCGGGTAAGGCAACACGCCGAGTTCGCCGCCGAACGCCTCCACAACGCCCTGAAGCCCAAGGCAGACGCCGAAGATGGGGATTCCCCGGGCGGCGCAGGCGCGCACCACATCCGGCACGCCAAAATCGGCCGGACGCCCGGGCCCCGGGGAGATCAGCACCATGTCCGGGAGGAGAGAGTCCAGCAATTCGAGCGGAAATCCGGCGCGATATGTTGTCACTTCCGCCCCGGTTTGGCGGACGTAATTGGCCAGAGTCTGAATGAAACAGTCTTCGTTATCCACCAGCAGGACGCGCAGCCCGCGGCCGGGCTGAGGGGGGCGCGGGCGCCGCTGCGCCGCCGGTGGCGGTTCGAGCGAACGGAAAAACCCGGTGGCCTTGAGGCGGGTCTCCCGCTCTTCGGCGGCGGGGTCGGAGTCGTACAGAATGGTCGCGCCGGCGCCGTAGCGGGCGAGGCCGCCGCGGAGGTGGACCGTGCGGATGAGGATGCCGGTGTTGATGTCCCCGTTGAGCGAGAGCATTCCGACGGCGCCGCCGTACCAGCCGCGCGCGTCCTTCTCCAGATCCTCGACGGCCTGCGCGGCCGCCTTCTTGGGCGCGCCGATCACGGTGACGGCCCACATGTGGGAGAGGAAAGCGTCGAGCGAATCGTAGCCCTCGCCAAGCTCGCCCTCCACATGGTCGACCGTGTGGAACAGCCCGGCGTAGCGTTCGATGAGCCGCCGGCCGATCACTCGCACCGAGCCCGGCTTGCACACGCGCGACTTGTCGTTGCGGTCGACATCGGTGCACATGGTGAGCTCGCTCTCTTCCTTCGGCGAGTTCAGGAGTTCGCGGATCAGGTCGTGGTCCCGCAGCGGATCGCCGGTACGCCGCACGGTGCCGGAGATCGGGCAGGTCTCCACGCGCCGGCCCTCCACGCGGACGAACATCTCCGGCGAGGCGCCGGCCAGCTGTTCGTCGCCGAACTGGAGCAGGAACTCGTACGGGCTGGGGCTGCCCTTCTGGATGCGCCGGAACAGGTCCGACACGCTGCCTTCAAAGCCGGCGGAAAAGGTCTGGCGGAGCACGACTTCGTAATAATCGCCGCGCTTCATGCCCTCGCGCACGCGCTCCACCTTCGCCATGTACTCTTCGGGCGAGTGGTCGCTGACGATCTCCGGCGGGGCCGCGGCGGGCGGCGCCTGCACCGCTTCGGTCTGGCGCGCCAGACCGAGAGTCGAGAGCCCCTCGAAATCGAAGTCGTACTGATAGCGCTCGATCACCTCCTTTTTGCGGTCCATGAAGCAGATGTCGTCGCACAGGAACAGGCGCAGGTCGAACTGCCCGGCGGGGCGAGGCAGGCGCAGGTGAACAGGATCGAACTGGAACAGCAGGTCGTAACCGAAGGCGCCGATCAAAGCCAGCCGCCCGTCGCGCGGGTGGCGGAAGTCCTCGACCAGCGCGCGCAGGATGGAGAAGAACGACGGCTGCTTGCTGCGCTCCTCTTCCGGGAACAGCGCGGGCAGCGGTTTCAGGCGCCCGCGCAGCGAGCCGCCGGCCAGAGCCAGCGTTTCCCAGTGGGGATGGCCGCGGAGCAGGTGATGAAACATTTCCGCCAGCATTTGTCCGCGCAGGTTCAGCGGGCGGAACTCGATTTCGCGCCCCGCGCCGAGGATTTCCAGCGGCGGGTGAATGGAAGCGACGTCCCAGCGCGAGTACCTTTCCGGGTACTCGTAGCCGGAGGAGAGATAGACGCCGCGGTGGCGGTCGAGCTCACCGAGCAGGTGGTCGAGCCCCTTGCGGAAGGGCAGCCGCGAGCGCAGGCGGGTGACGGTGACGCCGTGCGGCGTCGTGTAGCGAAGCGTGGCCATCCGGAACTTTCAAGGGTAGCACCCGCTCACTGCGAGGCGTGGAGCCGGCGGGCTGCCTCGATGTAGCGGGCGGTGTTGGGGCCTTCGATCCAGGCCGGCGCCGAAGCCGCGTTGGCGGCGCGCCAGACGGTGACGGCGCACGAGCGGACGGCGCGCTCCATGTTGCCGTAATCGAGCTTCTGCCACTCGTCTCCGGGCCTGTGGTAATCGGGGAACGTCCACGCCACGGAGACCGTGATGGCGGGGATCCCGGCGTCGGCCAGCGCCTGATTGTCGCTTCGGGCGAAGAAGGAGTCGCTGTTGGCGCCATCTTTGAACGCCTCCACGCCCGTGTCCCTGCCCGAAGCGACGAGCAGGTCGCCGAGCGTCGTGTAGTCGAAGCCGGAAGCGGTCAGCTTGCCCGCGCGCGGGCCGGAGTTGTCGTCGGTGCGGCCCATCTGCTCGAAATTGAGATTCGCCACGGTCTGGCGCAGCGGGAACAGGGGATTGCGGGCGTAGTATCGCGAGCCCACCAGCCCGCGCTCCTCGCCGAAGTAGAGCATGAAGACGACGCTGCGCCGCGGCCGGGCGGAGTGGCGGGCGAAGGCTTCGGCCAGGGCCAGCACGGTGGCCGTGCCGCTGGCGTTGTCGTTGGCGCCGTTGAAAATGCGGTCTTCGCGGCCGTCGCGCACGCCGACGTGGTCATAGTGCGCTGTCAGCAGGATGTACTCGTTCCTGAGGACGGGATCGCTGCCTTCCAGCACGGCAACGACGTTTTTCAGATCCACCGGCTGACGCACCGGCGCAGGCACTCGCAGGCTGACCGTGGCGGAACCATCCATTGCCTCCAGGGCCTTGGCGAAGCCGGGATCCGGGATCTGGATCACGGCTGCTCTGCGCCGGGACGGATCCTGCCGCTCCTCGAGCAGGCTGCGCGGCCGGAAAGCCGGACCGGAGGCGATGACCGCCTGCGGCCCGAGCGCCAACAGCTCGCGGCGCTTCTGCTGAAAGGCGGCGCCGCGCGGGGGAGCGCTGAGCAGGACGACCTTGCCTTCCACGGATTCCCGCGGCGGGAGCGGGTCTTCCGGCGACGTCCAGACGACGCGCACGGCCGGTGCGCCATCCAGTTGCAGGGCGTCCCCGGCCCCGACGGCGGCGCGGGAAGGATCAACGGAATATTGCCCGCCGTTCCAGCGGATTTCGCACGAAAATCCCTCCGCCGGGCGGGTGACGTTGTCCATGCTTGCGATCTGGAAGTAGCTCGAGCCGGCGCCCGGCTTCAGCCCGAGGCGGCGGAACTGGCTGGCGATGTACTCGGCCGCGGCATCCAGCCCGCGGGAGGGCGTATCGCGCCCTTCCAGTGCGTCGGAGGCAAGGAAGGAGACGTGCGCTTTGAGCAGATCCGCGGTGATCGGAGAGAGCAGCCGCGCCTCATCCGGGGCCAGCGCCGCCGTGGCGGCGGCAGCCGCCAGAAAAAGGGGAAAGAATCTCGGAAGTTTTCGCTTCATTTTTCCTCGGAAAGCGGGAATTCCCACTCCATGTTCCAGCCAAAGCCGCGCCGGTTGTCGATGAGCCGCATCCATTGCGGCTCCAGCCGGTACAAACGGCTGCGGGCGATCACCGGATCCAGCTCGCCGCCCAGGCCAAACTTGGCCTTGTATTTTTCGATCACGGCGAGCTGTTTCCGCACCGCCCGGGCCGCGCCGCGGATCTGAAGCCCGCGCAGCTCCGTCCATTTGCGGGACGGGCGGAACACAGCCGCCGAGACCTGCCCGACGGCGGCGACAGCGCGACTGTGGAGGCTGTCAGGCGAGCTGAGCCAGTAGAGGGAGAATCCCTCGCCGCGAACGTAGTACAACGGCGCGGCATGCGAGCCTTGAGGTTCGAGGCCCACGGCAAGAACCATCGTCCACAGCGAATCGAGCAGCGCCGCGGCGTCCTCCAGCGGGTTCTTCATCCTGCCTTGTACCCCGCCACTTCGTCGAAGAGAGCGAACGTTGCGTCGATGTCGGAGGCGCGCAGGTGGATGGGCGTGGAGATGCGCAGCCGCTGCCCGCCGTAAAGCCAGATCCTGCGCTCTTTGGCCTTGCGCCAGAGCTGATCGAACCGGAAGTCTTCCGGGAAGGTGACGGTGACGAGGGCGCCATAGAGCCGGTGGTCGGCCGAACTGAGCAGTTTCAGGTAGGGCCGCTGCTGCGCCATTGCGTATACCTTGCGCGCGAGTTCGTGGATGCGCGCGTAGACGTGCTCCGGGCCCAACGCCTCCATGAAGCGCATGCCCTCCATCATGCCGGTGAGGATGGCGCGGTTGTTGGTGCCGATCTTCATGAAGCGCGCCGCCTTCAGGTCGGTCTTGTCCCAGTCTCCGGTGACGATGACCGGCCAGTGCCGGTCGATGTGCTCCTCGCGGATGTACATCAGGCCGCACCCGGCGGGGGCGAACAGCCACTTGTGCGGGCTGCCGGCGAAGTAGTCGCATTCCAGTTCCGACAGGCGCAGCGGCACCTGGCCGTTCATGTGGGCGCCGTCGACGACGGTGAGCACGCCTTTGGAGCGCGCCGCGCGGCAGATGTCCCGCACGGGCATGAGCACGCCCGTGGGGCTGAGGATGCCGCTGAAGCTCAGCACGCGGGTCCGCGGACCAATGGCGGAGATCACGATGTCGGCTAGCTGCGCGGCGCTCTCGGGCGGGTGGGGCAGCTTGACCTCGCGCACGGTGATGCCGTGGCGTTTGGCCCGCAGCGCCCAGGGGGCGATGCCGCTGGGGTGTTCGTGATCGGTGATCAGGACCTCGTCGCCGGGCTTGAGATCGATGCCGTTGGCGATGACGCTCATCGCCTCGGTGGCGCAGTGGGTGAAGGCCAGCTCCTCCTTGCGGCATCCGGCGAAGGCGGCCATTTCGGCGCGCTCCTCGTCCAGCGTTTCGTAGCCCCAACGAGGGTAATCGTCGCGCAGCAGCCCGGCGGCGGTCTCCAGATAATCGGTGACTGCCCGCACCACCGGGCGCGGCGCCACGCCGAGACTGCCGTTGTTGAGGAAGGCGCGCCAGCCGGGCAGCAGGAACTGCTCGCGCCGCACCTGGAGCCAGTATTTCTCCGGATCCTTTTCCCGCAGCGCGGCTGGCGGCAGCGGCCTCACGGCGGCGGGAGCGCCGCGGGCGGCGACGCCGAACAGGGAGAGCGCGACGGCATCCCGGCGGTTCATGACCCCAGAATATCGCAGGCGCCTGCGGTCAACGCTTCGGCACGGAGATGGTGATGTTGCGGAAGCGCACCCCGCCGGCGTGGTCGCCCTGGATGAGAAAAGGCCCGGGCAACTCCTCATCGGCGTCGAGCGCGCCGCCGGTGATGCCTTCGATCTCCTGGCGGTCGATCGTCACCACGCCGTTCTGGACAACGGTGAGC
>Ga0209018_1002160_pt1 | contig 14382 bp, 15 predicted proteins | sample YNPBryBLVA2012_FD_185814 | JGI IMG/M metagenome (GOLD analysis project Ga0209018, IMG submission 185814) | Anoxygenic and chlorotrophic microbial mat microbial communities from Yellowstone National Park, USA - YNP Bryant BLVA 2012 (SPAdes)... ...
CTGTGATTAACCAACAAAAATTCTGTAGAACTAAGTATGGGGTTGCTGTCCTTGCGACCTTTGTGCCATTCTCGTTGAGGATTGCGATAGGGCACCTCTATTTATTATTGCCACCACTGGAAGATTATTTCGCTAAAATGCCCATACTAATGGCTACGCCACGCAGGCTATTAAGAATCAAGACGGAGGCAGTGCCCCTGCGACCCATTTTTAGAAGTGCCCCGTAGTAATTGCTATATTAGTAAAATAAAGTATAAAGTATTAGTAACATATTTAGTACCAGTGCCTTTAAGCACATTTAATCTAAGCTAAGAGCGGATTTTTCCTGATGGCAATGACTTCCACCCTGGCGTTTCCGGCAACCCAGCACATTGTCCTCGATGTCGAGGGGATGAAATGCGGCGGCTGTGTGCGTGCCATTGAGAAGCATCTCCAGTCCTATCCAGGAGTGCTGGCGGTGACGGTGAATTTGGCGACCCGGCAAGCCCAGGTGGTTGCCGATGTCACCCAGGTTATCCCAGAAAAATTGGCTCAATTTCTCACCCAAAAGGGGTTTCCCAGTCAACCCCATCACCTGTGGGACAGCCCTGGGTTTTCTGCCAATCGGTCGGGCTGGCAGTTGGCGCTGGCCATGGGATTGTTGTTGATTTCGGGGCTAGGGCATCTCCCCTGGGGGCATCACCATTGGCCGTGGTTGCATCACCCGCTGACGGAATGGCTGTTGGCGACGGTGACCCTGTTGGTGCCGGGGCGGGGAATGTTGATTTCTGGGTGGCAAAGTTGGCGGAATGGGGCACCGACCATGTACACCCTGGTGGGGTTGGGGGTTGCCGTTGCATACATTGGCAGTACAGTGGCGTGGCTGTTGCCAGGGTTGGGGTGGGATCGGTTTTTTGTAGAGGTGGTGATGGTAATTGCCCTGATGCTGGTGGGGCAGACCTTGGAATTGCGGGCACGGGCACGGGCGGGACGGGCATTACAGGGGTTAGTAGCACTGCAACCGCCGATGGCGCGCTGGCTTTCGCCCCAGGGGGTGTGGGAAATGGTGCCCCTGAGCCAGGTGCAGGTGGGGCAACGGGTGCGGGTGGAACCGGAGGAGACGTTTCCGGTGGATGGGGTCGTTCAGGAGGGGATGACCCTGGTGGATCAGGCGACATTGACGGGGGAATCCCTGCCGGTGACCCGGAAACCCGGTGATCCGGTGTACAGCGGTACGGTGAATGTGGGCGATGCGGTGAACGTTGAGGTCACGGCAACCGGGGGGGCGACCCGTCTGGGGCAGATTATCCAACTGGTGTTGACGGCGCAAGCCCGCAAGGCCCCGGTGCAGGGGATTGCCGACCGGGTGGCGGGGTGGTTTACCTATGCAGTGATGGGGATCGCCGGGCTGACCTTGCTGTTTTGGGGGGTGGTGGCACCCTGGTGGTGGTCGGATTTGGGACATCCCTGGCTGGTGGCGGTGCATCGGGTGACGGCGGTGCTGGTGGTGGCCTGCCCCTGTGCCCTGGGGTTGGCAACGCCGATGGGGATTTTGGTGGGGTTGACCCGGGGGGCGCAACGGGGGCTGTTGATCCGGGGTGGCGATATTTTGGAACAGGTGGCGGGGATCAATTGCCTGGTGTTTGACAAAACGGGCACGTTGACCCAAGGGCAACCCCGGGTGGAGCGGGTGAAAGTACTGACTCCCCAGCCGTTGGTGAGCAATGAGGCGGAACTTTGGCAATTGGCCGCCCAGTTGGAATGGGGCAGTACTCATCCCTTGGCGGTGGGGATTCGGCAGGGGGCACCGGCGGTTAAGCGCACTTGGCAAATTACAGCCATACAGCCGCAACCGGGGGTGGGGGTGACCGCTGAGGTGGAGGGTTATCCGGTTTCTTTAGGACGTTGGACGCAGGAACGGGAATTACCCCTGGAATTGGCACCCGGTCAAACCCTCGTGGCGTTGCAGGTGGCGGGTGAACCGGTGGGGGTACTGCTACTGCGGGATCAGGTGCGCCCGGAATCCGCCGACGTGGTGCAGGCGTTGCAGGCACAGGGGCTACAGGTGCGGGTGTTGAGTGGGGACCGCCCGGAGGTGGTGCAATACTTGGCGCAAACCCTGGGGTTACGGTCGGATCAGGTCAAAGGGGGACTCTTCCCGGCGGATAAGGTGGACTGGGTGAACCAATGGCAAGCGCAAGGTCTGCGGGTAGCGGTGGTGGGGGACGGCAGTAACGATGCCCCGGCGTTGATGGCGGCGCAGGTGGGCATTGCGATGGCGCAGGGGACGCAGGTGGCTCTGGAAAGTGCGGGCATTGTCCTCATTCACAACGACCTGCGGGATGTGCTGGCGGCTTTGACCTTGAGCCAACGCACCCTGGCGAAAATCTACCAAAACCTGGCTTGGGCGTTTTTCTACAATGTGGTCGCCATTCCCCTGGCGGCGGGGGTGTTTCTCCCCTGGGGTTGGGCATTGACCCCCACTTGGGCGGCGGCGTTGATGGCGGGCAGTTCCCTGGGGGTGATTCTGAATTCCCTCACCCTGCGTCCGCCTGCGCCGAATCCCCACGGCACGACCCGGTTGGCGCAAGGGGTACTGCCCGACGGGGAACCGGTGGAAATTGCTTTGAACTGGCAGACGGACCCATTGCTCAGCCTCAGTTTTGGTAAAGGACGAGGGACGACGGGCACCTGCTTAACCTTGGCAGACTTAACCCGACCGGAATGGCAGGATGTGGTGACCGCCTGTAATGCCCAATGGTTGCTGGATTTAGCCCAGCGGGAAACCCACCAGGGTCGTCCCTTCACCCGCACAGAAATTTACCAAGCGGCTCAGCACCGGCGTTGGTCTTGGCGACGCCACCAGCGAAACTGATGCACTGGTTTGGGCATGGGCAAACCCTGGCTGTGGTGAAAATCCTCCTGCACCCGGCGGGTCAAACGGCGGGACACTTGCCGGACAATTTGCCGCAGTAACCCATCCCCCGTGCGTTGGATCAGGGTTTCCGGCAGTACCTTGATAAACCGGGGAAAATGCACCGCCACCCCCAAATCCAAGTGCCATTCCACCTGGGTCATCACACTCAAGTCGGGCAATTCCAGGGCAAGTTCCGGGGACAAAGGCATTTCCACGAGGGTTAAACTCGCCTGAAAATCCACCTGATAGTCCTCCGGGGTAAATCCCGGCACGGGGACGGTTTGAATGCGGTAGGTTCGCCCCTCAGCGGGGAGCAAATCCAAGCCAATCCGGGGTTCCAATTCATAACCCAATGCCCCAAACCGCCCCAACCCCAGGGCATAGCCGGTTTTCCCAATCGGTTCCACCTGCATCGGCTGGGCACAACGGTGAAACCAACCCTGGTGGGCATCCAAATAGTCCGCCACCTGTTGCGCCGGGGCGTACATGGGCATACAGTCGCTAAAGCTACTCTGGAACGGGGTAAACTCAGCCATAGACGATTCGCTGGGTTGTGCCCATGCTAACCCACCGGGAATTGGGCGTGGATGAAGTGGGACGGGGTGCCCTCTGTGGACCGGTGGTGAGTGCCGCCGTGGTGCTGGATGCAACGGGCAAAACCGAATTGCACCGCTGGGGACTCTGCGAAAGCAAACAATTGACCCCCCGACAAAGGCAAGCCTGGGTGCCCCGCATTCAAACGGTCGCCCTGGGGTGGCAGATTGCCTGGGCAGACCCCTGGGAAATTGATACCTATAATATTCTCCAAGCCACCTTGCGCTCCATGCACCGAGCGATTACCGCCATTCCCCTCACACCGGATCTATGCCTGGTGGACGGATGCCATGCCATTCCCGATGTACCCTACCCCCAAAAAACCCTGATTAACGGGGATGCCAGGGAAATCAGTATTGCCGCCGCTAGTGTGCTTGCCAAAGTCTGGCGGGATAACTATCTAACCCAATTGGCGCAGGAATATCCCGTTTATGATTTAGCCCGCAATAAAGGCTACGGCACCCGCACCCACCGCCTCGCCCTGCAACGGTACGGACCCAGTAGCATCCATCGCCTCTCCTTTCGCCCCTGTCAGGTTTCCCAAACCAGATGACCCTGGGGGTTGGACTCCGCCTGGGTGGTGCTGGCGACCCATTGCTGATAATCGGCGATCAATTGCCGGGTCAATTGCTGTTTGATTAACCCCAATACACTGCTGAGCAGGCTATCCCCGGCGGCTTCCACAATGATCTTAGGCATCATGTTCAAGGGCGGGGGCACCTCCACTTCCACCTGCAATTGGGCTTGCCCCACCAAGGAGGAAGCCCGGGACGAACGCACCGCCTGTAGGGTACCCGTTAAATTCAGCCGAAACCGGCGGTCAATGTAAGGCACTCCCCGGATTTCACAGCCGACGGACTGGATGTGCAAAATATTAGAAGCTTCCGTCCACACCCGCATATCCACCACGGGCTGGATTGTAAATGAGAAAAAATTGCGGGGGCGCATTTTCAGTCGGTACACCTGGTCGTCCAAAACTTCCACCTGCTGGGGGTCGGCAATGGCATAGACCAATCGCTGGGGTTGCCGCAGGTAGTGTTCAATAGGAATAGGTTGGCGCGGCACGGGCACGGTCACCGATTCCTGAGCCGCAAAATGCACCAACATAGAACACCTAATTACTGACGTTGTAAATTATCTTAACACTGAATGCCCCCAACTCCGTATGTTTGCTGATCCCCGCATTGCTTATCTCGGACCTACGGGCACCAACAGTGAAACGGTTGCCCACCGGTTTGGGGAGCGCTGGGAGCGTCCGCAATGGTTGCCCACCAGTACGATTGCCCAGGTGTTGCACAGTGTGGCGCAGGGGCAGGCGGACTACGGGGTGGTGCCGGTGGAAAATTCCCTAGAAGGGAGTGTGACGGTCACGTTGGATTTGCTCTGGCGGTTGCCGGATTTGTACATTCAGCAGGGGTTAATCCTGCCCATTGCCCACGCCCTGATTAGCCGGTGTGCCGAACTAAAGCAAATTCAACGGGTGTATTCCCATCCCCAAGCCCTGGGACAATGTCAGTACTGGCTGGAGGAGCATTTACCCCATGTGCCCTGGTTGCCCACCCGTTCTACGAGCGAAGCCTTGCAGTACGTCCAGCGGGAACCGGCGGCGGCGGCGATTGCTTCACCCCGGGCGGCTCAGTTGGAGGATTTACCCATCCTGGCGACGGATTTGGCGGCAGATAATCTCACCCGTTTTTGGGTCATTGGAACCAATCCTCACCGGCAGGGGAGCCATACCACCTTAGCCTTCAGTGTGCCGGAAAATGCACCGGGAGCCTTGGTGCGGGCATTGGCGCATTTTGCCCAGGCGGGGATCAATCTCAGCCGCATTGAATCCCGTCCCACCCGCCGTTCCCTGGGGGAGTATTTTTTCTCAGTGGATTTGGAGGGTGCCCAGTGCCAGCCCCGGATTGCGCAGGCGTTGGCGGCATTAGCACAGGAAACCAGTTGTTTGCGTAATTACGGAAGCTATACAATTGCCCCGGTGGAAATGCCAGCGGCTCTGGCAGAGTAGGTTACACTGGGATTAACTAAATTAACTAAAAGTATCAAAAGGGATTGAACAGGGGGGGTATGCGTCGCTGGTGGAGTGGGTTCCTAGCCTTGGTGGCGTTGTGGTGGTTGCTCACAACTCTGCCGGTGGGGGCACAACAGCGTCCGGTGCCCCAGTTGCTCTCACGGCGGGCTTCGGCGGTGGTGGTAGATGGTCGTCCCTTGTTTGATGTGCGGGATTCGGGCAACTTGACCGGGGTGGAGCGGGCGGATACGGTGAACCGGCTGTTGGCGGAGGAAATTAGGCGGCGGCAAACAGACCCCCAGCGGGTATCGGCGGTGACGATTGTGCCGGACCCCACCACTGGGCAGATCACCCTGCGGTTGAATGACCAGCATTTGTTGACGGTCACCAGTGCGGACTTGGGGGGCGAGCGCAGTCCCCAGGTGCAGGCGGAAATTTGGAAACGGGAGATTGACAATGCCCTGAACCAGGCGCAACAGGAACGCACTCCCGGCTATCGTTCCCAGGCGTTGGTATTTACGGCGATTACCCTGGTCATGGCTTTGCTGGGGCATTTGGGGCTGGGTTGGCTCCGGCGGTGGTCGGTGCGGGCACTCACCCGGGCAGTACATACAACGGCTCCCCATTTGGAGGGCACCCTGCGCCTGATTACCCAGATGGGGTTTATCGGCATGCAAACTGGGCTGTGGCTGGCGGTGTTTCTGTACACCACGGATTTATTTCCCCTGAGCCGGACTGTCCGCTATTCCCTGTTGCGGGCGTTGGTGGTGGGCTTGACCACTTCCATTGTCACCCTGGGGAACCGGGGGTATTCCCTGTTGGATTTGCTGGTGCTGGTGACCTTGTTTGTCCTGCTGTGGATTTTATCCGGGACGGTGGCGGGGATACTCAAATCCCGGGTGTTGCAGATGGCGGGGGCGGACCAGCGGGTGCGGGAATTGGTGGCGGTGTTTAGCCGCTATGCGATGGTACTGTTGGGTTCGATTATTCTTTTGCAAATCTGGGGTTTGGATGTGAGTTCCCTGACCCTGCTGGCGAGTGTGCTGGGGGTGGGGATCGGGTTTGGGTTGCAAAATACGGCGAATAATTTTGTCAGCGGTCTGATCATCACCCTGGAGCGACCGATTCAGGTGGGGGATTTTATCAACGTGGGGGATTTGCAGGGGACAGTGGAGCGGATCGGCACCCGTACGACGGAAATTCGCACTTTGGACCGGGTGTCCATCATTGTGCCCAATTCCCGGTTTGTGGATAACCAGGTGATCAATTGGAGTTTGGGGAATCCCGTGTCCCGGTTGCATATTCCGGTGGGGGTCGCCTACGGTTCGCCGGTGGAAACGGTGCGGACGGCTTTGTTGGAGGCGGCGCGTCGTCATACGGATGTGTTGGCGAATCCGGCTCCCCAGGTGTGGCTGGTGAATTTCGGCGACAGTGCCATCATGTTCGACCTGCTGGTGTGGATTTGTGAACCCCGGGAGCAATACCGCATCAAAAGTGACCTGTACTACCGGGTGGTCGAGAGTTTGGAAAAATACAATATCACCATTCCCTTTCCTCAACGGGATGTGCATATTCCCGCCCTGGAGCAGGTGGTGCAACATTGGGCACAAACCCATTCCGGGTCTGCCAACGGTCAAATCGAAGCCAATCAAATTGAATAATCTAGCTTCACTGGGTTGATTTATCGGCACCTCTATCAATTCAACGTTAGCGGTCGCAGTGCCCTTGGTTGTGGGTAATATGGGTATGCCAACGATGAATTTTTTGCTTGGCTCAAATAAATACAGATGCCCTTATGTCTGAGCAAATGGATTTGTTTCACTTGGCGGCTCCCCCTACCCCCGACCCACCCGCTCCAACCGCTACCTATGCCAATTTGGAAGAATTAACCGCCACCTGCCTCACCTGTCAGAAGTGTGAATTAGCCGCCACCCGTACCCATGTGGTCGTCAGCCGGGGCAATCCCCAGGCACCCCTGATGATCATCGGCGAAGGTCCAGGGCAACAGGAGGACGAAACCGGCTTGCCGTTTGTGGGACGGGCGGGGCAACTGCTGGACAAAATCCTCGCTTCGGTCAATTTAGACTCGGAACGGGATGTGTACATCTGCAATGTGGTCAAATGCCGTCCACCGGGCAATCGCACCCCGGAACCCCAGGAGGTGTCTGCCTGCAAACCCTATCTTTTGGAACAAATCCGCTTGGTGAACCCGAAGGTGATTCTGCTCACTGGCGCAGTGGCGGTGCAAGCCATTTTGGAAGAAAAACGGGGCATTACCAAAATCCGGGGGCAGTGGTTCACCTGGCAGGGGTATGATTGTATGCCGGTGTTGCATCCTGCCTATCTCCTGCGGAACCCGTCCCGGGAGGTGGGTAGCCCCAAATGGCTGATGTGGCAGGACATTCAGGCGGTGCGGGCGAAATTGGATACCTTGACAACGGGCTAAGAGAATGAACGCATACCCTTGGCAAGAGGCATGGGTGGAACAGCATAGTGCGCTTTTGTGCGAGAGTTTCTATCATTGGACAGGGCAACCATTACTCCCTGAAATGGGTGAATTGACTTCATTCGGAGCGGCTTTATTTCACAGTCCGATGGTGGTTTTATCCCATGACACCCAAGCTGACCCCCAGTTTAATTATGCCAATCAAAGGGCTTTGGATTTATGGGAAACCACCTGGGATCAATTGATCGGTCTGCCTTCCCGATTATCGGCGGAACCAGAAGTGCAACCCGAACGCCAGCATTTTTTACACCAGGTACAACAACAGGGTTGGGCAAACCATTACCAGGGCATCCGCATCACCCGTCAAGGGCGCAAATTTTTGATCCGCAATGCCATTTTATGGAATGTGGTGGATGCAATGGGTAACCTGCATGGACAAGCCGCCACGTTTACCCAATGGGATTGGTTAGACGAACCGGGAAGCAGTTTATAATCAGGGAAAATTGGTTAAAAAAATCTCCCTAGAGGAAATACATCCTTGTCCGCACCGTTGACGATTAAATTACTAAAATTACTGCGGCGGCTGTATGGGGTTTTGCCTCTGCCATCCCCAGCACCGATTCAGGTAGATTATTCCGGTCAAGCGGGGAGCGATTGGATCAAAAAGACTCTGGAATCCCCTGCCCCCTGTCTGATTTGTCGCTTTGGTAATGTGGAATTAAACGCTACCCTGCGTGCCTATCACCGACGGCGGGCTTCGGCATATTGGGGGGAAAAATCCTGGCGTTATATTCAGGGAGAAATTCTGCATTTTTGGTGGGATCAAAGTGCCCAGGAATCCATGCGGATTGATGCGGGTTTTTTCCCAGATACCCCGGAGTATTTGGAACGGTTTGGCGAACGGATGCTCCAGGATATGCAAATCATTGATATTCTCGCCTTTTGGGAAGGGAAACAGGATGGTTATGTGCGGCAAATTCAGCATTTGTTAACCCAAGCCAAATTCGTCAGTTTTCAGGATTTGGAACCCTATTATCATGAACATCCCTGGTCAGAAGCATTGGCGGGTAAAACCGTATTGGTAGTGCATCCCTTTGTGGAAACGATTCAACAGCAGTATCAAAAGCGGGAATTGCTCTTTCAAAACCCCAAAATTTTACCCGAATTTACCCTAAAAACGTTTAAGTCGGTGCAGTCTATTGCCGGGAATGACTGTGGTTTTCCTGATTGGTTTACCGCTTTTGAATGGATGTGTGGTGAAATTGCCCAAATCGAATTTGATATAGCGATTATCGGTGCCGGGGCGTATGGATTGCCCTTAGCCGCCCATGTGAAACGCTTAGGAAAAAAGGGCGTTCATTTGGGAGGTCCCACCCAGATTTTATTTGGCATCAAGGGCGGACGTTGGGATGAAATGCCATTTTTTCAACAGTTATACAACGAGCATTGGGTGCGACCGGCTCCCCAGGAAGTGCCGCCGAAAATTGACCGTGTAAAAGCCTATTGGTAGCGATGACAATAGTACACCCTGCGGTAATTTCTATTTTGAATATCAGCCGTCGCATTTATGGGTGGGGAAAACGATGGACCCGCAAGCCAACTACCCCATCCTTACCAGCGGTAGATTACTCTGGGCAACCGGCGAGTGATGTGATTCAAGCCAAAATTTCTGCCCCGGAACCCTGTATGATTTGCCGGTTTGGGGGTGTGGAAATGGCAGCGTTAATGGTTCACCACAGTATCCACCAAAAATCCCGGTTTTTTTTGCACAAAAGTTTGACCTATATTCAAGGGGAACATCGCCCGTTTTGGTGGGATGAAAATATCCAAAAAAAGATGCGCTATAATGCGGGATTTTTCCCAGTTGAACCGGAGTATTTAGAACGTTTTTGCGAACAGATGTTACAGGATATACGGGAGATTGATATTTTGGGTTCCTGGTTGCCGGAAGAGCAATTTTTAAGGGAACGGATGCCCCAAGCCATTACCGTTACATTGCAGGATTTGGAACCCTATTATCATCAACACCCCTGGTCAACTGCCTTAGCGGGTAAAACCGTATTAGTGATTCACCCGTTTGCGGAGACAATGCAACAGCAATATCCCAAGCGAGAGTTATTATTTCCTAACTCGAATATCTTACCTGAATTTACCCTAAAAACCTTGAAGTCGGTGCAATCTATTGCCGGGAATGATTGTGGTTTTCCCGATTGGTTTGCCGCTTTGGAATGGATGAAGAAACAAGTTGCCCAAATCGAATTTGATATTGCGATTATTGGTGCCGGAGCCTATGGATTGCCCTTAGCCGCCCAGGTAAAACGCTTGGGGAAAAAAGGGATACATTTGGGGGGAGCCACCCAAATTTTATTTGGCATTCGGGGCAAACGCTGGGATGATGACCCGTTTTTTCAGCAATTATTCAATGAGCATTGGGTGCGCCCGCATCCGACCGAAGTGCCAGGCAATTTTCAGGTGGTAGAAGGGGGATGTTATTGGTGAAGATATGGCAAATTTATTGACTCTCACCCCTGCTGAATTTCACCACATAAAACCCATGCACCAGCAGTCCCAACCCCCACAACCCCGTCACCCAGGGCAAGCGGGGAAAGGCTCCATTCAATTCATGGAAAAACCATAGGGTGGAATTGGTGGCGGCAAAAAAAGCAATATGTACTGCCAAATTAATGCGGTCAGCCAACCGCCGGTAAGCTGGGTCTGTGGGGTCAGGGCGGCGAGACCAACGGGGTGGCATCAGGACATCACCCGGGATACAGCCTGTAGGGGCGGGAATTTGGGCAGGTCAATGCTGGCGGCAGGTTCCCGTTTGGTTACGGTTTGGGTCAAGGCTCCATAGCGTTGGAGTTCCCCTTGGAGGCGGCGATTTTCCTCCTGGAGCTTTGCCAATTGCTCTTTCACCGGGGCAAGCCGGGCATTGAACCGACGACGATAGACCTCCGGCAAATCCCGCAGGATGGTTTCTAAATTTTGGTTGCGTTCCCGTGCCGACACCAACGACCCATGCACCTGGACTAATTCCTGTTCCCGCCGTTGCACATCCTGCTGAGCCTGGCGCAATTCCCCCTGCAATTTTTCAATCTGCCCTTGCAGTGCCACCACAGTGCCCGCATCCACCCGCCGCTCCTGATGCAGACGGTGAAACAATTCCGCCGATAACTGGTTGACCAGATGGCTGTACTGGTTTAGCCGGGCTTTTAACCGCTGAATTTCCTGGGCTTGGGCACGCAGAAGATACTCGAAAACCTGTTGCCGTCCCCGCTGGGGCACCACCCGGTGAAATAACTCTTGGGAGAGTTGGTGGACAAGCTGGTTTCTCTGGTCAAGCTGTTGTTGCAGGGTCGCAACATTCTCCTGTAGGGAACTGGCAGTCACGGGGATTAACTCCTCACCAAAATCCAACTGACCTGGCTTCAGTTTAACACCAGGGCGAGGAGTTTGCCATGCAATCTATAGAAAACTATGTTAGGGCATTTTACTGCTAATTTTTTGCTACCAATGCCTACTCCGGGGTGGCAACGGCGGTCGGTTCTACTGCTGGTGCGGGTTGGGGAGGCGTTTGGGCAATGGTCAAAAACCGAATCACCTCTTCACTGAGACGCATGGCTCGCTCAAAGGCGGCTACCGTCCTGCTGTTGCCGTAGTAATTTAATTGGATATAAATGCCATCGGAAAATTTTTGGATTGGGTAGGCCAGTCGCCGCCGTCCCCGGTTCAACACCTGAATTTCCTCGCCCCCCACTTCGCTCAAAGTGGTTTTGAATTTCTCAATCGCCTGCTGGGTCAACTCATCCCCCAAGTCTGGGCGCAGAATGTACATGGTCTCATAAAAGGGTTTGGGGGCAACGGTCATAGGGGGTTCAATGGCTCCTGCATGAACGAAACGATCTAAGATTATAGCAAACAATTGGTGGGTAGCGTATGCAAGTGCGGGTGCGGACGGCAGAGCGGGTGGTGTATGGCACGGTGGCGGCGGATGAGTCCATGCAGGTGTGGACGGATGCGCCCTGGTTGGGGGGGAGAGAAACCGGGGAAAGGTTGGCACCGGGCACTTATCAGCTTTTGGTACCCACCCTGCCCAGTAAAATTGTTGCCGCTGGGCGTAATTACATTGACCATGCCGCCGAGATGCAGGCGACGGTGCCGGTGGAGCCGGTGATTTTTCTCAAACCCCCCACCACCCTGTTGGCTCCGGGGGGGGACATCGTTTATCCTGCCCAGTCCCGGCGGGTGGACTACGAGGGGGAATTGGCGGTGGTGATCGGGCAGAAGGCGTGGCGTTTGACCCCGGAAGAGGCGGTGGCGGCGATTTGGGGTTATACCATTGCCAACGATGTGACGGCGCGGGATTTGCAAAAACGGGATGAGCAATGGACCCGCAGTAAGGGGTTTGATACGTTTTGTCCCTTGGGGCCGGGGATCGTGCGGGAATTGTCCCTGGAGGCGACCCTGGAAACCTGGGTGAATGGGGAACGGAAACAGGCGGCCAAGTTGCAGGAAATGGTGTTCAAACCGCCGGTGTTGGTGAGCTATATTAGCCAGGTGATGACCCTCCTGCCGGGGGATGTGGTGCTGACGGGCACGCCTGCGGGGATTGGCCCACTGCAACCGGGGGATGAAGTGCAAATACGCATTACGGGACTGGGTAACCTCCGCAATCGGGTGGTGGCTCAACCCCGACTATAACGGCGATTTAGGGCAAGGGTCGCCTGCTCCCGGTCGTCAAAATGGATTTTGGTCGTGCCTAAAATTTGGTAATCCTCGTGACCTTTGCCAGCGATCATCACCCCATCCCCAGCTTGCGCCATCTGAATCGCTCGGTGGATTGCCTCCTGCCGGTCGGGGATCACCAAGGGCGTGCCGGAGATGCCTTGCAAAATATCCGCAATGATCCGCTGGGGGTCTTCCGTGCGGGGATTATCCGAGGTAACGACGACCATATCGCTCAATTCGGCGGCAATTTTGCCCATCATGGGACGTTTAGTGCGATCCCGGTCGCCACCACAGCCAAACACGCAGATCAACCGCCCGCCCACAAACGGACGCAACGCCCGCAGACCATTCGCCAACCCATCCGGGGTATGGGCATAGTCCACCACGACGGTAATCTCCTGCTCCGGGCACACCCGCACCCGCTCCATCCGCCCCGGCACCCCCGGAAATTCGGGTAAAATCTCCTGAATTTGCCCAAACTGAATGCCTAAATGCAAGGCCGCCCCCACCGCCCCCAAGGTATTGCTCAAATTAAATTGCCCCATCAGGGGAATCCTCAGCGTCCCGCCCCCCATCGGTGTGACCACATCCGCAGTCATACCCACTGGCGTATAGTCCACCTGCTGGACGGTAATATCCGCCGGTTGCCCCAGCGCACTGTAGCTCCACCGGGGCGTATGGCGTTGCTCTAATTCTTGTAACAACCGTTGCCCGTAGGGGTCATCCTGGTTGACAATCGCCCGCCCCCGCAACAGGTTGGGTTCAAACAAGAGTGCCTTCGCCTGAAAGTAGTTTTCCATCGTCCGGTGAAAATCCAGATGATCCTGGGTGAGGTTGGTAAAAACCGCCCCATCGTAGGCACACCCCGCCACCCGTCCCTGCGCCAGGGCATGGGAACTTACCTCCATCACCGCCACCCGACAGCCCGCTTGCACCGCCTGCGCCAAATCCCGTTGCAACTCCACCGCCCCGGGAGTGGTGTGGCTCGCCGTTTGGGTATAACCCGGCCAGCGGTTGTACAATGTACCTAATAAAGCTGTATTTCCCAAAGCATTTTGTAATAAAAATTCCAGAATGTGGGTGGTGGTGGTTTTGCCGTTGGTGCCCGTGACCCCCACCATTTGCAAACACCGGCAGGGATAACCATAAAATGCGGCGGCCAATTCCCCACAGGCTTGGGCAATGTCCGACACCGGCAGTACCTGGGGGGGTAAATCCGGGCGGGGTGTGACCAGGGCAACAATCGCACCATTGGCCAGGGCTTGCGGCCAAAAGTCCCCCCCATCCACCTGGGTACCGGGCAAACCCACAAACACCATCCCCGGTTGGCATTGGCGGGAATCACAGGTAATCCCGGTCACCGATGCCTGCCAGAGGGGGTTCTGCCCAGCGAGGGGCGGTAGATAGGGCGTGATGGCATTTAATAAATCCCCCAGCTTCATGGGCAAAACAATGCACTCATCGTGGTTGTCCCTAGGATAAACCAGGGGGAACGTTCTGGGGAATTGTCATTTTTTCATATATTAACTCATGGCTATTGAGAATAATACCCGCATTATTGATAATCACCAAGGCGAGAATGAGGATTGCGATAACCCCTAAAGAGTCACTGATTGTTTCTGAAAATTTGGCATAATTCCCCTATGGCAAGTCAGTTTTTAACTGCATCCCATAACTACTTAAAAGACTATAGAAAGCCAA
>Ga0209018_1002162_pt1 | contig 14378 bp, 11 predicted proteins | sample YNPBryBLVA2012_FD_185814 | JGI IMG/M metagenome (GOLD analysis project Ga0209018, IMG submission 185814) | Anoxygenic and chlorotrophic microbial mat microbial communities from Yellowstone National Park, USA - YNP Bryant BLVA 2012 (SPAdes)... ...
GGCGTTTCTATACGAAGGTCCGGACGGCATTCAGGCGGGCGTGGCGCCAGGAACGATTCATCCGCAGCGGGCAGGAGCCATTCGAGGCAAGGTGGCTAGTGTCTGTCCCAAATCGGTACGTTTCGGCTGGGCGTAGGCGCGCCGACGCACGGCGTGCCGGTCGCGGCGTCGCACAAGCGGCTAGGCGATTCGCATGCGCGAGGACGACATGGAATATATGGACGCGATTGGGTGCTGCACTACAGGCGCAGTCGCTGCGCGCCCTAATAGCGCGTGCGAGGCAATCGGTTGCGGCGCAAGCAGCGCCCGCGTGCCGTCAGGCGGCCCGTCGCGCCATCGTGAGTAGGTTCGCCGTGACGACGGCGGACCACACGTACGACTTGAAGGCTTCCAGCCCCTTCCAGTTGCAACGCGTGAGCCCGAGTGCGCGCTTGAGCCAGGAGATGCCCGCCTCGATTCCTGCGCGGAAGTTGCGCAGCATGCGGTAGATGCGTCGGCTGCTGACCATTTCTTCCACTTCGATGCCCGGCGACTTGCTGAAGGCAACATCTCGAACGCCCAGTTCCTTGATCTCTCCGACGTTCTGTCTGGAGCTGAATCCGCCGTCGAACGCCATCTGCTTCGGCGGCGCGCCGAGGACGGCCGACACGCGCTTCGCCATTCGCACAGCCAGGGTCGAGTCAGCGGGGTTCCCGTCCTCGACGACCACGTCGAGCACGAGATTCGAGGCGCCGGTGGTCAGGCAGATCTTGTGGCCGTAGCAGACCTCTCGCCGGTCCTTCTTGATGATGTCGGTGTGCGGCTCGAAGATGGACACGATCTTCTGCGACGGCGGGAGCGACTCGCCGAGCATCACACGCCGCTCCGTTTGCCAGATGACCTGCTGCGTCAACTCCGCGTACTGCTCGATTTTCGCGCACAGCCCCTCGACTGCCAGTTGATCGAACATGTCCATCTTGGTCTTGGAATCAACCAGCGCCGCAGCCACGCGCAGAGCGTCCGCGCGAACGCCCGACGTCACCTTGACCAGATCCTTGTACAGCTCGAGCCGTTGCTCGGGGGTCCTGGAGTTGTGGATTGCAATTGCCCGACGCTTTGCGATCCTGGTGTGGTCTTCGAAAGCCGTGCCGAAGATCTCGCCGGCCTGGTTCGCAAGTCGCGACAGCACGCGCACACAGTCCCAGAGCAACATCGAATCGGACGGCTCGTGGATGTTCGTCTCCGTCACCGTGCAGTCTACCCGCGCCTTGCTCCCGCTCTGCACGCCCTGAGCGAGCGCTCGCTTGACCAGCAGCCGGTTGACCGCCTCCAAGCAGGCCGCCGGCAGGCAGTTGATGTTTCGCTGCAGCGCCGACTTGCTGGGGCACGCATCGGCTAGCCCAAACCGGCAGAACGCGCGGAAGCTTACAGAGTCCGCGACGTGAAACTCCAGGTCCCTGTTCGAGAAGCCGTAGGTCATCTTGATGACGAGGCACCGCAGAACTTGCTCCGCCGTCGGCGCATCGCGTCCGGTGCCGGACTTCGCGCCCCCCGCGATCAGTGCCTCGTCAACCAGGCGCACGATCTCCGGCTCCGAGTCGAGCAGCGCGCTGATAGCGGCGAGTTCGCGGCTCTGAACGTGGTCGCCCGGTTGGTAGACGAGCGGGGTCTGGGCGTGTAGCATCCTGCGCATCGGGTCCTCCGTGGTGCTCTCTTGTGCAAGAGTTGGGTTTCACGGACGGCCCGGTCTGTTCATCCGTTCCGACAAAAACCGGCCGAAATCGCGCCGGGGACAGACACTAGTTCGCACGCATGCCCTGGCGAACGCCAACGACCGGCACGCCATCGACCGCGTCATCGAGTCCCGCGACGCTGAACCGGTCACGCCTCGGCCCGCGCTGCTTGCCAGTGGTCAAGACCACAACGGTATTCCGCCAGCCCCCTGGACCCGCAACCTCGCCCAAGGCCGGAACGATTCTGGGGGCCTACATGGCTTGCGCCACGGCGATCGAGGCGGCCGGCTCGAAGGACAGCGGCGTCCGCGGACCTGGTGGGTTGAGCCGCGCGTAGAACGTGTCCGCCACGCGGCAGGTCCGGTCTTCTCCGATCTCCTCGCACACCTTCAGGTAGCTGCAGCCGGCGCAAAGCGCCTTGAAAAAGCCCTCGGCCGACCCGAAGTCCATGCGGTGCCGAACGACCGCATGCCGAACCATCCGCAGGCCGGCCTCGCCGAACAGTTCTCCCAAGGTCTCCCGCGACGCAAGTTCGCGCAACCGCGTCACCTCCGCCACCGCCGGCTCGATCGACCGCAACGAGTCGTCCACCAGCTCGAACGGCCCTGTCGGATCCGGGGGCCCCCACTCGAGAATCGCCACCCGCCCCTCCTCCGTCAAAGCCTCCCGCCATGCCCGCAGGACATCGCGCCGATCCTCGAACTGCCAGAGCCCAAACGCGCTCAGCACCAGATCCCACTTGCCGTTCAGCGTGTCTCGGGCGTCCGCTTGCTCGAACCGGATCGGCATCCCCAGCTCCGCGGTCGCTTCCCGTGCCCGCATCAGCATCGGCCCCGACAGGTCCGTCGCGACCACCGTGCCTTGCCCGTTCATCGCACGAGCAAGCGCGATGAGTTCGGCACCAGGGCCGGCGGTGGGCACCAGCACTCGCTCCCCTGCTTTGGGACCGGCCCGCTGGACCAGGTCCTCGTAATAGGGAATCAACCGGGGAACCCAGAAGTCGAAGTACGATTGCGCTGCCCGATCCCAGCAGTCCTCAGCCATGGGCAACCAACGATAGCTCGCTCAGGCCGCAAGCACCAACTTCTCTTACTCCGCTCGGACCCCGTCCGCCGGTCGAAGCCTCGCCGCGTACAGCGCAGGCACCACCGTGGCAACGAGACAGATCCCCACCGCGATCAGCGCCGTTAGCCCGAACTCGAAGACGCTCACCTCCACCGGAAGCTTCGAAATGAAATACACCTTCGGGTCCAGAGGGAAACCGTAGACCAACAGGCCCTTGCACACCGCCAGCCCGAGCAGTAGCCCCGAACCGGTCCCCAACAGGCCGATGATTCCCCCCTGGTACACGAACATGCGCAGGATCGCCGAGTCGTTCGCCCCCATCGCCTTGAGCACCGCGATCTCGCGACGCTTCTCCAGCACCACCATGATGAGCGTCGCGATGACGGTGAACGACGCCACGAAGATGATCAGCGCGAGAACAGCGCTCATGCCGATCTGCTGGATGCGCAGCGCGGTGAACAGACCGTGGTTCAGATCTTCCCAGTCCATCGTGTGGTACATCTTGCTGGCGATGCGCCTCTCGACCTCGGCTTTCACCATCGCCGCCCGGTCGATGTCCGCGACCTTCATCTCCACGCCCGTGACGCTGTCACCGTAGTCGTAGAACCCTTGCGCTTCGTAGATGTCCGTGTACGCGAGCTTCGAATCGTACTGGTCGAAGCCGGCCTCGAAAATCGCGATCACCTTGAACTGCTTCGCGACCGGTGGACGAATCGCACCACCCGAAACCGAGTAGCCGATCGTCGGTGAGGTGACCTGCACGCACGACCCCACCTCTGCGCTCAGGTTCTTCGCCAGCGTCGAGCCCAGCACAATCCCGGGCAGCGACGCCACCGCATCCGCGCTCGCACACGGATCGGGCGCGATGTCCTCCGGCAGGTCGTCGTCCGGGTCCGGCAGCTCGCTGCCGTATCCGCCCTCCGGCACCGCCGACCCTACGAGCACATCGGCCGCCCCGGCATCCAGCGGGTCCTCGTCGCCCGGCTCCTGATGCGCATCCCCCGCCTCCGCGTCGCGCCGCGATCCGGCATCCAAGCTCTCTTCGATGGCTCGCAACAGGGTCAAGTTGCGCCCCGCGTCGTCGCGCTCGATCCCGCTGTCGACTCCTCCGCCGTCCGGACCGAACAAGGGAACGCCGGGAACGGGCGGCGGCACAATCGGAGGCGACACCCCTGCCGTGGTCTTGCGCTCCGGCGGCCTGGCGCCGTTCTTCCGCAACCCCTTCAGCAGCGCGATCGCCTGGTCGTACGGCACCACGCGCGTCAGACCGTCGGCTCGCGGTTCCACGATGTGCTTGGGCAGGTCCAGCACCGTGGGCATCAGCTCCGGGTCGACCCCCTTCACCAACACGCCCGTCGCGGTCGCCTCCTTGTGGCTGACCATCATCGGGTTGATCGTAAACGGCGCAACACCCGTCACCCCGGGCACTTCGGCCACCTTGCTCATGACGTCGCGGTACTCGCGGAAGTCCGACGAGTACTTCAACACCAGCACATGCGCGTTGACACCGAGCACCTTCTCCCGGAACTGCGACTGGAAGCCGCCCGTCACACTCATGACGGTGAGCAACGCGGCGACACCAAGCGTGACACCCAGGATGGCGAAGGCAGTGCTGACAGAAACGAACGCGCCCCGCGACTTGGATCCGAGGTAGCGGACGGCGATTTGCAGCGGGTAGCCCATCGGCTCCCTCTCGTAGCAGGGAGCCGCGTCAGGCGCGAGCGCCGTCGGTATGAACTGATTTCACACCCGAGGCGTCATCGCCCTGACCTTTCCCAGCAGAAACGCCGGACGTTTCGTGGGCTACCCAAGCTTGGCCCCCCGGCCCGGGTCTTGCTCTACCAAGGCCGACCGTTCTGTCTCCCCGGAGACTGGGCTTCCGCCCCCAGGTTGTGCCACGATCCGTCTGCGCCCGTACGGAGTCCGAACATGACCGACTCGTCACCCAAGCCCCCCACCCCGCTTCCCGCTGCATCGCCACACGCCGCGGTCGTATCGGTCGACGTATCCCCGCCCAGACGATCCTCCCCTGCGGAGCAAACGCTGTCCGTGCCCGACTCTGCCCTCCCCAACGGAGCGGCTGGCCCCACGGACCCCGCTCCCCCCAGCCCCAACGCTTCACCCCCGTCTATTCCAGCTCTCCAGCCCAAAGTCGACCCGTACATCGGCGCCACCATCGACGGCCGCTACAAGATCGAAGGGCTCCTCGGCGAAGGAGGCATGGGAGTCGTCTACCGCGGGCGCCACAAGGTCATCGACAAACCGGTAGCCATCAAAGTGTTGCGCGCAGACATGGCGCGCGATGCCGAAATCACCGAGCGGTTCCTGCGCGAGGCGCGCGCTGCTTCCGCCATCGGCAATCCGCACATCATCGATATCAGCGACTTCGGCACCCTGCCCGATGGCTCGACCTACTTCGTCATGGAGTTCCTCAACGGGATCCCGCTCTCGGCCCTCGCCGAGAACAACGAACCCGTAGCCGTCACACGCCTCATCCGCATCGCCGCGCAGATCGCCGACGGCCTCGCCGCCGCTCACCAACGCGATATCGTCCATCGTGACCTGAAACCGGACAACATCTTCCTCATCGACCGCGGCGCCGAGAAAGATTTCGTCAAGATCCTCGACTTCGGCATCGCCAAGGTCTCCTCCGGCACGGCCAAGCTCACACGACACGGATCGGTCTTCGGTACGCCTCACTACATGTCGCCCGAACAGGCTGCTGGCGCTCCCGTCGATCATCGCACCGACATCTATTCCCTCGGCGTGATCATGTACGAGATGGCCTCCGGGAAGTTGCCGTTCGACGCCGACAACTTCATGGGCATCCTCACCCAGCACATGTACCAGGCCCCCGTGCCCATCCGCGCCCTCGTCCCCCCGCAGGACATCCCCCCCGGCCTCGAGGCCATCATCATGAAGTGCCTCTCCAAGAAGCCCGAGCAGCGCTACCAGACCATGCTCGAACTCGCCGAGGACCTCGACAAGGTGACCAAGGGCCTGGTCCCCGAAGCAGTCGGCGAGATGATGGCGCGGTCCGGCGGCTTCAATGTCCCCGCCGACTATTTCAAGTCGGCCATGCCCGTGCCCGTCCCCGCAACCCCACCCGCGCTCCGCGCCAAGAACCCCTGGCCCCTCTACGCAGGTATCGCCAGCGTCGTCGCCGCAGTCTCCATCGTCGTGGGCATCTTCGCCTACGGCCAGTACAGCACAGCCTCTCCCTCCCCTTCCAACACGCCCCCGCCCCCCTCCTCCACCCAAGCTCCGCTCCCGGTCGCCTCCGTTGACGCGCCCCCTGCCTCCGCCTCCTCGGCCCCCAAGCCGCCTGGCGTCAAGACCGTCCTCATCGTCGCCAGCCCCATCGACGCTGTCGTCTTCCTGGGCGATACAAACCTCGGCGTCGCTCCCCGTGAGGTCGACGTCCCCGAAGGCAAGACCGTCGAAGTGACCGTCCGCGCCGACGGCTACCACGATCAGGTGATCATGCTCGACGGAACTGAGGGCCGCAAGAATGTCATCCTCCGCCCCAAGGGCACCGGCGCTCGACAGACACCCGCCACCACGAAGACTGCCGAGACGGCACCTCCCCCCACCAACAAGCCGCCCCCCACCAAGCCCCCGCCGACCTCCACCGGCGGCGGCGAAATCGTCAATCCCTGGGCACACTGACCACCGTGCCCCCGGAATCCGCGACCGAAGCACAACGCATGAAACCTGCCCCCCGTTCCTGACCCGTTCCGATCCCCCTCATGGCTGGCTCGCTCCTCTCCGACCGCATCCCGTCCGACGTCGTGCGCATCTGCTCCAGGCTCGCTGCCGCCGGTCATCGCGCATGGGTCGTCGGGGGCTGCACGCGCGACCTGCTCCTCCAGCGCCCCGTACATGATTGGGACCTCGCCACCGACGCCCTGCCCCAACAGGTGGCATCCCTCTTCCCGCGCGTCCTGCCCACCGGCATCCAGCACGGAACCGTCACCATCATGATGGGCTCCCAGGGCTACGAAGTGACCACCCTGCGCGGCGACGGAACCTACTCCGACGGCCGTCACCCCGACAGCGTCACGTTCGTCCAGGATCTGCGCGAGGATCTGGCACGCCGCGACTTCACCATCAATGCCATCGCCCTCGACCCGCTGACCGCCGTTGTCCACGACCCCTTCGATGGCCAGGCCGATCTCCGCGCAGGGCTGATACGCGCGGTCGGTCGTCCCGAAGACCGGTTCCGCGAGGACGGCTTGCGGGTTCTTCGCGCCGCTCGCTTCGCAGCCACCCTCGGGTTCGACATCGAAGCCACGACCCTCGCCGCCATCCCCACCGCCCACCCCACCCTCGCCAAGGTCAGCATGGAACGTGTGCGCGACGAGCTGCTCAAGACGCTCGCCGCTCCCACCCCCTCCCGCGGACTCCGCATCATGCTCGATGCCGGCATCCTCGGCGTCATCTTGCCAGAACTCGTCCCCATGGCCGGCTGCGCCCAGAACAAGTACCACGCCTACGACGTCTGGACCCATACCCTGCTGTGCGTCGACGCTTGCCCGCCCGACGCGGTCCTGCGTCTCGCCGCGCTCCTTCACGACGTCGGCAAGCCATCCGTTCGCGCAATCAACGACAAGACCCTCGACTACACCTTCTACGGTCACGAGCAGGTCGGCGCGCGCATGGCCGATGACATCGCCACCAGGCTCAAGCTCTCCAACGAGCAGCGAACTCGGATCGTGCACCTCGTCGCGCAACACCTCGTCGTGTACGAGCCTCAGTGGTCCGACGCCGCCGTGCGCCGGTGGATCCGCCGCGTTGGACCGGAGCATGTCGACGACGTGCTCGAGCTCGCACGCGCCGACGCCTGCGCCAAGGGTACCGACGCCTCCGAAACTCTGGCCGGCTTGCAGAGCCTGCACCGCCGCGTCGATGCGCTCGCTGTCCAGGGCCTCGCGTTGACCGTGCGCGACCTCGCCGTCAACGGCAATGTCCTGATGCGTGAGCTGGATCTTCCCCCCGGGCCACTCGTCGGCCGAATCCTCCATCACCTGCTCGAGATGGTGATCGACGACCCGGAAGCGAACCGGACCGACCGCCTCCTGGCCGCCGCGCGCAGCTTCATCGCATCGACCAAAGACACTTGACGCACCGCAACGACGGCCCCGCGTTGCATCCCTTTGACCCACGCGCCCAAGGGTTGTAGCCCTCCCCGCTACCTGGTCCCTTTTGAGGCAAGCATGTCCGCCACGTTCAGCAAGGAATCTGTTCGCAACGCGCTGCTCGAAACCTTCGCCAAGCACGCGCACACCAAGGTCGCCGTCACCGAACAAAGCCACATCACCGGCGACCTCGGCGTCGACTCCCTCGCCGTCATGGAGATCGTAGCCGAACTCGAAGATCGTTACGACCTCACCTTCCCCGACGAGGACCTGCCCACCGTGCGCACCGTCGGCGATGTAATCGCGCTCGTCTGCAAGCACCTGCAGGCAGACGGGAGGCTGTCGTGAGCCCCGTCCGCACGCTCGCCGACGCCCTGGTCCGCGCCGCCGAAAGCGGAGAAGGCCGCGGATTCCGCTTCATCAAGGACGAGAAGTGGACCGAGCACTTCCTCTCGTTCCAGCAGATCGAAGCTGCTACCGCAAGGCTAGCCGGTGGCCTCCAGGCCCTCGGTCTACGAAAAGGGGACCGCACGGCGCTCATCCTCCCCGACAACGACCAGTTCGTCCTCACGTTCCTCGCATGCCTGCGCGCTGGCGTCGTGCCCGTCCCCGTCTATCCTCCCACCGGCCTCGGTCAGCTCTCCGGCTACCTCGACAATACCTCCCATATCGTCGGCAAGAGCGGTGCCCTCGCCCTCGTCACCACGCCCGTCATCAAGCAAATGCTGGGCGTGGTCAAGGCCGCATGCCCGCATCTCCAGCACATCACCACCTTCGCCGCCATCGACGAACCCAGCCAGGTCTTCGCCCCGGTCGACGTTTCCCCCGACGACATCGCCTTCTTGCAGTTCACCAGCGGCTCTACATCACGCCCCAAGGGCGTCGTGCTCACGCATGCCAACCTGCTCGCAAACATCGAGAACATCGCCGGCGAGGGGCTTGGAGCCGACCCGCGCCAAGACCAGGGGCTCACCTGGCTCCCCCTCTTCCACGACATGGGACTCATCGGGTTCGTGCTCACGCCGCTCGTGCACACCATCCAGGTCACGTTCATGTCGCCGCTGCAGTTCCTCAAGCGACCCGCCGTGTGGCTGCAGGCCATGTCGCGCTTCCGCGCAACCATCACCTTCGGCCCGAACTTCGCCTACGCCCTCTGCGTCAAACGCACACGCCCGCGCGAACTCGAAGGCGTCGACCTCTCCCACTGGCGCGTCGCAGGCTGCGGCGCCGAACCCATCCGCGCCGAAACCCTCGAACAGTTCGCCGACCACTTCGCTCCCCTCGGATTCCGCAAGTCCGCCTTCTACCCCGCCTACGGGCTCGCTGAGTCCACCCTCGCCGTCGCCTTCTCGCGAGGCGTCCCGACCGACGATGTCCAACCGTCCACCCTGTGGGAAGAGGGACGCGCCGTGCCTTCCGATTCCACCCGCGATGCCCTGCGCATCGTCAACTGCGGCAAGGCGTTCAAGGGACATGAGATCGCCATCTTCTCGCTCGATGACGAACTCGGGCAAAACCCCCTCGCCGACCGTCAGGTAGGTGAGATCCGCCTGCGCGGGCCGAGCGTCTCCCGCGGCTACTATCAGGAGCCGGAGACCACCGCGAAAGCGTTCGTCAACGGATGGTTCCGCACCGGCGACCTCGGCTATCTCGTCGACGGCGACCTGTTCATCTGCGGCCGACAGAAAGAAGTCATCATCGTCAACGGCCGGAACTTCTACCCTCAGGACATCGAATGGGAGGCCAGCCAGATCGACGGCGTCCGCAAAGGAAATGTCATCGCCTTCGGAACCCATGGCGTCGACCGCGACCGCGAGTCCGTCGTGCTCGCCTTCGAGACTTCCGTGACCGACCCCGACGCGCACGCAAGGATGGCATCCGATATCAGGGCACGCGTGCAGGAACGAATCGGCATCACTATCGACGACGTCGTCGTGCTCGCCGCCGGCGCGCTTCCCAAAACCTCCAGCGGCAAGCTCCAGCGCACGCGCACCCGGGAGCTGTACGACAACGGGGAGCTGTCCTCCCGCAAGAGCCAGCGCGAGGTCGACCGGGTCGATCAGGTCAAAAACCTGGCGAAGAGCCAGCTCGCCTACCTCAAGCTCGCGGTCCTGGGCGGACGCAGAAATTCTTCCTAGCGTCTTGCGTCCGATTGTTTTTTTGTCGTGGTGGGAAGGGTCGGCTCTTGCCCACCGTAAGAGCCGGTCGTCACACGAGGAGGACACAACGAGATGCAAGCGAATCCAGGACAGGCTATGGGCCCCAAGGGCGAGGTGAGAGGCTTTCTGAGCTTCTTTGGACTTCACCTGATCACGCTGGGCTTCTACCAGCTCTACTGGTGGTTCAAGGTGGCTGGTGAGGTCAATGCGTTCCTCGGACAGGAGCGCATGAGCGCTATCAAGCTGCTGCTGCTCTCCCCGATCACCTGCGGCATCTACATGCTGATCTGGGAGTTCAGCGAAGGGCCCAAGATCATCAAGGAGGTCCAGGCAAAGGCCGGGTTGCCCCAGAACGCTCCCTGGTTCGCCGGCCCGTGGCAGTTCCAGCGCGCGCTCAACCAGGTCTGGGAAGCGGTCCCAGGCTGACGCCCTAGAACGGCACGACGACCCTCGCCGACAACGGCGACGACGTCGGGTCTGCCGCGAAGTACGCCGCGCTCAACAGCAGGTCGTACCAGAAGTGGATCGCGATGGGCGCGCTCAGGCAGTAGCGATTCCATCGGTAGCTCAAGCCCATGTAGCTTCCCATCACCGTGATGAACGGGACGCCGATGAACAGGTAGCGTTCGCGCTCGTTCCGCGGCATCGAGGGCACGTTTGTCGCGTGGAGCGCACCGAACGCAAGCGACGCACCCGCCCAGCCCGACGTTTCGTCCATCTCCCGGGCCATCGATGATTGAATCAGGCCGCGGAAGGTCATCTCCTCGCCCATCGCCACGTGCGTGAACGCCGCCACGCCGACCGCGCCCGCTGCCGGGTAGCCCCATGCCCGGTCCACCGTGCGCCCGAACAGGTTCGGATCCTCACCCGCATGCTTCGTGTCCATCGGCTCGCCAGCCAGCATGGACACGCCCACACCTGCCCCAACCATCAAGGGGATACCGATCCACACGTCCATGCGCGACAGCACCCTCGGGTTGAACGGCGCCACCGCCAACTCGCTCAGCTTCTCCTGCGGAACGTACCGCATGCGCCTCGCACGCTGCTCCTCGTACGACGCGTCTGCATACCCGATGAGCCACAGATCTTGCACCGCCACGAGTGGGATCGCCGCTGCCGGGTGATCGAAACCGGCCCACCCGCGGTCCATGTGAACAGCCACACCCACAGCAGTTGCCAGCTCCGCAGTCGCAAGCCCGCCAAGCACCGCGCTTTCTCCCGCCCGCCCCTGACAGGCCTGCCCCACGCCGGGGAAGATCAGCCCGTTCGCTGCGCCACAGCGAGCGCTCGCCATGCGCCGCTCCGCCTCCCTTTCTCGCGCGGAGACAGGGTCTCTGTCGCTCACTCGGGCAGGTACCATCGAGCGCGCACATGCAACGGTCCCCATTCCGTACACACATGCCGCGACCGCCATGCGCCACGTTGCCGTGCGACCGACCCCCCGCACGGCTCACACCCTCCGCACACCAGCCGCACCGACTTCGAGTGGAACACGTTCCATCCCCGCCCCTTCCAGCACGCCACGCCATTGCCTGCGAACATCGCGCCCGCCGACGCAAAGCACGATGTCTCCCCCCCCAGCACCACTCGGCATGACCACCAGCCCATCGGACCACGCAGCCTCGGCAATCGAACGAACGACAGCGGACACGATCGGCACGCCGGACGCGTCGCCGATCTGCGCGAGCAACATGGCCTGCGCGCGCAACCCCTCCAGAAACGCCGCTGCACCCGCTGCGCCCACCGTCTTCTCCGCCGCATCCCGCAGCGCACCCATCAAAAGATCGCCGGAGGCCGGGGCCTGCGCCACCCATCGCCGAACTGCAGACACCATCCCTGATGTCACGCTCGAGCACGTCTCCGCGTACGCGTCGATGCCTACCTCTGCGGGAAGGCTGAACCGGTTCACATCCAGCCCTTCGCCCCGCATTCTGCACTGCAACGTCCCCCCGAACGCACTCGCCGCCACGTCGATGCCACTGCCACCGCCTTGCGCCTTCCGATGCGCAACCAGGGCCGGTTCGAACACCGCACGCGCAAGCTCTGCATCGCTCATCCCTGACGCCTGCTCGAGTTCGAGCACGCCCAGCGACGCGACCAAGATGGCGGCGCTGGAGCCCAATCCGAGCTTGCGGTCACCGGATCGTAGCGCCGACGCATCGCACCATGGGGCAGTCCGCGCACCAATAGCGCATGCAACCTCCGGCGTCACAAGCTCTGCGACGCGCCCCGAATCGGCGATCACGACGCGGTCCACCGCCGTCACGATCGCTGGCGCGCCCCACAGGACCGAGTACGCCCCTGAGATCACCAGCTTGCCCGGTGCCGACGCTCTCATGCCCCCCCGTGCCCTACCACGACCGCCGGCCCCCCCAACGTCGACACGATCGTTCGCAGCACCCCCGGCGTCGCCCTCAACGCAGACTGGACCGCCGCAACATGCTCCGCGAGCGTGAACACCTTGACGTGCGGACCAGCGTCCATCGTGGCGTAGGCGGCCACTCCATCCGCACGCAGCGCAGCGACCGTGCGCAGACACGCGACGGTGGCCGGCTCGAAGTACAGCACACCAGGTCGCGCTGCCATCGCGCTCGCATGCATCGCGAGCGCGCTGTGCTCCGCCGCTTCTCCCAAACGGTGGATGTCTCGCGCGGCGATCGCCTGCTCGACCTGCTCGACCGTTTGCTGGCAAAGCTCGACCCATGCGGCGTAGTACGGGCTGGTTCGCTGCGTGTGAAGCATGCCGTCCGTCGATCCGACCGGCTTCGGCGCCTGCGTGTTCACCGCGATCACGACCCGCAAGTCCCAATGCTCGGCAGGAGCCAACGGCTCCGCGCAGAGCATCTCAACGCCCGGCGCCCCCGCACGCAAGCGGACAAATCCGCCGAACACACTGCGGGCTGCTGACGCGCTCGACCTGCGCGCCAGGTCGCTCACCCAGGCAGGCGTCTCCACCAATCCCGCCGCGGTGGTCGCCGCCAGCGCCAGCGCGGCAAACGCCGACGCACTCGACGCGAGGCCCGATGCCGTGGGGAAGTCGTTCGTGCTGATCACGTGAGCCCGCGTCGACAAGCGAGCTCGCTCGCGCACTCTGTCGAGCAGCCGAGACACGCGATCCAGAGATCGCGCATGCTGCACCACGCCGTCCAACACCAGCTCGTCCGCATCAAACCGCTCGTCAAAGACGACCGTCGTGGTGGTCGTCAACGCCGCGAGCGTCACAGACACGCTGGGAACGGAAGGCAGGTTCGATGATTCGTCTGCCTTGCCCCAGTACTTCGCCACGGCGATGTTCGCATGGGCTCGCGCTGTCGCTCGGCTCACTCGTACACCTTCTCGTCCACCGCATCCGCGTGCGTTGCGTCGAGCTCGACGTCGCGAACGGACGATGACCTCGCCATCAGCTCCTTGGCATACTCGTGCTGCACCAGCAGATTCATGATCTCGTTCGTCCCGGTCCAGATCATCGCCAGCCGTACGTCTCGCAACATCCGCTCCACCGGAAACACGTCCGTGTACCCGATACCGCCCATGATCTGCATCGCGTCGTTGACGGTTGCCCACGCCGCTTCCGTCGCCACCTTCTTCGCCTCCGACACCAACCTGCGCCCGTCAAGCCCGGCATCCACCGTGCGCCCTGCCACGTAGCACAGCGCCCGCGCAGCATCGGTGCGCGCCACAGACTCGGCGATCCGGAAGCTTACCGCCTGGAAGTCTCGGATGTGGTGACCAAAGGCTTTTCGCTTGTGCGCGTAGCGAGTTGCCAACTCCAGCACCGCACGGCCCATGCCGATCGCTCCGCCTGCCGACGTCAACCGCTCCGGTACCATCATCCGATTGAACACGTCGTAGCCGCCGTGCAGCTCTCCGACGAGGTTCTCGCGCGGCACGCGTACGTCCCGCAACAGGATGCGCCCCGTGCCACCGCCGCGGGTTCCCATCAAGCCGTACACATGCTTGACCTCGACCCCCATCGATCGCTCCACCAGGAACGCCGAGATCGCCTGGTGCGCCTTCGCCACCTCTTCTCCCGTCCTCGCGTAGATGAGGAACACGTCCGCACCCATCGCCCCCACCACGAAACGCTTCTGCCCGTTGAGCACGAACGTGTCGCCATCGCGGCGCGCCGTCGTCGTCGCGCCGAAGAAGTCGCTCCCGCCACGCGGCTCCGTGAGACCTTCCGCCGAAACGAGCTCGCCCCGCAGGATCGGCACCAGGTACCGCTGCTTCTGATCCTCAGTCCCGAAGCGGACAAGCGCTTCACCCACGATGCTGGGCATCGAGTACGCACAACCCAGCGCCGT
>Ga0209018_1002163_pt1 | contig 14363 bp, 11 predicted proteins | sample YNPBryBLVA2012_FD_185814 | JGI IMG/M metagenome (GOLD analysis project Ga0209018, IMG submission 185814) | Anoxygenic and chlorotrophic microbial mat microbial communities from Yellowstone National Park, USA - YNP Bryant BLVA 2012 (SPAdes)... ...
CACGGAGCGTTCGGCCGGTGGTCGTCCTGCAAGGCGCTCGTGCTCCTGGCCGAGGGCGACCTGCTCCTTGTGTCCCAGCGTCCGGGGGGATCGCAAGGCGCTACCAACGCGCTCGGCTACGCGAGCATGCTGCAAGCCGACGTCGAGACCATCCAGGGGCTGCACGGGATGGGCACCGGTGAGGCCCACGACGCCGACACGAGGAACGTGGGTCGGTCGTACGCGGCTTGGGGCACGGTGGCCTGGTTCTTCGCGCCGCATGCAGACATGCGCGGCGATGTCGTCTGGCAGAGCCTGCCCGCCAGCCCGGGCAACCGGGTCACCGCGACGATTCTGATGGGGTAGCTTTACGTGTTCTTGTGAGGTGTCCGATGCGTGGCGCGTGGTTGCTCGCTGTCGCGATCGTGTTGCTGCTCGCCGAGTCGTCGGCGTTGGCGTCGCCGGTGTTTCCCGACGCCATCCAGCGGCATCTCGGGTTGACGTACTCGCCGCCGTGCAGCCTGTGCCATGCCGGCAGCGTGACGGGCCTGGGAACGGTGATCACTCCCTTCGGCAACGCCATGCGAGTCCGTGGTCTGGTCGCTCGGGACATCGCTTCCCTTGGCATGGCCTTGGACCGCATGGCTTCCGACCAGGTCGACAGCAACGGCAACGGTGTTTCCGATATCGACGAGCTGAAGGCTGGAACCGACCGGAACGCGGGTGTACCGGGCGCTGTTTCCCCGCCCGAGTTCGGATGTCGCGCAGCTCGTGGTCATGACGACCTGCCACCGTGGTCGGCTGCATGGCTTGCCGCCGCGGCTGCGCTGATTCGTGCGCCGCGGGGCACGACGCGCTCCACGCGTCGTCCGTTGGGTTCTGCAACACGTTCGGGGGCGCCACGACGACGCCGTCACACTCCTGGGCGCGGACATGGCGGCTGGCATGTTCGGGGTCCGCGCAGGCGAGTTCGCCCAAGGTCTGCGAGGAGGTGACCCGGCGGTTGCATCGTCATCACCGGGGTTTGCCGTGCGCCTGTTGCGGAGCCGGCGCACGGCAGGATGACCCGAAAAGATCGAGGTTCGGCCGGCGATACTCGACCTGGTGCCTCGGAGCGAGCATCGGCGACGAAATGGGTGTATGGACTCGACCCGATGAGAGCGGAGGGTCGCATCCTGATAGGGTTGGCGATGATCGGCGCGGGGGGCGCCGGCCTGCTTGCCATGAACCTTTGGACATTGCCTGCCATGCTGGAGGCAGCTCGCGCCCAGCAACGTCCTTGCCCATCCGTCGCTGCCTCACGTGTCGCTGCGCCGGAGCCGGGGTCTGCGGCGAGTGCCCTGGTCGCTGCCTCGGCATCGGTCGGCCCGACGGCCAGCTCGGCCGCCGACGCCGACACAGCAGTGGGCGATGGTGGAGTCGGCGAGGCTGGTGTCGGTGATACCTCGCGCGCCGTGGACGGAACCACGTTTCCCGAGATCCGTTTCGAAGAGCGCAGTCGAGCGCCGAGCCGCGACCTGATGACGGCAGTGCAGCCGCTGGCAGCGTATCTGAGGGGGCATTTCGACATGAAGGTGGTGCTCACCGGCCATGGCGATGCCGGGATGAGCGCCGCGGAGTACGTGCAGGTCGGCAGGAGCAGGGCTGGGGTCGTGCTGCGGATGCTGGTGGACTACGGGGTTTCCGCGAGCCGGATCACGGTGCAGGAGCCCACGGTGGAGGGAGATCGCGTCGTGACCCGTGGTGTTGCGCCGGGTACGGTCGAGGCGAGTGTCGAACCGCGCTTCGAAACGAGGAAGGGAGGCGCCGATGTCCCCTGAGGTGACCATCGCGCTGGTGAGCGCTGCCAGCGCGGCGTTGCTGCTGGTTGGCGGTCTGCTTGTCGGGCGGGCCTCGGTGCAGTCGACCGAACAGAAGCGTCGAGCCGTTCTCGAAGACCGGCTCAGGGCCGCGCAAGATCGGCTCCGGGAGTCGGGCGCAGAGGCAGAAGCGGCCCGCGAGGAAGCGTCGCAGGCGAGGTCGGAAACCGACCGGGTGCGGATGCAGATGGAGGACCGCCTCTCCGCGGAGATTCGCAAGGAGGTCGAGCGGAACAAGGCATTGAGCGACGAGCTCGCAGAGGCCAACCGGCGTTTCGAGGAAGCGCAAGCCCGCATCCTGAAGCTGGAGGAGGGAGCCAAGGAGCTGAAAGATCTCCAGACGCGCCTCGCCGAGGTGGAAGCCGAGCGCGACGCACTGCTGTCGCGAACGTCGGAGATCGAGCGGGCGCGGTCGCTGGCCGACATGACCAAGGCCACCGCGCTGCAGAAGGAGCTGGCGGCGTCGCGGGACAACGAGCAGAAGCTGCGGGCGGAACTGCGTGCGCAAGAGCAGAAGCTCGGGGAAGCCAGGCGCACGATGCAGGCTGCGGTCGAGGACGCCGCGCAGGCTCGCAAGGATCTCGAGGCGGCCAAGGATCGTCTTGCGGTCTCCGAACGGGTGATGGAAGGCGTGCGAGCGCGTTCCGCCATGCTGGCTCAGGACCTCAAGAAAGCGCAGGAGGAGCTGGCCCGGCTCAAGGGCTAGCCGTCTGTACGCCGGGTGCGACGAAGCTTGTCGCACACCATCAGGTCCGTGGGAAACGCCATGGCGCGCGGCAGGTCGTCGAGGCCGAAGAACCGGACGTCGCGTGCATCGGACCCTGGGTGTGCGCACCCGCCCACGATCTCACCCATGAACCAGATGCCGACGGTCTGATGATCGAGGTCGTGGAAGTTCGAATGCACGTCGAACACATCGCCGATGCGCACGTCGAACCCGGTCTCCTCCTGCAGCTCGCGTCGGGCTGCCGTGCGCACGTCTTCGTCCCACTCGAGGTGGCCGCATGGAATGCACCACGTGCCGTCGTAGCTTCCTTTGCGCTGCACGAGCAGGATCTCGTGGCCGCGGACAACGATGACGGCGACGCCCACGGTGGGGTTCTTGAACTGCGTGAAGCCGCAGCGCGGGCAGTGGGGGCGCGAACGGTTTTCGTGATGGCGCGGTACGAGCGGTGTGGCGCAGAGGGGACAGAAGCGGAAGTCGGCGGGCATGGTCAGCCGGAGCTTAGGAGGCTTTCGCGCGGGTCGGTGCGTGCGGCGCGGCGTGCGGGGCCGTAGGCGCCGATCATGGAGAACAGGACACCGAAGGCGACGACGGCAGCGAGGAGCCAGGGAGGGAAGCGGAAGAACGAATCGGGTTTGAAAGGGAAGTCGGGCAAGCGGGTGGAAGCGATCCAATCCGCAGCGATGGACGCGATCCAGGCGAAGGCGACACCGAGGACGGACCACGCTGCGCCGAGCATTGCGGCGAGCGACAGGAACCACGCCTCGATCTGGACGCGTGAGGCGCCCACGGCGCGGTACAAGCCGATCTCGCTTCGTCGCTCGTGCAGCAGCGCGCGGAAGGTGTACGTGATGTTGGCCGCGGCCATCAGCAGCATGGCAGACGACACGAGGGACAGCAGGCCGGTCACGCCGTTGATGAGCACGCTGACGTCACGAGCGCGCGTATCCTTCGGCACGAGGTCGAGCGCAGCGGCCCGGGCGATCAGCGGACCCACGTCGCCAGCATTTCTTGTCACGACGAGCACGCTCGAGAAGTTCGTGGCGGCTTGCTCCCCGGCGTACTCACGGTTCCATCTGCGGACCGTCTCGATCGGAAGCGTGACGCCGAGGTCGATGGCGCTGGGCGAGATCCCCACGACTCGCGCGCGCACGGTGCGGGCGGTACCGTCACGTGCGCGCCCGAGCAGCGACTCGCCCAGACGCATCTGGAACGTCACGCCGCTGGCCTGCGAGATGAGCGAGTCGCCCACGGGCGGGAGGCCATGCGCCGGGGCCACGCCCTTGTTGAAGATCTCGACGAGATAGCGCGACACCAGGACCGGCACGGGGTCGACGCACCGGCCCTGGGCGCCGGTCGGCAGTTCGCAGTAGCGGTCGCCGGTGCAGTCCGCGTCGGTTGTGCATGCGGGGCCGCCAGCGTTCCAGGGGTCCGCGAACCTCCACGGGGACCGGACATCCGCTTCGACGAGGACCGGCTCGATGCCGTCGCCGATGAGCTCGCTGGTGCCGACGTCGTGTCCGAAGAACTCGGCGCCGCCGCGAGCAGAACAAGGGAAGGCGAACCTGAGCTTGGGATAGACGTGCCGTACGCCGGGCATGGCGCGAAGCGAATCGACGGACGACGGCGCAATGGCCGGGGGCTTGGACGAACCCAGGACGAGTGCGAGGAGGCCGGGGTCGCTGCGACTGCGCGGCTCGAGCTCGACCTTGTCGAGGGGGAAGACATCGCCCAGGAGCACCGCGCGGACGCCCAGCCCCAACGCCAGAAAGAACGCCAACGCGGCGGACCCGGCGAAAAGGCCGAACCCCGCGGTGGCCAGGGCGCCTCGGGAACGCCGGATGTCCCGCAGCGCCAGCCGTATCGGACCGCGCAAGATCATGACGCCGCCTCGCTCTGCACCAGGCGCCCTTCGCGCAGGTGGATCGTCCTCGTCGACACGTTCGAGATCCGCGGGTCGTGTGTCGCGCACAGCACGGTCGTGCCGTCGCGGTTGAGTTCGGCGAAGATGTCGACGACCTGGGCGGCGGTGTCCGCATCGAGGTTGCCCGTCGGCTCGTCGCAGATCAGCAGGGCAGGGCGGTGTGCGATGGCTCTGGCGATCGCAACCCGCTGGCGCTGTCCGCCGGACAGCAGGGCGGCCGAATCGGCCATGCGGTCCTGAAGGCCCACGCGAGCCAGCGCCCTGCGCGCGTCTTCGAGCGACCCCGGTCGCGAATGAAACAGCGCGGGGACCAGGACATTGTCGATCACGCTCAGGTGGTCGAGCAGGTGAAACGCCTGGAACACGAATCCCACCTGCATGCCGCGAAGCCTGGACAGCTCGCGGTCCGAGGTGTTGGCAAGATCGTGGCCGAGCAACGTCGCCGTGCCCGCGTAGCCGCGGTCCAGGCCTCCGACGATCGACAGGAGGGTGCTCTTGCCCGACCCCGACGGGCCGAACACGGCCACGAATTCGCCGCGTCGTACTTGCAGGTCCACGCGGTCGAGCGCGGTTCGTGGCGGCGTCGATCCGAACACACGAACGATCGACCGAGCGTCGATGACGATGTCGCTGGTGGTCACGAGGCCGGGGACGGCGACGCCGCGGGGATATCGATGGTGGCCTGCTCGATCATCTCGTGGACGTAGGCGGCGACACGGGTTTCGTCGGGGCCTTCGACCATCACACGGAGCTTGGGCTCGGTGCCGCTCCAGCGGACGAGCACGCGTCCGTCGCGCCCGAGCTCCTTCTCGATGCGGCGGATCGAGCGCTGCAAGTTGGGCATGTCGTGGATGGCGCGACGCTCGGGGAGCGACACGCTCTTGAGAAGCTGGGGGACGCGTTCCATGGCCTGTGCGGCGAGCTGGGAGAGGGGCATGCCGGCGCGGATCATGATGGCGAGCACTTGCAGGGCGGCGACGACACCGTCGCCGGTCGACGCATGGTCGAGGAAGATGAGGTGGCCGGACTGCTCGCCGCCGAAGCTGTAGCCTCCGCGCCGCATCTCTTCCACCACGTACCTGTCGCCGACGGCGGTGCGCACCAGCTTGCCTCCATGGCGCTGCAGGGCGTGCTCGAGGCCGAGGTTCGACATCACGGTCGCCACGACGGTCTTCTTGGGAAGCTTGTGCGCGCGGAGCTGCTCCGCTCCGTACATCGCCATGATCGTGTCACCGTCGATGATGTTGCCTGCGTCGTCGATGATGATGACGCGGTCGGCGTCGCCATCGAGCGCGATGCCGATGTGAGCGCGACGGTCGATGACTTCTTTCTGCGCAGCCTGCGGGAAGAGCGCCCCTCGTTCGCGGTTGATGTTCCTCCCGTTCGGCTTCGTCCCGATGCTGTGCACCTCGCCGCCCAGCTCCGCGAACACCGCAGGTGCCACCTTGTACGCGGCCCCATGCGCGGCATCCACCACGATCCGCAGCCCGTCCAGCGTCAGCTCCTTCGGAAACGTCTGCTTCGCGTACACCACGTAGCGCCCGCGGGCGTCTTCCACGCGGACCGCCGTTCCGACCCCACCGCCCGTCGGCGCGTGGTCGTCCAGATCCGAGGCCTGCATCAGACGCTCGATCTCGGCTTCCTGATCGTCGGGCAGCTTGAAGCCGTCCGGCCCGAAGACCTTGATGCCGTTGTCGCGATAGGGGTTGTGGCTTGCCGAGATCACCACGCCCGCGTCGGCTCGCATGCTCACGGTCAGGTGTGCCACCGCCGGTGTGGGGATCGGCCCGGATAGCATCACTCGCCCTCCCATCGCACAGATACCAGATGCAATCGCGGTTTCGAACATGTAGCCGGACAGCCGGGTGTCCTTTCCGATGACGATCCGCGGGGGACGTCCCTTGCCCTTGCCGGCGACGAAAGCGATGGCCCGGCCCAGGCGCAGCGCCATCTCCGGGGTCATCGGTGGCTCGTTGGCGACACCGCGGATACCGTCGGTTCCGAACAGCTTGCGCTCGGGCGGAGCGGCGGGAGGCGCCGACATGTGGATCGTGGTCTTCATGCGGGATTCCGACAGAGGTTGAGCGTGCGCGCGAGGATCGTCTTTGCGCGGCGGTTCGTCAACCCGTTGCATCGGCCGCACGGATTCTCTCGACGACACAAGCCGCGCGAGGCATGAAGATCGCGTGCAACGGTCGCTGTCCCGAACTGTTCAGGCCATCCTCATCGGTGTTGCAGGATCCCTGCTGCTCGCTTCCGTCGTCGCCAGCTCCGACGCCGACGCCGCACGCGGCGGCAAGCATCGACGCAAGCGCGACAGCCAGCCGGCTAGCGTCGACGCAGGCAAGCAGGTCGTCGATGCGGGGGGGCATGACGCGGGCAAGCCAGATGCCGCCCGTGCCGTCGCGTCGGCGGGGTCGGTCGATGCCGAGGCGTACCCGTCGAGCGGGTTGATCTGCCTGTACGGCAAGGTGGAGGAAGACGGAGGCGAGCGGTGTCTGTCGCCGGAGGAACTCGACCCGCCCAGGCTCGTGATGGCGGACACCAGCCGCCTCGCCGAGCAACTCGGCATGCTGCAGCGAGAGCAGCCGGACGACGCCGGTGCCGGGGACGACGGTGGTGCGGATGGTGCGGAGGAAGACTCCGCGACGAGCACCGACGGGTCGTTCAAGGCGCGAGTGGTGAGGGTTCAGTTCGAGAACGGCGCGGTGGGAGGAGCGCAGCGAAGCCTCAAGCAGATTCGACGAGAGATGGCCGATTGCGTGGCGGACAACGGAGGACTGCGGTCCGCCAGCGCGCGTCTCAAACTGTTATTCTACGTTCGCGCCGACGGTCGTGCTTCGGGCGTGATGGTGGCCAGCGCGCGCAACGTCCCACCCGCCGTGGTTCGCTGCGTGACGCACCTGATTGAAGGCGCGGCGATCGGGCGGCCGTCGAACAATCCGGTCGGCGTCAAGACGCTCATCGAGTTGAAAGAGAACGAGACGGAGTAGGGTCGGGGAGCGGGAGCCGGACGAGGCGTGGATCGAGCGGGTGATCAGAAGAAGACGCCCATGTACCAGCGCAGCGACTGGGCGGCAGAGGTGTCGAGCGCGAGCCCTTGTTCTCGCGCTTGCTCCTTCTCGCCGGGCAGGTAGTCGAGCCCACCGAGCGGGAACAGCACACCATACTGCAGCATCGTGTAGAACCCGCCCATCTTGTCCGGGTCGTCGTTCATCGAGCCGTCTTTGGACTGGAAGTACAGGTTCAGGTCGATTTCGATGCCCAGGTCGCGCTTGTGTCCCGGCGCCTGGACGAACTCGCTGGCGCGGCTCCAGATGAACGCGGCGCCGCCACCGAACTTCTGGCCGTTCGCGCTGCGCGTGAAGTCGTAGTCTACCGACGGCCGGAAGTAGTACGTGCCCTGCACGCGGTTGAGGATGTGGCGGAAGAGGATCATGTCGACCCGGTAGTCCGGGTGGAACCGAAAGGTGGAGATGGTGCGATCCGGGCTCGATTGCGGTTGCAGACCCTGAAATCCCGGCGTAAGACCGCCGACTTTCGGCCCCCAGACGTCAGGGTCGCCCGACGCCCAACCAAAGCCGAAGTTGAGCCGGAGCTTGTCCTCGACAGCCTTGTACTCCGTCTGGGTCGCGATGCCATACTGGCGGATCTTCCAGCCGTCGTTGCCCGGGTCGCTGTCGTTCGTGTAGTTGTATCCGCTGAACTCCGTGGAGTCCATCGAGCCCTGGACCGTCACGGCCTCCAGCTCGAAGCGGAACTTCCGGTATAGAAGCTGGAACCAGACGTCAGGGATGTAGGCCTTCGCGTTGCGCCGGACATACGCCGACTGGATCGTCTCTTCCGTGGCGCCGAGGGTCTGGCCGGACGACCCCGTGCCGTCGGCCGCGAGGAGCTGGTTTCGGAACACGAAGTACACGCCGCCGTTGAGCACCACGTCGCCGCGTGCGAGGTCGAGCTTCTGCAACTCGGCGTTGCGCCTGCGCACCAGCACGAGCACGTACTGGCTCACGTCGTCAAGCTGTGCGAGGTCGTAAGGTTGCCCCTGCTGGTCGTTCAAGCTCGCGCTGGTCGCACCTTCGGCGGGGAAGTCCCAGGCTCCGGCCAGGTACAGGTCCAAGGACTTGAGCCCGGTGACGAACATGATCCGGTCGGCGGTCGACTGGTAGTCGGAATCAAAGCCGTCCCCAGAATTGACGAACATGCCCAGGCCCCAGTGCGACGGCATGCGGCCGAAGCGGAGCTGGCCGATGGGTGTCATGTACTCGCCCCACACGCGCTTGACGGCGATGGAGTTCTGGTAGCTGTTCACGCCCGCCGTCGGCGGGGCCATCGAGCTATAGAAGGCGCTCAGGGGTGTGTAGCCGCTTCGTCCCACGCGCTGGTAGCCGCCCCCATCGGCTGGGGTGTTCGAGTAGCCGTCGGGCGTGGAGCCGAGAACCACGTTGTCGAGCAGGTCGACCTGGGACAAGATCCGAAGGTTGTCGCTGACATGGACCTCGGGGTTGAGGCGGAATCGCACGTTGGCGCCGGCCTGAGTCTTGTCCTTGCAGAACTCTGCCGACGGGTTGGCCGGGTCGCTGCCGCACAGGGGGAGGTCGTGGTGCTGGGTTTGGTTGCCGGACCAGTCGGCGTAGGACGTATCGGGCGGCAGGGGCCAGAGGGCGCGGGAGTACGGGTCGATGCGGCCGAGGGCGAAGTTGTGGAACAGCTCCGCCCGCAGGCGGAAGTATCCGTGCATTTCGATGACGGGGCGAGCGGAGGTCCACCAGTCTTCGGCGTAGATCTGGTCCTTGTCGGAGGGGCTGGGGGCCGAGGCGGCATCGGGTTTGGCGGAATCGGCTGCGAGGACCGGTGCCGCGCCTGCGGCGGGCAAACCGGCGCCTGGTGGGAGAAGCGAGCCGCGGGTGGTGCCGGGTTGGTCCGACGGGGCGACGTCGGTCGGCGGTTGAGCGGGCGCTGGCGCTGTGGTGTCGGGCGGAGGTGGGGGTGGGGGAAGATCGGACGACGCCGGGGGCGAGGGGGGCTGCGCGGACGCGGGCTGCGCGGGCGGGTTGCCTGGCTGCGCGGGTTGTGCTGGGGGCTTGGGCTGCGCGAATACCAGAGCCGGCACCAAGAAAAGGGGCAGCACGACGGCAGCTAGGCGAAGACGAGAGCGCATGGATGGTCGGACTCCTGCGAGAGATTTCGGACGCAAGGTCGCACGGTGGGCCCCTTGGCCGCAAGGGGTTCGTCGCGGTTCGGGTCAGGACTGGTAGGCCTGGGCCACCCGCCGGCGTATCGCTTCGGCATCGGCCGTGGCGATGGGGACCGTTCCGCCGCGGCTGCGTCGCTCGCCTACCACGGGCACGATGCCGGTTGCACGCTTGGCGAACTCTCGTTGGGCCTTCCAGCCAGGGCTTTCGGGCAATCCGAGCGCAGAGCGGAACGCCTCGCCCATCTCGATCGCGTTGCGGAAGCGTAGGTTCGGGTCCTTGGCGAGCGCGCGTGCGAACAGCATGTCCAGGACCGGAGGCGCCTGAGGAAGAAAGCGGGTGATGGGCGGCGGTGGTTCCTCCACCTGCGCCGCCCGTAGCATCAGCTCGCTCCGCTCTTGCTCCTCGAACGGGGTGAATCCCACCAACATCTCGAACAGCACGATCGCCGCGCTGTACAGATCGCTGCGACCATCGAGATCCCGCCCGAGCACCTGCTCCGGCGACATGTACGCGCCGGTTCCAGGCTGAATCCCGCCGCTGCGTCGAGCCACATCCGCCGGAAGCCGTGCGATGCCGAAGTCCGTCAGCTTCACCAGACCATCGACCCGCAGCAGCACGTTCGGTGGCTTGACGTCGCGATGCACGATGCCGAGTTCGTGGGTGGCAGCGAGCGCGCCGAGTAGCTGTTCGAAATAGTACCAGGCCCGCATGAACGGGAGGCACGGCACGGGGGCGCGCCGATCTTTGGTGGCATGGCGCTGGATGAGCCGGTCCAGCGCCTCGCCTTCGACCAGCTCCAGCACGAGCGAGAGCTGCCCTGGCGCCTCGACCAGTTCGATGAACTGCACGATGTTCGGGTGACAGAGGCGGCGTAGCGCGGTCGCCTCGCCGACGAACAGCTTGCGCACGTAGTCCCGCGCGGTCAGAAGCGGGTGCAGCACCTTCACGGCAACGGGATGCGGCGGTGTGCCGGCCTTGGGCCCCTGCGGATTGTAGTACAGCCAACCGCGGTACACGACACCCATGCCGCCGTCGCCGAGGATGTCCTGCACCACGACACGCCCCCACTGCACATCGATGACAGTGCCAGGTCCGGTGGTCGCAGTCGGGCTCCGGGCGGCGGTGGGTGCTCCGCAGTTCGGGCAGAACTTGCCGTCGTTTGGGTAGACGGTCCGGCATCCCACGCATACGGTCACGGCCGGAGCATAGCAGCCCCGTTCGGCCTCGACGAACTCCTCGACCGGCATTCCCTGGGATTTCGGTCTCGCGCCTGTAAACCCCGTTGATCCGATGGCTGTGTTCGTGCGAGCCTTCCCTCACACCGGGAGGGTTCAAGCCACGATACCCGGTCCTCAGCAGAAGTGGTGGCAGCCGAACAAGGAGATACCGGTTGATGAGATCCCGCACCTTCATCCTCTCCGCAGTGATCGCGGTGAGCGGGCTTGTTGCTGCTCACGGAGCCTTTGCCCAGGACGGTGACGCGCAGAAGGGCGAATTCTCGGTGCAGCGGTTCGAGCCTGCACCCGGCCCTCGCAACTTCGTCACCGTCGAAGGCGCCAGGGTTCGCGGCAAGATGGCCTGGTCCGCCGGCCTGTTCGCCAACTACGCCTACCAGCCCTTCGTCGTGCGAAGCTGCGTTTCGAGAACCAACTGCGACGAGAAGAACGCGATCAACCAGAACGATGTCGCGGTCGTACGCGATCTGTTCACCGCGGACCTCATGGGATCGCTGTCGATCATCGAGAAGCTCCAGATTGGCTTGCGAGTGCCGCTGACCTACACGGGCGGTGACGGCATCGACACCACGACGGGGCAGCCCGCACAGGGCGGCTTCTCCGGCTTCGGTGTCGGCGACCCCTACCTCGAAGGCAAGTATCGCTTCTTCGGAGCCTGGGATTCGCCCCTCACCCTCGCCGGCGGCCTGTTCTTCACCGGACCGGTCGGGCACGCCGCAGCGGAAGGCAAGTACATCGGCTACAGCTCCCCGGTGGGCGGCGGTCGTGCGATCGCTGATTTCCGCGTCGACAAGCTCTCCCTCGGCGCCAACCTCGCCGCCTTGTACCGTGGCGAAGCCAAGCTCGGTTCCACCACCCTCGGCCCCGAGTTCCGCTACGGCGTCGGCGCCGGCTACCAGCTCAGCCCAGTCGTCCGGGTACTGGCCGAAGGTTACGGAGGTACCAAGTTCTCCACCCTCAACGGCACCAACAGCATGGAAGCGCTCGGCGCCGTCCAGATCACTCCGCTGCAGTCTCCCTTCGCCATCACCGCCGGAGGTGGCGGCGGCGTCATCCAGGGCGTCGGCGTCCCCATGTTCCGCGGCTTCGTGGGCCTGATGTACGTGCACGAACCCGTCGACCGCGACGGTGACGGCATCGACGACGGCAACGATCAGTGCCCGACCGATCCCGAAGATCTCGACAGCTTCGAGGACACCGACGGCTGCCCGGACCTCGACAACGACAACGACACCATCCCGGATGACCGCGACAAGTGCGCGAACCAGCCCGAGACGGTGAACGGCTTCCAGGATGTGGACGGCTGCCCCGACGACGTGCCGGATCGCGACAAGGACGCCATCCAGGACGCTGAAGACAAGTGCCCGGACAAGGGCGGCAAAGTCATCCGAGTCAAGGGGCCGAACTTCGGGTGCCCCGACGGCGACGAGGACGGCGTTCCTGACTCCACCGACAAGTGCCCGAACGACAAGGAAGACACGGACGGCTTCCAGGACGAAGACGGTTGCCCGGACCTCGACGAGGACGGCGACGGTGTCAAGGATACGGAAGACGAATGCCCGCAGCAGCCTGGCACCAAGGAGAACAAGGGGTGCCCGGAGAAGGACAAGGACAACGACAGTATCATCGACCGTCTCGACAAGTGCCCTGACAAGCCCGAGAACTACAACGGCTTCCAGGACGGCGACGGATGCCCGGACAACAAGCCCACGTTGGTGACGCAAACGGGCGACGCCATCGAGATCAAGGGGTCGATCGAGTTCGAAACCAACAGCGACAAGATCGTGGGCAACAAGAGCTTTGCGATCCTCGACGGAGTCGCCGCGCTGATGACGCACAACATGCGCATCCAGCAGGTCGAGGTGGGCGGGCACACCGACGACCGCGGCGGAGCGGACAACAACATGAAGCTGTCGCAACGTCGCGCGGAGGCCGTGAGAACGTATCTCATCGGCAAGGGCGTGGCGGCGGACCGCCTGACCGCGGTCGGATACGGCCAGACCAAGCCCATCGCCGACAACAAGTCGGCCGCCGGCAGGCAGAAGAATCGCCGCGTCGAATTCAAGATCCTCAAGCAAGCGCCTGCCCAGCGCTAGCGCCCACCCCGACCGCCCTCCCTCGCTTTCCAACCCCCAGCCCGACTGTGCTACGCCTTCGCCCGATGCGAAGCGTCCCGGCTCGACCCTCTCTGCCCATCCTTGCCTTCGCTTGTTGCGTGACCGCGTCGTCGTTCGCCGCAAAGAAGGCACCCGAACCCCCAGCCCTGCCATCCGCCGACGTCCGCCTTGCGATCGTTGCGGACAGCGTGCGCGGGCCTTGGACCGTGGTCGTCACGAACCACGATCAGGTTCCCGTGCGGCTCGTAGCCGACGCACGCAGGCTCCGGTTGCTCGTACGCGAGCCCAACGGGTCGACCTACGGGGAGTGCGAGCTGCCCGACGACATGCGCGGCGAGCCAGAGCGCCGATCCATCGTGCTCCAGCCGGGTGACCGCTATGAAGAGCAGATCGACCCGTGGCTTTTCTGCTGGGGCAAGCTCCATGACAGGATCGTGCCCGGAGCGTCGGTCACGGCCTTGCTGGGCTGGAAACCCGACAAGCGCCTCGATCGCCTGCACAAGCCGCAGAAGGCTCCGTTCGTCGTCGAGCCCGCGGTCGTTCCAGCCACGGTCCGAAGCGATAAGCAGATCGCCTCGCTGACAACCTGGCTTCCCACCCCCCCGCAAGACAAGCCCGCCGAGCCACCTGCTCCCGCGCAGGCCACCCCCCTCGGCGTCGCCAGGATGGAGATGAGCGTCGCGCGTTTCGAAGATGCTGGCACCTTTCGCGACGCAAGCGTGGTCGCCACGGTCAAGAACACCGGGGACCGCGCCGGTGTGATCCACCTTCGCCCCGATGATCTGGAGCTGCGCGTCGTGGGCCCGTACGGCGTGCATGCGACCTGTTCGCAAGGATCGGCGCGTCGCGCCGTCGCCCGCGACTTCTTCCAGACGATCGCCCCGGGCAAGACGACGACCGTGCGGGTACTGATTAGCGAGGTCTGCCCGCGTGGCACGCTGGACCGGCCGGGGCTGTACGTTGTCGATGCGGTCCTCCACGCGAGGGAACGCGGCGCGGAGTTCGGACTCGACGCCGTCACGGGCGACCTGTCCGCTCCCAGGCCGGCGCTCGTGCGGGTACGCAGCTCCGTGCAGCCCTTCCACAAGGACCCGCCGCGGGCCATGGCGCCAACCAAGCCCAGCCCCTCCGGATCTTGACTTCTCCCCTCGCAGCGGTATCCCCGATCGCATGGGCCGCTGTGCGGGTGTTGCTTCGCGCGTTGCGCTGGTCACGGCCGCGGCTTCGCTCACCGGGTGCACGTACGACTTCGACGCGCCGTTTGCCGCTGCGCAACCCTCCGGGGACGCTACGCCAGGCGACGCAGCGGCGCCCGATGGAGCGGACG
>Ga0209018_1002164_pt1 | contig 14362 bp, 8 predicted proteins | sample YNPBryBLVA2012_FD_185814 | JGI IMG/M metagenome (GOLD analysis project Ga0209018, IMG submission 185814) | Anoxygenic and chlorotrophic microbial mat microbial communities from Yellowstone National Park, USA - YNP Bryant BLVA 2012 (SPAdes)... ...
CCAGAACCTCGAAGTCCTCGGGAAGCTGCGCCTCGATCCTCTGCCAGCCCTGTGTGCTCGTCACGTCGATGAATGTCGCCAAGCACGAGCTTCACGCCCAAAAGTTGGTCCACGGAAAAGAGAACTGCCAACAGCGATGAGGGGGCTCCCTCGACCTCGTGATCGAGGAGTGGACACCTCTGGCGAGGACAATCGACCTGCACACCGACGCTGGCGTGCAAGCCATTGGCCTGTGTATCAAGACCGCGCACCTGGATCCCTCTCTGCAGTCCAAGCTCGACGACGTCTTCAGGATGCACCGCGAGATCGCCGATCTGCAGGATCGGGCGGCGACCCTCGAGTCTCAGATGGGGGTGTATCGCACCCGTGTCGACGAACTCCACGCTCAGCTCGTGACGCTCCGCAAGGTGGTGTCGGTCCAACAGCCAGGCCGGAACCTGGCCCAGAAGATGGGAGAGATCAGCAATCGCCTCCAGGCCGCGACGGTCGAGCTGAGCGACCTGAAAGGGACGCTGACGACCAGGCGCATCGCGATTCAGGACCGTGTTGCGGAGCTTACGCTCGAAACGAGGGACAGGACACCATGATCGTCGCCCGCTCGCCCACCGTGTCAGCCCTCCACGTTCAAGACCTGAGCGGGGGCTGTGCGCATGACAACTCTCCGCCCACGAGTTCCATGTCGACCAGGCACGCCGGGTGTGAAACACGCTCCGGCCGCTGCCTGCTCAGGGCAATTCCGGCCTCACCGGCGCACCGGCGTCCAGCGAGGAGAACGGCTGGTCCGTGAAGTCCGACGCCTTGTAGGCTTGGGTGCGGTAGGCGTCCACGAGCATGTCACTGAGGTCGTTGGGCATCTCCTCCGTGGTGCGGAGGCTGACGTAGCGGAGAAGGTATGGACCGTCGATGCCTGCCTCATAAAACATGAGGCCATAGAAAACCAGGTCGATCTCGTGCTTGCCTCGGGGCAAAGTGGCAGCGTTCTGCGCCCACCCAATCGCCTGTGGCGGATCTCCGCCGTAGATCGTAGCCTCCAGATGGAACCGAGATTCCTTCCAGACCTCGACCATCGCATGGACCACGAGGCTCTTGTCCACCATCTCATCGCGGAACTGACCTGTGAGCGTGGACTTCGGAATACTGTACAAGAATCCTGCACTGTTGGGGATACGATTGCCATCGACGACGGCAAGAGCTTGCACGGTATGCGCGCCCTTGAAGGACTCGCTCTCCCCAGCGGGCGGCCTGAAGCTCCCCGTGTAGAGCAGATCGCCGCCGGCCTCGTCGCCGTTGCGGCCGTCGTCGTTGAGTTCCACGGTGTACGGCGTGGTGCCCTTGTCCGAAGGCATCACCGTGGCCGTGATGGCCTGTACGCGGACGCGTTGGTCAGCTCGCCGAACTACGCCATAGAGCAGGAGTTCCCGGTCGGGTAGGAGGTTCATCGTGCTGAGGTAGAACGTGAACCCGAGGGACTGGTCGTCGGCTGCGCGTCGCTCGCGTTGGGTCACTCGGCGCGCCTCGAGCACGGGGTCGGGTGCTCCTGGGGCCAGGGCGCGGGAATTGCGGGGGTATCGCTTCCACTCCTGGCGGTGTCGCGCGTTGGCTTCGGCGAAGCGCTCGATCAAGTCGTAGGCGACGGGCGGTGCCTGTGCCGGCCCGCCTGGTCGGCTCGTTGGCCCGTCTACCGGCCCTGGGCTTGGCGCTCCCGCTGATGGGAGAGGCGCGGTCGCCTCGCTGGGCGCGCGCCCCACCGCCATGGACCGACCCGATGGGTCCGACGTGTCGTGGCGCAAGGAGGGCCTCGCACGGTGCGCCGCGTCGTCGGTACGGCGGCTGTCGAGTCCAGCGCCTGGAGGCGAACGGAAGAGGACGGCCACGGCGACGATGATCAGGGCAACGGCGGCAATCCCGCCGAGCAACAAGCTGCGTCTGGATACAGTCGGCCGGGGATGGGGCGGTCGTGTGCGCATGGGCTCGGGCTGACTGTACGCTCACGAAGCGAACCGGGGATGAGAAAGCGTCGACTCCCCCACTTCTTCAGTACATCGAGCCGAGCAGGAGCATCGTCGACTGTTGATAGACCGTGGACCCTGGTGACGTGCACCCCCAGAAGAAGTCGCTCGTCGCGCACCATCGAGCCGCATTCGTGTAGGTCCCGGTTCGTATCTGCGTGTGGTCTTCTGCGGTGTGGTCGACGTTGAAGAAGTTGCCCGTCTCCTGCTTGTACGAGTTGGAGCACTGGGACGTACGGGACCAGTCCGCGGTGGCGCTGCCTCCACACGCGAACCCCGAGGCGTACGCTACTGCACCGTCGTGTGGATCGGCCAGGCAGCCGCCATCGTACGGGTCTGCACCGCCTTCGATCAGGTAGGTAGCCAGGTCGGGCGCGGAGGAATACGTCTCGACGCGGTAGCCGTCGGCGGTTTGCAACCATTCATTGGACATCGTGCACGAGCCGGCGAACCACCCGACGATGTCGCAGCCGAACCAAGGGCCGTTGCCACAGGCGGCGTCGGCGTACTCTGAGCCGCGGTGGGCACCGGAAAGAGAGATGACGTAGGCAACGCTGCTTGCGATACGGGCGTAGTTGCCATTGAAGTTGTAGTTCGCATCACCCGGTGTGGCGTTGCCGAGGATGAAGTCGACGACCGGCCCGCCCATGCTGTACGTGATGAGGACGAAGTTGGTGGCGCCTGCGCAGGATCCGCCGCTGCCGTCAGAGCCACCGTCGAGCGCGTGGTTGATCTGGGCGGAGACGTCGGCTGCGGCCTGCCACCAGGCCTGCGAGCCCTGGTAGTGGACCACGTAGCGTCGTGCGCCGTTGGCCGTGGCGGTCTGGACTCCGCCGCCCCAGTAGTTCAGCGCGCCGAGGGGGTTGTAGAGGTAGTCAGCCGACGCGCTGTCCTTGGCCGTACCGTGGACGAAGATGAGGCAGTTGCTGGAAGCTGCGAAGGCAGCGCCGGAGGCAGTGAAGGTCGCGAGGGCAACGGTGAGAGCAGTCCAGGTTTTCATGGGCTGAAGGTCAAGCAGCGGTCGTGCCCACGGTTGGTGGAACGAGGGGGAGCTGCAACGGCAGGGGTTTTGCACGCACCGGGCGCCAACTGTTCTGAAGCTGAACGTGCGAAAACCGTCCAACGTGCAGAAAATGAACTGTCTGGGCGACCTGGGGCGAGCACAAGGACCACCAGGAACACGTGCGAGCAGCCACAAGGAAAGCCAGTTCGCGTTCGACGCCCGTCACACCGCGAAAACTGGCGCGCCGCCGCCGCGATCAGCACGGTTTTTCTAGGTATGTACGCGACGTCAAGCACCGCGGCTACCGGCAGAATCGACGCGCAGGAACCCTGCCGATCGTCGATCGCGGAGCTTGATTGCGATGTCCATGGTCCGTACAGTGGCGCGCGCGACGAACGAACCGCCGAGGAGACGCGATTATGCAGCGGTGCACGAGCGCATGCCTTGGGATGCAGCAACGGGGCCGTACCGCGGCATGCCAGCGGTGGACGGCGGCCCCTGGATCGGCGTGCAGACGGCCCGCTCCCTCGGCAGCGCCCAGAGGACCCAAGCTGCCATGCGCCTGACGACCCGCCTGCTGCCCGTGCTGATCCTGCCGTCCGTGCTGTCTTCGCGCGCTTCTGCGCAGAGCTCGACCGCGGCCGCGCAGACGACCGCGGCATCGCAAGGCTTCCAGCCGTCGCTCGTGCTCGACGACGGTCGCACGGCTTGGACGCCGCCGGACCGGGAGACGATGCGAGCGCAGATCCACGGCGAGTATCAGCTTCGATATCAGCACCAGACGGATCTTCCGCTGACGGCGCCGGCCAGCGACCCATCGGCCACGACGCTGGGGCAGACCAACACGGTCTGGCACTGGCTGCGGAACACCGCGCGCTTCGACTTCCGCGACAGGCTGTCGATCGTCGGCCAGATCGACGTGCCTTACGGGTTTTTCCTGGGCGAGACCACGCGCTGGGTGAGCGCCGCGCGCGACCCACGCGATGTCCGTCACCCGATGCGGGTAGCGCCCCGATGGCTGTACCTGGAGGCCCGGACGTCCTATGGCCTGTGGCGGCTAGGCCAGCAAGGATCGCACTGGGGAATGGGTGTGCTCGCCAACGATGGCGACCATCCGTCGCTGTTTGGGGATTATCGGAACGGAGCGATCGCGGAGCGGGTTCTGTTCGCGACGCGCCCGGCGGGGCGTGGCAGCGCACTGCTGTTGGTGCTGGCCGGCGACCTGGTCTACCGAGACCGGCAGGCCGACCTGACCGACGGCGACCACGCATTCCAGGGGATTGTGGCTGCCACGTTGGGCTCCGATCGCAACCAGATAGGGTTGTATGGGGTGTGGCGGCGCCAGCGTCGCGAAAAGGAGACGTTCGACGCGTTCACGCCGTACACGGAAAGACTCGATGCGGGCATCTTGGATGCTTGTGCGCGATTCTCGGCGCCGGTGCCGGGCATGTCCGGCTATGTCTTTGGAGAAGCCGAGGCTGCGGCGATCTTCGGATCCACCAACGCGATACGAACCGAGGAATCCGCGCAGCGCGGCGACGACGAGAGGGTCCGTTCGTATGGCGGCGCGGCGCGCCTGGGCGCCGTGCATGTCGCATCGAGCGGTTCGCAACGATGGGGGGACTGGGTGTTATCTATCGAATACGGCTATGCGTCGGGCGATGCGGATCCGAACGACGGCATCCAGCGCCGCTTCGACTTCGACCAGAACCACAAGGTTGGCCTGATCCTGTTCGACCAGGTGCTCGGCTGGTCCACGGCCCGATCCGCCACGCTGTCGTCGGATCCGGCGCTGGTGGCGCGGCCCTCTCCCGGTCTGCAATCCTACCCATCGGATGGCGCCATCTTCGGCGCTACGTATCTGTATCCCACGGTGCTGGTGCGGCCGAAGCGGTGGCTGGACCTGAAGGCAGCGGTGGTTGTTGCGCAGACCACAGCGGACCTGGCCGACCCGTACCGCTATGGGGTGTACGGTGAATTCGCTGGCTGGCGCGGTGGCGACCCGAAGCGGCACGACCTGGGCGTGGAGACGGACCTGGGCATCGAGGCTCGTGTCGACCTGAGCTACGGCACGACGTTGCAGGTGGGGGCACAGGGCGGCGTGCTGTTTCCGGGCCATGCGCTCGACGATGACGCGGGCAACGCGATGCCGTCGCAGCGTACGATCGTGGGGCGACTGGGAGTGCAGTACTGAGGACCGGATGCCGGCCAGGGGGAGCGACGAGGTTGGACCGATGAGCGGAAACGGCGTGGCGAAGTTGGGGTTCGCGGGCATGCTGGCGCTGGTGGCGGCCTGCTGTGCAGCGCCTGCCTGCACGATGGACGGGTCGCCCGAGGGACTCAGGCGCACGCCGCCCGGGGCCGGCGCCCGCGTGCGTTTCGACATGTTCCACAAACCGATCCCGGAGATTCCGCTGCCCAACAACATCGCAACCTGGCCCGACACCACGAGCCGGACCGGGCTGCGCGTCAATGCGTCGTTGGTTGCGGACACGAGCATCGAGGCCGCGGCGCGCGAGCGATTCAGCGAGATGGAGGGATGGGGGGCGTTCCCCTGGATCACCGTGGCATTCGGTCCTGGGCCGACCGATGGCAGGACCGTACCCGGCGAGGCGGCCATCGACTTGCAAAACGTGATGCGCAGGCACCAGCACGACGACTATGAGTTGCAGGACGACACCGTGTATCTCGTCAACCTGACCACGGGCGTGCCTGTGCCGCTCGACCTGGGCGAGGGGGCGTTCAACTACACGCTGCGCGACAAGAACAAGTACTGGGCGAACGACCCTCGGCGCAGCGAGCAGAACCTGCTGTTCGAAACCTACGACGAAGCGCGCAATCGCGAGGACGCCGTGTACGCTGCCTCCTTCGACGACGACTTCGACGGCAGGCTCGACCGGCCGAACCTGGATCGAATGGACGCATGCCCGCCGCCAGATCCGTCGAATCCTGACGATGTCGCGCGGGACCGTTGCATCGCGAACCACGCCATGGGGTGGTACGAGCGGGAGACGGACACGCTGATAGCACGGCCCATCCTTCCCCTCGAGGAGATGACCGAATACGCCGTCGCGATCACGGACCGGTTGGTCGACAGGCACGGCAACCCGGTCAAGTCGCCCTTCGATTTCGTGTATCACCCTTCCCAGGAGCGCGGGATCGCCGCCCTGCAGCGTCACTTGTCGAATCCGGAGCTGGCGTCGTACTACGGCGATATCGGTGGCACGGGCCTCGACCATGTGGCCTTCGCATGGACGTTCACGACGCAGCCTGTCTACGACGACATGCGCCTTCTGCGGGACGGCCTGTACGGGAGCGGACCGTTCGGCTACCTGGCAACGTCCTTTCCGCCGGAGCTCGAACTGGAGAAGCTGGTAGGACGATACACGGCAGAGGATGTCGCGAACGGCGAGGATCCGGACTCGTACAAGACGGACCCGGTGTGCGCGAAGCTCAGGGGAAACATCCGGATTGTGCATTACGACGACATCGCGGAGCTGCTGGCGACCGTGGCGCAGGAGGCGCTGGGGATGACGGGCAAGGAGTTGGAGGCGACGCTCGAGTCGTACCGGTACGTGGACTACATGGTTGTGGGCTCGTTTGCAGCGCCGTATTATCTGCGAGGCGGGCCGGCCAGTACGGACCCGAATGCCACGTTTCACCTGAACTTCGCGACAGGCAAGGGGGATGTGTACAGGGACCGGGTGACGCTCTGGATGACCGTGCCGAAGAAGCACGGTCCGTACAAGCCGCCGTTCCCGGTCAGCTTCTACGGCCATGGGTACCAGTCTGCAGTCACGGAGATTCTTACCTACGCGGGCAACGCGGCGCGGCAGGGCGTTGCGACAGTGGGGCTGAACGCGGTCGGTCACGGTCTGGTGCTGAGCCGGTCCGAAGCGTTTCTGCTCGACACACTGCTGAAGGGTGCGTGCCTCGCGCCGCTTGGCGACGCCATGCAGAAGGGGCGCGCGCGGGACCTCAATGCCGATGGAGTCGCAGATTCTGGAGGCGACTTCTGGACGTCCTACATCTTTCACACACGCGACGTGCTGCGGCAGACCGTGCTGGACCACGTCCAGGCGACGCGCATCTTCCGCACGTTCGACGGTACGCGCATGGGGCAGGACTACGATGGCGACGGCCTGCCGAACCTTGCGGGGGACTTCGACGGTGATGGGGTGGTGGACGTGGGGGGGCCGGACGTGACGTACACGACCTGGGGAGAATCCCTGGGAGGAATCGTGTCGGCGATTCACGGCGCGGTGGATCCGTATGTCAGCGCTGCTGCGCCGACATCGGGCGGTGGTGGGCTCGTCGACATCGGCGTGCGGTCGTTCCAGGGCGGTGTCGTGGAGGCGGTCGTGCTGCGCCTGCTCAGCCCGATGATCGTGGGCGTGCCCGTGGGCGACGCGCCGGAACCCGAGCGTACGACATGCTCCGCGGGCCAGATCTCGGTCCGGTGGATCGTGGTCGATGTCGCGGACGCGCGAGAGATCGAGATCGGCTGCACCGACATGGATGAACTGCCGGCGGGGGGGGGCACCGTGCTGCTGCGCAACCTGGCGACGCACACGACTCGTTGCGTGCGGTCGGATGAGCAGGGGCGGTTCCGCATCGCGATTCCAGCGACGGCGGGCGACCCGGTTGCCTTGTACTTCTATGGCAAGCCGGACAATGTGGACGCCTACGACACGTGTAATGTGCTGGATTCGGCGGCGCTTACGCGGGTGATCACGCAGTGGGGGTCGCCGCTGGTTTCGTACGGTGCGACCGACCCGGAAACGAAGCAGACGCTGTGTGACGACCCGGATGGATGCGTTCGATTCCAAGGACGTGCGTATGGCGTCGGGTCGGAGCTGGTTGCGCCTGCGGAAGGATATGGCTACTTGCGACAGACGCCGTCGATCCGACGGTTCATCGGGCTGGCGCAGTCGGCCATCGATCCGGCGGATCCCATCCACTTCGCGCCCTACTACGCGATCAAGCGGGTGCCGGACCCGTGGGGCCGGCCGGCGCCACCCCGCGGCGTGCTGCACCTCAATACGGTCGGCGATATGAACGTGCCGGTGAGCGCCGGGATCAACAATGGCCGGGCCAGCGGCGCCCTGCCATTCCTGCGCCCGGGCGCAGTCCAGACCTATCCCGCCCTGGCCGATTACGCCACACCGGAAACCCTGTACTCTGCGCTCGGCAACAAGACACCCAACCGCGTGCTCATCGACAACCACGTCATCGAGGGCATCTACCGCCTGGGGCGTCATCCCGCCGGCGCGGCGTGTGCGCCCAACGAATCATCGGACCCCGCCTGCCATCCATCCTGCCCACCGGTCGACCCGTCCGGAGCCTGCCTCTCCGGGCAGACATGCTCGGCCCAAGGGGTGTGCGCGGAGACGTTCGGCGACCCGTCGACCTGCGATCATGCTCTTTTCGACCCCGAAGACCTCGGCGAAGGGGCGATGCTCTATGCCCAGCAAACGCTGCCGTCGCCGTTGCGCCTGGCTCGCCTGTCGGAGCCGGTGTCGCTGTCCTCGGTGCAGGACGTGTGGGCGCCTCGACTGGCGGGCGTGCCGTACTCGACCACGGACCAGAATGCGTGGGATGCGTCGCGACCGATCACCGCGGTGCTGAACGCGTACATCGTCCCGGAGGGCAAGCACTGCTTCGAGTCCGCCAACCCATGTCGCAACTGGGACTACGCACAGTACCTCGTGAACCTGGTGGCGCGCTTCTTTCAGACCCGGGGGCAGGACCTCTACTATCTCTCGCACCCGTCCTCGCATTCGTGCCTCCAGGACAACACTTGCTCTTGGTTCGTGCCGCTGCCATGATGCCCGGCAACATGTCGAAACGATGGCTCTGGGTTGGGGTTGCGGTCGCGGTGGAGGGGGCGCTTTTCGGGTGCAGGTCCACAGGAGGAGCCAACGCCGACGGCGCTGCACGGCCAGGTCCCCATGTGGTCGTCGCCAGTCCGGCGGCATCGACGGAACCCCCTGGCCCGGCGGCGTCAGAATCCGAACCCGACCCCGTCGTCGGCGTCGGTTTGGGCTGTGCGCCGGTCGAGCCGATCAAGAGCACGGATGCATGCAAGAACTCGACGGACTGTGCACCGTCGGCGCTGTGTCATGCGCGGTCGTGCGTCGACAAGACCAAGGCGCCCGTTGTTCCGGATGGGGGCGTGCTGTGTACGATGAACCTGATATGCGGCACGATCGACGTGGGTAGGTGCGACTGCATCGACGGGGTCTGCGCGCTGGTGGGCAGGTAAGCGGGCGAACGCGCGAACGGGGGCACGGTCGCGTCGCCGACGTCGAGGATTGGCGGCTCCAGGCGCATGAGCAACGCGCGACAGGGGCGACGTGGTGGGGGGCTGCACGGTCTGGGGCGCGGCGCCGAGCGCGTGGGAGCAGACGAATGGGAAACCTGTCGGCCGGCCGCAGGCGATGCTATGGGCGCGTGTCATGAGCACGAACCACGCTTTGCCCGCTGAGGCCCGCGCCGGTCGCTTCCACCGCAGCTTCTGGACTGCGAACGCGACCGAGCTTCTGGAACGAGGCGCCTACTACTCGATGGCCTCGTTCGTGGTCATCTATCTGGGCCGGCTGGGGCTCGGGAAGTACTGGCCCAGCACGCTCAACAGCCTGCTGTGGGGCCTGGTGTACTTTCTGCCCATCCTTTCAGGCACGATCGCGGACTACGTCGGTTTTCGCAAGGCGCTGTTGTTCGCGTTCGTGCTGCTCGCGGGCGGATATGTGCTGATGGGGGCACCCGTGTGGATTGGGGGCGCCCAACTCGCGGACAAGGCGACCGACACGGTCACCGCGCCCATCTGGGTGGGGGCAAGCGTGGTCGTGGCAATCGTGCTCATTGGCATGGGCGGTTCCGTGATCAAGCCGTGCATCTCGGGGACCGTGCAGAAGACCGCCGGCAAGAGGGCGACACTCGCCTTCGCCATCTTCTATATGGTCATCAACATCGGCTCGCTCTTCGGGCGAGGAGCGGCTTACGTAGTACGCACCCACTCTTCGCTCGTGTCCATCTTCGCCGTGGCCGCTGTATGTTCCGTTGCTGCATTCTTTACCGTTCTGTTCGCCTACCGCGACCCGGAGAAGGACGTGGGCGCGGCGAACAACCCCAAGCGGTCTGTCGCACGCATTCTGCTCGACATGTTCCTGGTGCTCCGCAACGCCCGATTCACCCTGTTCCTGCTCGCCAACTCGGGCTTCACGTTCCTCTACGCTCAAGTCTACAACGTCATGCCCCTGTACCTCGAAAAGGTGCTGGAACTCAAGCCGCCGGTCGACATCTACACGATGGCCAACCCCTTCACGATCGTGTTCTTCCAGCTTGCGATCACGAAGATGTTCGGCAAACTCAAGCCGATCGTGTCCATCGTGATCGGGACCGTCATCATCAGCCTCTCGATGATCATCAATCTTGTGCCCTTGCTTTCCCAGGCCGGTCCCCGGGCCACGATCTGGAATCTGCTGCCGCTCGGCTCCGCGTTCATCGTGGCGACGGTGGCGCTGGTAGCGTTCGGCGAGCTGTTCGCCCAGGCCAGGACGTACGAGTATATCGGCGCATTGGCTCCGAAAGGCCAGGAGGGGCTGTTCCTCGGCTACGCCAGTCTACCGATGGCAATCGGCGCGTTGACCGGCGGACCCGTCGGCGCGCTCATCTTCAACGAGATCATGTGCAAGAATGCCACCAAGCAGCCCGACGGCCTGTTGGCGCTCGACACGACGCAGGCCGCAATGGGCTGGGGGTTGCTCATGGGTGTGGGGCTCGTGTCGGCGGCGTTCATGGGGCTGTACAATCGGTGGATCACCAAGCGCGAACAGCCCGCGTTGGCTTGAGCGGGCCACGAGGAGCGGGCCCGGCTGGGGTGCCTGGTATCCGCGTCGTGTCCGTCGCGGGACGTGCCAGGACCGGCAGTGGAGACAACCCGGGCTGCGATTGCGCGAGCGCTTGTCGGTGAACCGTAGCGGTCGCAGAACGTCCCAGACAGGAACAGTCCAGCCCTGCGCATTCCCGTTCGACGGCACCATCGGAGGTTCAATCGGTAGCCAACGCAGGGGCGAACACCGGTTGGCAGCTACGAGCAATGATGGTTCACGTGCGCAGGCAGCGTGCATGCGGGCCGGTGAAGGTGCCAGATTGATGCGGCTTGCCCCGGGGCGCGGCCCGGAATCAGCCGGTAGAACATGGGCGTACGTCGCTGTCACGTTCCGTGACGAATCGCCGACCAAGGCTCCAACGGGTCACAGCGAAGCGCCCAGGCTGGTCCGCGTCGACACGAACCGGTGTCGTCGGTCGCGGAACGTTCGGGACGGCAACTCCAAGCGACGCTGGAGCCGGCGAAACTGGGTCACCAACGCATCCAGGGATCTGCCGGCGCTGCGAGTTCGACGGGGCCACCGGTCGCACAACTAGGATACCGACTATCCGCTGTGTTATGGCGTGCGGTGTATTTCAAAAGTTGGACAAGTTGACCATTTCTGCGACGGCGACTGTCACCGTGGCGACGGGGCAGTGCCTCACCGGTAATGTTGCGGTCCCTCCTCCCGACGTTGAGCGAATTGCCACCGTACCTGGGGGCGGAACCTGCACGGTCGGCTTCTGCGCCAGAGACTGGTCCGCGACGATAATTGGCAACACGGACTGGTTCAACGGTTGGGTGCAGGTCACGAACGGACCTGCATTCTTCGGTTCTCGGCGGTGCGAAACCACGATGGCTGCCTGTCGGGGGCCGGGAGCGCGACGTGCCGGTTTCGAGTCACGGCGTGCGTGTGTTCTTGTGAGCTGGTTTGGACCCCTGGTGGGTGTTGCCGCGGCACCGTGCGGCGCAATGGCGCGAGCCATGGTGGCGACAGCGGGAGGGGCGAAAAAGTAGGACGGGAGCGGAGGTCAATTCGGTGGCGGCACGGCGTAGCGGCCTGGGAACGGGTCGGCATTGTGGCGGCGCTGGATCTCTTCGGGTGTCCAGGTCGGGCGGGTGCCCTGCTCGTTGAAGAACGCCACGCCGATGACGCCCACGTTCTGATCGCCCGCGCCCGACCGCGACGCGTACGATCCCCGCACGGAGCTGAACCGGAACGCAGCCACCGCGTCGGCGCTACGACGGAATCCGTCGATCTCGAGCACACCGTAGGGCTGGATCAGGTAGCCGCGCTTGGTATACGCGGCGGCGGTCCCGTCGATGACGTCGAGTCCGTCGACGGACGCGACACACTCGTAGCGATAGTTTGTGTTGTTGCGAATCACGATCACGTAGCGTTGCCCGGCCTCGCCCACCACATACTGCTTGCCGCCGGCGAAGAACCCGGGAAGCACGTTGCCGGCGTCGTTGCGCAGGCTTACGGTCAGCGCGCCTCCCAGCACGTCGGCCGAGCTGCGGTCGTAGGATCGATAGTCAGCCCAGCGCGCCATCGCCTCGGCGCCCACTCGGTCGTTGTACCAGAGCGTTGCCACGGCAAAGGGCGTCGAGCTGTCCCGAATGAACGGTGCGGTGGTGGTACGGCTTTCGACGGTTTCTCCCCATGCCGTGCCAAGCCCTGGCCGAACGGCCGGGCTCGGCTCCGACTGCCTCGCCCGTGCCATGTCCGCCGTGCCTGCCGCCTCGCTCGCTGTGGCGGGAGCGGCTCCGGGTTGCCCGTATGCCGCGGCCGGAGGCGCTGGCGCAGCCTTCGCGGCTTGCGCATCGATGCCCGCCGCCTCCGCAGGTGCGTCGGAAGCAGAACTCATTCGGGGGGAGCTCGGCGGCGAAGCAGCGCCCTGTTTCGCACCACACCCCATCGTTCCCAACGTCAAGGTCACCACCAACGCCGACAGCCACTTGCCCAGCCTGCTCATGATCGCCTCCTGCGTCTTGCCGGTCCCTCCCAGCAACGGGCGGCCGCGCCTGCACCTTACACCACCACGCGCCCCGTCCGGATGCTTCTCTATCGACAGGCCGCAAGGTCGCCGGACCGGATGTCAAAGTTCCACGGCGATGAACCAAGTCGCCTGGCCGCGAGGGGCGGTTGCCACGCGGATGCGGGGGGTGGTCTCGCAGCATGGCGGCGCAGCGTTGGAATCGTCTCCGTCCGGTTCCATGTCGGACCATCGGTCCGCTTCGATGTCGGGGAACGAGTGCAGATACGCGAAGGGTGCTCGCCCATGACCTTCCTGTTGTAGGGTTGTAGGACGGCTTGCTCGTGATGCAGACACCCCAAGGAATTGCCATGCAATGCACTCGCGCCGCGTCCGCGCTCTCGCTTGTGTCCACCGCCTTCGTTGTGCCCGCCTGTGGTGGATCGGGTGATTCGTCTTCCGACCCCTTCGTGCAGAGCCCGGACAACGACGCTGGGTTCGGCGGCACCTTGCCGGAGGACGGCCAGGCCGAGAAGGACACGGGGCCGGACGTGGTCACCGCGGAGACCAGGGCATTGCTCGAGATCTACCCGATGGATCTGTGGGCGCAGTTCCTGCCTGACGGTGCCACCCTGTCCGTGACACGCCAAGGCGTGGCGATGACGAAGTCGGGAAGCCCGGTCGTGACGGTATCGCTGGACGAGCCCGGCTCCTATGAGATCTCGCTCTCGTATCCCGAGCATGAGGATCTGCACGTGTCCGTCGACTATGACGGCTCGGGGGATCTCGACGGCGCGGTGCTGCTGGGCGGCCCGGAGACTGCGCGCATGGGGCTATCCTTCAGCCACGACATGCGGGCCGTGGGCTCGCGCGAGCTGCCGGTTCACACCGCCTACCTCGGGCTTCGTCACAAGTGGTTCTCCGCCCAGGGGCGCCCCGCCCGCCGGGGCAACGACCTCGAGTTCCTGACCGACGGTGAGCAGGCGTGGGGTTCCGTGGCCGAGGATCTGCGCGCAGCCACAACCTCCGTGCACATCTCGACATGGTGGTGGCAGTCCGACTTCGAGCTCGTGCGGGACAAGGCCACGCACGCCACGCTCACGCCGTCCGAGCGGTGGGCCAACACGATCCTCGGCATCACGGAGGCCAGCCCCGCCCAGAAGCGCGTCCTGGTCGGCCAGTTCTGGGGGCAGGACAGCATCCTGAGCTGGATGACGACCGATCCGGATTTGAAGGCCTACGCCGAGACACCCAACGACCACTTCGAGTTCATGGGGATGGCGAACGAGACGGAGGGCGTGTTCTGGTTCGAGGTCGACCCGTTCGTGTTCGGCGATCGCGTACGGAGCGAGCACACCGAGGCGACCGGACGTTCTTTCGATCCGGAGCAGGAGATCGATTCCACGATCCCGCCGCGCCAGGTCGACCTGACCCAATGGCCCGTGTCCGTGGAGGTCGAGGCCGCGTCCTATCATCAGAAATTCATGATCATCGACGATGA
>Ga0209018_1002165_pt1 | contig 14357 bp, 13 predicted proteins | sample YNPBryBLVA2012_FD_185814 | JGI IMG/M metagenome (GOLD analysis project Ga0209018, IMG submission 185814) | Anoxygenic and chlorotrophic microbial mat microbial communities from Yellowstone National Park, USA - YNP Bryant BLVA 2012 (SPAdes)... ...
GCGAATACAGCTCATTCCCCACGGCTCGGGGGGCATCTGCTCGATGTCGGGCAAGTACAGCTCCATACTGGTGGGAAATATGAAGTTCAAAGCAGGCGCTTCATGTGATTTCACCTGGCGCGACCCCAATGTTCCGTATAAGGCATCCAGCAATACCGAGTGGACGGTGATGCGTCCTCAGGAAGGCAGAGATATCTGGAGGGATACGGGGCCTCTTGCACTGCTACACGAAGGTGCTTACAAAGGCGAAAAAGGAGAAGTGCGTTTTGCCCGCCCTTCCGTCGTCAACCAGTTCGCCTTGCTGGTAAGGGATAACAGGATTGATCGCAATACCCCACTCAGCTTAACCGCATACGGCATGCGCATAAAGGACCTGAAGATGAACTTCCAAGAGTGGCGCAAAGAGAGCCTGGAGGTGCCTGTTCCCCTTGTCATAGACACGAACTTCCAGATAGCCGCTCAGCGAGCGATGGACAAGGCCGATCAAGCTGAATACCACCTGAAGCGGGCGATAAAGAAGGTCTATCCGCGTGATGCCAGTAGCAATTCGCAAGCCTTGAATACCTTGATTGCCAACGCAACCAGGGTCTACTGGTCAACATTGCGAGCCGACTACGAAAATCTACTCCAAAGACTCGCTAAGATTACTGCTGATCGAAGAGATGAACATACGTTACAAGCCCGCGAACAGTGGAGTCAACGAATACGAGAGGTCGCTCTCCTTACGTTCGATCAATTCGCCGGCGATCTCGACACGGATGCCAAGCAGGTGCGTCGTCTCGTTGAGGCTTATAGCACGCTCAGACGAAGCCTGGAAACATCCGAGGAACGCGCTGCCCGGCCAAAAATGGCTACTAACTAAACACCTATCTTTCGAAAGGAGGACGCGTCAATGACTGATATCGTTGTGGCATCTGAAACAAACCTGCCGCCAATCCGACAGGAACGAGATATTGGCTTCGAGAGCCAGTTCATCGAGCACCTCAGGACGATTTGCAAAGACACCGGCATGGCAGCTGTCCTTCGGCGCAATGCTGGCACCACTCTAGCCGAGGCGAGAAATGCAATGTGGTTTTATCGTTGTCTTGCCACGTGGCACGTGAACGAACGTGAGGAGGAACAGTTCTTCCTAGTGGCCACTCTTTTTGCCTTGGACAAATCAGCGCATGAGGCCGCAGGTGAGTTTCAGGGCGATTTTGGAGCCACGCTGCGGATCCTCGACAAGAAGTACTACGGGAAGAACGAGCAAAAGGAGTCCCCATTGGACCGGCGCTTCAATATCCTCCTAGACGCCGATTTCGACCCGATGACAGGCGGCGAACTCGCTTTTCGGCTTCGCCAGATGGTGAAGCTGGTTACATCTAAGAGAGACCCGCAAGTTCGTATCAACTGGCCAATGCTCTTGGCTGACATCAGGAGATGGAACCACGGGCGAAAGTGGGTCCAGAAGAAATGGGCCCGAAGCTATTACGCGCCGATCTCGGACGAAAAAGGAACACTCCCCACCGGTAGCGGTTCCGGGGAAGATCAACTCGAAGACAAAGGAGAGAAATAAGAAATGCTTATCGAGATTCACATGCTTCAGAACCACTCACCCTCCAATCTCAACAGAGACGATACCGGCAGTCCCAAGGAAGCTGTTTTCGGCGGTTTCAAGCGGGCCCGCATATCCAGTCAGTGCATCAAACGCAGCATCCGGCGATCGAACACTTTCCGCGAAAAGCTCGATGGGCATTTGGCCGCCCGCACGCGCAGGCTGCCAGAACTCGTGCGCGATAGGTTGCTTAAAGAGGGCATTAGCCCCGAAATGGCCGAAGTGGCCGCAAAGAAAGCATCGGGCTTCGGGACAGAAGCAGGAAAAGAGCAATCTGATCTCAAGACTGCCCAAACCATGTTCCTAACCGACTCCGACATTTCGGCAGTAGCCCAGGTTATGAAAGAGGCAGCAGCGGAAGCCGGTACAGTCGCCAAGTTTGAGAAGATTGCTGCGGCTGATTTGCAGAAATCTGCTCAGCTCAAAGGTTACAGGCCGATGACGGTCGATATCGCTTTGTTTGGCCGTATGATTACCTCCGAGGCGTTTCGAGACTGCGAGGCAAGCGCCCAGGTTGCTCACGCCATCAGCACTCACAAGGTCGATCACGAGTTCGACTACTTCACGGCTGTCGACGATCTCAAAGACCGCACAAATGTAGAAGAGGATGCGGGAGCCGATATGATTGGAGATGTGGAATTCAATTCCGCCTGCTACTACAAGTACTTCTCGATCGACTTCGACGGATTGGTCGACAACCTCACAGGAGTAAGCGCGGGTCGTAAAGACATCTCCGATGCAGAACGAAATGAAGCACTCGATCTTGCTCTAAAAACCGTTGACGCATTCATTCAGACTGCAGCGATGACCACTCCCAGTGGCAAACAGAACACGTTTGCGGCTCATCAGTTGCCTTCGATGATCTACGTCGAGCTTAGGCAGCATAAAACACCAGTGAACTACGCAAACGCGTTTGTCCAGCCTGCCAAGCAAAGTGCAGGCACAGACCTGATTCAAGACTCCATTGCCAAGTTCAAGGCGCACGTTGGTGCTATGACACGGGGCTTCAATCTCGAAGCTGCAGGTAGATTTGTTCTTGCCCCAGAAGTCGCTGAGTTCAAGATAGAGGGACTTGACGTTGAGAAAGTAACTGATCTCAATGCATTGTGTTCGCGAGTAAAGGAAGTGATCGCTAATGGGTAGACCCGTACTTTTAATGAGGCTTGAAGGCGTCTGGCAGGCTTGGGGTACTCGTGCACGTTGGGACGTGCGCGATACCCAGCTTGAGCCTACCAAATCCGGCGTAGTTGGCCTCCTGGGCTGCGCTCTCGGCTATCCAATGCACGACGTGCGCCTTCAGGATTTGGCAGCGAGTCTGAGGTTTGGCGTGCGAGTCGAAAGTCCGGGACGTGTCGTTCAAGATTACCAGACTGTCTCGGACTTTCTCCCAACCGCTGAAGGGACATATAAGCTCGGCAATTCCAGAACTGTGTCCTCGTTGGACAAGGCGCGTGCGGACTCGTGCGCTAGCCCGGCAACTATCATATCGCCCCGATACTACCTTGAAGACGCCAGCTTCTTGGTCGCCATGGAACAGTGCGATGGCGGAGACCTCACTCTAATCGAGTGTGAACAGGCACTGCTTCGTCCCAAGTGGCCCGTGTTTTTGGGACGCAAGGCCTGTGTTCCCACGCGACCGGTCCTGGAAAAGCTGACCACCGACTACGACGACATCGAGGATGCTCTAAAACGTCATCCGTGGTCATGGATGGGTGCCGGCGCTGACGTGACGCGTAAAACAAACCGACCTAAAACTCTAGTGTTGTGGATGGAAGACGAGTCTGGGTCCTATGTCCGACAGGACTCTCTGCGCATTAATCCCGCCCGCGTCTACGAGTTTCGACACGCTAAGCGGTTAGAAATTCCGTGGACAGAGGAGATGATAGCCGATGTATCTATCAAAACTTGAACTTAATCCCGCCTCTCGTCAAGTAATCGCCGAGCTGAAAAATCCTTACCAAATGCATCGCACGCTCTCGAAGGCGTTTAATAGAGAGTCGGATTCGTATAAACGTGCGCGGGTCCTGTTTCGTGTCGAGAATCTCAAAAATGGATCGGTGCCCTATGCGCTGGTGCAGGCATTAGTTGAGCCGGATTGGAGCTTCCTGGACTCAAACGGCAGCTACCTCGCGAGCCCACCCCAAACCAAACAGGTTAATCCGGTATTCTCTAGGGGGCAACTGTTAAGGTTCAGGCTTCTGGCCAACCCGACCGTCAAACGCAATGGCAAGCGGTTGGGACTTCAGGACACTGAGCAGCAGATCCAGTGGTTGCGCCGCAAGGGCGAGCAACACGGGTTCACACTGCATTCGGTTGATGCAGATTTTCGCGGACGTGCTATATCGCCGGATATCAACGCCAACCATATTGCGGTGCTCTTTAACGGTGTGCTTGAGGTAACCGATTCCGTTGCGTTCGGTTCCGCAGTGGAAACCGGCATCGGTTCTGCCAAGGGATTCGGATTCGGACTGCTTTCGGTGGCGCCGCTGAGATAGGAAACAACATGGCAGAGACTCGGGTAAAGGATTTGCATCTGCTTCCGAAGTTCAGGGACAGCCTGTCGTTTGTCTATATCGAGCGTGCCAGGATCGACCAGCACGAAAACGCGATTGCGTTCCACGACGCACAGGGGTTTACGCCGGTGCCCGTGGCCGCTCTGGCCGTGCTGATGCTGGGTCCTGGCACCACCATATCGCACGCGGCAGTGAGGGTTCTTGCAGAAAACAATTGCCTGGTGATCTGGTGTGGAGAGGAAAACGTGCGGTTTTATTCGTGCGGAATGGGCGGCACGCGAAGCGCTTCGCAGCTCATCCATCAGGCCAAGATGGCCTCGGATGAACAGTTGCGGCTTCAGGTGGTTAAGCGTATGTATCGGATGCGCTTCCAGGAGGAACTGCCGGATGATATCACGGTTGAGGAACTGCGCGGCAGGGAGGGTTCGCGTGTGCGCACGGCCTACGCTCGTATGAGTTCGGAGACGGGTGTGCCCTGGTCCGGGCGAAACTACGATCGAGGCGACTGGCGGGCCGCTGATCCGGTGAACCGGGCGCTATCGGCGGCCAACTCGTGCCTGTACGGGCTCTGCCACGCGGCGATACTCTCGGCGGGCTACAGCCCGGCTCTGGGCTTCATTCACACCGGCAAACAGCTCTCGTTCGTATACGATATAGCCGACTTGTATAAGGTGGACCTGACGATCCCGATGGCGTTTCGCATTGCCGCCGAATCGCCCCCGGAACTGGAGCGATCGGTGCGATTGGCCTGCCGCGACGTGTTCCGCGAGAGCCGTCTGGTCGAGCGGATCATCCCGGACATTCGACTGGCGCTGGGGCAGACAGAATCACAGGACGAAAGTGTGTTCGACGAGGATGAGGCCCTTCCCGCTGATCTCTGGGTGCCGGCGTCGGAGTCTGGGCCGCAAAACAAGTAGGAGGTGTTGGGTGTGTGGTCGTATTGATATTGGAGAGAGTATCTTCCGGTTTACGCGGCGAACTAAGCCGTTGGATGGTGGAGCCAAAGGCGGGCGTGTTCGTCGGCAAGGTATCGGCAATGGTGCGGGATCGGCTTTGGGAGAAGTCAGTGAGGTCTGCAGGGGACGGCGCATGTGTGATGCTGAACTCAAGCAATACGGAGCAAGGGTTTGATGTGAGAATATTTGGCGACAGATCGCACGAAATGTTGAACGTCGAGGGTGTCTGGCTTGTGAGGGTGCACCAACAATGTTCAAGGTAGGGATTTCCCCACACGCGTGGGGGTGAACCGCATGCGACATCCACGGAGGTGGACCAATGCTAGATTTCCCCACACGCGTGGGGGTGAACCGCTCCTCACGAGGATACTCGCGCAGCGGCGTGCGATTTCCCCACACGCGTGGGGGTGAACCGAGCGAGAACGAGACAGCTACAGTTGCGCACTAGATTTCCCCACACGCGTGGGGGTGAACCGCCACGTTTGCATCGAACCCCTCCGCATAATACGATTTCCCCACACGCGTGGGGGTGAACCGAGCGAGAACGAGACAGCTACAGTTGCGCACTAGATTTCCCCACACGCGTGGGGGTGAACCAGTTCAGTCAAGTATCCCGAACCGCAAGAGAAACGATTTCCCCACACGCGTGGGGATGAACCTGTTTCGATTGTCTACAGCCAAAGCTGCGACCGAAGGTGACGAAGACTGTGGTAGCGAATAGGCGCTTATGTCTTGCTGGCACAATCATTACCCCGGACGGGAGTGATTTGTAATCTTTTCTTTACAGAGCAGGGCATGTTTACACAGCTATTGACAAGAGCTTGAGTCAGGCCGACTGTTCCGAAAACAAGTGTCGGGCAGTTCAGAGTATGTCTACGCTTTTTCCTCCTCTGAGCCTTTTGATTCATCGGTCAGACCCAGTCGGTTAAGTATCTGCTCTCTGCCGTGCAACGAATGAGAGTCCATCAATTCGCGCGCGCGGTCTCCCTGTGCCTCCACCAGGCAACGATATAACGCCTGATGAACTTGCATTGCGTTGCTCACCTCTTCCTCCGTCACTAGAACGCTCATCCTGTACGGGCGCAGCGCCACCAACAACGCCCGCACAAAAGCAGCCATCACGGGGTTGCCCGATGCCATAGCAATCGCCACGTGAAACCGTTCGTCAGCCTGTACAAAACGCGATCGGTCGCCGACGCTATTCTGGAGCTCCTTTAGGATTTCGTGGATAGCGAAAAGGTCTTCGGGCTTTCTGCGCGAAGCAGCCGCGACTACTGTCTCGCGTTCAGCCATACAACGAGCCTCGATCAGATGCAATAGATTTCTATCGTCCATTAAGAGCGTGAGATCCAATGTTTCCGCCACAGCTTCGACAAGCGGTGAGAAGTCTGGTGCTTGCACGAACGTCCCCAGTCTAGGGTGAACCCTAACAAGGCCCAGGCTTTGCGCCTGCAGAAGACCATCACGAACTACATTGCGACCTATCTTCCAGGCGTCGGATAGCTCAGGAATCGGCGGCAAGCGCTCACCAACGCTGAGTTTGTTTTCCCTAATATACTCGATGAGTTTCCTAACCACGTCTCTGATGGTGACAGCGTTTTTGGACATCTTAGCTCCTTAGGCAAAATTAGAAGTGCGCAAGTATGAGGCTTGACGAATGGCCAACCTCATGCAACAATACCACTGTAGTAACGTGGTATTTGCGGCCAGGTAACAGGTAGTAAATCCGAGCGCTGACGTGGGTCAGTGTAATGCCTCCGTCGCTTTTGGTCAAGCAATGGTGATTGCAGGAGCTTGATTGCCGTCCTTTGATTAACTCCCGACAGTGGTTTGCCCATCATGATAAGAGCGTAGTAGTTTTGTGTTGCGGAACGTGATAATCAGTCGATTATCAGACCATCCGCACTCTTCGACACTTATTTGAGCCTGAATTGCCGGCCGCCATAATGACGAGGCGTCAGTCAGCGCTCAACTACTTGGTTAAACTTTATGAGAACAAAAAAGGAATATACGCCTTTGGCGACCAACGACCGCGCCATCGAACTTCATTCGATTGCGAATCTTTTGCGTAAGGACGCACTTCGAATGATACACACGGCCGGGTCCGGGCATTGTGGTGGCTGCTTGTCTTGTGCCGAAATAATGGCAGTTCTGTATTTTGAAATATTGCGCGTTGATCCGGGCGATCCCGAGTGGCCAGACCGCGACCGCTTCATTGCTTCAAAAGGCCATTGCGCCCCTATTCTTTACGCGGCTCTAGCTCGCCGGGGTTTCTTTCCTTACGAAGAACTAAGAGGACTCAGAACTCTTGGGCACTTTTTACAAGGACACCCGGATATGAAGAAAATTCCCGGTGTAGACATGTCCGCGGGATCTCTTGGCATGGGCTTATCGGTCGGTGTGGGCATGAGCTTGGGTGCGCGGCTCGCTAAGAAGACTTGGCGGACCTACGTGTTGTTGGGTGATGGTGAGCTACAAGAGGGACAGGTATGGGAAGCAGCTATGGCGGCGTCGCGGTTCAGACTTGAAAACCTTGTCGCTATCGTGGATAGGAACGGAGTTCAGCTAGATGGACGGGTGGAAGAGATAATGCCGCTGGGCGATCTGGCTGGAAAGCTGAAAGCTTTCGGGTGGAACACCATAGAGGCCGACGGGCACGACCCAGCCGAACTAATCAGTGCGCTGCGTTTGGCCGAAGCGCACAAATGCGGTCCCTCGGCAGTCATTGCCAATACCGTTAAGGGCAAAGGGGTTTCCTTTATGGAGGGTAGGCATGAGTGGCACGGCAAACCCTTGGAGACGGAGGATCTAGACACTGCCTTGGCTGAGTTGGGAGCGTGCAGTTGAAACCAATCGCAATGAGGGATGCCTATGGCCAGGCGTTAGCTGAACTAGGCGATGAGCGGGAAGACGTCATAGTGCTCGATGCAGACGTCTCAAACTCGACTCGAACGATCCACTTCGCACGTCGCCACCCCGACCGATTTTTCAACCTCGGCATCGCCGAGGCTAATATGATCTCGATTGCAGCAGGTCTCTCCACCTGCGGTTTCGTGCCATTTATCAATACTTTTGCTTTCCTGGCGACATTGCGAGCAGCGGATCCCGTGAATAGCTTAGTAGCCTACAACGAGCTGAACGTAAAGGTCGTGGGCAGCTATGGCGGTCTTTCGGACTCGTACGACGGGGCAAGTCACCAATCTATAAACGATATAGCAGTTATGCGCAGCTTGCCCAATATGACGGTGGTGGTGCCGGCAGACGAGATGGGAGTTAGGGCTGCGGTTAAAGCTGTGGCAGATTTCCCAGGCCCGGTTTACTTGCGTGTCAGTAGAGCCGAAGTCCCAGACCTCCCGGATCACAGCGGGACATTCGAAATCGGAAAGGCGCGATTACTGCGGTCCGGTTCGGATGTCACGCTGGTCGCCACAGGCATCACAGTCCACAGGGCATTATGTGCAGCCTCTGAGCTTTCTCAGGCGGGAATCGACGCTGAGGTCTTGGAGATGCACACAATAAAGCCGCTGGACTCGGAGTTGCTGCTTTCATCTGTGGCGCGAACTGGGGCCGTCGTTGCCGTAGAGGAGCACAGCATAATTGGGGGGCTTGGGTCCGCGGTGGCTGAGGCACTTGCACCGGCGTTGCCGACTAGGATGGCATTCGTGGGTATTCGAGACACTTTCGCGGAGTCCGGCGATTATGAGTCTCTATTATGCAAATACGGGTTGGCCGTTTCTGACATAACGTCTGCGGCGAAAAAGCTTGTCGATGGGAGCGGCAATTATGACATCCAGAGATAGAGTGTTGACCGCGTTGGCGTGTAAGGAGCCCGATTTAGTGCCCTATATGTATGGCCTTGTCGACACGGGACTTCAAGAGGAGATCGTCGGTCACGAGCTGAGAGGTTATCGTTTCGACCTGACCATAGACCCGGGAATAGTGGCGACGCCCGGCGAAGACATCGACTACCGTTTGAACTACGTCGTTCACCCAGACACTGCGCGTAAACTCGGACTTGATGCAGTGGGAATCAGGTTTCCATCGCCTTTATTTTGCATCGCGCGATATGGCCGAGGCGGTAACGCTGTGGAAAGGGGGTTGCTTAATTCGTGGGAAGCTCTAAAGGCGATACGAATGCCGGACCCCGACGACGAGCGTATTTATCGCGAGGCAGAGGAGTTCATTCGACGTTTCAAAGGCGAGTTCGCTTTGTTCGCCTCCATCCGACTGGGTGCATCGTCAACACTGCTGAGCATGGGTTACGACAATTTCTCATACGCGCTCTATGACGATATCGAACTTGTATATGCTGTGGTTGACTTGTACGCCGAATGGACCGGCAGGCTTGTAGGCAACCTCCGCGATATGGGGTTCGATTTCATGTGGGCTTTCGACGACATAGCCTCCAACTCAGGCCCGATGTTCTCGGTAGACGTTTGGAACAATGTTTTCCTTCCACGCCTCACCAGAGTCGCAGAGAGGATCAAGTGTCCCTGGATTTACCACAGCGATGGCAACCTGTTGCCTATTATTGACCATATGTTGCCACTGGGAATGAGCGGTATTCATCCGTTGGAGCCGGGGGTTATGGACTTGGACCTGTTCAAGCGCAAGTACGGCAAGCGCCTGTGCATGGTAGGCAACATAGACATAGACTACACACTGAGCAAAGGCACTTTGGATGATGTGGAACGGGCTGTCAAGGAACGAATCGAGCAACTGGCGCCGGGTGGAGGCTATATCATATCCGACTCGAATAGCGTCCCTTACTTCTGCAAGGCGGAAAACGTGATTGCCATGAGCGATGCTGTCCGCAAGTATCGAGACTTCTACTCGCACGAGGGGGCACCAAGTTAATGCCTAGAGTGGGACTTCTGGTGTTTTCGGAGACTCGCGCGCGGGAGGATGTATACAGACTTCGAAAGCCTATTCAGGATCGAGAGACAAAGAGGTTCATTAGCGAGCTATCAGATGAGATCGAGTTTGCAATTCCATCCTGTGGGGAGATTCGAGGGAAGCGAGACATTCGACTTGCTGCGCGCGAAATGGAGCAGGCCGGAGTATCATCGGTAATCCTGCTTGTCCCGATCTTCGTGTCGCCCGCAATGGTTGCGCATGCTTCTCGACTGCTTGGAAAGCCGGTCGCAGTTGTGGGCAACTCCTCGGAGGATACCTTCAGCCAACTGACGTTAATCGTGGGCGGAGCGGCTGTTGACCAGATAGGTTCCGTGTGTCGTCGGATACCCGGAGATGTATCTGACCCGGTGGTGAAGTCGGAGCTGCTATGTTTCGTGCGAGCCGCCGAAACCATCCGGGAGCTTAGGGGCTCGACTTTCGGGTGCATAGGCGGCAGGAGCCTGGGAATCAGCACCGGCACTGCCGATCCGGCACAGTGGGAGCGCGTATTTGGAGTCGATACGGAACACATTGACCAGCTTGAGGTAGTCCTACGGGCGCAGCAGATCGAACCTGACCGAGTCAAACTTTTTTTTGACTGGGTTCATCGTAACTACGGAGCGGTGAACTACAAGGAAAGAAGACTTGACTCAGACCGGCTGGAGAAACAAATCCGTAGCTATTTGGCTGTGCTCTCGATCATCGAGCAATTCGAATTGGACTTCGTTGGAATCAAGTGCCAACCCGAACTTTCGAATGGCTACGCTCTTCAATGTCTGGCGGTGCAAATGCTAAATGACCCCTACGACGCGGAAGGGCCGAAGGACCCTATAGTATGCAGTTGCGAGGCCGACCACGACGGCGCGCTGACCATGCAAATACTCAAACTCATATCGAGAGGACAGCCGACCGCCCTCCTAGATATTTTCCATGTTGACGACAAGAAACTGATCGCCGGCAATTGTGGCGCAATGGCTTCCTACTTCGCCGCGCTGTCCGACGATCCAAAAGTGAATCTTTGTGAAGTCCACCTCCAGCCGCACGGGTTTGGGGAAGCAGGCGGCGCAGCCACGCAGTTTGTGTGCGCTCCTGACGAGTTCACATTCGCCAGGCTTTATCGCAAGGCGGGCGCGTATGAGATGGCCGTATTCAAGGGCCAAGCTGTAAAAGAGCCGAGGGAGGCTCTTAAAAAGTATTCTTGGTACCGACCTACGGCTTTTGTAGAAATCGACATCGACAGCAAGGCATTCCAACGGGAGTACGGGTCCAATCACGTGCACTGCACACGCGGCGATTACACGGCGGAGCTCGCCGAGTTTTGCGAACTGCTGAATATACCTTGCAGAAGGTATTGATGAGTATGCATCGACGGGCCGGCCCGGGACAAGAGAATGTTCAGTTTGTCGGGAGCGTCATTCCGACCGAAATGACCGAAAGCAAACTCGAGTCCGATAGCGCTTTGGTGGAGATGACGAATTACCGCAGAACTGAACTGCTTTGTGTATCCATTGACTCGGCGTTATCTTTCTCAAGAAGCTCGGCGCCTTCTGCGCGAGAACAGGGCAAGACTGGCTTGTTCAAGATTTATGTCGTGCAGTCTGAGGGACACAGTACTTTACTTTGGAAGAGGCGTACGAGATGGCCGCTAAGTGGATGCCGGAAACAATTCATTCCGACCAACGTGGGGAGGGGCAGATAATTGATCGGACTCAGGGTCAGTGACATCGCCGTATTGATAGGTTATTTCCTGGTGATTACGGCAATTGGGATTGCCTCGACGCGGCTGGTACGCAACCGCGAGGACTTCATTTTGGGCGGTCGCCGTTTCGGAAAGATTCTGATGGCTTTGTTCACATTCGGTGCCGGAACCCATGCAGAAAGCGCCGTGGGTGTAGCATCACAAAGTTATAAAATTGGGTTCGCCGGCATCTGGTATCAGTGGGTGATGCTATTCACAATGCCGATCTATTGGCTATTGGCTCCCGTGTTCCGACGCGCCAGAGTCTTGACCACTGCCGACTTCTTCGAGCGCCGTTTTGGTTCGCAGTTTATGCTGCTCTATGCGGGCTTCGCGCTATTTGTGCTGGTGAGTATGACTGGTGTGATGCTATACGGCTCGGCCAAGATGGTGGAGGCCCTCACTGGGGGGGCGATTTCCTGGCAGGCCGCCATATTCCTAATAGCCGGGGTATCGTTTATGTATGGCATAGCCGGAGGGTTGGTGGCTGCTGTGTGGAACGATTTCTTTCAGGGCATTCTCACGATTGTGATGTCGCTGTTGATCATACCGTTCTTCTGGTCGCATATAGGAGGGCTCCACGGTTTTCAGGCAGCGCTGGTGAATCCGCAAGAAACGTTTAGGCTCGTACTTTCGAAGGACATGACTCTGTTCTGGATTGTTATGGTGTCTATCAACTCGCTTTTCAGCATGGTGGTTCAGCCGCACATAATGGCCTGCACCGCCGCCGCGAAGAACGATTTGGATAGCAGCATCGGGTTTGTGGGAGGGAACTTGATCAAGCGCTTGATGACGGTCCCCTGGGCCCTAACGGGGGTAATGGCGATTGCGTATTTCGGTGGCGGCAAGATAGACCCGGATCACGCATTCGGTGCGATGGCCCGTGAACTGCTGCCCACAGGCTTCGCCGGTCTGATGCTCGCGTGCGTTATGGCTTCCGTAATGGACAATTGCGCGATAACGATGCTCTCGTTTTCAGGAATCTACACCAACAGCATCCACAAACGCATAGTGTCTGGTTCCCTGAGAGAGGCGCAACTGGTGAAGGTGAGCCGTATAGCGGGGTTGGTGTTTGGTGCTATAACCATAACACTATCCTTTTGCTTTACGGATGTGCCTGCAGCCATGCGATTCCTTTGGACTACGATTCCGCTTATGGGTGTTCCGTTCTTCCTGGGATTGCTTTGGAAACGTGCGAACCGCGTAGGTGCGTTTGTTAGCTTCGCGACAGCTCTTGTCGCGATGCTTATCGGTCAGTATGGCTTAGGCTGGGTTGGTGATGCCGGATTGCCCAAAGTTATCACGCTCTTCTTGTGCATGGGCATCTTGTCAGGCGTTGTGGCGTCGTTGCTGACGAGGCCCGAGCCAAAGAGCCTGCTAAACGCATTTTACCTTTTGCTGCGAACTCCGGTGGGCAGTGAAGACGTTCTCAGGAACACCGGCTATGTCGAGATCCCCGGCACGGGAACATTCGAACTGCCTGCTGAGTGGCCCGAGCAAGACCAGTCTATCGAATCAGTTTGCGACGCCGTCAGCGTCCGCCGACCCGTGTTGATTGGCTTCTTCGTAGTGTGTATCATCACGCTTGCGCTTTTGGGCCTCGTCAGGTTTCTGGCTGCATGGTTGGCAAACGGGTAGGTAAATTGGAGTGGTATCAGACGATGAGGATGACTAAGGAAGAGAGGGTCACCGCTACACTCAACTGCGAGCCGACTGATCGGCCGCCAATATACGATCTGATCAGGAACGATGCCGCAATCGAATACTTCGCCCGGCAGCCAATAGACATGCGATCGCCAGAGCGGACCGTGTATGCGGCCTATTCAGCATTTGCCGATGCCACCAAGTCCAGTGTGCGTATGCCCCGAATCCCGGGTGAGAGGATTGTGATAGAGGGCGAGGAGTATGTCACGCAGCGCTGGACAGAATGGAAAAAGCGGGAGCCCTCTTACGACAGACGCAATACCGAAGAGCGGGTCGCCAGTCAAATCAAGACACTGCGGCAGAGAAGGCGAGAACTCGATCGCTTTGTCGGGCACTACATTGACGATCTTAACAACAAGCAGGCAGCATTGGCGGACACGGTAGTATTTCCAAACCTGCCCAACACTGGGTGCGGGCTCTATTCAGCCTACCTTTTCTGCGGGGGAGTGGAGAGCTTCAGCTACTTCATGTATGATTCTCCCGACCTTGCCGAAGAACTGATATTTGAGAATCTTAGCTACACAACGGATTTCCTGGACCGATTGCCGAGCGACTTCGCTCCGCCCGCAGTGATCGTCGCGGAGGACATCGGCGGCAGAAACGGTCCGATGTTTTCCCCTAAGTACCTTTCAAAAACGCTTTATCCAGGTCTAAAACAAGTGGCCAAAAAGTGCCACGAACGGCGAACCAGGCTCATCCTGCACTCCGATGGCGACCTCAACCTTGTGATTGACGATCTCGTGGATTGCGGCATCGACGGTTTGCACCCGCTGGAATCACTTGCGGGAATGTCCGTTTCAGATCTCAGGAAGCGGTATCCGAAGCTTGTGCTGCTGGGAGGTATCGACTGCAGCCAACTTCTTCCATTTGCGAGCGCGGAAGATGTCGCTGCGGCTGTGATGTGCAACGTAAAGGCTGCCGGTTACGGGTATTTCGTTGGTTCTTCAGGCGAGATC
>Ga0209018_1002166_pt1 | contig 14355 bp, 14 predicted proteins | sample YNPBryBLVA2012_FD_185814 | JGI IMG/M metagenome (GOLD analysis project Ga0209018, IMG submission 185814) | Anoxygenic and chlorotrophic microbial mat microbial communities from Yellowstone National Park, USA - YNP Bryant BLVA 2012 (SPAdes)... ...
TTGAGAAAGCCACAAGGAAACAGGAGATTTTCATTGCCGAGATATGGCATTGCTGTTATATTGGGGGATGTGCTGTTTTTTTCTTTTTGCAGTAGACTCATAATTCATTCTCAGGTCTTTGACTTGGGTGTATACTGATAGCAACTCACAGTTATGAGGAGGATGTATGAAGCGAGCAGTCAGTATTAGCATTGGCTCGTCCAAACGCAACAAAGCCGTAGAAGTAACCCTTCTAGGGGAAAAAATCAGCATCGAGCGTATTGGCACGGACGGCGACATGGAAGCCGCTGCACTGAAATACAAAGAACTGGATGGAAAAGTAGACGCCTTTGGCGTCGGCGGGGCAGACCTGGGCGCGTTGGTAGACGGCAAGTTCTACCCTTTCCATTCTGTACAGCCCATGGTGCGCTATGTAAAAGAAACACCACTGGTAGATGGCGGCGGTTTGAAGAACACGCTTGAAAACAAAGCCCCGGCCTTCCTAGACACCAAACTTAGCGCCTATCTCCAGGAACATGGGCGCAAAGTTTTCGTCACGCTGGGCGTAGACCGTTGGGGATTGTCCAAATCCTTTGTCGAGGCCGGCTACGAAGTGGTCTTTGGCGATCTGATGTTTGCCCTCGGCGTGCCGATTCCCATTCGCAGCCTAAACGGCCTGCGTACTCTGGCTAAAATCATGATTCCCATCGTCACACGCTTCCCTTTCGAATGGCTGTATCCTACCGGCGAAAAACAGGATGTGCGCGTCCCCAAATATGAAAAATATTACCATTGGGCAACCGTCATTGCCGGCGACTGTCATTACATCAAGAAACACATGCCCAACGATATGCAAGGCAAGATCGTGGTCACGAACACCACCACCCCCGATGATGTTGCCTTGTTCAAACAATGCGGTGTCAAGTATCTTGTCACCACCACGCCGGTTCTGGATGGGCGTTCTTTTGGCACGAACATGATGGAAGCAGCGCTGGTCGCCATCTCTGGCAAAAAACGCCCCTTGACCTGGGATGAATACAGTGAATTGCTCGACAAACTCAACTTCGAGCCGCAATTGCAGGAACTAAATTAAGGCAACAGGTAAACAAGTAAACAGGGAAACAAACAGGAGTCGAAAGTCTCCAAACTTTCGTGCAAAATCTGGCGTTTTTGCACTCCACAGTCTATTTACCTGTGTACGTGTTTCCTGGTATCCTTCCAAGGAGAACTTATGGACGCAATCGTAACTGCTGGCGGGATTCCCCTGCCCGAAGACCCTTTATATCCCTACACCAACGGCGACTCTAAGGCGCTGGTAGATGTTGCCGGCAAACCCATGATCCAATGGGTGCTGGATGCCCTGGGAGACGCCAAACAGGTGGACAATGTCATTATCGTCGGCCTTTCGCCCAAGAGCGGCGTCACTTGCAAAAAACCCTTACATTTTCTTTCCAATCAGGGGCGCATGTTAGCCAACATCGTCGCTGGCGTAGAAAAAGCGCTCGAACTGAATCCCAAGACCGAATACGTCCTGGTTGTTTCTTCTGATATTCCCGGCATCAAACCTGAAATGGTGGATTGGCTGGTGGAAACCTGTATGGCCGACAAAGTAGACTTGTACTACGGCGTCATCCCGCGCGAAGTGATGGAAGCACGCTATCCCGGCTCCAAACGCACCTACACCAAACTCAAAGATATGGATCTATGCGGCGCAGACATCCACATCTCCCATGTACGGATGGCGACTGAACATCTCGACCTGTGGGAAGAATTAATCGGCAACCGCAAATCTTCCCTCAAGCAAGCCGCCACACTCGGTCTCGACACCCTCTTCCTGCTCCTGTTTCGACAACTGACTCTGGCTGAAGCGGTGGAGCGCGTTACAAAGCGCATTGGAATCACTGGCCGCGCCATCGTGTGGGAACACGCCGAAGCCGGCATGGATGTAGATAAGCCACATCAACTCGAAATCCTGCGCGAAGACCTGGCCCAAAGGGTTCGCCCAGCCAAAAGGAAAGCCGATCCTGAGCAAGTTCGAAAAGTGGCTCAGCGTAAAATGAGATGAATATGCGCTCCCTGTTACAATGGGACGCCCGCCTATCCGAGAAACTGCGGCTAGTGGAGCGTCCCGGCATGCTGCGTCACCTTGCCATCTTTTTTGCCCATTCTGGCGATTCATGGTTTTGGGGGCTGGGGCTGATCCTGATCTGGCTTTGGGGCAACACAGGCTGGAAAAGGTGGGCAGTGGTGCTGTTTGTAGGCATTGCCGTCTTAGCGGTCATCGTCATGTCGCTCAAATTCCTCATCCGCCGTCGCCGGCCAGAAGGGGACTGGGGCGGCATCTATCGCAACACCGACCCTCATTCTTTCCCTTCTGGTCATGCTGCGCGCGCGTTCCTGATCGCGGTCTTGGCAACCCACTTGGGACCTGAATGGTTGACTGCCATCTTATGGCTTTGGGCGCCACTGGTATCTTTGGCACGTGTAGCCATGGGCGTACATTACCTTTCAGACATCCTGGCCGGCGCTGTGACCGGCATAGCCGTCGGCCTGATTGGGCTGGAAATATACCCTCCTTTGCTGGCCTGGTTGGTTGACCTGATAGGCGCTCCCTTGTGGTAATCACAGGCAAACCAGTGTCCACGCAAAAGATGTCAGCGGTGACGAGGGAAATCCTCAGATTTCACAGATTACGCAGAAAAATCTGCGAGAATGTGCGTCACAGCCTCCCCTTTCGGGCTACGGATGGGGCAACAACCTTTGCAGGCACACGTGCAGGTTGACAAAACGCTCATTTGGGATAAAATACAACCCGCCAGCCGAAGTGGCGGAATTGGCAGACGCGCTACGTTCAGGGCGTAGTGGGGGTTCCCCCGTGAGGGTTCAAATCCCTCCTTCGGCATTACGACCCGCTGGAAAGCGGGTCTTTTGTTTGGGTTATAATCAAGTCCCCAGCGACTGACCACAGACGCAAAGTCACAAAAGCGCAGAGGCGCCATCCTGTGCGCTGGCGTGACTTTGTGGTGAAAAGGGACAAAGCAAGCCCTCAACAGGAAACAATTATGGAAATTGGTATCGTACAACAAGTTGACATCGAAATTCAAATGCGGCAGGCTTACCTCGATTACGCCATGAGCGTCATCGTAGCGCGCGCCCTTCCCGATGCCCGTGACGGCCTGAAACCGGTGCATCGCCGCATCCTGTACGCCATGTCTGAATTAGGATTGCGCTCCAACAGCGCTTACAAAAAGTCTGCTCGCATCGTTGGCGAAGTATTGGGCAAGTATCACCCACACGGCGATTCGGCGGTCTACGAAAGCATGGCGCGCATGGCGCAGGATTTTTCCATGCGATACACGCTGGTAGACGGTCAGGGCAACTTTGGCTCCATTGACGGCGATGCCCCCGCCGCCATGCGCTACACAGAAGCGCGCTTGAGCAAAATGGCCGAAGAACTGCTGGCCGACATCGAAAAAGAGACAGTAGACTTTGCACCGAACTTCGACGACACGTTGGAAGAACCGACGGTTTTACCGGCCCGTCTGCCGAATCTGCTTTTGAACGGCGCCTCTGGCATTGCTGTTGGCATGGCAACCAACATTCCGCCTCACAACCTGAGAGAGTTGGTGAACGCCATTAACTTCCTCATCGAAAACTTCGATCATGCCGATGACATTCCCGTCGAAGAATTGATGCAGCATCTGCCCGGGCCCGACTTTCCAACCGGTGGCGTCATCGTTGGGCGAGAGGGGATCGAACATGCCTACGGTACCGGCAAGGGTCGCCTGGTCGTGCGCGGCATGGCGCACATCGAAGAGGCCAAAGGCGGTCGTCACCAAATCGTCATCACCGAAATCCCCTACCAAGTCAACAAAGCCGGTCTCATCGAACGCATCGCCGAACTGGTGCGCGAAGAAAAAATAGACATGATTTCCGATTTGCGTGACGAGTCCGACCAACGCGGCATGAGCATCGTCATCGAACTCAAACGCGGCGCACAGCCCAAAAAAGTACTCAACCAACTGTACAAATTTACTCCCTTACAATCTACCTTTGGCGTGCAAATGCTGGCCCTGGTAGACGGCGAACCGCGCACTCTGCCGCTCAAACGCGCTTTGCAGATTTTCGTGGAACATCGTCAGACAGTCATTGTGCGACGCTCCAACTATGAACTAGCAAAAGCGCGCGCCCGCCTTCACATTCTGGACGGGCTGCTGGTAGCGCTCGAAAACATAGACGCCGTTATCCAAACGATCAAAGAATCCCCCGACGCCGAGCAAGCCAAAGAACGCCTGATGAAACGCTTCAAACTCTCTGAACTCCAGGCGCAGGCCATCCTTGACATGCAATTGCGTCGCCTGGCAGCCCTGGAACGTTGGAAGATCGAGGAAGAGCATAAACAAATTCAAGCCCAAATTACCTACCTCGAAGACCTGTTGGCACATCCCAAGAAAATCCTAGCCTTGATTCAATCTGACCTGAACGAATTGGCCGAAAAATACGGCGACGACCGGCGCACGCGCATTGCTCTGGATGCCAAGGAAGAGCTCAGCGAGGCCGACCTGGTTCCCGATGAAGCCGTCCTCATCAGCCTGACCGAACGCGGGTACGTCAAGCGCGTTGCGGCCAAAGCCTTCAAATCACAATCTATCGGAGGGCGCGGAGTCACCGGTCATGCCACCCAAGAACAAGACGAGGTGCTGGCGCTCATCCCAGCGCGCACACTTGACACGATGCTGTTCTTCTCTGACCGCGGCAAGGTGTATTCCGAAAAGGTCTACCAAATACCCGACGCTGACCGCACGGGGAAGGGCACCCCACTGGTCAACGTCCTGTCGCTGGATGCGGGAGAACGTATCACTGCCGCCATCGCCGTGCCAGATTTCACCTCGCACGGCTATTGCACAATGGCAACAGTAAAAGGAAAGATCAAGCGCGTAGATTTGGAGGAATTTGCCTCTGTCCGGCCCTCAGGCTTGCTGGCTATGACCCTGGAGGAAGACGATGAATTGGGCTGGGCGCGTTTGACTTCTGGCAAGGACGATATCATCCTCGTCACCGAGCAAGGGCAGGCGCTGCGCTTCTGCGAGGACCTGGTGCGACCCACAGGGCGCGCAGCAAGCGGCGTGCAAGGCATCCGCCTGTCGAAAGGCGACGCCGTGACCAGCATGACCATCCCCCAAGCGGGCGGATCACTGTTCATCGTCACCACAGGTGGATATGGCAAACAAACCCCACTCGAGGAATATCCTGCCAAAGGCCGCGCAACCGGCGGTGTATCCACCATTGACAAGAAAGCCATTCCCATCGTTGGCAAAATCACAGCGGCGCGTGTCGTCCAGCCAGCCGATCACCTGACGCTTATCTCGGCAAGCGGTGTAGCCATTCGCTTGAAGGTAAAAGATGTCAAAACTGCCGGACGAGCCACGCGCGGGGTGCGCTTGATGCGCTTGAGCGAGGGCGATTATGTGGCTTCTGTGGCGCGGATTGCTGCGGCAGATTTGAAACGCGCAGGGGCGCAAGTCAACGAAAACGAACAAGAAACAACAACAGAGCAGCCAACACTGCTCTGAAAAACAAAATGAGCTCACCAACAGAGGGTGGGATGTTTTGGGTATGCTGCACCCGCCCAAAGCATCCCACCACTTTTACACACAAGATTCTCAATACCTGATGGAGCTCAATAGATGAAGTTTGTCTATCCGATGGGTAGCAGAAATTTGGCGCACCGTGCCGGTCAAACCGCGCACCACCAGGCTATCGGTGCGCGCCCCATCGCCAAAGTATTTGACCCCTTTGAGCAATTCGCCATCGGTGATGCCGGTAGCGGCAAAGAATACATCTTCAGAGGCCACCAGGTCGTTCATCGTCAGCACTTTCTCGAAGTCATAGCCTGCCTCGCGTCCCCGCCGCAGTTCATCTTCATCACGAGCATATAACTTACCCTGAATTTCACCACCCATGGCGCGCAAGGCACAAGCAGCCAGCACGCCTTCAGGAGTGCCACCAATTCCCATCAGCACGTCAATGCCGGTATCTGGCAAGACTGTCATCAAAGCCGCAGCCACGTCGCCGTCGGGAATGAGGCGAATACGAGCGCCATGTTTGCGTATCTCGGAAACCAGTCCTTCATGGCGAGGGCGGTCCAGCACGATGACGGTCAGGTCTTCCACATCCTTGCCGGTTGCTTTGGCAATCGCCTTCAGATTGTCTGCAAGCGGGGCCTCGATATTGATCTTGCCTTTGGCTTGTGGGCCAACTGCAATTTTATTCATGTATACGAAGGGGCCCGGGTCGAACATGGTGCCGCGCGGGGAAATAGCCACCGTAGCAATCGAGTTGGTGCGCCCAAAAGCCAGAGGCCGCGTGCCGTCTATTGGATCTACGGCCACATCCATTTCTGGCAATTCACCGTTGCCTACGGTTTCCCCATTGTATAACATAGGGGCCTGGTCCTTCTCGCCTTCGCCAATGACAATCTTGCCGCTCATAGAAACGGAGCGCAAAACAAGCCGCATGGCCTCTACCGCCGCACGGTCAGCCGCCTCTTTGTTGCCGCGTCCCATCCAGCGGCCAGCAGCCAACGCCGCCGCCTCGGTGACCCGCACTAATTCCAGAGCCAGGTTACGAGTAGGTTCGCTCAAATTCATGTTTGCCTCCCAGAGGAATTAGAGTAAAAAAAATTGAATGAAGTAATAGCCGATGAAAGCAGCCCACAGCCACGAGTCGATGCGGTCGAATGCGCCGCCATGACCGGGAATCAGGTTGCCCGAGTCCTTCAAGCCGGCAGGGCGCTTGAACAGGCTCTCTCCCAAATCGCCAAACGGCGTGACAACGCTCAAAATCAGACCCAGGATTGCTCCCTGCCAAATCGAAATTTGCAGCGGTCCCCAAGTGGAATAGGCAAAGGCAAAGAAACTGCCGTACAAGGTGCCGGTAAACACGCCCGCCCAATAGCCCTCCCAACTCTTCTTGGGGCTGAGGCGAGGAGCAAGTTTGTGCCGCCCATAAGCGGCCCCAATGCTATAGGCGCCGGTGTCGGCCATCCATGTAGTAGGAAGCACCAGGAAGACCCACCAACCGCCGTTGGGAAGATTGCGCAAGTCGAGTAAATAGGCGCCTACCCAACCCAAATAGACCAAGCCACCCACCGTAGCGGCAAAATCGAGCGCCGCTTGGTCACGTCCGCGCTCATAAGTCAATGTATGATAGGCAAGCGCCACAATCACCAGAAAAGCCAATGTCGGGATGCTGTACTGAGAAAAAAAATCCCGCACAAGCAGGAGAAAAAACACGCCCCCCACCGTGAGCCAGCGAGACGGCTCGATTTGCACAGCCCGGAACATGGCAGTATACTCATACGCAGCCACCACAATAAAAAAACCCATCAGCAGGAAAAAAGGGAAGCCGCCTACCATCAAGGCTGGCATTGCCAAAATCAGCCAAACCAGGGCTGTGACAGTCCGTTTAACCATGCGTCTTGCCCACCGCTGCCGTTACGCCTCCAAAGCGCCGGTCGCGTTGCGCAAAAGCCTCCAAAGCACGGCGATATTCTTCCTTGTCGAAATCCGGCCAATAGGTCGGCGTGACGTACCACTCGGAATAAGCCGCCTGCCAGATCAGGAAGTTGCTGATGCGCAATTCGCCAGACGTGCGGATGATGAGGTCAGGGTCTGGCACACCAGCCGTAAACAAGTATTGGCTGACCAATTCATCATTGACTTGCGCAGCCGGCACGCGGTCTTCGATGATGCGCTGGATAGCATGGACGATTTCATCGCGACCGCCATAGTTGAAAGCAATGTTCAAAATCAAGCGGGTATTGTTCTTGGTCAGATCAATGGCATCCAATACCTTCTCTTGCAAGCGGGGAGCCAGACGTTCCAACCGGCCAATATGCCGCAATTGCACCCCCTCTCGATGTAGTTCTTCTAATTCTTTGTCAATTACATCTTCCAGGATGTGCATCAATCCCTGCACTTCTTCTGGCGGACGCCCCCAGTTTTCGGTCGAAAAGGCATAAATGGTCAAGTACTTGATGCCAAACTCAACAGAGGCACGAATGACACGGCGCAGATTTTCTGTGCCAGCGCGGTGGCCGGCCAAACGAGGCAGACCACGCGAGATGGCCCAACGACCATTGCCATCCATAATCATGGCAACGTGCAGGGGCACCTTTTCGGGAGGCAGGGCAAGAGAGGAATCTGTCATGCTTTCATCAGGAAGGTCATACTTCCATTATCTCTTTTTCTTTGATTTGTCCGCGTTTGTTGATTTCTTCCACAAAACGATCGGTCAGTTTTTGCAGGTCTTCTTCTCCGCGCTTCAAATCATCTTCTGAGATCAATTTTTCTTTCTCGAAGTCACGCAGGTCATTATGGGTATCACGTCGGATGTTGCGGACGGCAACGCGGGCCTCCTCCAGGCGGTTATGCACCACTTTGACCAAATCGCGGCGGCGCTCTTCTGTCAACGGGGGCAAGTTCAAATGGATGGACTTGCCGTCGTTGTTAGGCGTCAACCCCAAGTCCGAAGCCAAGATGGCGCGTTCGATGTTCTTGAGCGTAGAAGCATCGAAAGGCTTGATCAAAATCGAGCGCGGCTCGGGGACGCTAATCGTTGCCAATTGCATCAAAGGAGTAGGAACATCGTAATAAAGGACAGAAAGCCTTTCCACCAAAGCAGGGCTAGCGCGTCCCGTCCGAATGACGGCCAGGTCATTCTCCAGGGACTGCACGGCGCTATGCATGCGGCCTTCTGCATCTTTAAGAATCTCTTTGATCACTTCAGCCTCCTGAAGGAATAAAAAATGTTGGCGAGAACGCCCAGGGGAAGAAAAAGCGCTTCTTCCAACCGAACAGGATCGTCTCTCTACAAGGATACCCCAAAACGTCAATTTTTGCTACTGGAAAACCATCCTGTGTCCACGCAAAGATGTCAGCGGTGACGAGGAAAATCCGCGATTACGCAGAAAAGTCTGCGAGCGTCTGCGTCACAGCGTCCCCTTTGGGGATGTGCGGATGGTCCGACAACCTTCAATGCTGTTGGCGAACTCATGCAGCGGCATTGGCTTCATGCCCGGTTTTCGACGCAAATACCCATACGGGTACGATGAGTCGTGAAACGAGCGAAATATGCAAACTTCTTTTTGTTTCGCCAGGCCACGCACTCCACATTTCCTCGTTGATCCTTTCGCGCTTTTCGCCTTTTTCGCGTCATTCGCGTTGAGTCAACGCCCGTTGGATTCTGCCCGGAAGTTCCAGGCTTCAGAAGACGTATGCCCACGCCCTTCGCCAACAGACTCAACCTTTTCATGCACACTTATCCTCTCGAGCAATCGAGGAAGGGGCGGCTGTGCGTCCAAAACCTTCTTCACGCGCTGACCAGCGTGCCGACCGCCTCGCCCCTGAGCGCGCGCAAGAGCGCCTCTTCATCCCAAAGGTTAAGCACCAGGATAGGCATGTCATTTTCCATACACAGCGAGATGGCTGTACTGTCCATCACTTCGAGGCGTTGATTGAGCACGTCAATGTATCGCAAGTGGGTGAACTTCTTGGCATTGGGATTCTTTTTAGGGTCCGAATCGTAGACGCCATCTACTTTGGTGGCCTTGATGACCACATTGGCGTCAATTTCCATGGCGCGCAAAGCGGCAGCCGTATCCGTAGAAAAGTACGGATTACCCGTCCCTGCGCTGAAGATGACCACCCGTCCCTTTTCGAGATGACGAATGGCGCGGCGGCGGATATACGGCTCGGCAACAGCGCGCATTTCGATAGCCGATTGCACACGAGTATACACCCCCGCTCGTTCCAGAGCATCCATGAGCGACATTGCATTCAACACCGTGGCCAGCATCCCCATATAATCAGCCGTGGCGCGATCCATACCATGCTCAAGTCCCTGCTTGCCACGCCAGATGTTGCCCGCGCCAATCACCACTGCCACTTCTAAACCCATCTGGTGAACTTCCTTGATACGGCTAGCGATGGCTTCCGCTTGTGAGACATCAATGCCAAAACCCGCTTCCCCAGACAGGGCTTCTCCGCCTAATTTGAGCAAAATCCGTTTGTATTTCAAGGCATCCATTTTGCGCTCCTGTGGTAATTCAACGGTATCCTCTCAATACCTGGGGGCAAGATATTTTCTTCATGTGCGCAACCAAAACACCCTGCTTCCCCTGCTTTACAAGAAGACCCATTCAATGAAAGATAGCCAAACATAAAGAAAAGGCCAACCATCAGGTTGGCCTTTCAATTACTCGCCTAATTTCTCACCCAGTTCCCATCGCTCGAACCGACGGATGACGATGTTCTCACCAGTCGAAGCAATAGTCTGCAAAATCAGTTTTTCGATGTTCAAGGTCTCATCGCGAATATAGGCTTGCCGCAGCAGCACGACTTCATCTTTGAACTTTTCCAGGCGTCCTGCCACAACCTTTTCGAGAACACTATCTGGCTTGCCTTCTTCCCTGGCGCGGGCGCGAGCAATCTCTGCTTCATGCTCCAAGACCTGTGCTGGGATTTGATCTTCCTTGATGTAACGCGGAGCAGCAGCGGCAATCTGCAAGGCAATTTCATGCGCCAGGCTGCGAAAAGCCTCCGAACGCGCTACGAAATCCGTTTCACAATTGACCTCCACCATCACACCCACACGGCCATTGCCATGCGAATATAACTCCACCACGCCCTGGGATGCCTCGCGGTCGGCTCGTTTGGCCGCCGTTGCAATCCCCTTCTCGCGCAAATAATCCACTGCCTTTTGATAATCGCCGTTGGCCTCGGTAAGCGCCTTACGGCAGTCCAAAACCCCCGCACCGGTAGCGGCGCGCAGTTCTTTGATCATCTCTGTCGTGATTTCCATAATTCTATTCCTCTTCTTCGCTGTCCTCTTCTATCTCGATGGCTTCTTCTATTTCTTCCTCTTCCTCGATGGCTATATCGAGCGGCTTGCGAGAAACACTCAATTTAGCCAAGGTGGCCTCTCCCAACAGATCCTCTTCCTCGACATCCTGGTCGTCTTCATCCAAAATGCGATGCGCTACTTTACGAACCGCGGGGACGGCGCCAGGCACCTGCGTCTGCGTTGCTTCTTCTTCCGTCTCTTCCTTACGCATGGCCTTTCCTTCGAGAACGGCATCGGCAATCTTGCCAACCATTAGTTTAATAGCGCGGATGGCATCGTCGTTGGATGGAATCACATAATCAATGTTCTGCGGATTGCAATTCGTATCCACCATGGCCACAATGGGAATGTTGAGCAAATTGGCCTCATGGACAGCGGCATATTCCCGGCAAACGTCCACGATGAACAGCAGGTCGGGCAGGCGTTTCATGTTACGAATGCCCGACAGCCGACGTTCCAGGCGAATAATTTCACGCTCGATGAGCAAACCTTCCTTTTTCGTCAAACGGCTGATTTCGCCAGAATCGCGCAATTTCTCCAAGCGCTCTAGTTCCTGCACACGTTGAGAAATGGTGGACCAATTGGTGAGGAAACCACCCAGCCAGCGTTCGGTAACATACGGCATACCGCAGCGCGTGGCCTCTTCGGCAATCGTCTCTTGCGCCTGACGCTTGGTGCCGACAAACAGGATAGTGCCGCCGCCGGCGACCGTATCGCGGATGAGACTGTACGCCTGATTGAGCAACTTGACAGTCTGCTGCAAATCAATGATATGAATGCCGTTACGTTCCGTAAAGATGTACGGCTTCATGCGCGGATCCCACTTGTTGGTACGATGCCCAAAGTGGACGCCGCTTTCGAGCAAGGCTTTCATAGGAATAATGGCCATAGGGGAAACCTCCTTCGCGTTTGGCCTCCGCTCCGTTCATCCCGTCTGGCAACCGCGCTATCATCTGCGGCACGCACCAGACGATCCAGGAGCGTGTGAAATGGGGACATACGCTGCCTGTCCCTGGGCAAGATACCTCTCCAAAGAGAGCGGCGGGATTATACCACAAAACGATTACGGCGCAGCATGAAACCGTGCGTGTCCACGCAAAAGTGGTTGGCGAAGTCATGTGGGAGGCGTGGCTTTCGTGCCCGGTTTTCGACGCGAATACCCCTGCGGGTACGATGAGTCGCGAAACGAGCAAAATACGCGAACTTCTTCTTGTTTCGCCAGGCCGCGCACTCCACAATTCCTCGTTGATCTTTTGCGCTTTTCGCCTTTTTTGCGTCATTCGCGTTGAGTCAACGTCCGTTGGATTCTGCCCGGAAGTTCCAGGCTTCAGGAGACGTATGTCCACGCACTTCGCCAACAGACTGAACCTTTTCGTGTACACTCTGCGTGCCGGCTTCTCTTGGCAGGCTGTGTAGAGACAGGTACAATCCAACCTGTGAACGAGGAACAACACTATTTGCCCGATTCCAACCGCTTGGGTGTGGTACTGGCCACCGTCCTTTTGACCCTGGCACTTGCCCATCTGCTTCAAGCGCCGCAGTTGACGTTGGAATTGCAATTGCCGGGCTTTTATTTCGCGTTTCCTTTTGGCTTGAATACGATGATGATTCTCTTGGCAGCCGGCTTGAGTGCCACCGGCATGGATTGGCTGCTGCGCCGGCATCCTTCCTTGAACGAAAAGCCCACCCTCGAAAACTGGCTGCTTCCCACGCTGGCTACCTTGATTATCGGCGTGCCTCTGTCCATTTTGCCGTTGAGAAATACCTGGTGGTTTGGCTTTGGGGTGAGCGCCTTGCTCTTGACCCTGGTCTTTTCGGCCGAGTACATCGTCGTCGAACCTTCTGCGCCATATTATGCGCTCGCCACGACTGTGTTGACCGCCCTTTCCTACGCCGTCTACCTGATTCTCATTACGGCCCTGCGCTTCAATGGCGCGCGCTTGTTTCTGCTCTTCCCGGCCATGTTGGTTGTGGCCGGCCTGGTGACTCTGCGCACCCTGCACCTGCACGTGGGCGGGCACTGGCAATATTCGTGGGCCATCGGTATCGGCCTGATTTGCGCCCAACTGGGAGCCGGCTTGCATTACTGGCCGCTTTCGCCTATCCAATACGGGCTGGCGCTGCTGGGGCCGCTATATGCCCTTACCACTTTCACCGCCCGCCTGCTCGAAGATATTCCCCCGCGCCGCGCCGCCCTCGAACCCCTGCTGGCGCTGACCCTGGCATGGGGCGCAGCCGCTTTTCTGCGTTGAGATGCCGCCTTTCTCCTGCTTGAGAATCGGACAAGAACACTGGCGCGCCATGCGCCGCCATGTTGCTGCCCAGGCACCGCTCGAAGCCTGCGGATTGCTGGCCGGCACAGGGGAGCGGGTGGAAGCCGTGCTGAGAGTGCGTAACGCAGCCCAAAGCGCAGTTCGTTTTCGGATGGACCCGCAAGAGCAACTGCAAGCCTTCGAGTGGATCGAGGAACACGGCTTGGAACTGGTCGGCATCTTCCACTCGCATCCGGCCGGACCCGAAACGGCCTCCGTTACCGACATCGCCGAGGCCGCCTACGACGTGGTGCAGGTCATTTGGTCGCGCACACAAGGCATATGGACGGCGCGCGCCTTTTGGATCGAAAACGGCCAGGCAAACGAAATCCCGCTGAAAATGGACTAAACGCCTCGACCACGTAGACAGCAACCATCCCTTCCCTTGTGTGTTACCAATTTACACAATATTTTGGAGAACTGCCTATGCAAATTCTACTCGGTATGATCGCCATTGCAATAGCCTATATCCTGGGTTCCATTCCTTTCGGTTTGTTGATTGTCAAACTGAAAACCGGCCAGGATATTCGCAGCATAGAAAGCGGACGCACCGGCGGCACCAATGCCATGCGTGCGGCTGGCTTTTGGGCTGGCTTTCTGACGGCTATCCTGGATATTCTCAAGGGCGCCGCCTCGGTCTGGCTGGCCTACTGGCTGGCGCCAGAAATGCGCCTGTTCCAGGTGCTGGCTCCGATTGCGGCGATTGTAGGCCACAACTATTCCATCTTCTTGCCAGAACGCAGTGAAAACGGGCGCTTTTTGCGCCTGCGCGGCGGAGCAGGAGGCGCGCCATCGGTGGGTGGCGCCTTTGGGCTGTGGGCGACTTCCATCTTGATTATCGTTCCCTTGGGAGCGCTGATTTTCTTTACCGTGGGGATTGCCTCGGTGACGACCATGAGCGTGGCTTTGTTAGCCATCCTCATCTTTGGCGTGCGCGCCTGGCTGGGATTGACTCCCTGGATCGATGTGTTGTACGGCGTGTTGGCCGAGATTTTGCTCCTTTGGGCGCTTCGCCCCAACCTGCAAAGGCTATTTGCCGGCCAGGAACGCATCGTCAAATACAGCCTGAACGGCTGGCTGAGGGCCAGGCGCGAAAAACGTCACGTCGAAGGAGCCGGGAAGGCAGTTTGACACGCCAGCGCCCGCTTTTTCAAGAAAG
>Ga0209018_1002168_pt1 | contig 14349 bp, 10 predicted proteins | sample YNPBryBLVA2012_FD_185814 | JGI IMG/M metagenome (GOLD analysis project Ga0209018, IMG submission 185814) | Anoxygenic and chlorotrophic microbial mat microbial communities from Yellowstone National Park, USA - YNP Bryant BLVA 2012 (SPAdes)... ...
GCCGCGGCCGCCGCGAGCAGGGCCGACCGGTGGCTCACAGCGCGCTGCATGGCAGCCCTCCGCCGAAGTCGCTCTCCTTCGCGACGATCACCTCGACCTTGTTCTTGCGGATGACAGGCACCAGAATCCCGTCGTCCGTGACGAAAGGCGTGTCGAGCAGCTCGCCCGCTACGTCGGTCAGCCCGATGAGCGGTGTCGACGGATGCGCGATGCTGAATCGGAACAGCTCCACACGCTGGGGTCGGGCGGCCACGAGCACGAGCTGGTGCGCGCCATCGAGCACCAGGCGAAGTGTCTTGAAGCGCCCAAGCCGCGGCCATTGATGCAGCACGCGGCTCGAACCGGCCCGCGTGTCGTACGCGATCAGCCTTGCCCACCGCAGGCCATGCTTGGGCCGGAGCTCGTCGAGGACGTACAGCGTATTGGTATCCGGGTCGTACGTCGCTCCGAGCACGTGCTCGGGAGGGTGCGCGGCCCCCAGGGCCACCCGGCTCCAGGATTCGGCGAGCATCGAGTAGCGCCAGATCTCCCGCGTGGGCACGCCACTATCCCGCGTTCCGCCCACCAGAAACACCGCTCCCGAACGGACCGACAGAACAGCCGCCGGCGCGATCCGATCGCCTGGCGAGCTGAGCCCCCCCGCCATCGACGACATGCTCCGAGCACCAGGCACGCTGTCGTCAGGCAACACGTCCGAGCCGAGCTGCAGACCATTCGGCGTCGCGTTGATCGTGGTGATCGCCGACGTGCTGGACCAGCTTCGAGGCAACACGACCCCTTCGAGCCTGTTCCAGGAACGGCGCAGCTCTCGCCCCGCTTCTACCGGCGCCGCGAAAATCATGTCGCCATCAGCAACCCGGTCGCGCAGGCTGGCCGGCACGAACGGCGTCAGGTCCGTGGGCGCTGCGCCAGGCCGCGCACCCACGAGCCGGCCGTCTGCGACAAACGCCAACCCGCCCGTGCGCATGTAGAAGAACAGCTTGCTGAGCTGATTCGGCTCCGGGGACACCAGTCGAGGGTCGAACACGTCCGGGCGAACGATCAGGAAACACCCACCCCCCAGGCACACCTTCTGCGGGCGCGATGCCAGAGGCGGAACAGGCAGGGCGACCTCGTAGCGAGGAACGTCCGCCATGGCGTACGAATAGCGCACCATGACGGATGCATCGCGCTCGGACACAGCGCCCGACCGCAGCGTGACCGGGGTGGCGCCGCGGTTCACTCTGGAAACGATTACCACGTTGGCAGCGCGGAAGCCCTGCGCGTTCGTGTACCAGCTCCCAGCGGTGTCCGGCCTGTTCGAATCGTTCCACCACATCCATGCCATCGGCTCGGCATTGCGGGTCTGCCCGACCTCGAACGTCAGCGAGGGAATCGGCGGGCTGGACAGCGGAGTCAACGTGTACAGTTCCGCCATGCTCGGCTCCCAGAAGCCGGACAGGTTCGCCCAAGGGTCCGGGCTCCCACAGGGCGCACCCGGGTCCAAGACGCATGCCTTCATGGCCCTCGTCTGCCCAGTTGCCCCATAGTAACAGTTGCATACGCGGAATTCGACCGAGCTCGTGTATGGGTTCGGTGGGTCGCCAGGGTCGTGAGCACCAAGGGTGGACGACGCGCCAACGGCCGCGATCTCGAAGGGTCCAGGCGCGCCCGTGCCTTGTTCGCTGGGCAGCTTCAAAGTTCCCGGTTTGAGCTCCCACGTGGGCACATCCAGCCGCGCCACCGGTGCCTCGTCGCAAGCGTCGGGAAGCGGCTCGGCGTGCTGCACGATCTCGGCCACATCGTTGCTATTGGGCAGGTCGGGCCGGTCCGGTGTGAATGGGCAAGCGTCGCAGTCGTCGCCCACCTTGTCGTGGTCGGCGTCGGCTTCCGAAACACAGCGGCCCCAGAGCACGTGGTCCGACGTTTCCGCCAACCCCACGCAACGGTGATCCGGGCAATCCGCGTTGCTGTGGCATCTGGCGACGTGGCCGACGGTGCCGCGGCACAGGTCGCAGGCGTTGCCTATTCCGTCGCCGTCGTCGTCGCTGAGCAGCTTCCACGAATAGGACGTGTACACGGAGTCGCGATTGACGACCACGTCCGAGTTGTCGTTCGGGCACGGATCGCAGCGGTCACCGATGCCGTCGCCGTCCATGTCATCCTGAGGCCCTGAAGGGTCAGGCCAGGGCGGGTTGTAGCAGTAGAAAGCGTCCAGGCCGTTGTTCGCGCAGAACGCGGGAGGGCAATTGTCGCACACGTCGCCGATGCCGTCGCCGTCGCTGTCCTCCTGGAAGAAGTTAGAGCAGTCCGCAGAATTCTTGCAGCGCCAGGCCGGACAGTTGTCGACCGAGTCGCGGATCCGGTCGTTGTCGGCGTTGTCGAGGTAGTTCAGAAGCCAGGGATAGAGAGGCGCCCACACCTGGTAGATGCCCTCACCAATGTACTCACCGTGCGCCCAAATCCCGTTCGAGTCGTACCAGCCACTCGTCACGCCAACCAAGATCTGGCCGCCACCAAACAGTGCTCCCCCCGAGTCACCCTGCTCGATGAGGTCCGTCTCCTCCGGGACCCGCTCGCTCTGATAGGCCCAGCCTTGCCCTTCGGTAACCGCACTGATGTCGAGAAAGCCCACCTCCAGGTTGGGAATGAACCCCTCTCGCCGCATCGACGGCCAGTTCTCGTCTTGCGTGTCGGTGCCGAACCCCACCGTGGTAGCCGTTCCATACTGTACGCCGACCGGTTCGTTGGATACAGCCGTCCGCACCGGCCAGGCAAGGGAAAGCGGTATCTCACGGTCGAGGAACAAGAGCGCGACGTCGTGCGGCCCCCAGTGGTAGTCGGCCCGTGGGTCGACTTCGACGGACGACACGCAGGCGTCGGCGACAGCCTGCTTTCCGTAGGTACGCGGGGGAAGCTGCGACGGTGACGCGCACGGGTCTGCCGAAACGCAATCCGGCGGGTCGACCTCGGCGTTGCATGTGCCATGGTTGTTGCCGGGGCTGAGCACGGCGAGGTGCAAGGCTGGGTTATTCGGAAACGAAACACCGTAATCGTGAGCAGCCTGGAGGCGCAATTTCTCTTCGAGTCGAACGCAGTGGGAAGCCGAAACCATCGCATCGGACTTCACAAGGGTCGCCGAGCAGAATCCCGCCCGGTAGAAGTAGCCGTCCGTGGCCTGGGCGAAGATGCCCAGCGCAAATACCGCAGCCACCGGGCTAGACGGATCCTGCGGGCCGTTCACATCCAACACCGAGTTGCCCGTCACCGGCTGGGATGTCGAGGAGACCGGCGTGGGGTTGCCTCCTCCGGCAGCGCGGTCCTCAGACGATGCGCAGCTCACCAGCACGAGCAACAGCCCAGGGAGCGGCGAGAAGCGGCGAAGCGGCGAAGCGGCATCGTGTCACCTCCTTGGCTTTCGAACCCGATCTTACCAATACCCCGGAAGTTTCGCTCGGGCAAGCACAAAATGGAGCCGCGAAGCGATTTGTCGACCCGCGTTCCTCCACCGGTCCAGGAGGCCTCGTTCATGCCCGCGCGCATAGCCTGCCTCAGCGCACCCGTCGAGCAGGGGCGAAGCCTGGTGTGACGGCGGACTGCCCACCCGTCGCGCAGCCCGCCTTGCTCGACACGCGCCCGGTCGCACCGGGATACTACGTCCGATTCCGCGTGCTGAATGACGTCCGGATCAACCAGGCTGGTACATGGGGCCACACCGTGATATCACCCCGTCCAAGGAGGCTCGTGGACCAACATGACCGACGACGAACGTTCCGACGCCGACCTCGCCGCCTGCTCGCCCACGCCCTTGGCGCGCCTCGGCGGTGGCCTCACGATGATCGCTGGCCTGTTCACGCTGGTGCAGGCCGTGCAGCTATGGACTTTCGTGCTGATCGGCTGGGTCGCGGCCGTGCCGTACGTACTTGTCGCGGCCGGCGTCGCGACCATCGCGCTCGGCTTCTTCGTTACACGCATGCGCGGATGGGCCGCGATCGCCTCGACGGTGCTCTCGGGAGCGATGACGGCCGTTCATTCGATGTGGGGCCTGTACGGCATGACACGCGGGTTCGTATCCCTCGTGGGGTTCCTGATGCCGCCCTTGACGCTCGCCGCGTCGGTCGCCACCGGGCTCGTCATCGGTGCGGCGCTGCGGGCAGACCAGGCGAGAGCGCGGCTGATGGCCGACGGCCTCGGGCTTGGGACGTGAGCCTCTGGACGCGGCTCTGCCATCGGTAAGGACGGATGTCATGCGCGGCTGCGGGTTTCTCGCTTGGATGACCATGGTTCCGTGCGCCTGCGCCCAGGTGCTCGGCTACGATGACCTCGGGTTCGCCGCAGGCTCCGGCGGCGGCGTTCATGCCGACGCGGCGGACATCGATGGCGCGGATTCGCAGATCGATGCGCCGTCCTGGCCGGACGCCTCCGGACCGGATGCGGTGGAGTCCGGAGGCACGGGCGGCGGTGACGCGGGAGAGACCGGAGGGACTTCCGGCACGGGCGGCACATCGGGCACGGGTGGAACAGGGGGCGCGCCGCCCGCCTGCCCCGACGGCGCCTGCAATGGCACGGAGACGTGCGCGTCCTGCCCGGCCGATTGCGGCGCCTGCTGCGCTCACGCGCCCCTGGCTTGCGGACGGCTCGGGGCCCAGACCCTCGACGCTACCGCGGAGTTCAAGCAGTTCCTCGCGGCGTGCCCGCGCGTCGCTAAGTGGGTGAGCGGCGGCGGTTACGCCGACTTCGGCGGAATGCGCGACTACAAGTGCGCGTGCAACGGCGGCGTCACCGTGCTGCGCATCTGGGGACCGTATGCTTCCTATGCCACCGGCGACGACCTGTGGAACGCTCGTTTCGCCTTCCTCGAATCGGCATCGCCCGACGACAAGGCGCTGGTAGACTACCTCGAGGCGGACAATGAGTGCGATGCCGGGCACTGCTTCGACAACCCGGCCGACTACAATGCATTCCTGTTGCAGTTCGTGGCGCGGGCGAAGGCGGCGGGGTTCCACCCGCTCATCGGCAATATCGCGGTGGGCAATCCAGGGGGCGACGTAGAGACATGCGCGGGCGACGGAATCCAGAAGCTTGGCGCCATCATTCCAGCCATCCTGGCCGCACGCGACGCCGGCGGAGGCTGGGCCTATCACTCATACACCATTTCATGGGACAAGAGCCCCACCGCCGGGCTCATGTCGTATCTGCCCTTTCGGTATCGACGATACCTCAACTGCTTCCCCGAGCTCGCGTCCGTGCCGCTCATCCTCACCGAAGCCGGGTTCGACACGGGTGGCAATCCGGACACGGACGGATGGCAGGCCCATGGCACCGCGCAAACCTACCTCGATTGGCTGTCCTGGTATCAATCGGAGATCGCGAAGGACGACCCCTTGGTCGGGGCGGCCCTGTTTGCCTTCGCACCTCCGGGGAACTGGTCGAGCTTCCGCCTGGACCCGATCGCGTCGGAGTTGGCGAGTTTGGTCGCGAGCTGTCCGTGAAGGCATCCAGGCGCGAACCTTCGCTTGACGAACGCCGTGGCTCGAATATCGTCGAGCCGCCCACGCAGGAGTGACTGATGAGCAAGTCCATCCAGGTAGAGCACAATCCGAGCACCGACCGGTTGGAAGAGCTGGGCGTACGGCGCTGGCCAATCTGGACCAAGGAAGTATCCACCTTCCCCTGGACCTACGACGAAGCCGAGACCTGCTACTTCCTCGAAGGTGACGTCGTGGTCACACCCGACGGTGGGCCGCCGACGCGTGTCGGCAAGGGCGACCTGGTGACCTTCCCGGCAGGCATGTCCTGCACGTGGGAGGTTCGCGCCGCGGTTCGCAAACACTATCGCTTCGGATGAGATGAGGCGCGCATGACCGCGACCGAGACGGCTGGCCCCTGGGAGGCGCTGCAAGGCTTTCGCATCCTGCGCACGCTTCGTACGCGGGAGCGCGCGCCGCTTGCCGCGCTCGCCCTCCGTGAGCCCGTACGCGGATTCTCCCGCCCGTGCTCCCTCGAGGCGGTCCCGGATTCGCCCGACGCTTCCGCGCAAGTGGAAGCGCTGTTGCGCGAAGCATCGATCGAAGCCAGGCTTCGCCATCCAGCGGTGGCGCAGGTCTTCGAGATCGTCCGTCCCGACGGCTGGATCGTGGTCGTCCGCCCCGTCGACGGCAGCCTCACCCTCGCGCACCTCGGCGCCGCGCTCGCTCGCCATTCCAGCCGCCTCGACGAGCGCATCGTGTGGCACATCGCGCATACCCTTTTCGATTGCCTCGACGAGGTGCACCACAACTGCGACAGCCGCGGAGAACCGCTGGTCCACGGAGACCTTCGGCCGGGGCAAGTGATCATACGCTCCGACGGTTCGATCGTGGTTCGCGGGTTTGGCCGGACCCGGCTGGATTGGGTCCCAGCCGGTGAATCGGCGCGGAGGGGCATGTACCAGCCTCCCGAATGCAGCGCAGGCGCTCCCCCTTCCATCGCCGCGGACCTGTACGCCGCGGCCCTCATGGTGTGGGAACTCCTCGTCGACCCGGCCGATTGCCGCGCGCTCCGCTCCGCCTGCGAGGCCGGTGAAACGGACCTCGACATCCCCTCCCTCGCAGTGCTTCGCCCCGACCTGCCTCCCGCTATCACATCGTCCATCGATCTGTGCCTCTCGCCCGATCCCGACGCCAGGTCCGTGCCAGCATCCGCCGTCGCAACCGCCATCCACCGCTCCGTCGACGTGCTCGGCGGTCGAGAACTGCTCGCACGGCTGCATGCCAATGTCCTGTCGCGCCTCCAAGGTCGTCCCAATCCCCGCTGGGCCACCGAGCCGTCACGCCCCGGCGGCGTGGACTGCGCTGCACCCACGCTTCGCCTGTCGCCCAGCCCAGCTCGGTCCGAACCCGCCCCCCCGCCCGCCGTGTTGCATCCCGACCATCCGTTGTGCGATGCGGCACGCACGCGCCCGCCCTCGCCGGTGGACGACGACTCCGATACGATTCGCTGGACCCGCGACGAAACCCCGCTCTGGCGTGAAGACGATGCCGACCAGGTGACCTCGCCGTCAACTGGCAACACGGCCCGGCCGGCGTCTGAGGTGCCCCCGGTCCAGGCACTCGTCTCCAGTTTGCCACCCGTATCGTCGCCCAGCGTGAACCCCGGCGATCCTGCCGTCGATCCTTCATCGCCCGCGCGACCTCGCCGACGCTGGGCACCTGGCGCGCTCGCGGCTGCATGCGTCGCGGCGTTTCTTGGGTACGCTGCCGCCCGTTCGGCCCAATCGCAAGCCACATGGGCCGCGGCCTCCCGAGCTTCCTCGATTGCAGCGTCCGACCGCATGCCCGTCGCATCCGCGCAGCCCGCCCCAACCGCCGCCGTGTCCGCCGTCGCACCGACCGCTACCATCGCGGTGTGGCGCACGAGGCTCGTGGTATACGGCCCGCCCGATGGTACCGTCTTCGTGCAAGGCGTGCCGGTCGGCCGAACCGGACAGGCGTTGGATGTCCCCTGCGGTCAGCGCTACGTGCGAGTCGGCACCGACCCGATCCGTGGCGCCATGCTCACCGTGCGCTGGTTGTCCAACGGATTCACCATGAACCTGCCCTGCGGCGGCGCCGTCGAACGCACCCTGCAGCCTTGATTCCAAACCATCGCCGTTGCCGAACGGCGACCGGCAATCCTTCTTCCTTGGCCAAGACGATCCGAACGCCGATTCCGCGATCGACACGCCGGCGGTCGTGACCAGCGTTTTCGATCCGCCGTTCCCCTCTCCGCATACGAATCCATCACGACGCCAGGCGGACGAGATGCAATGGCGCTCGCTGCGGCAGCCTGGGCTCCCAGGCGTCGAGCTTGAGATCCACTTCGCCTCCGCTGAAGCTCGCCAGCAGGAAGTTGCGATAGCCGGGTATCGTGCCCGCGGTTTCGAGCTTCGAGGTCATGGGCGCCCATGTCCCCGTAACCACGAACGACACGCCACCCGCTACCGGCACCACCCGCGGCTTGTGCGTGTGCCCGAACGTCACCACGCGCACGTCGAGAAGCTGGGAGATGCGCCGGGCGATGGCCGGCAGCTCCTTCTCGACCGTGAAGATCGTGTCGCCTTGCACCAGCCGCTCGTACACGAAAAACAGCAGGGGGAAGCTCGACAGCGGAACCATGAGCTGGACCCACAGCGGGAGGGGCGCGACCGCCAGCGCGATCGTCCCTGCCGTCATCAGCAGCGCCAGAACCAGACGGTCGACCCAGAACTCCCTCGCAATCCGGAAGAACCTGGTCGTGATCGGCGGAGGCTGCAGCTCGCCGAGCGCCGCCACCGTGGTGACCGGAATCCGTGCGCGCCGCGCCACCTGCGCCAGGCATGCGTCGTAGTTTCCCGGACGCTCGTGCACGCGCTTCTTCGTCGCGAGGAGCTGGATCATCACCAGGACGCTGCCCGCCAGCCAGTTGTAGACGAGGCTGCGGCCCGTGAATGCATAATAGCGCAGCCAGTGAGCCAGATAGCGAAAGATGTTGAGGATGAAATCGGACGCATGGGGATTGAAGAACCCCATCAGGGTCACGAGGTACCGGTTGGCCAGATCCCCCATGGGCAGCGCAATCATCGGGCCGGAGCGTGTCTGCACAACGGGTGAAAGCACATGCTTGAACGACGAATAGTGGTCGTATTGCTGTCCGTGCTCCGCGTAGATCTCGCCTGGCACATAGTAGAACCAGGGTTCGAACCGCAGCGCGTCGCGGGACCAGCGAACTCCGCCCATTCCCGCTGCGTCTACCAGGGCGTCTTCAAGCACCCCCTGAACCTCCGTGAAGTGCAGCTCCCGGTCGTGATTGCCCAGCACATACACGATGCGGTGCCCCTGCCGGAGCCAATCGGCCAGCGCGCCGACCAACCCCGGGTGGTCGTGCAAGATTCGGCGAAGCTTCCAGGCCGACTTCTCCGCTGTGGGCAGCAGCCCCCGCTTGCGCTCGAATGCGCTCACCGGGAACGGTGCGTCCGCGGGGACCGCACTCACCAGGTCGAAGTCGAAGATGTCACCGTTGAGGATCAGCACCAGCTCGCCTGGGCCTGATGCCTCGTGGCTCGCTGTGACCTGGCTCAGCAACGCCGCGAAGTCGGCGTCGATCGAGAACCGTCCGCTCTTGTACGACTTCCACCCGTCGTCATGCTCCTCCAGGTCGCAGATGTGAAGGTCCGAAACGACGAGGTATCTGGTAGCCATGATCTCCGCTGCTCTCTCGACGACGCCGCGATGCGCGAGGCGTTCCCCTGGTTCGATGCATGCGTCTCAGGGAGGTTGCCCCGCTCGCGAACCTTCGCGGTCAGCAGACGAGCGCTTCCAGCTTGCCGATGACCTCGCGGGCCGACTGCGGCGAGCCGAGATCGGGCGGCGTGACGTGCCACTGGTCGAGCTGTTCATCCAGCGGTGAGCTGCGTCCGTAGAGCTGGTCTGCCAGGCGGATGGCCTCCCGCACCAGATCGAACGCGCCGTTGGCGCTAATGTCGATGAGCGACCGCGCCGCCTCGAGAGATTGGCGAATCTCCCGGATGACATCCTGATCGTGGTGGAGCAGCACCTCGCGCTGGTTGACGACCGAGAGGGACTCTAGATACTTGGCGAGCCCTTCGCAAGCAAGCCGGGCAGCGTCGAACGGCTCGGAGTCGATCTTCCTGACGAATGCCTCGAGTTCCAGGCGGTCGGGGGCGCGCATCAGGCGACAGGGCTCGCTCTTGACGAAGGCACGCAGCTCGTCGGCCAGTCGCGCCATCGACTCGCGCTGCTCCGCCTCAGGGATGCTGTCGTCCTGGATGACCCAGTCGTTCTCGGCGCTCACGACGCGGCGCAACAACGCCAGACCGCGGCGGATCACCAGCGATCGCTGCAGCGCATTGCGGTAGCCCGGCAGCAGCGCGCCGCGATCGATGGGCTCCTCGTCGCCGAGAAACTTCTCGAACGTGGTGACCACCAGCGCGAACAGCCCCTCGGACAGCGTCTCCCGCGCCGCGTCCAGATCGCGAAGCGCCGCGTCGAACTGCTGGCGGGACAAGGACGCCCGGATCCGATCGTCGAACTCCTTCAGCTCCCTGCCGAGGACCGCCCCGATCGAGCACGCCTCCTTGCGGTATTCCGCCACCTTGTCATCGAGCGCGACGTCGTGCGAGCCGGTCACGAAGTCGAATGCCTTTTCGATGTCGAACTCCTCCAGGCCCGAGAGGGTCGGATTCGGTGCACGAGGCGATGACGTCGGCGACAGGGCCAGGTCGAACGCATCGCCGAAGTCCAGCTCCGCGCCCTCGTCCTTGTCCAACGCCGAATCTGCTGTGGCTCCCTCCTGCGCCACACGATCGAGGTACGCGGTCAACCGGCGGATGCTGCGGAAGGTGCGGCCATGCACCTCCGTCAGCATCACCTCGGTGAGCGCCGCGTTCAGGTCGTCGGACTTGCCCCCGATCTGTATCGAGCCGTCCGCGAAGAAAGCGTAGATCGACTCATCCATGTTGGCGAACTCGCCGAGCGAGATGAGGGCAAAACGCAACACGTCCGACACCAGCACCTTGGCTGCCGGATCGGGGATCGTGTTCAGAACGCGCCGGACTGCAGCCCGGCCGGCCTCATCCATCGTGGTCCTCAGCGTGACATGCTCGTACGAGAACGCGTTGTACCATGGCCCGCACGTCCAGGGCCACGAATCGGCTAGGGTTGCTCCGGCCTGCTCGGCCGCCGACTACGTGCCGCGGTGAATCTCCAGCCGCACGTTGTTGAAGTCCGGGTCCTCCAGGCTGCCCTCGTGATGACACGCCCATCGCCCGCCGAGCGACGGCGCCTCAATCTCCTGACCCTCGGAGAACATCTCGCCATCGGCCATCCGCTGCACCAGCCGGTGCATCAGCGCCACCGCACCCTCGTGCTCGTGCTCCCGCACGCCTCGCAGGCTGAGGTCCGGCCTTCCGAACTTCCGCATCCCCCGCGTGTGCAGCCAGACCGCCCCGCCCCCCTCGTCGCTCGCCAGCAACGCCACATGCTCCAGCGGCGCCGGACCGCCATGATCGAAGAAAGTCGAACGGAATTCCCGGGCCGTCCACCATGTCAGCGTCTGCGGATCCAGCACCGCGACACCGCCCGCGTCGAGCGCCGCCACCACCAGCCCGATCACGTCTCGCAGGTAGTCGAGCGTGGGCTGATCCTCCAGCTCACCGATGAACCGCATGCAAGCTGGGGCATCCGCCAGCGCCGCGGCCAGGTCTTCGTGATCGGAGAGCTGCGACGCAAACGGCTCGTCGTCGAAAAAAGGCTTCAGGCCGGGCTCGTTCGCCGCGAAGCCGTCGACCCGCAGACCCCTCGGTACCCCGGAAACGCGGTGCCTGGCCTGCGACGGGCTCAGCTCCGCACCGAATGCCCCAAAAACGAGGTAGAGCAGGAAGGGCTTGCCGGCGCCCGGACGGTACAGGGGACGCGGCCAGGACGGGAGGTCGGAAGTCACGGTTCGCTCCTTGTCGAGTGGGTTGCGCGGTCCGTCGTAGTGCAACATGCCGGCCGCGGCGAGGGGATCATGACGCGTCCCGCCGACGCGCCGCCGCCACGATGCCGAACGCCCCGCATGATGACGACACCGCTCACTGGCTGCGACCTGGCTCGGTTCGCAAAGGCTCGATCGTCACGATCGTCGCGCCCCAGCCCCCCGCAGCCGGCCCAGCCAGATGGTACTCGACCACCCAGTCGAGTTGGTCCAGCAGGCCGTGCACCGTCCGGCGCAGCGTGCCCGTGCCCTTGCCGTGGACGATGCGCACCTCGACAATGCCACGCTCGCGGCACGCTTGCAGGTAGTCCTCGACGAGGTGCTTCACCTCGCGGGGGTGAAACGCATGCAGGTCCAGCATGCCGTCGATCGGAAGAGCGACGACGTCGTCTCCAAAGTCGGACTCCGGCGGCTCGTCTTGTATGTCAATCACCGGGATCACCTGTCTCGTCTGGCCTGCGCGGCGACCATTGCGTCACAGCCCTTCACACGGAACCCAGCCCTTCATGGGCTCGTTGCAGAGCTTTCCGGTGCAGCTACCGTTCTCGCAGCGGTCGTAGCGCTGCATCATGCCGCCGGGTCCCGGCCCTTCGGCCGGGCAGTCGGCGAAGCTCAAACACGCAACGCCCACCGCGGCCCCTCGGACAGGTGCCCGAGCAATCGGTCGCCCGCGCCAGGTATCGGCAGCAATCGTAGCCACCACAATCCGCGCGCCCACGACAGCGAACCGGTCCCTCGTCCTCGCCCGTGCAGGCCCCGCTGCGCCCCGGCTCGGCGATGCACCTTCCCGCGTTCTTGGCCTCGTCCCAGCAACACACCGGCGTGGCGCCGCCGCAGCGCCGGTTGCCGCATGCCACGCCTGTCACCGCCGGCTCGCAGTGCGCATCACCCCACGAGCCGCTCGGACGACAGGCGAGGTTCGGCGGGCAACCCGTCGCCGCCACGCACGCGATGGCCTCCATGCACCTGTCTTTCGTGCATGTATGGATGTGCGGGCCGGTGCCTCCCCAGTACTGCCCCGCACAGCAATGCTCACCTGCAGGGCAATCCGCGTCGTCGTCGCAGTCGAGCACCGCGTCCTCGTCGCCGCCACCACGGGCGTAGCCGTCACGCTCCGCTCGCGGCACGCACCTCGGGTCCTTGCCGGCCATGGCCACGCAAGTCGATTCCTTCGCGTTGCAGCGCGCGCCGCCGCAAGCGATGACGCCCGCACCGGGAGGAAGCGCCGCGGCAGGCGGCAACGGGCCGGCGGTCACGACCGGCTGGGCTGCCGGAGGGCTCGCGCCAGGCCCCACGAACGGAGGGCGTGCATGATCGCGGGACGGCTGCTGCGACGGGCATCCGGCCGCTGCGCACGGCAGCAGCACGGCAGCCCACCACGTTCTTGCGATGGGGTTCACGCATCCATCAGGCCACGGAAGCGGGCGCGCGGGAAGCAAAATGAACCCAAAGGCGGCCCGTGTCCCCTCGCGAACCGATCGCACCGGGACCGCTGCGCTGCTTGCCATCGGCCCGATCAGGGAATCCTTGCGGGATTGCTGGGCTTCGGCGTGTGGATCGACAGCACACACCCGTGACCGTCATTCCTCCAGCGTCGACACGTCTCCCTCCGGCAGCCCCATCGCCCGCGCCTTCAACAGCCGCCTCATGATCTTGCCCGACCGCGTCTTCGGAAGCGTGCTGACGAACTCGACCTTCTCCGGCCTCGCGATCGGCCCTATCTCCGCCGCCACATGCTTGACCAGCTCGTCGTGGAGCTCCTGGCTCGGCGTACGCCCCGCCCGCAGGATCACGAACGCCCTTATCGCGTTGCCCTTGACATCGTGCGGTATCCCTATCACCGCCGCCTCCGACACCGCCGGGTGGCTCACCAGCGCCGACTCGATCTCCGCCGTGCCGAGCCTGTAGCCGGAAACCTTGATCACGTCATCCATCCGGCCGATGACCCAGAAGTAGCCGTCTTCGTCCACCCGCGCCGCGTCCCCCGTGAAGTACTTGCCCGGGTACGTGCGCCAGTACTGCTGCACATAGCGCTCCGGATCCTTGTAGATGCCCCGCAGCATCGACGGCCACGGGCCCGTGATCACCAGCTTGCCCTCCTCCCCAGGCAGGGCAGGCGTGCCGTCGTCGCGCAGTACCTCCGCCCCGATGCCAGGGAATGGCTTCGTCGCCGATCCTGGCTTCAGATCGAGCGACGGAACCGGACAGATCATGAACGCTCCCGTCTCGGTCTGCCACCATGTGTCGATGATCGGGCAGCGCTCGCCGCCGATCACCCGATGATACCAACGCCATGCTTCCGGGTTGATGGGCTCCCCCACCGTGCCCAGCAGCCGCAGGCTCGACAGATCATGACGGTTCGGCCACGCCTCCCCGAAACGCATCAATCCACGAATCGCCGTCGGCGCCGCGTACAAGATCGTGATCCCCTCCTTCTCGACGATCTTCCACCACCGATCCGGATACGGGTACGTCGGCGCCCCCTCGTAGATCATCGAGGTCACCCCGAGAATGAGCGGCGCGTATACGATGTAGCTGTGACCCGTGATCCACCCCGGATCGGCCGCACACCAGTAACGATCCTCGGGGCGCACGTCGAACGCATCGCTCATCGTCGTGGCAATGCCAACCTGGTAGCCGCCGTGCGTGTGCACAATCGCCTTGGGCTTGCCCGTCGTCCCCGACGTGTACAGCAGAAATAACGGGTCCTCCGCGTCCATCACCTCCGTGGCACAACGTCCGCCCCCCGCCGCCTTCGCGATGGGCAGGCCCATCAGGTCATCGTAGAAGTAGTCGCGCCCCACCTCCATCGCCACCGGCTCACGCGTCCTTCGTACCACGATGACGTGCTCCACCGTGCCCGAACGCTCCAAAGCC
>Ga0209018_1002170_pt1 | contig 14344 bp, 12 predicted proteins | sample YNPBryBLVA2012_FD_185814 | JGI IMG/M metagenome (GOLD analysis project Ga0209018, IMG submission 185814) | Anoxygenic and chlorotrophic microbial mat microbial communities from Yellowstone National Park, USA - YNP Bryant BLVA 2012 (SPAdes)... ...
CGCGCCCACGGTTCGCTCGGCCGGGTCTGTCTGGCGCAAGGCCGTATTCAGGACGCCACGGCCGCGCTGGAGGCTGCCGCCGCGATCGATGAGCAATACGGCAGCGTGCGGCTGAACCTGGGCCAGGCGCTGGTGGGACAGGGGCGATACGAACAGGCCAGGCCGCACCTGGCGCTGGCTGTGGAGCAATGGCCGAATGATCCGAACGCGGTAGCGGCCATGGGCAGTTGCCTTCTGGGGCTCGGCCGGCCGGACGAAGCGGCCGTTCTGTTCGAGCGCGTGCTGCGGTTGCGGCCGGATGAGCCCGCCGTGCACTACAATCTCGCCCTGTGCCGCTTTCTTCAGGACCGCATCGAGGACGGCATTCATCACTGCAAGGAGGCGCTGGCGATCGACCCGGGTTATGTGGTGGCGATGCGGAAACTGGCCATCACGTATCTTCACCTCGGACGGTGGTCCGACGCGCGACGAATGATCCGCCGGGCCCTGGAGGCCGATCCGAATCAGTCGATGCTGGCCGCGCTCGAGAGGCGTATGCGCTGGTACCGGCTGAAACGCCTGGTGCGCCCCTTCACGCGCCTGGTCCGAAGGCTTCCGTCGCGTCGCGGACCGCGAGTGTGCGTCCGCGAGGAATCGTAGCTTTTAACCCGCAAGTCCTTCGTTTCCCGCCGTCGAGTGCGACACCGTTCTTGCGTGATGTCGCATGGGCTCGAGCGATGTATGCGGCAGGGAGGTCGTGTCCTGCCACACGGGAAGACTCCGCGCCGCAAATCGGATAGAGTAGGCACGACGATCACGGAAGGTTCATCACGGAGTCACTCATGAATCGAATTACCCGCAACGGAGGTAAGGCAATCGGGATCATCGCGATGGCGTTGTCTGCCTGCGGAACGTCGGCGAGCGGCGATCCGCAGGCCGGCACGGAGCGCCACGCGGGCCCGTCCACGAGGCGTGCCGCGGCCGGTGGCGAGCGATTCGTCCCGCGCGACGTGGACTGGGAACATCCGCTGTACGAGACCTCGTTCGACGCCCCGGCAGCGCTGAAGGACTGGCGGCTCGAGGGCGGGCAACGCATGAGCGTGGCCGGCGGCAACCTCGTCCTGGAGAGCGACAGGCTCTCGACGAAGTCGGAGGGGGCCGCCAACCACCTCGTGTGCTGGCTGCGTCGCGAGATGCCGGGCGATTTTCTGCTGGAGTTCTCCGTCTGTCCGGAAGACCGCAAGCGGGGGCTGAACATCGTCTTCTTCAATGCGCGCGGGCTGCATGGGGAGAATATCTTTGAGCCGCCGATCAGGCCGCGGGACGGAGAATTCCACCAGTATCACAGCGGCGACATCAACAATTATCACATCTCCTACTGGGCGGGCGGCCGGGGCACGGCGAACCTGAGGAAGAACAAAGGGTTCCACCTGGTGGCGGTCGGCAGGGATCTGATCGAGGGCGCGAAGCCGGGCGCATTCCAGGTCGTGCGCGTCTACAAGCGCGGCGGCCGGATCGTCCTTACGGTCGATGATATCGTCGCCCTGTCCTGCGAGGACGACGGCAGGACATACGGCCCCGTACACACGGATTCGGGCTGGATCGGCCTGCGCCAGATGGCCCACACGCAGCGTTGCGAGTACGGATACGTCAAGGTGTACGGGCTGAAGCAGACGGCGGAGGCCGTCGCCCGGAGCACCCGCCGGGGCGTACCGCCGCCGGCGCAGCCCCGGGTGCCCGTGGATCTCATGCCCGCCGTCAGCGAAGTCGAATGGGGCGAATCGCTCGTCGTCGACGGCCACGGCACGATCGTGCTGGGCGAGCAGGCCGGCGCTCCGGAACGCGCGGCGGCGCGCCTTCTCGCACAGTACGTCGAACGACGATTCGCGCGCAAGTGGCCGGTATCCTCCGCCGGCGACCCTCCCGCCGACGTCCGACTGCGCGTGTTCCTGGGCCGGTCGCGGACGTTCCCGGCACTCGAGCGCATCTGCAACGAGCAGCATCTCTCCGTTCCGGAGCAGGAGGACGGCTACGCACTGAGGGTGATGAGCGACGGCAAAGCCATTACGGCGGTGGTTGCGGGCACGAACGGCCGAAGTGTGATCTACGGCGCGGATACCCTGTTTCAGTTGTTCCGGCAGGAAGGAGAAAGGCTGACGGTGCAGGCCGCGACGATCCGCGACAAGCCTGCGATCCGGCTGCGCGGCCGGCCGCACCCGCACTACCAGTATTATCTCCAGCCGGAGAACTTCGATTGCATGATGACTTCGCGCATCAACTTCATCGACCTGCGGGACGGCATCTACGCGTTCGAGCCGGGCGCGAAGCTCCCCAAAGAGGATCTCAGCAGGATCATCCGAGACGCCCGAGACCGCGAGTTGCGGGTCTATGCCGCGGTGAATTGCGGCGTCCCTGCGGAACAGCAAGACGCCGTCATCGCCACGTTCAGGGAACTCATCGGACTCGGAGCGGACGGGCTGTGGGCGTCGTTCGACGACAAGGGAGCCGGCGCGGACCCGAAGACGATGGTCTCGCGCATTCTTGCGCTGGGCCGCGAGCACGGCATCACCGGCGACGCGATCGCCGTCACACCGCCGAAGGGCGACTACCAGACGATCAACACCCGATTCAACCGCGAGATCGTGGGCGTGCCCGGCATGGAGCAGGCCGTCTGGTATTTTACGAGCGTCCCCTGTGCGGAGGATGCGGCGGCCGGCGAGGCAATCGGGCTTCGCGTCCGGCCGTCGTGGTGGCACAACTGGCCGCGCCTGCCGCATCCGTCGCTGTATTCCGGGTCCGGCTCCTATACTCCGGTCGTGAGCCTCGCCGACGGCTGGAACCATCCGAACGATCGCGAGTTGACGGAGATGGGGCGTTACGTTCACGCGGTCATGCCGTGGGATGGCTGGCAGGCGCAGCAGCACTATCTCGTGCCGACGATCGGCTGGTGGAGCTGGCGGCCGGAACGGCACGATTTCCAGGCGGTGCGACGGCGGATCTATGACATGGTCTTCGGGCCCGAACAGGCGGCGACGGCAGCGGCGTTCGACGATGCGCTGAAAGCGATTCAGAAGCGGTTCCAATACTGGTCCACGCACACGGAATACGCTCCGCAGTGCCCGCCGCGGTTGAAATCGCTCGAAGACCGCGAGCGGACGCGGGCGGAGCTCGAGGCGTTGCGGGGCAGGCTGCCGGGCCTGCGGGAAGGAGCGTCGTCCGCTTCGCTTCTGGACCGCCCGCTCCTGCAGCGTGAGTACCTGGATGCGATGGCGAGAGAAGTCGAGACGGGCCTGGCCGCAGCGCAGGCTCCCTACCCCGAGTACTGGTGGCCGGCGCATCAGGACGCGTTGCTGCGAACGATCTACGACGGCCAGACGGCCAGGGCCGAAGCGCTCATCGCCGGCGTGCGTGACCGGGTACTCGGGGACGTTGCGGAAGTCGAACGGCTGCTTGCCAGCCTGGGCACGACCCGTCAATACGTCGATTGGTGGAAGAAGCGGGCCACGGCAACCCCCGCCGACTGGAAGAAACTCATCGACAACCGTCAGGCTGAGCTGCGCGAACGCATTGCCGAGTACGGCAGGACGGTGGCGCCGATTTCGCAGATGCTCTCGAACCTGAACGACCCGCCGATCCAGGTCGGCACCGGTGTGTGGAGTCGGCACAATCACCTGCTCGCGACGGTCCCGCCCGAGCCGCACGAGACCTTCTGGGGCGACTGGATCGGCGGACTCTACGACCATGCGGGCACGAAGGTGGCCGCCTTCGCGCTGGCCAAGCACCTGCCGGTCAACGCCGGCGTGTACACGGAACTGCCGGTAAACGTTCCGATCTCCGGCCGGCGCGACCGGCTCGCCTTGCTCATCTACCTGGCTGACGCCAACAAGGAAAGCTTCGGCCTCGGCCGGGCCAGGTGGCGATGGTCCGGCTACCGGTCGATCCGCCTGTTGTGGGACGGCAAGGAGCTGTGGAAGGCCGATCTGGGCATTCCACGTCTGACCGGCGAATGGTTCGTCGTGAATCTTCCGCCGATTCCGGCGGACGTTCGGACGCTGCCGCTGCGGCTGCGCGTAGAGGACTACTACAGCGCGAAGAACAATCTCGAAATCGTTTACGTCGGCCCGATCCACCTCGTGGAGCTGGATCGCGACTGAAACGGCATCCTTTCCCGCAACGAAAGAAGAGTCGTTCCCGGCGGAACCGGCGCGGCCGGGCCGCTTCGCGCGAACGCCCGACGCACTGATCGCCGGAGCGGCAGGGCCGCCGCCGTCAGCGCCGCGCCGGCGCGAGCCGGACGAGCACGCCCTGCCCCGCCACGAGCCAGACGGGCCGTTCCGTCGGCCAGGGCCGAAGCGTGCCGTCTTCGGCGGACACGGCGTCCTTCGATGAATAGGTCTTGTGCGTCATAAAGCGGAACGGGGTCGACCGCTCCAGGCTCAGGTTGACGATCATGACGTAATCGGCGTCGTCCGGCCCGGCGAACTCGCCGACCATCGCGGGCGTGTCGGACTCGACCGCCTTGACAATCCCGCCCGGCAGCGTCGGCAGCGACGGCACGGGAGGTGGCGATGTGAAGTACACGCCGGTCGTGTTGAGCCGGCTCAACGTCGGGCCGAGTACCTTCACCTGATGGTTGACCATGTGCAGGAATCGCCACGTGACCGTGCGGCGCCCGTCGGCGCCGACCGGCGCATAGTGATAGTTCCGACCGTAATAGGTGTACCAGGTGAGCCCCTTCGCTCCGGCGGCCAGCGTCGTGTACGCCTGAAACATCAGGTTGGCCGGCGACGGCACGGGCGTCTGCGGCCGGATCTGGTTCGACGAGACGATATTCCAGAACGGCAGCCCGGCCTGAAGGGCCACGCGCCGAATCTCAAGCAGGTTGCGGTAGTAGCTCGCCGCCCTGCCGGCGTCCTTCAGGTCGTTCGAGTACTGGACCATGTAGTTGTCGTAGCTGATGAGCTGCGGCTTGACTTCGCTGACGAAACGTTCGAGATACTCGGTGTACGTCGCCGTGCCGAGCTGGGACGAATCGGGCGCGCCGATCGTCGCGTAATCGGGGAACAGGTTGATGTATGCCAGCCTGCCCGGCGCGTGCTTCCGCACGGCCGCCACAACCTTGGCCAGGGCGGGAAACTTCTTCGCGCCCGGTTCGTCCGTAATGAAATAGCCGAGCAATGCCTTGCTGTCGCCGCCGCGGGCGACCATCTGCCGGACCTGAATATCGATCTGCTCGTCGGACAGCTTCGTCCAGTCGCCGAACCAGGGCTCCTCGCTGCGATCCGGCGCCAGAATCGCCTTGAGCCCGAGCTTTTCGCACGCCGGCAGGTCGGCCGCGTGCACGAAACCGGCCATCGTGAATCCGCACTCGGCGATGCTCGCCAACCCCTCCTTGGGATCGGTATACGGCTCCTTCCACCCATGCAGCGGATCCCACGGCAGGATCGCAAAGAACCCGGGCGGCCACGCCACATCCGATGCGGCCTCCGCCGCGAACAAGCCCGATGAAACGATTCCGGCCGCGCCGACACCGACGCACCAGTACATCCAACGAAAGGATCCGTGGGTTCGCATGATGGCACCTCGGTTTTCCGCCTGCAATCCGGTTCGAGAGCCTCGATCTTCCCGGTCGCCGCCTGCGGTCGGATGCATCTTATCCGCTGCGGCGGAAACTCCAATCCCAGGGGAAGCGCGGAGGCGGGCCGTGGATTGACCGGCCCGTCTCGCCCGTGCTATCCTCCGATCGTGCACACGTGTCGAGATTCAGGCCCGCCCCGCCGGCCCTGTGAGGGTATGGGAGACGGTTTGCGAACATGCTGCCGACGAGGAGATGATGAGTTGTCTGGTCCCCAATCGTCAGCTCTTCCGTTTTGAAATCCCGCTGCGACGACGGGCGAAGCCGCCGAGCATCGACGGCGACCTGCGCGACTGGCCGGATGCGTTCCTCATGCCCGCGCTGTGCCGGCTCGACGGGCAGGAGCCGTTCGCTCCCGTCTACATCGCGTGGAACGAAGAGGGCCTGTACATCGCCACGCGCGTCGAGGGCAAGAGCCGGGCGCTGCGCTGCGATCCGAAATCATTCTGGAAGGGCGACAACCTGCGGCTCTGCGTCGACACGCGCGACTCGCGCGACATCAAGCGCGCCACGCGGTTCTGCCGGCAGTTCTACTTTCTTCCGACCGGCGGCGGCAGGACCGGCCGCCATGCCGTTGCCGCGTCCGCGCCGATCCACCGCGCGCGGGAGAACGCGCCGGCCGTGCCGCCCGGCCGGATCGAGGTCGCCGCCGACGTGCGGTGCGACGGCTACACGCTCGAAGCCCACATTCCGGCCGACTGCCTGACCGGCTTCGACCCCGCCGAGCACCGACGCATCGGCTTCTACTACATGCTCGAAGACGGCGACCACGGCCAGCAGTATCTCACCGTCGGCGACGACCTCAACTGGTACATCGACCCGAGTACGTGGGCAACGGGAGTGCTTACGGAATGATGAACGATGCACAGGTGGGTGCCGCAATCGCCCCCCTGCTCGCTTCGGTATTCACCGTTCGCCATCGGCTACTCATCGTTCGGCCCCATGAACCCGAACTCCATTTGTGAGTGCGTTTCCGGGACAGACGGGCAGGTTGCCTTTGTGCATTGATTCGCCTTGCATGGCGGGCCCTCGAAGCCGTACTTGCGGCACGCGGCGCGGAAGAGCTGCTCGACGCTCTCCCAGTATGGCCCGCGGCCGGTCATGCGCTCGCCGAACCGGGAGTCGTTGAGCTGACCGCCGCGGATCTCGCGGAGGCGGTGTTCGATGCGCTCGGCCGCAAGCGGCATCGTCTGGGCGATGCGTTTCAGAAAGACGGACCCGACGTTGCCCGGCAATCGCAGCGCCTGGTGGGAGGCGAACGTCGCGCCGGCCTCCGCTGCCCGGGCAAGCACCGCATCCACGTCGCGATCGTTGAGCCCCGGGATGATCGGCGAGACCAGCACACCCACGGGTACGCCCGCCTCGGCGAGCGCCCGGATCGTCGCGAGCCGCTTCGACGGGGGCGGCGCGTGCGGCTCGACGAGCCCGGCCGTCCTGTCATCGGCGAACGAGATCGTGATGCACACGCGGGCGGCCGCCACGCGCGCCAGCCGCGCGAGCAGCTCCGCGTCGCGCCGCACGAGGCACGACTTCGTTGCGACGCACGCCGGGTTGCGATGCTCCAGGCACACCTCGAGGCATTGCCGCGTCAGCCGGTAAACGGCTTCGAGCGGCTGATAGCAGTCGGTCGCGCCCGAGAACTCGACGAACTCGCCTTTCCACCGCCGCGAGCGGAACGCCTCGCGCAACAGTTGGGGCGCGTTGACCTTGACCGTGATCTTCGTCTCGAAGTCGGTGCCGGCCCCGAGGCCGAGATACTCGTGCGTCGGCCGTGCGTAGCAGTACGCGCACGCGTGGGCGCAGCCGCGATACGGGTTGACGCTCCACCGAAAGCCCAGGTCCGGGCTGTCGTTCTCGCTGAGGATCGACTTCGCCCGCTCCTCGTACACCGCCGGCGAGACCTTCGGTGGCGGCTCCAGCCACTCATGCTGCGTGGAGACGTATGGATTGGGCGGGTTGTCCACTCGCGTCATGGGAACGCCTCCGCGCCCTGCCGCGAACGGGAATCGCGGATTCCGCGGATTTCGACCGAAAGAACATCATATTCGGTTTCTGTTCGGTATGCAAGCGCAGCCGAGAGCCAAAGCGTCTCCGCGTCCGTGCGCGCATGCGCTGTGCGGTGTGCGGGCCCGAGCGAGTCGCACATAACATCAGGTTTCCGGCGGCAGCGGCTCGACGAACGCCTTCATCAGGATCTGAGTCGGATCCTTGAGCTTCGGGATCACGTCGTTGAGCTGGTCCATGCGGTAGCGATTGGTGATCATCGGCGCGAAGTCGAAGACGTGACGGTCGAGTATCTCGATCGCCAGGGGGAAGCCGCCCGCCTGGCCCCAGGCGCCCAGCACCGTCAGCTCTTTCGTCGAGATCTGGTCGATCGGAGTGGTCACGTCGCGTCCGCTGTGATAGCCGCACAGCACGCCGCGACCGTGCTTGCGGAGCACGCGCAACCAGGGGCTGACGGCGGGATCCGCGCCCGAGCATTCAATCGACAGGTCGCAGCCCCTGCCGCCCGTCAGCGACTGCATGCGCTCGACGACGTTCTCCCTGTCGGCGCGAATGATGCTTTCGGGGCGCACGACCCCGATCTTCGCACACAGGTCGAAGCGCGCCTGGTCGGTGCTCAGGCCGACGAGGATCGGCGTGGCCCCGCGATACGTTGCGACGGCCGCGCTGCCCACGCCCTGCGGGCCGGGCCCGAAGACGGCCACGTACTCGCCCTTCCGGACCCTGCCCTTGATCTCGGTCCAGCGGACGGCGTTGGCCAGAAACGCCGTCGCGATCGCATTCTCGAGGTTGACGCCATCCGGGATACGGTGCGTGATCGCACGCGGATGAACGACCAGAAAATCGGAATACATGCCCCACAGGCCGTGCCCGAGCGACAGCGGCATCGACACACCGTGCTGCTGATTTCGCTCGCAAAGCTGGTACTCGCCCCGGCGGCAGGGATCGCACGCGTCGCTGCTGCTCGTGTCGCAGGGGATCATCACCTCGACGGCGACCCGATCGCCGACCTTCAGCCCGCGCCTGGCCGCAGCCCGGGCGCCGATAGCGGCGACGATGCCGACGCCTTCGTGCCCGAGCACCAGCGGATACCTGCCGTGCGAGTGCGGATGTCTGCCGTCGTAGACGATCGTGTCGCCGCCCGCGCAGCCGTAAACGCCCTCCATGCGGACCAGAACGTCGTCGGCGCCGATCGGCGGAATGGGTATCTCCTCAATCCGCCCCGCGCCCGTACCGTCAACCACAAACGCGCGACTTGTCCGGGGTATCGTGTGGGCCTTCATGGGCGACGAGCGTATCCGAAAACGGCAGAGTGCACTACCGTCGGGTCCGGCGGCGGTGAGCCGCCCGAACACGATTCGACGGAATAACGGTCTGACGGTATAAGGGTGTTCGGAAGAACGGAGGACCGTGATGAGTGACGTGCCGACGACTTCGACGATCACGTTTGACGACTTCGCCAGGATCGATCTTCGCGTGGCCCGCGTCCTGGAGTGCGCCGAACACCCGAACGCCGACAAGCTGCTCGTCCTCAAGATCGACCTGGGCACCGAACAGCGGCAGATCTGCGCCGGCATCCGAGGCCATTACGAGCCGGCGTCGCTCGTTGGCCGGCTCATCGTCGTCGTCGCGAACCTCGCCCCCCGCATGATGCGCGGCAAGGAGAGCAACGGCATGCTTCTGGCCGCCAGCAACGCCGACCACAGTCGCGTCATTCTGCTTCAGCCCGACGCCGACATCGAACCGGGCAGCAAAGTGTCCTGATCGGCCGTATGTCGGGTTCCGCGCATCGGGTGCACCGCCCGCCCGCCGAACGGGCTGATCTGCCCGGAATTCAGTGCTGGGCATATCCTTGTCAGCGCCACTGACGGAACCTTTTGCGGACCGGCCTCCCCGTGGCGTTGGACGCCCGTGGCGTTCGCGCGCGGCGCGATCGACACCACGTCGTCGCCCAGGCACCGACCTCCGCCTGGTTCCCCGCCGCAATCGGGGTCTCCGGCCGTCGGCGACGGCGCCGTCCGCGTGCCGGCGGGCCGCCATTTCGGCAGGCGTTGTTCGCGGTCGGGCCATCCGTTATAATGCTGGATTTCCGCACCCGCTGGGGGCTGCGGCGCACGGGTAAGGAGTGTATCGTGGCAGTCAAACTACGCCTCAAGAGGACGGGCCGGCGCCACCAGCCGTTTTATCGGCTTTGCGCCATGGACAGCCGCAACTCGCGTGACGGCCGCGCGATCGAGGAACTCGGGCTGTATGACCCGAAAAACAAGGATCCTGACAAGCAGGTGGTTCTGGAGAGCGACCGAATCCGATACTGGCTCGGCACCGGCGCCGAGCCGACGGAAACGGTCCGCAACCTGCTGCGGCGTGCGGGCATTGCGTGCCGTGCAGGCAAGAAGGAGGCCGGCGACTAAATGACGGCGATGTGGACTCGCCCGACTCGACGACCATGCGCATCGACGTGCTCACGCTGTTTCCCGAGATGCTCGAGCCGTTCTGTTCGGCCAGCATCGTCGGCCGTGCCCGGAAGGCCGGCATCGTGGAGATCGTCTGCACGCAGCTCCGGGACTTCGCCACCGACAAACACAAGAGCGTAGACGACAAGCCGTTCGGCGGCGGACCCGGCATGGTGCTCATGTGCGGTCCGGTGTTCGACGCCGTCGAGCATGTCGAGTCCCTGGACCCCCGCCCGGCGACGCGGATTGTGTTGACGCCGCAGGGCGAAACGCTGACGCAACGGACTGTCGAATCGCTCGCGAAGAAGCCTCGGCTGCTCATCGTCTGCGGCCACTATGAGGGCTTCGACCAGCGCATTCTCGACGGCCTCCGCCCGATGGAGATCTCGATCGGCGACTACGTGCTGTCCGGGGGCGAGCCGGCTGCCGCCGTGCTCATCGATGCCGTCGTCCGGCTGCTGCCGGGCGCGCTGGGCGACCGGACCTCGGCAGATTCGGAATCGTTCGCGGGCAATCTGCTGGAATACCCGCAATACACCCGGCCGCGGGAGTTCCGCGGCATGTGCGTTCCGGACGTGCTCTTGTCCGGCGACCACGGGAGAATAGCCGGCTGGCGGCGCGAGCAGGCCGAACTGCGGACGAAGGCGCGCCGCCCGGACCTGCTGGAAAGGTGAATCACGGCCCGCGTCACTCAAATGCGAACGGACGGCTTCGGGCCCCCCATTGACCAAGGAGTTGGAGTATGCCGAACAACAAACTCATTGAAGCTGTCGAGGCCTCGTGCCGAAAGACCCGAGTGCCGGCCTTCCGGGTCGGCGACACCGTCACGGTGTCGGTGCGGATCATCGAAGGCGACAAAGAGCGGACGCAACCGTACACCGGCGTGGTGATCGCACGTCGGGGGGCCGGCATGCGCGAGACGTTCACGGTCCGCCGCATCGTCAACAATGAGGGCGTCGAGCGGATCTTTCCGCTGCACTCGCCGAAAATCGCCAACATCGAGGTCGTCCGAAGCGGAAAGGTCCGACGCGCTAAACTGTACTACCTGCGCGACCGCGTCGGCAAAGCCCGTCGCCTGCGCGAACGCCGCAGCAAGGCGGCCGCCAGGGCGGCAGAGGGATCGGATCCCGGCGCGCGCGAGGCGGCCGGCGCGACCGCTTGACGACTCTCGCCGTTCGCGCGGGCGACGGCAGGTCGACCGGCGCGCAACGGAATGACGGACCCTGACATTCGCGCGACGCACTACGGGAGCGACCCTGATGGCTGACGACCGGGCCGGGCTGGGGCGGTACGGCGAGAAGCTCGCCAGGCGGTACCTCGAGAAGCTCGGCTATCGGGTGCTGGTCCGCAATTACCGATGTCCGGCCGGCGAGATCGATCTGATCGCACTCGACGAACGCGACGTCGTCTTCGTCGAGGTCAAGACCCGCCGCAGCGAACAGGCTCAGGACGTGGAACGGGCCGTCGACCATCCGAAACGCCGTCAACTGACGCGCACCGCACAATACTACCTGGCCGCCTGTCCCGCAGCGAAGAAACATCCGTGCCGATTTGATATCGTGGGGATCGTGTGCTCCGGCGACGGCGACCCGCTTATTCGCCACATTCGAAACGCCTTCGCGCCGGTCCACCGATGAGTCTCGTCGATACACATTGTCATCTGACCGGTCGCGAGTTCGCCTCGTGCCTCGACGCGGTGATTGACCGGGCGGTCGCCGCCGGCGTCAATCGCATGATTACGGTCGGCACCGACGCCGCGGATGCACAGGCGGCACTCGCGCTCGCGCGGCGACGGCCCGAACTGAGCGCAGCGGCGGGCATCCACCCGCACGAGGCGGGCCGCGCCGTGCCGGCCGACCTGGATGTGCTCGCACGCGTCTGGGCCGAGCCGCGCTGCGTCGCCGTCGGCGAAATCGGACTCGATTACCATTACGATTTCAGTCCGCGCGACGTACAGCGAGACTGGCTGCGGCGGCAACTCGATGCGGCGGCGGCCACCGGGCTGCCGGTCGTCATCCACAGCCGCGAGGCACATGCCGATGTCGTCCGCATTCTGACCGAGTGCGGCTACGTCGGCCGTCCCGTCGTGTTTCACTGCTTCGCGGGCACGGCGGACGAAGCGGCGGAGATCGCCCGATGCGGATGGCGGCTCTCGTTCTCCGGCGTCGTGACGTTCCGGAAGTCCGAAGCGCTGCGGGCGATCGCCGCGACGTACCCCGCGGAACAACTTCTGATCGAGACGGACGCCCCCTATCTCTCGCCCGAGCCCGTTCGACACATCCGACCGAATGAACCGGCGAACGTCCGTCATACCCTGGCATTCCTGGCTGCACTCCGCCAAACGCCCTTCGATGTACTGGCCGACCGGACGAGCCGCAATGCCGAGGCATTCTTTCCGCGGATGGCGCGGACGTCCGACGCCCGGGCGCAGCAGCCCTGACATGCGTATCCCCGCTGCGTTGCGGGCACTTCCGCGCGGAATACCCGGGAGAACAGACGCCGGGTTCACGGAGAAGAGGACGTTCCGCTCGGAGTGTGCGGTTGCAGGCTTCCCGCCGCCGCCGGTGAACCCGGCCGCTCATGCGCGCGGCGGCATCACGCCGCCATCGGCTTCGAGCGACTCGCTTCGCGTCGTGACGCCCGCAAGCAACTGCCGGACGAGGCCGACCTCCGCCTCGTTGCGCGGCCGGAATTGTTCGTAGCGGGCCCTCAGCACCTCCAGATCCGCCGACTGCGCGTGGCGGATGCGGTCCATGTCCGCACAGATCGCAGCGATGCGGTTGAGATCGCCCGGGTGAAGGGGCCCCGGCAGTTCCGCCGTCAGACGGCTCACGTCGCGCACCCGGCCCTCGTTCCACCATCGTCGGACAAGACCGATCCACCCGTCCGGCGGAACGGCCTGCGGCGGCGGCGACTGCATATCGAAGCACTGAACACAGTGGCCCTTGATCACGCGCTGGAGCTCGGCTGGATTGGCATTCGTGAACGTAAGCTGCATCTGCCGCGAGGGAGAGAACCTCAGCCCGACCGAGGCCGCCACCGGCTCGCGAAGGTTCATCGGCAGGCCGGTCAGCACGCGTTCGAGCGTTGCGAGCGGGCCGGTGCTGCCGGTCACGATCAGCCGATGGCCCGCCAGGAGCGAGGCCAGCACATAGGCGAGCTGATCGCCGTCGCGTACCCGGGCGAACACCAGCGTATCCCTTGCAAGAAACCTCGGCAGGTGCGTCTCGAGCGGCAGCGGATCCAGCCGGGCGGGCGGATTGAGGATGGGCGAATCGCCAACGGCCTCGGCCAGCGACGCGTGCGCCCGCGCCGGATTGCATTCGAACCGCCGGTACGCCTCGCGATCGAGCACCGCGATGTGCGTATGGACCCGCTGCCCGCCGCGGGCCGTGTGCTCGGCGCCGGCGTATCGGGAGTACGCGACGCAGTGCCGGCCGCTTCGCAGGCGGTAGACAGCCAGACCGAAGGCGGAAGGCGATGGGTCGCAGAGGCTGTCGTGCGACGGCGAACGCTGGGTGATCTCGGCCTTCTCATCCGCGCGCAGCCCCGGGCTGGCCGCGATCAGGCGATAGCCCTGGCCCGTGGGCGAGCGGATCGAAGTGAAGATCGCCTGGTCGCAGTGGACGACCGTGCTCTCGCACAGCGCCGAACCGGCTACAGTTGGTCGATGATCCATTCGAACGGCTCCAGTACGCCCCGCAAGGCTGTGTGCAACGGAATCGGCACGACGGTCTCGTCCGTGTATGACGTCGCAAAGCCCAGCGATCCGACGACGCTGCACGCGAAGAACTCCACGTTCGCACACCGGCTCCGGCAGAGGTTCCAGAGGCGGTTGAGGTTCGCCTCGACGAACCGCGGCGGATCGTCAAAACACTCGGGGCAGTAATCCGACTTGCAGAGCACGACGGCCGTGGGCGTCTGGATGCGCTGATCGCTGCGCACCGCCCGCATCGTGTCGATATAGCTGAGCATCTTCATGGCGAAAAAGTCCGACTGCGATGCGCCGTTGGCGGCCATCGCCGCATCGACCAGCAGGATCAGGCCCTCCGACTTGTTCAGCAGATTGCGGACGACGCGGAAGGTTTCGGGGGCGGCGACTTCCGCCGCGAGCGATTCGCCCGCCATGTCCGGCATGACGAGATCCACCCACTTCGGCGGTCCGTTCCGCTTGCACACCTGGTAGTACGCCCAGTACCACTGGTTCGCCTCCATCGGCGTTTTCGGGGGAAACATGCGGTTCGCCATGTGGCTGATGACATTCTGTTGCAGG